>Ga0315274_10017858_pt1 | contig 9996 bp, 11 predicted proteins | sample YL17G02_20_MG_FD_203700 | JGI IMG/M metagenome (GOLD analysis project Ga0315274, IMG submission 203700) | Sediment microbial communities from Yellowstone Lake, YNP, Wyoming, USA - YL17G02_20 | ecosystem: Environmental > Aquatic > Freshwater > Lake > Sediment | place: USA: Wyoming | collected... | reverse complement strand
AGGAAGCGAAGGGCGCGGGTCACGTCGTCGTTTTGTCCGACCCAGCTCCGTTTGCGATGGGTTCCGTCGATGGCCGCGACGAGCGGTATCGCCGCGACGGCACGAAGAATTGGTGGGCTACCGTCGTAGTGAAGATGCGCGTGAAGGGCCAGCTTCGGCAGATGATCCTTCTTGATGGTATCCAGTCGAAGAGTTGGGGCCTGGAAGAGGGAATGAAGCAGGCGGTGAAGTTGGCGTTGAAGTGGCGGGCGGTGGAAGGCTACTGCGAATCGACCTCGACGCCGATCTACTTGGAGAAGTTCATCGAGGCCAAGAAGGAACTGGGTTCCAAGATGTACATCATCGGCAGTCGCAAGCGCATCGACTCCGAGGATCGCTTGAAGGCCACGTACAACTCCCGAGCGAAGATCAACTACCTACTTGCTTTAGCGGATCGAGCGAAGGCGCAAGAAGTGATCGTCTGCGACACGTTCCCGTTGAAGGAAGAGTTTTTCGGGCAGATGCGAGGCTTCATGCCGCTGCCTGATGGCAGGACGGGGATACCGTTTGATGACCTCGTTAACGCGGTGTCGTTCGGGACGGACCCGTACTTCAAGAATCGGTATCAGGAAGTTGATGAGACGTTTTCCGGCTGGAGTCCGTATCGGACACCGGAAGTTGACGACGCAATTCAAGGAGGCCGGTATGTCCGTTGGTGAAAAGACCGCAGAACTGCACCGAACCATTCTTGCTCTAGAAGCAGAACGGGATAGGTTGAAGGATACGGTAGAGGAACTCGTCGAGGATATTTGGTACAAAAGAGATGAGTTGAAAGAACTCAAGGGCAAAGTAGCTTTTGAAAAAAAGATGCTTAAAGCTATCACCAAGGACGCTATTTCTGTTGCTGAAAACGCAGGCATGGTTCCTGTGGGCATAGGAGCCATTGACGATGCCAACTGAATCCATCCTGATGACCGTCTACAACCGCGAACCCGAGATTCTGCTGAACACGTTTCGCTGGTTGGCTTCGTGCGACCTGACCGACTCCGAGATCATCGTCGTGGATGACGGCTCCACGATGGACTACTCGTGGATCGACGCCTACAAGGGCCGGTTCAATCTCAAGTGGATCAAGATGGACGACTACCCGGCGTACCGCATCGACGGGTACAACAACCCGGCGCGGGCGTTTAACCGTGCCCTGCAAGAATCTCAGGGCGAACGCATCTGCCTGCTTTCGAGCGACGTGATCGTACCGGAGCGGGTGATTGCCAAGGCTCGGCAGGACTACTCACCTGATTCCGTGTGGTGCCCGATGGTGGTCGATCTTGCCACGTCGCAGGAGTACTGCGGCCCGCATCGCGTATTCCCGATGCCCTGGTTTCTCTACCTGTCTCGGGCGAAGGCCGTCGAGTGCGGTGGATGGGACGAGAACTTCCTGTTCGGGTGCTGTTGGGAGGACAACGACTTCGTTGGTCGGCTGGCGCTTGTTACGGAGCAGATCAACTGCGATTGGCAGTCTGTGGTGTGGCACCAGTCGCACTACCAGCCCGCCTACGAGATCAAGGACGAGGAAGTGTTGAACGCGAATCAGCGCAACCGTAGGGCCATTACAACGAAGTGGGCTGGTGGAATCCCGTTCGGCCCCTCAGACATGATTGCTATGGAGATTGCCCGTGGGCGCGATGAGGCGACCGGCAATTTCTGTCTGCGCTTCAAGGACTTCAAGAACGTAAAGAACCGAGTTATCTCTATGACTCTATCTCCATTCATAGAGAGTCCGGTCTGATGGATTTCGTTCTCGGCAACTATGGGATGTACGAAGTCGCCGCGTGGGTACAGCGTGAAACGTGGGGGTATGAGTCGTGTCTAGAGTTTGGATGCGGGCGCGGAGCATTCATTCGTGAGGCATTGTGCCCGGTCAAGGCTGGAATAGAGGCTTTTGAGCCATACGTTCTCGACTGTCGTGAATACCAGTTGAACTTCGTTTTAGACATAGAGTTCATTTTTGGGGACATGCGAAATTTCGAGTCTTTGATAAGTAGGAACTACGACGTTGCAATGTTCATTGACTCGCTGGAACACATCAAGAAGGAAGAGGCGTTCGATCTGGTATCTCGCTGCAAGGAGCGCTTCAAGAAGATCCTAATTTTCATACCTCTCAATGAGAGAGGTGCAGGAAACACTTCGTATTACGACGACAACCCGCTTCAAAAGCACGAATCAGACTGGGATGAGGATTCACTGGGACGTCTGGGGGTTACTTACACAGCTAGACGAGCGTTCCATAAGAATCTTCCTGAAGGCTTTCAAGACGCGGCGTACTGTACTTGGGTCGCTCCATGATACCCAGGAGAGCGATCTTCTTTTGGGAAGGGCCGGAGATGAGTTGGCTGCGAAAGCAGTCGATTGCATCGTTTCGAGTGTTGAATCCGTCGTGGGAAGTGGTCGTAATCGACGGTTCCGGCATCCCGATACAGTCCAACTCGCCGTTTGAGTCTGTCTTGCGGTCTGATTGGGCGCGTTATCGCGATCTCGCTACAAACGGCGGTGTCTATTTCGACACGGACATCGTATTTTGCAAACAGATACCTGATTCTTGGCTTGCTCAGGATTTGCTTTTGACTATGAGCGACACGCAGATCGTCCATCACATAGCAGTAATGGGGTCTAGCAAGGGAAACAAGTGGTTTTCGCTATTGGACGAGGCGTGCGAGAGATCGTACCAACCGGGCCATGTCTACAACTATCAGTTTTTTGGGATTGAACTGGTAACAAGGATGACTTTCGGCTTGAAGGGGCTAGACACTTGCTGGATTCCTCCAGAGGCTTTTCTACCTATACCGTGGGACATTACGCACCATCTCTGGCGAGACGATTCGCAGTTATCGCCGCTGGTTTATGGCGTCCATTGGTATGGAGGAGATCGCCTTTCGATGAGTCTTGAACCTCGTGTGGACCTAGAGTACGTGACTCACTCCAAATCCCTGGTCGCCCTAGCTTGGCGTAAATCCCTTGGGTCACAATGAGCGGAATCGTCTACCTACATCCCGAAAATCCCGGTCATTTAGGGGATGACACGTTTTGGCATTGGTTCAAGCGAGAGTTCCCCGATTCGAGATGGGACTGGGAGAACGCGGGTGCTGGCGATGTCGTTCTTCAATATTCGGTTCTGGGACGTTACGAAGGGCCAGCGAACTACATCGCGCTTTGTTGGGAAATGTACCCAGAAATGCAGAGGTCACTCCCAACCTGGGTCGGGAACTGGGACGCGAAGGTGCAAAAGTGTTTGGAGTGCGCGGATGGAACTCCGTGGCGAACGGTTCCGAGCGCGGCAACACTCAAATACTATGAACACCTCGGCCCGGTGAAGATACTTCCACTCGCTGTTGACACCAATTTGTTCAACCGGCTTTGGAACCGAAGCGAACTCAAGGAAAAGTACGGGATACCTAAAGATGTCCGTGTCGGATTTTGGTCGGGCACTACGCATTACATGAAAGGGTACGATCTGCTTGAGCAATACGCGGCAGAACACCCCGACATCTACTGGATTCTTTGCTGGAAGCAACCTAGCGAGGCTGGACACAGAGATGGGGCGCTCAACACCGTTTCGATACTCCAGCCGCAAATGAACGAGTTGATGAGTTGCGCTGATTTCTTCTTGTCTACGGGAAGGCTTTACCCTCTCTACCTGGTTGAGTGGGAAGCCTTATCCGCAGGGCTTGAAATGGTGAACGCTCCTGGCGTGTCTCGTGAAATTCCAGAAGGGTCGTCTCGACTGGCTGTATTTGAAAATGGATTTGACCGATCAACGGCCCGTGAGTCTTGGGTGAAGTACATCGAGGAGGTTTTGGCCCATGAAGGTTGAGGTAGTAGGGATGATCTATAAGTCGCCTGAGTTCCTCAAATTCATGCGTGACCAAGGCTACTGCAATCGCATCGTCGCTAACGATCCAGAACCTAGTTTGTCTCTTAAGGGACTAGACGTTTTTCGCAATGCAGATCCGTCAGAGCATTACCTTGCGAAGGCGTACCGATGCCGAAATTACTGCGTTGAATCCTCTCCCGCTGAATACGTGTGCATGGTGAGTTCGGACGACGCATGTTCTCCCGGCTGGCTTGCTGCCCTAGTCAAACGACTTGACGGCCACACGCTTCCAGTCCCGTTGATTGTTGAACCTCTGATTCTAGGAACCAACCTAGACGTGGTTCAAATCGGAGTCGAAGTCCTTGGGCAAAACCCTGTGACTTTTGACTGGGATGTATGGTTCAAGCTGGCCGCAACATTAAGACGAGACGGGGAGACTGAACCTGGAGGAATGTTCATGCCATGCATCGTCCATAGAGAAACGTTTTTGAAGGTTGGCGGCTATCCAGAGCTGCCAGTAAACGACGTGGCTCAAGATCGAGTCATGTTTTCCCGCATGGAGCAGGCCGGGTTTAAGCACATTACGTGTCTCGACTCCGTGACGTACAACTTCTTAGAGGGTGAGATGAGATTCAACGGAGCCGAGAGTGAGTAGCGATGCTTACAGCAACTTTAAGGCCGCGTGGCATCTGGAGAAGATCGACCTACTTAGAGCCGGGGAGCAGATCGTTCCGGCGCAAGTGCAGTTGGTTATTTCAGACCTCTGTTCGCACGCGTGCACTTTCTGTTCGTACAGGATGCCTACTGGTTTTTCGATGGAACAGTTTGGAATAATAGAGAACGGTAAACTGAATCCAAATCCAAACAGGAAAATACCTACTGCGAAATGTCTCGAAATACTCGATGACTGCGCTTCGCTCGGAGTAAAAGCAATCCAGTTCACGGGAGGTGGAGAACCTACTGTTCACCCCGACCACTTGCACATTTTCGAGTACGCACAAGACATCGGCCTGGAAACATCCCTAGTCACGCACGGGAACATACTCCGTGAAGGATGGGAGGATGTCTTACCGAGGATGAAATGGGTCCGCGTTTCGATTGACGCTGGCAGCTCCGAAGAATACGCCAGAGTACGAAGGGTAAAACCTGATTTCTACGAGAAGGCGTTAGAGAACGTCACGGCCTTGGCCGCTGAAATCAAGAAGCAGGGGACCGACTGCCTGCTCGGGGTGGGCTATGTCGTCACGCGGGAGAATTGGTCTGACGTTTACGAGGGTGTTCGTCGCATACGCGAGACAGGCGCGGCTAATGTTCGCCTATCTGCGATGTTCTCTACTGAGGGGGCGACGTACTACGAGGGCATCTACGACGACATCAAGCGGAAGATCGAACGAGTCAAGGAGCTTGCCACACCCGAGTTTGATGTCGTGGACCTATTCGGAGACAGAATCTCCGATCTTGTACAGCACGCCCCAGACTACGATTTTTGCGGCTATCAGCAGTTCAACTGCTTCATCGGCGGCAACCTTCGAGTCTACCGATGCTGCACCACCGCCTACACCAAACACGGAGAAGTCGGGGACTTGACCAACCAGACGTTCGCGTCGTGGTTCTACAGCCAGCAGAAGTCTTCCGCATATGCAGATTTCTGCGCTCGTACATGCAAAACGTGCCAATTCAATAGCAAGAATCGAGTGATCGAATACTTGACTATTGGAGAGCCGATACACGTCAACTTCGTTTAGGTGTATGCTTCCGGTGGGGGACGAGTATGGAGTTAGCGGTCCAGGGACAGCCAGCCTACAGATCGACGGCTGATTCGGTCCAACTGTTCCAACCGTTTCTGGGCCTCAACCCCGAGGAATTCAAGGAACTCGCCAGTCGGGTGCTAGTCGTCATTCCTCACATCGAGGACGGCATCAACAAGAAGCTGTTTAGGAACGCCGGGGTCTGGGCGATCCTTGGAACGCCGGTTGCCGACGCGGGCGGGTGGGGCGGATTTGTAGAGATGACCCGAGGCGGGATCGTCCGCACGTTCATGGAATACTGCAAGGCCAACCCCAAGATCGAATACTGCGTGATGATCGACAACGACGAGGGCGTGGAGTGGGACGCTCCGTACCGGCTGGCCCAGTGGGGCAAGCAAGTTGTCTCTGGGATCGTTTGCAGCAACTCCGAGAAAAAGGGCGGCGTTTTCGCCTGCTTCACGATGAAGGACGAGTTAGGGATTGCCCGGTTCCCGACCGTTCGCAAGACCGGGAAGCTGCCGTCTCAGGGCTTGAAAGAGATCGAGAGCGCCGGAACCGGGCTGCTCTGCGTCCATAAGTCGGTGTTTCAGCAGATGCTAGACGCCGACGACAACCCGTTTATGATCCCCGAGGACGTTCGCAAGCATTGTTGCCGCACCGGGAACCTCAAGCTCGGTGAGGACATGGCGTTTTCTGAGCGATGCAAGAACCTCGGTATCACCATGTACGTGGACTTTTCGGTTCACGCCGAGCATTTCAAAGTTCAGCGCATCGTGTGGCCGAAAGAACTGATCGACCCATCCATTGACCCTAGAACCTGGGCACCATCGACCAACGATTACGTCCACGTTTAGGAGTCCGCATGGCCGTGCAGGACGAAAAGCAAGCCTACGAGTTCACGATGGGCTTCATCTCTGCCAGCGACAAGTACAAGCGGCAGTACGTCGATAAGTGGCAGGAGATCCTGGCGAACTTCATGGTTGACCCTACTCATGGGTCTGGTCAGGGATACGGGGCAAGCTCCGGCACGGGCACGATGAACTCGCCTTACCGGCAGGGGCGGGTTTACTCGGGCAACAAGCGCAACGTCATTCTCAAAGACCCCGAGACGCACAAGGCGATTATGACCTATGCGTCGAAGCTCGTGCGGTCGCTGTTTGGCTCACGAGAAAGGGAGTACATCAAGGCTCGACCGATGGGTTATGAGGATGCCGCAGAGAAGGCTCCGACCGTAGGCAGGCTGCTCAAGTACGAGTTGTCACGCCCAGGGGCATTCCGTACCTGGGTTGAGTCGATCATCGACATGATTATGTTCGGCACGTCGATCATCGAAGTGACCTGGGAATACTGCGAGCGCGAGATGCCGGTGCGATCCGTGACGACTGAACTTGGGATCGAACTCGATTCCTTCACTCGCATGAAGATCCCGGTATACGACGACGTTAAGATCAGCCCCGTTGATGTCGTGGACTTCTTTCCTGACCCGTCGCACTACCGGCTCGATGACATGGCAGGCGCGGCCAAGCGGTTCAAGATGAACGCGATGGCGGCTACGGCTAAGGGTGAACAGGGTATCTACGACGTAGAGGCTGTTCGGCGTGCGATTTCCGACCTGGGCAAGCAGGCGTCAGCCGCTCCCATCAAGGACGATTTCAGGGTTGGGTTCGATAGGCCGACCAACACTGAGGCGCATTCGGACTTCCGCGAGATGATCTGCTACGAGTATTGGGGCGACGTGCCATGGGCAGACGACTACGGTTCGTCACGCCGAGTAATCACGGTTATGAACAACGTCGTGGTCAGGAACGATGCGTGGCCGCTAGCTGACCCTCATCTGCCCTGGTACTCGCTTATCATCAACCCCGTTCAGGGCCGGTTCTACGGGGTATCGCCAGCCGAAGTCATCCGGTACGACCAGGACTTTGCTGATGCCATGAAGATCCTCCTGGCCGAAGCTGTGCTGCGCCAGGTACATCCTCCTATCGCCTACGACTCTGATTCTGACTTCGACGTGGCGAAGTTGCGCGAGTGGCGGGCCGATCTACCCATCCCGATCCGTGGCGGTCCCAACGCTATCGGAACGCTCCATTACGAGGCCAACGTAGCCAATGGATACTCGATGCTGACCGGCCTCAAGATGTCCATGCAGGAGGCGTCCGGTGCGCTCGGAGGTATTCAGGGTGAACCTGGACCAGATCGTGAGTCGGCTACTGGCGCTCAGAACCGAATACAGATGGCTATGGATCGGCCCGAACTCGCCGGGATGCTCATTGAAAGCGACTGTCTCCCCCAAGTCGGACTCGCCATTCTTCGGCGCTGCCAGCAGTTCCTAGACAGTGAGGGGTTGACCAACCGCATCGGTGAAATGCCGCACCCGTTCCCGATCAGTCAGATCATGGGCGACTTCGACATCGAATTCGTCGGTTCGCGCATGGCGATGACCCGCTCGGAGAAGTTGCAGTCCTACGACCGTCTAACGGCGATGTCTGCGGCTGTTCCTCCGTTGCAGGCGATGATCCCGTGGGACAAGATCGCGCAAGAGCTTGTAGGCGACCTACTCCAGTTACCCGAAGTCGCGGCACTCATGCCTGATCCGCAAACGATGGCGACGAACATGGCTATGATGCAGGCGCTAGGGCAGAACGGTGGCCCCGCTCAGAACGGCGTACCCCCTTCGGGAGAACCAGCCGGGATGATGCCCGCGCAGTCGAGTGGGGCTACGGGATGAAACTGGCGCACTTCGCATCGTTCTTCCGCAATGACGCCATCTCGGACGAGCAGGAGGCGTATGCGTTGGCGACCTCGGTTCTCGACTGGATGAGCCGAGACTACCATCAAGTGTTTGAGAAGTGGCTAGAGGCGGAAGCGTCTAAGCCATTTGATCTAGGCCCGAAACTGGTTGAATCCGCCATGCGAGTCAACACGATCAGAGAGATTCAGCGTCACTTGGCGCGGCTTCGATCTGAGGCGATGGACGCACGTTCGCGGCTTCAGGAAGGTGAATGATGTCTGAGTTCAATCCGAACCAACTGTCTGACGACGACCTCGAAAAAGCTCTATCTCAGGGCGACGACTTCGTGCCACCCTCACCCGAGGGTGAGCCGACTCATCCACCTGAAACAGATACTCCTCAGACCGATGAGGCGGAACCAACCGAGGCACCTACTCCAGACGAGCCGAAGCAAGCCGAATCCGAATCCGACTTGGAAGCGGAACGGCTGCGCCTGCTCTCAGAGGAGTTGGAAGCCAAGGCAAAGCACTGGGAAAGCGTTGCAGGAAGGAACGCCGGGGAGCTTGGGTTCATCAAGTCCCAACTCAAGGCAATCCAGGCCGCTCAACTGGCGGCGCAGCAGGGAGATTACGTCCCGAGTGAACCCGCCAACGGGTCAACTCAGCCCTCTGCACCAACACGCGACGGCCTAGCGGAATGGGCAGTCCAGCAGGCGGTGACGCAGACGGTCAGCGGTTTTGAATCCAGCCATCCTGATACCGCAGAAATGCAAGCGCAGATGGTTGAGTACATCAAGACCTCCGGCTATGACATGCAAGCCGTTCTCGCAATGGACAATCCCATTGACGCGCAGCGCGAGATTGGCCGTGCGCTTGAAGAAGCGTACTGGCACACGAAGGCGGCTGTTACGTCTGCCCGAAGGGCCGAATTGTCGGCCAAGAGGGAGGCGATACAGACCCAAGCAGCAACCAACAAAATGAAGGCCAGCGTTTCGGCAACAGCATCGACCCCGCCACCTAAGCCCAAGGCAAAGACTCAGGACGAAATGAGCGATGCCGAACTTGAGGCCGAGATGGTACGGGTCATGAACGGACGCTGGTAAGGGAGAAGTCCGATGGCATTTACCTCTACCTCTGCCGGTGCGGCCTCTGGTCTATTGACCACATGGCTGAACCGCAAGTTCATCAGCGACCTTGAATGGACGCTCCAGTTCCAGAAGTTCACCACGAAGGCGATGATCCCTCCCGGTTCCGGCAAGATCGGACGTTTCAACGTGTTCGTCCCGCCCCCGGCTGGTACGTCGTACTCGACATCTTCGACGACGGCTCTTACCGAGACGTGGACGACTCAGAACGAAATCGCCACGATCACGGCGACCTCGACCGACATCACCATCTCGGAGTACGGCGAGTTCCACAAGACCTCGGCCCTGGCGATGTACGCCGTCGTACCCGGTGCCCGCGAGAAGCTGCGGAAGCGGATCGTTGATGGGGCTCAAGTCACCATCGACTACCTGACCATGAAGCAGTTTGAGCAGAGCACGAACTACCTCTACAACACGGCGGCTACGACGGGCGGAACGACCACGTTCAGCACCGGCTCAGTGACGGGTCTTTCGGCTGCGGCGATCATGCAGGCCAAGAAGATCCTGTTCGCCAACAAGGTTC
>Ga0315274_10017857_pt1 | contig 9996 bp, 7 predicted proteins | sample YL17G02_20_MG_FD_203700 | JGI IMG/M metagenome (GOLD analysis project Ga0315274, IMG submission 203700) | Sediment microbial communities from Yellowstone Lake, YNP, Wyoming, USA - YL17G02_20 | ecosystem: Environmental > Aquatic > Freshwater > Lake > Sediment | place: USA: Wyoming | collected... | reverse complement strand
GGCCGGCTTCGCGGTCTGGGCCAACGACAACAAGACCGTCTTCTACCCGGTCATCGACGAATCGCTCCGCCTCTACAAGATTTTCCGGCACACTCTGGGGACTCCGGCCAGGAGCGACGTCGAGATTTTCCACGAGAAGGACGCGACCTTCAAGCTCTCGCTCGACCAGAGCCGCTCCAAGAAGTATATCTTCATCGTATCGGGCAGCACCCTGACGACCGAATACCGCTACCTGGACGCTTCCCAGCCCCTGGCTGAGTTCGTCGTATTCCAACCGCGGACGCGCGGCCTGGAATACAACGTCGACCACCTCGGGGATAAATTCTATATCCTGACCAACGACCAGGCCCGCAACTTCCGCCTTATGGAGGCGGCGCCCGGCCGGACGGCTCTGGCCGATTGGCGCGAGATCGTCCCCCACCGGGCCGAAGTTTATCTCCAGGGGTTCAACCTCTTCAAGGACTTCCTGGTCCTGAGCGAGCGAAAGGGCGGGCTGTCGCAGATCCGGGTCATTCCCTGGGGGGAGAAGGACGGCTATTATCTCGAATTCCCGGACAAGGCCTATGTGGCCTACGCGACGCCGACGCCCGAGCCGGCGACCGACCTCCTCCGCTACGGCTACAATTCGCTGACGACGCCGGCGACCGTCTACGAGTTCAACATGAAGACGCGGCAGCAAACGGTCCTCAAGCAGCAGGAGGTCCTGGGCGGCTACAATCCCGAGAATTACGCGACCGAGCGGTTGAGCGCGCCCGCCTACGACGGGACGCTCGTCCCGATCTCCCTCGTCTACCGGAAGGGCGCCCGCGATAAAGGGCCCGCTCATCTCCTCCTCTATGGCTACGGATCCTACGGCGCCACGACAGACCCCGGCTTCAACATCATGAGGATCTCGCTCATGGACCGCGGCTTCATCGTCGCCCTGGCCCATATCCGGGGCGGCTCCGAGATGGGGCGCCAGTGGTACGAGGACGGCAAGCTCTTCAAGAATATGAACACCTTCACCGATTTTATTTCCTGCGGCGAGTACCTGGTCCGCCACGGCTACACGACTCCCGACAGGCTCTTCGCCCAGGGCGGAAGCGCCGGGGGTCTGCTGATGGGCGCCGTCGTCAACCTGCGGCCCGACCTGTTCAAGGGCGTCATCGCCGCCGTTCCCTTCGTGGATGTCCTGACGACCATGCTCGACCCGTCCATCCCGCTGACCACTTCCGAATACGACGAATGGGGAAATCCCAACGACCCGGCCGCCTACGAATACATGATGAATTATTCCCCCTACGACAACGTCAGGCCCAAGGCCTACCCGGCCCTGCTGGTGACGACCGGACTCCACGACTCCCAGGTTCAGTACTGGGAGCCGGCCAAGTGGGTCGCCCGGCTCCGCGTCAGCAAGACCGACCGGAACCCGCTCATCCTCAAGACGAACCTGGAGGCGGGGCACGGCGGGGCTTCGGGCCGCTTCCGGAGGCTGCGCGAGACGGCCTTCCAGTACGCCTTCATCCTCGACCTGGCCGGGATCAAGGACTGAGCGGACCGCGGTGAAGACGATCGGCCTGCTGGGCGGGATGACCTGGCATTCCACGCTCGAATACTACCGGTTGATCAATCAAGGGGTCCAAACCAAGCTGGGCGGTTCGCATTCGGCGCGCTGCGTCCTGGTTTCGGTGGAGTTCGATGAGTTCGAACGCCTTCAGGCCGCCGGCGATTGGAAGCGGCTTACGGAGCTTATGATCGAGGCCGCGCGAAGCGTTGAGAAGGCCGGGGCGGATTTCGTCGTGATCTGCGCCAATACCATGCACAAGACGGCGGACGACGTCGCCGCCTCGGTCCGGATTCCCCTGATCCATATCGCGGACGCCGCGGCCGAGGCCGTTAAAGCCCAGGGGCTGAAGACGGTCGGACTGCTCGGAACGCGGTACACAATGGAGCAGGAATTTTACCGGAAGAGGCTTGAAAAGAAGCACGACCTCTGCGTCCTCGTTCCGGCCGAGCCCGACCTAACGACGATCCACACGGTTATTTACGAGGAGCTGGCCCGAGGCGTCATCCGCGAGGAGTCGCGCCGGGCCTATCTGGACATCATCCGGAGGCTGGCGCGGTCGGGCGCTCAGGGCGTCATTCTGGGCTGCACCGAGATTCCGCTCCTTATCCGTCAGGACGACTGCGAACTTCCCTTGTTCGACACGACGGCCCTTCACGCCGCGGCCGCCGTGCGGGCCGCTATTTCTTGAGAAGAGACATAGTCCCGGTGTCCTGGCTGAGCGAGTTCAGCCAGTAGCCTTCGTAACCGGGCTTGGGCTGTTTGGCGGTCGGAGCGATGTATTTCCCGAACGAAACGGCCTCCGTGATCTTATCGCCGGTGGATTCCCGATAGTTGGCCGCAATGGTGTTGTCGGTCTTGATGACGCCGGTGAACTTTTGGGTGAAGGAACCCATCGGGGTCGTAATCTTGATACTGCCCCGGAACAAGTTTCCGTTCTGGTCGGTTATCGTGACCGAGTATGTCACGTTGTAATAGCCGTGCTCGATGCCGACGGCCTTGCCCGTCCCGGTCCAGGAGCCGACTATGTTGGGGACGGCCGCATGGAGGACGAGCGAGCCCACAAACAGGAAAGCGATCACTGTGAAAATGACTCTGGCTTTTTTCACGGTCTGAACCTCCTTAGGATGATGTCCGCAGGAAGGACAATAGCAAAGGAGGCTTCCTCAAGTCAAGGCGAAACGCCCGCGCCGTCCGGGCTTTCCGCCGTCTTCGTTAAATTGACTTTGCCGGGCGATTCCGCTAAAATTTTTGTCACCTCCGGCGGCGTAGCTCAGTTGGTCAGAGCATGCGGCTCATATCCGCAGAGTCGGGGGTTCAAATCCCTCCGCCGCCATTTTCCCGCTTTAGCGAGCATAATGGAAACAGCCCGCCCGCCCGAATTTTCGCCAAGGAACCCCTCCGGCCATGGCCCGCTCGATCAGCAAGAGCTTGCTAGAAGAGGTTATATCTTTGTCAATTGATTCTAACCGGTTCGGCGACCGCGCCATTATGGAATTTCGAGATTGAAGCGTTCTTGGCCTCAGGGCTCAAGTCCGAGGACGACTCTCGTCGGACTCTGCCGAGGGACCGAAGCGCCGCTGAAATCGCCGTCGTCCGGCGTTGTCCCGAGTTCTAAAGCGGTAGAAAATTGCTGAAGACTAGGTTGGAACTGCAGACGCGAAAATGATTCATGGAGTAGTTGCTGACGGACGAATTCAAGTGCCCCGTCGCTAACGTCAATGTGGCGCTGACCCTGCCCGAGGTCAGGCCGGGGAGATTGAGGAATGAGCCCGTCACCTCGTATTCTTCGAACTGTCCGTAGATGGGCGACGCGAATTGCAGATATATTTCAAAAGAAAGGAACGCGTTGTCCGTCGTTTCCGGGGCCCCGAAATACCTGAGATCGCCGGCGGAGTCCTGGAACGAAAAGCCGAGGTTAAACGTGACGGTCCCGAATACCGGGTCGTAGCGGAGCCCCGAGAAGCTCAAATCGGAGATCGTTAGCGTCTGCTCGGCTTCTCCATTCCTATAGAGGACAATGTCGGATGTCGTCCTGGAAAGGCCTGAAGTTCCGGCGCCGTCGCGTCCGACTTCAAGCCGGGGCATGGATCTGCCTAAGGGGTTATCGAAATGGAGGGTGGCCCGGGAGCCCGTGGGGCCGAAGATATGCACCGACTCAATCAGATCTAGGTCGCCGTCTTTATCGATGTCCGCCAACGCCATGTTTTTCTTAGAGCCGCTGCTGCTGTAACTTGACAGCAATTTGCCCAAGTGTTTGAGGTAGGAGAAGCGCCCGGTGCCGTTCCCTTGATAGACCAGGAGGCCCTCGCCGGCCGTCAAGGCGACATCGGGCTTCTTGTCGCCCGTCACGTCGCCGATCGCCAAGCCATACTCCGGGAAGGCGACGCCATCCGGATTTCTGGGCAGGTAGGTCAGGAACCTGAAGGCGCCTTTGCCCTTATTGAGATAGATCGAAGGCGGCTCGCCCGCGTGATTTGAGCAGAGGAGGTCGAGCTTTCCGTCTCCGTTAAGATCGGAACTGGCCAAAATTTCGTCCAAATACGAGACGGCGCTCGCGATCGGATCCCTAAAGCCGCCGGCCTTGTCGTTTTGGAAAAAGTAGAATTGGCTGTTTGTATTCGCGGGACGCCCGATGAGCACATCCGTAAACCCGTCTTGGTTGAAGTCTCCGGCGGCGAGCGAATCGCTTGGGGACAGGTCGATCTGCTTGTGCAGGGCCGCCTTGAATTTCAGCCCTCCCGAGTTGGTGAATGAAACCCAGCTGTCGCCGACGATGCCGACGATGTCGGCCAGGCCGTTGTTATCGATATCGACCACGGTTCCGCATTTGAACTTCGACCCCATTCGCGCGGTCACTGTCTTGGGGCCCGTAAAGTGCCCGTTTCCCTTCCCGAGGAAAATCGAAAAATAGGGAGGGACGGTCCTGGGCCGAACGGCCACGTCGACGAATCCGTCTTTATTGAAGTCCCCGACACCCAGAAGCTGGCTGGGGATCTTCGCGTAGTTCGTAATAGCGCTCTGGGCGTAATCCGCGGCGGCGGATCCCAATAGAACCCGAAGCTGACCGCTCGACGTATCCGCTATAATGATTTCGGGGTATTGGTCCTTGGTCAGATCCGCGACAAGAAATTCGTTGATCGTGCCGGGCACGGCAACGCGTTGCTGTCGAAATGTTTGCGATAAACCCATCGACGTCAAGACGAGAACGCCCAACCCAGATTTGAACAAAATTCCACTTTTCATGACGCTCTCCTCGCTTGGCGAAATATTTTTTTGATTTCTTATACCTTACGGCATGCATTAAGTCAAATCGTGATTCCCGCAAGTTCCCCCGAAAATCGACCGATCTGCCTTCGCAATTTCAACGCGATTTTGGCATAATCCATTGGGGTCTCCTCCGTACACACACTTACGCAAGCGGAAACGCTTGGCGTCTCAGGAGACCCCATTCTATTTCAAAGTTTCCCCAAAATCTGCCATTCCAGTTGAGATCCCTTGTATCCCTGGAAGATAAAAAGACTTAGCCCCTTTTATCCCCAGGACTTCCTGATAAGCGCCATGAGGCGGCGGCTTGTCTGCAATAAAGGTCAGCTCGAGGCGGCCGAGGGTGGAGGGGAATATTTCTAAGCTTTCGAAATCATGGGGAGCGGGAGTCTGTGATCGTTCGGCCGGTGCGGGAGGGTTTTTCGCCCAAAGAACCTCTTCGGGGCCGCCCCGAGGGGTGCTTGACATCGCCGCCCGGCCGGCGATAGTATTCCATCATGATCAGGAGGGGAGATTTATCGCACGGAGCGGCCATCCACCGAGCCGCAGAAAAAGCAAATTCTTATTCATCGGAAGGAGGTGGAGCATGAAGAAAGCGAAAATGAGAACATTCCGAAGCAGACTGCGCGAGGACCTCAAGGACCCCGAGTTCAAGACGCATTATCAGGAAGAGCGCCAAGCGTTAAAGCTGGCAATGAAAATCGCTAAATTGAGAGAGAAGAAAGGTTTGTCGCAACAACAAATGGCGAAGCTCATGGGAACCAGCCAGCAGGCGATATCGCGGATCGAGAGCGGCGAATATGAAGGTTTCACACTCAAGACTTTGGAAAAGATCGCCGAGGCAACCGGCACGAAGGTCAAGATTGAGTTCGTTGCAGCATAGTCCGCTATCCAAGCATCTTTGTCAGAAATGACTCAATCGCCTGGAGGTTCTTTGTATGTCATCAGGTCGTGAGAACGGGCTATATCCCAGGAATTCTATGATCTTAGGATATCCGCAGAGTCGGGGGTTCAAATCCCTCCGCCGCCATTTTCCCGTTTTAGCGAGCATAATGGAGACAGCCCGCCCGCCCGAATTTTCGCCAAGGAACCCCTCCGGCCATGGCCCCTAAAAAACCGCCCCTCGTGGCCCAATTCCGGAAAATGATTGAACGCCTCGGCCTGGTCCGTCCGGGAGATCAAATTTTGATCGCTTTCTCGGGAGGACCCGACTCGACGGCCCTCCTGTCCCTGTTCCTGGCCGTTCGGGGCGAGCTGCGTCTCAAGCTCGCCCTGGCCCATTTCAACCACCGCCTTCGGCCGGCCGCGCGGGAGGATGAGGCGTTTGCCCGGCTGACGGCGAAAAAGCTCAATTTGCCGATCGCGGTCGGATCCGGGAACGTCAAGGCCTACGCGGCGCGCCGCAAGATGAACCTCGAGGAGGCCGGCCGCGAGCTGCGCTACGCATTCTTTAAAAAAGCGGCGAAAAAGTTACGGGCCGACAAGATCGCGACCGGGCATACGGCCGACGACCAGGCCGAAACGGTCCTCATGCGGATTCTGCGCGGGACGGGTCTCCGCGGGTTGGGCGGGATCAGGCCGCTCGCCGAGGGGGGCGTCATCCGGCCGCTGCTCGGGATCGAGCGAAAGGACATCGCCCGCTGGCTGGCGGCTCAGCGCCTCGACTTCCGGACGGACGAGTCGAACCTCGACCTCCGCTTCTTCCGCAACCGGATCCGCCACGAAGTCCTGCCCCTGCTGAAGCGGATCGAGCCCAAGGCGGTCTCACAGCTGGGCCGGCTGGCCCTCATTCTCCAGGACGAGGAGGATCTGAGGACCGGGCCGGAAGGGGAGCGCGGGAGGTCATCGCTCGATGCCGAGTCATTGAGCCGCCTTCCCAAGGCCCTGGCCCGCCGGGCCGTCCGCGGCTTTCTCGCCCGGCTCGCGGGAAGCACGAGAGGATTCACATTTAACGATGTCGAGGCCGTTCTGGCCTTGGCCGAGGGCAAAGCCCTGACTTTGAGGGGAGGTTTGAACCTGCGCCGGGACAAAGGGCTGATCGCCGTGAAGCCTCCGGCCGTTGACAAAGCCCGATTCCGCTATCTCTGGGACGGGCGGGGCGTCCTCAAAATCAAGGAAACGGGACTCGCGATCAAGGGCCGCATCCTGGAATTCCGGGGGACGCTCCCCGCGCCGTTCGACGACCCGAGCCGGGCGTTTCTCGACGCCGATAAGCTCGAATTCCCGCTCCTCGTCCGAAACCGCGAGGAGGGCGACCGCTTCCGTCCGCTCGGCGCCCCCGGCTCGAAGAAGCTCAAGGAGATCCTGCGGGCCAAAGGAATTCCGGCCGACGAACGGGACCGGCTCCCGGTGATATTGACGGGGACTTGTTCCAAGGCGCGGAACGTCGAACGTCCTCCCCGGATTGTCTGGATGCCCGGCCTTCCCGTCGGGGACGCGTTCAAGGTCGGCCGCGCTTCGAAAAAAATTCTTTGGATTGAAAAGGTGGATTAGGTTTTCCATGCCCGACAAGAAATGGAGACTGTTCAAGGATCGTTCCGCCTGGCGGCGCTGGCTCGAGGCCAACCATGACAGGGCGAAAGAGATCCGGCTCGTGTATTACAAGAAGAATTCCGGGAAAAAATCGGTCCGCTATGAGGACGCCCTCGAGGAGGCGCTCTGCTTCGGCTGGATCGATTCCGTCGTGAACCGGGTCGACGACGAGAGATACATGCAGAAATACACGCCCCGCAAGGACGCGAGCATCTGGTCGGCGGCCAATAAGGCCCGGGTTCGAAAGCTCATCGCCAGGTCGTCTTCACCATCCCCAAGATGCTGCGGATTTTCTTCAAGTTCAAGCGGAAACTGCTTGGGGATCTTTGCCACTGCTCCCTCCGGGGGCCTTGTCGCTTTTGATCTGAGATCGCCTTGATCCGAAACCTGATCAATATTTCTATCGGCAATATGGGGAATTCCAGGGGAATTCCAGGGGTGTTGACCCGTTCGCCGACGCTAAGCCCCGCCTTTCAAGGCGGGGACGAGAAGCGAGGCTCAGGGTTAACCCCGAACAAGCCCCGGCATTCATGCCGGGGAGTCGAGGGGTTGACATCTCCGCTCGACCGGCGATATATTACCCGCTGATGTCATGAGGAGATTCATCGTGATAAGCGGGATTTCTCCACGCCATAAATTGAGATTCCGATACCATATCTGTGTTACTGAAAATGCCTGAAAATCCATTTTCATAAGAAGAGAAAGAGGGAACATTGAAGATCGCGGTCTGTATCAAACAGGTTCCGGATACCACGGATGTGAAGATCAACCCTGAGACGAACACCTTGATTCGAGAGGGAGTCGCCAGCATCACCAATCCCTTCGATGAGTATGCCGTCGAAGAAGCCCTTCGCCTCAAGGAAAAACATGGCGGAGAAGTCCACGTCATCAGCATGGGCCCTCCTCAGGCCGTCGAAATCTTAAAAAATGCTCTGGCGGTGGGCGCGGATAAGGTCTACCTGATCTCTGACAAGGCTTTTGCGGGGGCGGACACGCTGGCCACGGCTTACACCTTGGCCAAGACGATCCAGACGATCGGCGGCGCGGACTTGGTGATTTGCGGAAAGCAGGCCATCGATGGGGATACGGCTCAAGTCGGGCCGGGCGTTGCGACCCGCTTGGGAATCCCGCAACTGACGTATGTTTCGAAGGTCAGGGAAATCGATCCCGTTAAGAAGAGAATTGTGGTCGAACGGCTGCTGGAGAACGGGAAAGAGGTTGTGGAGTCTTCGCTGCCGGTCTTGATGACGGTTGTCAAAGATATCAATGAGCCCAGACACCCTAATCTGATGGGAATCAAAAGGGTCGCCAAGGCTACGATTCCCATCCTGACCGCCAAGGATATCGGCGCGGATGAGAACCGGATCGGATTGAAGGGATCGCCGACCTGGGTGGTGAGGATCTTTTCTCCGGAGGCCAGAGGAGCCGGCGGGGAGATTTTAAAAGGGGATTTGTCGGAAGTGGTTCCCCTTCTTGCGCACAAACTGATGGACACGAAATTCATCAAATAATATCGCGACACGCATGGCGTCCCCCCACCGGCCGGATCAATCGTCGGGCGCATCGCGTTTTTGATGATGAGGAGGAGAAAGGAATGGCCAGATTAATCATCGATGCCGACACCTGTACGGGATGCGAGGCCTGCCTCCCCTCCTGTCCCTTCGGCTCATTGAGCATGAAGGACGGGTTGGCCTTGGTCGATGAGAGCTGCAACTTTTGCCGCGCCTGTCTCGAGGCCTGCCCGGTCGGCGCCATCACCGTCGAAATGGAAGAAAAAGCCGTTCCGATCGACACCGGCTCCTATCAAAATGTCTGGGCCTTCATCGAGCACGAGCAGGAAAAAGTTTCGAGCGTTTCTTTTGAACTCTTGGGTGAGGGAAGGAAACTGGCCGAGGCCCTGGGATGTCAAGTGTGCGGGATGCTTTTCGGGGACCCGGGTGACGTCGATCATTTTGCCAAAGAGGCCATCGCCCATGGCGCGGAAAAGGTCTATGTCATGGAAAGCCCCCTGCTGAAACAATATCGCACCGATCCCTATGCCAGGGCCGCCGTCGATCTCATCAGGAAATTCAAGCCTGAGATCGTTCTGGTCGGGGCGACAACCCAGGGTCGTGATTTCGCGGGTACCGTGGCCACGACTCTTGGAGCGGGATTGACCGCGGACTGCACCGGTTTGGACATCGATCCGGAAACAAAATATCTTAAACAGACGCGGCCGGCTTTCGGCGGAAACATCATGGCGACGATTCTCGATTATCCCCATTACCGCCCCCAAATGTCGACCGTCCGGTCCAAGGTCTTCGCCCTGCCGCCAAGGGATGATTCCAGAAAAGGAGAGATCATCCGGGAGACTCTCCAGATGACCGAGGACGAAGTCAGGACGAAGATCTTGGAATTCATCAAAGGAAAGGAGACCGTCAATCTGGCGGATGCGGAGATCATTATTTCGGGAGGAAGAGCGATCGGGAGCGCCGAGAATTTCAGGATAATCCGGGAGCTCGCGGAGGTCTTAGGCGCGGCCGTGGGAGCTTCCCGCGCGGCCGTCGACTCAGGCTGGATTTCTTACGAACATCAGGTCGGACAGACCGGTCGAACCGTCCGGCCCAAGATCTATATCGCCTGCGGCATCTCGGGCTCCGTTCAGCATCAGGCCG
>Ga0315274_10017856_pt1 | contig 9996 bp, 28 predicted proteins | sample YL17G02_20_MG_FD_203700 | JGI IMG/M metagenome (GOLD analysis project Ga0315274, IMG submission 203700) | Sediment microbial communities from Yellowstone Lake, YNP, Wyoming, USA - YL17G02_20 | ecosystem: Environmental > Aquatic > Freshwater > Lake > Sediment | place: USA: Wyoming | collected... | reverse complement strand
CGCGCCGATGCGTCTATCGAGACCGAGATGCCCGGTCCGTTCCGCAACCGCTCCACCAGATGTAAAAGATTAATAAGGTCTGATGGATCAATCTTTACAAAATCCCCAGTATTAAGACAACAATGAGCAGCTTCTCGATATTCTGAAATAGTTTTAATCATTTGATTTCCTTGTCTTCTAATAAATGTTCTGTCTTTTCAATCTCGTCAAGAATATATTTTGCTCGCTCCTTCGTATCATTTAACAATTCAATGTAATCATGCCCACCAAAACCGGTAGCATAATACCCGTTTCTATAATTCTTGTTGTTAATTAACAGATTACGAATCAACACCTTAATATGCTGAAGAAATACTTGCTCTGGGTTTTGCTTCCTAGACATTTGGTTTCCTGTCTTCTTATCTGACAGACCTTGATTTATAGGTTTTCCCAAATTTGCGGTTACGCCACACTATACCTTGCTGGGTTCCTAGTGTATGATGTTGTTGACCACCACAGGTACAGGTACCAGGCCACACCAAATAATCCATTCCACAGGAGTCACAAAATTCGAATATGATTTCACAGGGCTGAAGATTTGGTATTCCACTATCCTCAGTGATTTGACGACCATCAGGAGTTAGAACCACAAAATCATTGACGTTCCCATAGTAATTGGTTCGTAAACATTGAACTCCAGTTAATATCAGAGCTTCCCCAGTATCATCAAATACTACCAGTATTCCATCCTTGGTTTCACTCAATACTCTGACTGGTCGCTTAATCATTTGATCAGGTCTCGTGGCTTTAGTGTGAATATGGTTGACACAACATTTGGATCCTGGCCTTCTTCTTTAACATCTGTGACATAAGCGTTATAAAGAACTGTGGTGGTTCCATCTTTGAATATAATGTGAAGATCACGACCCACTCCATCACCGGTCCACCACATTTTATCCACCACTTTAGGTGCGGCGTCTCTTTTAGTACTAGCTCGACAGTCACAAATCCCAGCACCACAAGCTGGACAATTTGGGATTGGGTCATTGTTCATTTAGCCACCTAATATGAGGGAAATGTTACTTTTATATTAACCTTGCCCTCAAGCCTTTCACTTTCTGTGGTTACATTCTCAATTTTATATGACTCAACATATTTGTCCTTACATATAGTAAGTAAACTATCTACACAAGTATCATAAAATTTCTGATGTTCTTGTGGGGTTAGAGGCCTAAATAATAAATTCCTAAGTGATTTATTAATATGCCGTTTGAATTTCCAAAATATATATTTACGTTTCAACCATCTGACTAACATGTTTCGGCCTATCGTTTAATGTTGGTGAACATATCAGAATAGCTTTTTGGTTCTGCGGCACGGGGTGGTTTCCCAAGCAGTTCCTTAATCTGGTCTTGGTATCCCTCCCAAGCCCTGGCCACCATATCATGTTCCCTATTCATTTTTTCTTCTTTGTCGGTGTGAATATACTTTCTACATTCGTAGGGTCTCACTTCGTAAATTTTACATCGTTGTATTTTTTCATCAAAGAACACACATTGGCCACGAGGATTTAGTGGATACATGTCACCAGCCTCACCAATAAGGGTAACTGGGGCCAGAACATAAATGTTGGTGGGAAGTTTTACATACCAATCTACCGCCAGACATGCATTAAAAAACTCTTGCAGTCCCATGCTTTTGTATTGGGCTGCCATTTCCGCTTCTCCAGGTTTAAACCAGCCCGGCTTGAATCTACAAGCACTGACACAAAATTCGCAAGTGCAATTTTGAGAGTTCATGATTGATTCCTGGGTTGAAGAGGGACCCGGAAATAATTCCGGGTCCCTCCAAAGATATCTACTCTCTACTTACATTCCAAGTTTTGCGTTTTCCTGCCAGCTCTACAAATGCTCTAACCATTACCCCATCCATTGCAACCCTAATACCATACTTTTTACCCCCTCCAGCCCAAATATGACCTGGGCTATACCCACTAGCCTTCAGCTTTTCTCTTACCTCATCTTCCTCGAACGACTCGCCTGCTACTTGCCTGAACTTTTCGATAATCTCCATTTTACTCTCCTCTAACTGTTTAGGTTTCGCAGTAGCCTGCGGCTGAAATCAGCAATAATCTATAATACGCCAACTTTGGGTAATAAACCATATTTATTTGTATTCAATATTTCTTATATAACTTACTATACCATCTGGATCAAATGCATGGTATCTTTTTTTATAAATATTGATCCACCAGTACCCAACGCTATTTTTGAGTTTGCCCCATATTTCACATCTAAGTTTATCTTCGAATGTATCACCTAGTTGTTTCGCTATCTCATACCATAGTTTAGATTTGTACCTGAATTGTCCTTCTAATTTGTTCATGTGTTATTTATAAACATAAATTGTATGCTTGTACATTTATATTTATTGTGGTTTTAGTTATATATGCGAACTCTCGCCCATTATGTATTATTTTCCACGTCATTTAGGTATAATATAAGTTGATTGATTATATGTATCTCTATCATATGCTCCATGGGGTTTATAGTTTGCAACAAATTTTGTATTGTTAATTCGAATCCTAAAGATCCATGTATGGGTCTAGTAAGGTTCAAAATTTGGTTGTATATTTTAGACCTGGTTTGACCTTTTAGTTCCATGCTTGATTGTCCTGTGCATTTTATACCACCCATCCAGGTATCTCTGGAAGCGCCATCCAGCAACCTTATCCATTATTTGGCCCACTAACTTTCGAACTAGATAATTATCTAGTTTAACTAATTCTTCTGTTCTATCACGTAATCCGGATGTGGGAAAAAATCTGTTATTATTATACCAAGCCGCAATTCTCGATTGTCCTTCTAATTGATTCATGTACTCAGCCTTAATTTTGGATAAGAAAAGGTAATTAATACATGCCAAATAAATCGCAGAAATGCCAAGAATAAATATTTGCTACATCCTGAAGTTGGATATCCTTTAATATATGTAGAAATCATCCAGTGTTTGTATCCAAATGCCGCCCAATCTTTAGTGGGTAGATAAATGTGCATATAACCTCCTATTTTGTATAAATAGTACACTCGTACAATTGTATTATTCCATCTTAGAATTCTTGGTCGGGATATTGATTGGTCTCAGATACAAAAAGTTCATCTTCTACTTTGGTTGTTGACATTCCAATCCTGGAGTTTTGGGTCCAACGAATCTGAACTGCATGGCGTACCCCATTAAACACCAGGACACCCGCATCTCGTGCCCTAGTTTTGAATTGGTGCCGCATGGGAATCTCTTGGCCACCTGGAATACTAACCATTGAGACCTCGGCCATAAAGCCAAATCCACCCTGTGAATAGTTGATAACCCGTCCCTTAATAGTAATGGGGAAATCTCCAGCATATGTTTGGAAATCGGCTGCTAGGTCACAAGCTGTTCTCTCATACCGTCGTTGATCCATATTGATTGCTAGACTGCTCATAATACCTCCATCAGATCTACCCACAACAACAAAAACTAAATAGTACACTTATACAATTGCAAGTATCATGCCTGAAATTGTATAATTGTACAATTATACTATACCGTCCAGATCACGCATCAAGATATCCCATACATCCGGAGGACCCACCACCCCATCGGAAGGACCCAGGAGGACCCAGAGAAACACGAAGAGAAATATTCCCATTGTACACCCGTACAATGATAGTAATATCCCCTCCATATTATACGCACAAAAGAACGATTGCCCGGAATTCGGCTGGGGCGGGCGCGCGGAGTCGGGGAGCCGGGGAGCTGCGGGGGGCACCCCGTGTGCCCCCGCAGCACGGCTACCTGCATAGGGACAGTTGTATTACATCACTGTAGCCATCAAAGGAGAGGTGTTATGCTCAAGGATCTCATCATGAAGTTGGTGTCGCAGAAGGCCCTCTGCACGTGGAAGGAAGCGGCTGCGGCGGTCGGCGTGGACGGCTTCAAGCCCTCCCACATCGACGCGATCACGAAGGCGTTCCGGGAGGCGGTTCCGGGGAGCGATGCGCTGATCGTCAACCAGTTCGGGCTCTATGGCCGCCAGGAACTGGTCGAGCGCCACACGCCCTTCCTCGTGGCCAACGGCTACGACCGGGTTCCGGGCGCGATGCCGACCCGCGTTCCGAAGGCGAAGTCGGCCACGAAGGATGAGCTGGCAGAGCTGAAGGCGCAGATCGCGCTCCTCACCCAGGCACTGCTCAAGAAGTAGCCCTGGGAGTACAAATGAAAAATGGGCAGGGAGCTTCCATCCTCCCTGCCCCCACCAATGCCGCCATAGCCGGTCCCAAGCCCGGTTGAGAAAGGCAGAGGGGTGGCAAGAACATTCACAAAGGAGATTATATGATCAATACGTTGAAGGACCTCATCGTCCACGTGGTGGACCTCGCCTTGGAATACCAGCAGGCTGTCAGGCCCTGGACACCCAACGCGATCTACCTCTACGTGCACGAGCTGGTCAACCGGGGCTGCACGAATGAGCGCGTCAAGACCAGCATCTTGGACGGCGACAGAGACTGCCTCATCCTGGGCGAGATCAACGAGCTGCACAGGCTGAGCCTGGACACTTGCTCCAACATGGGGCTGGCACAGGCGGTGTGGCGGCGGGCCGAAAAGGAGACTGACCCCATCCGCAGGCAGTTGCTGGAGCTGGCGGGGAACTGCCTGGAAGACACGTACGTGCAGTACGAGAAGGATGCCAAGGTCAGTGACGTGCTCAACCACGAGGTGAGCGAGACCCTGGAATCCTTCACGGAGGAGGCCAGAAAGGCGATCGATGAGGTGGGGTACGAAGACGAATGGGAAATGCACGAATGTGAGTCTTGTCCCAACGCACCCAATTGCGCCTTTAAGTAGGGAAGGCTAACAGCGGGCTGAAGCCTGGTTCTCACCTATGGTGGGAGCCAGCGCCTTGAACCTTTTGTTAGGATACAGTGGGCATGGTGCTTCACTGTTATTTGCCCAAAATGGGTAGAAAGGGAATGTGCAATGAGTCTGAAATCCTTTGTTGAGGGTCTTGTCGCCGAGAAGCAGTTCTGCTCCTGGCACCAGGCAGCCACCGCTGCTGGCGTCCGCAAGTTCATGCCCACGGAAATCCCGACGATCACCAAGGCATTCAACGAGGCGGTCGCTGGCAGTGACGCGCTGATCGTGTCCAGCGAGGGCGAGTACGGGTGTAAGGATGAGATCTACACCCGGCACTGCGCCTTCTTGCAGGCGAACGGCTTCACCGAGGTCCCGCCTCGTCGGCAGAAGACCAAGAAGGCTCCTGCTGTGAAGCTCTGCTCTGCTGCCACGAAGGTGGAAGCCCAGAGTGAGATCGCAGCCCTGAAGGAGCAAGTGGCCGCTCTCGTCGCCCTGCTGCCCAAGAAGTAGTAGCGACAGGCCCATAGGATAGGGAGAGGGGAGAGTGCAGTTTCTCTCCCCTCTCCCACCTATCTTAAACCTGTAATCAAATGGGACGTCTAAATCCTGGTCCCACCCATATTGGGGTGCAGGAGGTGAAACCCTATCCAAGGAGAGTGTCATGATCCGTGTAGCGTATGAAGAAGTGAAGAGTGAAGCCCAACGCATCGACAAACGCCTGGGCAATAACCCGAGACGGCCAGTGGAGGAAGTAATCCAGCGTGTGGCCCGCACGCGGCTGGAGAAGCAGGTGATCGAGCGCCGCCGACAGAATCTGGAGTCGGTGGTGGTGGGTACCAACATTGGTGCCGCGATGGTGAAGGCTGGTCTGATGGCCCCCAGCCACTCCGAACAGCTCTCCCAGGAATTCGAGAAGGCCATGGTTGAACGCCTGGTCAACTCGAAACGGAAATTGCAGTACCAGCTCAGTCTCCAGCGGCTCATCAAGGACTGTGCCGGCGAAGACAGTGACTTCTGCATGACCGTGCGCCTGGTCCGCTAACTCATTAGGTTCACTAGTGAAGGGGAATTACCCCCTTCACTAGTGAATATAGGAGGTTCCCATGACACTGCGACGTCCCTCAGAGCGAATCATCAAGGTCATCAAGATTCTTGCCACTGACCCACAACGGCTGCGTGAGATGGTGGAACAGGCACGCAAGGAATATGCCCTGGTTGCTGAACCAGAATATAGCCGCATCGGGTCCAATGGCTTGGTTGCCACGATCAGGGTATTCAACCGATCATGAATATCCCATCATCCAAGTCAGATAATCCTTATGAGGTATCCAGGGGGTTGGCATCCAGTCAGACCCCATTGGGTGCCAATCAGCACTGGCCCAACAAGGCCAAGCTGTGGTCCAGAGCGGCCAAAAGGGTCAAGGATAAGGGGGTAGTCATCAATTTCAAGACTGGGAAGTATGATGGTGAACTATCACGAATGGCCAAATTGACCCTGTCCATCGCCAAAGGGGCCATTGATGCTGGTGTTGTGAGTATGGCAGAACAATGCCTGCATACCACCAAGGACATCTTGATCGACACATACCGTGACAGAGACATGAAGAACATCTCCCTAGACATTCGCAAGCAGTGGGGCAAGAAGTAGAATAGGCAATCACCATACATCTATGGTAACGTATGGTACCCTACATGTATGGTGTCTTGAAATGTAGACACTATACGTGCCTTGTGTCTTGAAATCAAGACACTAGTACGGGCACAACACCAACCCCAATATACGTGTATCTCATATACATGTAGTGTATGGTACAGAGGAAGATGTCAGTGAAATAGGGTACGATAGGATAGAAACGGGCATGGGGCGTATGGTGTATTGAATGCCAGACACCAGACAAAATAAAGTGTCTGGGAAACAAGACACCTAGAATACGTTGTGTATCGGGATATGAACAAAGCCCTTTGTCAGGGATCTGTCGTGGTTAGGAGGATAATGGCACAGGACACAAAATACGGCAATGAGAAATAAAAATTGACTAATGGAGGATCGACATGACCAGACAAGATGTACTAAAAAGGTTCTGCCAGCTGTCCGATGATGTGATGACGAAGGTATTCATGTGCAGAGTGGCGGCAGACTGCTTCTGTCGAAAGGATAAACATTTCAACTTCAGCGCAGAGGTGGTAAAGTTCATCGAAGAGGCAGTACGAGAAAAAATTGATGGAAAATAAGATGGCAGACCAGGGAATGTACATGGCAATCGTATTCGATGTGGCAGGAGAGAGATTCATCAGACGCTTGGCCGATACCCCAGTAGAGGCAGTCAGGATGGCAGTTTCGGAAGCGTGTGAATACGAAATCACGAACGGAGACGTGGAAGATACGTGGCGTATTACCGATCTCCTCGATGAGCGCCTGGAAAGGATGCGCCCGGTCGCCGACTTCCAGGGAAAGATCGGGGAGGAGATGGTGCTGGTGGCGCGTGACCACCTCAACTCCCCAGAGGGATTCATCAGGAGGATATGATAAATGAAAAAGCTATGGGCAATGCCAGATGAAGGATACTGCGACGGAGACAGTGGCTTCTACTATCCAGACAGTCTAGTTCCATACGAGAAGGGTGAAACCTTTGAACAGGTAAAGGCAAGGGTACGCAAGTCCATTGCCAAGAGCTTTGGCTACGTAGATGACGACCCCATGCTTGATGATGACGTGGCTGAGATGAAGATGGTAATGATCATCACCAACGACACAAGGAAGACAATCAGTGCCGGTCTTCCTCGTGGCTCAGTTGGGAGTGACGACGCAACGTACAGAATCAACCGCATGTGCAAGCAGATGTGCAAGAAGGCAGCGATCAAGGTCATGCGGAGAAAGAAATGAAACGCGGGAATAGAAAACGCAGGAATCGCCCACGCACGAGGGCTAAGAAGACAGAACCCGAGTATGCCATCGTCCACGTCTCTGACTGGAACTATCAGGACAAATACTACGAGGCCCCACTAGCGTTCATCAAGGAATTTCACCGAACGATCAAGGTAAATGGGATGGAATACGCGTGGGGTTGGTGGATTGGGAATGTGGACTATGGCGAGAAGGCCAGCACCAAAGACAACCCCATCAAGTACGGCAAGGTGGACATGACACTGAATGAGTTCTTCTTAGACTACACCAACCCCATCGAATCGGTGGATGAATGGGAGTTCTGATGAAGAAATGCGGGTTTTATGTGACGACGTTCTGCAACTTTCCACATCGATTGAGTGATGGGAAGCCTATTGAACACGAATGTTACATCCTGCGGCCTGAATCTCTTCGATTGGAAATGGAAGGAAAGTTCGACCAAATCAAAGAGATGCATGGTGGTGTCATCATGCGTCGTGGAGTGAGACTGAAATGAACGAGAAAGCTAAAGAGGCTTTGATTCAGAAGCTGGTTGATGCAGACCAGTACAACATCATGCACGACAACCATCTGTTGGTCTATATCCTTCGTGAAGGTACGAAGGGATACGACAACATGACAGACGATGAACTTCTCCAAGCCGCTGGTCAAGAGGGTGAGGATGATAAGGAAGTTCGCAGAGCCACCGACCCGAGCGATGAGGAGCTTGGCCTGGAAGGTGAAGAACTTACGGCTGACAACCTGACACCAGAAGGGATGGGACCAGATGACAAAGAATAATAAGGAACGAAGCGTCACCTTCTCCGTCACGGTCTTTGAGACTGTGGAATCTGGTGAGGATACGGTCGATTTAGGTGATGGCGAGATCGAGGTTGTCTTTACTGGCAAGATTCTGCCTGGGATGGCGATCTCTGAAATGGCCAAGCACCTGCGCAAGGTAATCAAGAGTAAGAAGATCATCACTGGCAAACTCGTAGATGTTGGAGTGTGCACATGAGCCGTGAAGTACGACGAGTCCCTGCAGATTGGAAGCATCCTGAGCGATACCCTGGTCGGTACGAGCCAATGTTCGAGGGGAACCCCACCCTCGATGAAGACATCGAACAATGGCACAAAGACAACGAGCTTTGGAAGGCTGGCAAGCACCCAGCACAACACGACCCGAAGTGCCCCAGTGCAGCGAGGTGTGAGAACTTTGAGGATTGGGATGGTGGCCCACCAGATCCGGACAGGTACATGCCGTTTTGGCCGCTTGAACAACGTACTCACTACCAGATGTACGAAACCACAAGTGAAGGAACGCCAATCTCTCCGGTGATGGCTAACCCTGATGAGCTAGCACATTGGTTGGCAGACAACAAGGCCAGTGCCTTTGGTCGTGAAGGTGCCAGCTACGAAGAGTGGCTGCAAATGATCATGGGGCCTGGTTGGGCTCCGTCCATGGCAAGAATCGGTGGGGAGTTGATGAGTGGCGTGGCCTACATGAGTAAGGACAAATGAACAGAAAAGAGCTGATCAAGAATGCATCCAAGCTAGCGGCCAAGACCTGGTGCAACGTACGGTTTGAAGACACTATCTTGTCGATGGTGGAAGATGGACTCACCAGGGCCGAGTACCTATTGGTGATGAAAACATTCGTCAAGGAATTTGTAGACATCTCCAACACGGAGTTCAACACCCTGATGAAGGAGACAAAATGAGTGACAACCGAGAACTGTTAGATCGTCATGATTGTGTGGGGTCGGGAGAGTCATGGTGGCGTGAATATGATGCTCAAGGAATTTACCTCTGTCGTGTATGTGACAAATGCTGTGAGGTGAAACTTTCACGCTACCGGCCAGAAATTCTGAGAGGGTATAATCAACTGGATGTAGATGAGCCTATCGAAGGAGAGGTAGATGGTTGAGAAGTTCATCGACGGAACGCCAGTGACGGAAGAGTACAAGACCGTACTGAAGAAGATGATGGACGACGCCTGTGACGCAGAAGATGAGTTCAGTCTAGATGAACTGGAACAATTTGCGGCAGGACAACCGAAAGTATGTACGGGCTGCCACAAGCGACGAGCACAAATAGACGGCTATTGTGATGTGTGCTTCCCTTCTGACGGATCATCAAATCGGGAGATGTGAATGACGATTAGGGTGGTCCATATACTGGTGAAATTGTATACTTGGAGGAAAAATGACTACTTGGTTGGTTATGTGGGGAGTGATTAT
>Ga0315274_10017852_pt1 | contig 9997 bp, 6 predicted proteins | sample YL17G02_20_MG_FD_203700 | JGI IMG/M metagenome (GOLD analysis project Ga0315274, IMG submission 203700) | Sediment microbial communities from Yellowstone Lake, YNP, Wyoming, USA - YL17G02_20 | ecosystem: Environmental > Aquatic > Freshwater > Lake > Sediment | place: USA: Wyoming | collected... | reverse complement strand
CGCCCCTCCTGGACAAGAACCAGCGGAGCGGGCTCCGAGGACGTCCTGCCCCCTATCCCGCACAGAGAGGTAACGGCAAACAGCGCGAATCGCAATCTCGGCTTCATCCTTTTGGCATTCTCCAACCGGGTCTCACCCGCACGAACGAGCCCTCCACGTCACTCCATCACTCATGTCAATGGGCCCGCGGGTTGCGTCGCCCTCCCAGGGCGCCGCGCGCCCTGCAATCCGCGGGTCTTCCCTCACAGGACGACGGCGTCCTTGCACGCCTTCGCAATGCGGAACTTCAGCACGGTCTTCGCCGGGATCTCGATCGGCGCGCCCGTGGCCGGGTGCCTGCCCGTGCGGGCCTTGCGCTCCACAACCACCAGCTTCCCGATGCCGGGGATCGTGAAGCCGTTCTTCGCCTCCTTGTAAGCCGTCTCCGCCAAGACATCGAGCACCGCCCCCGCCTCTTTCTTCGCCAGCCCCGTCTCCTCAGCGAGGAGCGCCACTAGCGCCGATTTCGTCATCGCTCTGTCGCTTGCCTGTGCCATGCCTGCAACCCTCCCTCCACGAGAACATGATCGGCGGGGTCCAACCGCCTTGCGACCCCGCGCATGAATAAGGAAAGGACCGCGCCGAATTATCAAGGGAAATCTCGGACGCGATCGGGTGAGTTCCGGCGGACGTTGCTCCCTCTCCTTTGCGGGATTTGCGCGGCTAGCGAGGGGCGCCATTCGGAAAGAAGAAGGCGCCGCGGCGAGGCGGCGGCGCCGCGTTGTCCAACGGCTCTCTTCACACACCCACCGAGAGGTCCGCGAGAGACGCGGGCTACCGCCTGTACGTTCCCATCCATTCCGCCTGAGCCAGAACGTGCCCTTGTATCGCTTTCAGAACCTGCGCTTTGCCGGCGCCGGGGGCCAGCCCGGTCTCCATGTCGACGGCGTAGAGTCTGAAGAAGTAGCGGTGCGCTTTGCCCGGCGGAGGAGCGGGGCCGCCGTAGCCGATCTTGCCGAAATCGTTCGTCCCCTGTTTGGCCGACCCCAGCGCGGTCGGCTGTTTGGGGACGTTTTCCTGCAGGCTGCGCGCCGCGGCCGGCACGTCATACAGCACCCAGTGGACCCAGGTCCCGCGCGGCGCGTCGGGATCATCACAGATCAAGACCAACGCCCGAGTGCCTTCCGGAGGAACCGTCCACGCCAGCGGCGGCGAGACGTCCGGACCATCGGCCGTGTACTTCGCCGGAACGGCCGCCCCTTGTGCAAACGCCGTGCTTGTGAGTCTGAAATCCATGTTCGCGCCTCCTTCCGGTTCGATGTCCGCTTCCCAACTTGTCGCGAGCCCAGAACATCCGCAGAATACCACTCCTCTGGGCGCCGATCAAGCGGCGTCCGCAACTCATTGCGTCCGATTCGCGGTTCGAGAGGCGCAATCCTTCGCGAACCGGGAACTCCCGCGAAGCCCTCCGCCGGCGCAAGAAATGCGAGAAAAGCGAGAAAAGCTCCCAACCAAAGCCGAATCGTGACACTCTAATATATGGGGACGCGCGCCTATATGGGGACGCGCGCCCCGAGACGGGCGGGCGCGGGCGAGACAGATCTGCAGTGCGGGACGACGGGATCTCGTATGGCCTTGGCTCAGTCCAACTCTTCGCAAACACCCCGACGCATCGCGTCTTGCGAAAAGAGACCCTTTCACCGTCTTGAGGCAATGAACACGACGGGATTCCTCGCCAGAAGGACACGAAGACGCAAAGACCCCTGAGGAGGGCAGGGAGGGGGGCAGGCAAAATGGCTGAGAAACGCGCCTCACAGGAGCGACTCCGATTCTACCTCCGCGCCTTGATCGGCTTCATGGTCCTCCTCGGCGCCGCAGGTCTCGTCTACCTCTACCTCGCCTTCGCGCCGACGGGGTACGGCGGATTCGAGAGGAAGCACGCCGAAGCGATCGCGAGGGCGGAGGGTCTCATGCAGATCCGCATTGCGAAGCCCCCGAGAACGGCGGAGGATCCTCGGGAAGGGAAAAACGAGAAGGAATCCCTTCCCCAGATCCTGGATGTCGCCCTAATGCGGGGGTTCGGGATCGATTTCGGCGCAGGCGGCGCGTATTCGGCGGAGCAGTTTCAGGTCGACCCGTTGACCTCGGCTGTTCTTGAACTGCCGCCCGACCTCCTTGAAGCAGAGATGGAAACCGCTAAACGCAGACTGGCGGCGCCTTGGAATCAGCCCACGAACGTTAACGTTTCGGAAAAGGACCTGGTCCAGCGTTTTCGGGAGCTGGACGCGGCGATCAATCGAGGCGCCGCGTCGCAGTTTCTTATTCTCCAGGCTGTGGCGACGGGAGACGGGGCAAGAGCGTGCGACCTGCTCGAGGCGTATCTGGATCTTGTCCGGATTGCCCATTTCAGGGGTTTTCCCGAGGAAAGCGGCTCTCTCTTTGCGGGCGCGGAACAGATTTTCATCCTGTTAAGCCAAATGGAGGCCTTCCCGGAAGAGGGCTTCCGCCGCGCTCGCGATGTCCTCGAATCCGCATACCTCGATTCTGATGCGAGAAGAGCCTTCTACGCGGCGTCGGTGATGGAATCCCGTGATCTGCTCGTCCAACTCCTTGAGAAGGATGAGATCCGGAGGAATGACAATACGTGGCGCCATTTCTTTGACGGAAAGCCCGAGGCCGCCGTTCACCAGGCCCTCAAACCGGCGATGAAGCAGCGCATCGACCTCCTGGCCATCGCCCTTGTCGAGGGCGACAGAAACGCAGTTCTGCGGGCCTATGAGCGGATGATTCTGGTCGGCAGAATGCTGAACCTTGAGGAGCGGAGAAGACTCTATTCCAGAAGTGGCTACCAACCGGCGCAAGGTGGCCCGGCGCCGCTTATCTGCGAAGAACCTACTGCCGAACACATTGGATGGTGGAAGGGCGAGGGCTTCAACGACGAAGTCGATTTCGCGCGCCTGATCCTGGCCGCCTGCCATTATCGCCGCCTCGAGGGCGACTTCCCCGAACGGGTGGAGGATCTCATTCCCGACTATCTCGCCCCCTCATTCCTTCCCTCGGCTGAAACCACGTGGTCGATCCGCCGCCTCGAGCGTTTTCGCTATCCCGCGGTGTACGGTCGCGACCATCCCGAGTCGAGGACGGACCCCTTCTCTCAAGCGGTGGCGCGTTACCGAAGCGAGAAAGGGCGCCCGCCCCAGTCGCCTGAAGATCTGCGTCCCTACGCCTCCGGCGACGCGGAGTTTGAGACGTTCCGAGATCGGTTCGTCTGGTGCGAGGCCCGGCCCGTGTTCTTTCGAGTGCGGCGGGGGGCGAGCGCGCTTTCCAAGAGCGCGGGGCGCGAGATGATTTTCGTGGAGGCCCGCTGGCCGAGCGTGGTTCTTACTTCCAGCGCCGAGGGGCTTCCCGCCAATGGCGGGCGCCGCCTTCCGCCGGAATCGGCAAAATGAACCGAAGAAAAACGCCGTTCTCTGTCCAACCAACCCGCCTTTTCGACACTACTCTACGGAAGGACGCGGGAATGCGGAACCTTTCGAATGCGGAATGCGGAGTGCGGAATGAAGAAAGGATCTATCATGGCGGACGTCGATCGGGGGCTCTTCAAGCGGGCGAGGGACGGCGACCGGGACGCTTTCTGGAGCCTGATCCTCCCCTACCGCGGGCTGATCTATTCCGTCGCGCTCGGCATGCTCAGGAACGCCGAGCAAGCGGGCGACGAGCTGCACGACGTGCTCCTCATCGCGTTCCGGTCCGTCTCGAACCTGCGCGACCCGGCCAAGTTGCCAAGTTGGCTCTACTCAATCACGCGCAACCACATTTACGACCGGACGCGGCGCGAGAAACGCCTGCGCCTCGCGGCGCAAGACGCGGCGCGCCGGACGGGCCAGGTCGTCGCGATCACGGAAATCACGGAGAAGGAAGAGTGGCTGACCCACATGGAACGCGCCACGGAACGCCTGCCCGAGCCGTTCCGCGTGATCCTCGGCATGAAGTACATGAACGATTACTCTTGCCGCGAGATCGCCGACATCCTGGACATAACCGTCCCGGCGGTGAAATCGCGGCTTTTTGAAGCGCGCAAGGTCCTGCGCAAGAACATGGAGGCCTTGGCCTCCAGGGATGGAGGCGCGGCCTCCAGAAGCGGAGGCCCAGCCTCCAAAGAAAGGGGTGCGGAACCATGAAATGCCATGATCTCGAAGCGTATCTGACCGATTATCTCGAGGGCGACCTCGACCAGGCGCGCACGGACGAGATGCTCGACCACATGGAGGGCTGCGAAGCGTGTCGCGCCGAGTTCCAGACCTACGAGCGGCAGGAGGAGCGTCTCGGCCGGTTCTTCAAACAGCAACTGGCCGCGGTGGCCGACGCCAAGAACCCGCTGGCCGAAGCGGCGCCGTCCGGAGAGAGGTCTCCCTCCGCCGCGCGCCCGATCCGCTGGCTCGCCTGGGCCGCGGCCGCCGTTCTTTGCCTGACGGCGGGGATCGGCGGGTGGTCCGTTTACCGCCGGGTGGTTCCCGCGGGGCAAGCGGCGCTTGCTGAAGTCAAGGCCGTCGAGGGTCGCGTCCTGGCGCTGGAAGGCAACGCCTACCAGGCCATCGCTCCCGGCGCGCCGGTGCGCCAAGGCCAAAGGCTGAAGGTCGTCGGCGGGGGGTACTTGGCGCTCGAACTGCCGGACGGAAACATCATCGAAGCGCGGGGCGGGACCCAGCTGACTCTCCTGGATTTCCCCGACCGGCTCGAGACCGCCATGGACCGCGGGAACGTCTGGGCGCACCTGAAGACTCCTCCGCCGAAACCCTTTGTCATTCGCACCGCCCACCTGACCGCCACCGCCGTTGGGACGGTCTACAACGTCGAGGAAGGTCTGGACCGATCCGAAGTGACGGTGGCCGAGGGCGAAGTCCTGGTCGAGTCGGGGGGAACGCAGACCTCCGTCTCGGAATCGGAGACGTACTCGACCCTGACCGGCGCGGCGCAGACCGCCGACGCCGCCGCGGCGCTCTGGAGCCGCTATAAAGAAGACATTCTCGCCTTGCTTCCCGGCGGCGACGCGACGGCCCCGACCGAAACGCCCCAGTTGGTCGTTCAGGTCGCCGCCGCTGCGGCGCCCCTGCATGCGGCCGTCGAGTACCTGCCCGAGAATACGCTCTACTTCCTCGACGTCCGCGACTGGCGGGGCATCGTCGAGGAGTTCCGCGCCACGGACTATTCCGCCCTGCTGCAAGAAGAATCCATCCGCCAGTGGTGGGAAGCCGTCGGGGCTCGGAAGATACTCGATGAGATTCGGGCCGAGACGCGGATCCTCGACGTCCTTGGCGTGGTCGGCATGATCGAGGGCGAGCTGGCCGTGGGGGTCAACGCCGACGGCCACATCCTCCTCCTCGCCGATTGCGGCGCCAACGAGCTCGAGATCGCCGCCCGCATCGAGTCGCTGCTCGCCGGGAGCGCCCAGACCCCCGACGGCGCGATCCCGGGGGAAAACATCTCCGCCAAGATCGTCGAGCACGTCCTGGTCGCGGGGGGGCTCCTCGTTCTGTCCAGCGACCCGATCCTGACCCAAGCCACCTTCGACCGGGTCGTGAGCGCACAACCCACGGGTTTCACCCAGAGCGCTTTCTACCAGAAGGTCCTGCGCGACGTGAACGATCCCCGCTTCATCATGGCCGCGAACCTTGGGGGCCAGATTGCCCGCATCGTCGATGGACTGGCCGATGAGTCGGGCGCCGCGGACATCGGGCACGCCCTCGACCTGCTCGGCTTGCCCAGCCTGGATTACCTGCTTCTCTCCCCCAGTTTCGCCGGACAGGGGATGAACCAGGCCGCCCGTCTCGCGTTCGTCGAGGAAGGACGTTCCGGCGCCATGGACTGGCTCGCCGAACCCGCCCCGATGCGCGGGCTCGATTTCCTCAGCCCCGACATTCCCTTCTTCGCCTCGGCCATCGTGCGCAACCCGCACCAGCTGTGCCTGGACTATCTGCTCTACATGCAGAACACGCAGCCGGAGCAGGACTTCCAGAGGGCTTTGCGCTTCGTTGCCCAGAACGAAGCCTTCTTCAACGCCTTCGGCGGAGAGGTCGCCGTCGGGATCGATCGGCCCATTTTGCCCGTTCCGAACGTGAAAATCGCCGTCGAAGTGGCGGACCAAGCCGCTTTCCAGAACGGACTCGATCAACTGCTCACCGCCCTCCTGGCCGAACTCGAAGAGTCCGGCACGGCCGCCGTACTCGAGACGAGCGAACACAAGGGGCGGACGATCCAGACGCTCGTCATCGACGTCGCGCGCGGCGGCCTGATCCGTCTCACGCCATCCTGGACGTTCGTGGATGACTTCTTCGTCGCGGGGCCCGGACCCCAGTTCGTGCGCGACTCGATCGACGTCTACGACTCAGGCCACTCGATCGCCAACGACTCCGAGCGTCTCCTGCCGCTCTTGCCGACGAGCTCCGAGATGCATTTCTCGCTCCTCGTCTATCAGGACATCGCCCAGTCGATCCCGGCGCTGGTCCAGGAGAAGATCGCGCCCAAACTGGGCGAGGAGGAGAAAGGCCTCGTGCCCAATCTCTCCTTCATGCAGAACTACCGCGCCCCGGGAATCGTCTACGCTTACGCGCGCCCCACCTGCGTGGACGTCTACTTCAACGCGCCGCGCGGGATCGACCTGAACTTCGGCATGGCCGTGCCGATGGTGGCCAACTGGCTCGTGCCGCGGCTCAGCATCGGCCAGACCGTCACAAGAGTCGCTCAGGCCCAGGTCGCTCTCGAAGAGATGCGCGCGGCCGTCGAGAAGTTCGAAAAGGAAAACGGCCGCCTTCCTAACAGCCTCTCGGAAGTCGCGCAACCCGAGGGCAAGTACATCGACCGCGTGCCCGCCGATCCCTTCGCTCCGGTCTCCGGCCAGACGCTGCGCCTCCTGCAAGGTCCTGGCGCGGGTCAGATCACGATCTACAGCATCGGCCCCGACGGCGTGGATGATCGAGGGATGGTCGAATACCGCATCACCGACCAATACGACGGGCCAGGCGACGTTTTCATTCGCGTGCCGTCCGACGAGGCGGGAGCGGGAGGCAAGTAGCGGAAAGAAAACCCGTTTGATCCGTTCCATCCGCGTCATCCGTGTTCCATTCTCCTGCTTCGATGGAACACGGATTTCGCGGATCCGGGGGATCGGACGGATCGGAGGCCGATGGGAGTTCCGGCCGGGGCCGCGCCGCAACGCGCCGGAAAGATGCAGAGCGCCTTCTCCGCAGAAGGAACAAGCGTCTGGCCGACCACAGCCGACGGCAGGGTTTCAGCAGAGCAGACAGCGGACGAGAGGATTGAAAAAATGGACCCGAAGAAAGACGCGAGAACGCCGAGGCCGCTCAAGTGCTTGGCTCTGGCAACGGGCGCCGGGCTTCTCATCGTGATCGCGGCGCTTGCCGTCGTCGTTCCCCCCCTTGTGCGGCGCGTTCCGGAGCCGTCCTACCCAGAGGATTTTCTGATCGTCAGCGAAGAGCCGAAAGAACTCCCCGACCCGTCAATTGTCACGCCCTCCTCGCCAACTCAAGAGGCGGAGCCAACGGCGGGCGATCCCGGTTCCGTCCGTCAGATCGCACAGAGTCTGTACCGGATCCCGGACCTAACGGACCTACGCGAAGACCTGCGCCCCAAAGCGCGGGAGTGGAACCGGGCGGTCGACCACGTCACATCCTCTCTCTTGACCCTTTCCTCTGAGTCCGAACACATGACGTACTCCGAGGCCAAGTCCCAGTGGGAGCGCATCATGATCGCTTACTGGCGCGTCCATTGGGAGTGCACCCAAACCATCCCTCCGAGAGAAGACTACTTCTGGGATCCCGTTGATCCCGTTCAGGACGGCCCTCGTCCGCCGGTTACTCCAATTCGGGATTTCGCCACACGGCTCCGACTGAAAATGGCTCTCCAACCCGGTCAGTGGAGGCGCCCCGTGATCCAGCTCCCTCCGGGACAAGACGGGTTCTGGCATCTCGTTCAGGGCGGCCCTCATCCGCCACTGGGGGGCCCATTCGGAGTGGACCCAACGGTTACCCCGATTCTGGCGGTTCCAATCCGGGGTTTCGCCACAAAGGTCCGACTGAAAATGGCTCTCCAACACGGTCAGTGGCGGGAGGCGGGGGACTGTCATTACGAACTGGGCCATTGGGACGCCGCCGTTTACTACTACCGCAAGTGCGGCTGGGAGGGACAGTGGATCATCGCCGACCTCGCGAAGGACGAATGGCTCGCGGGAGTCATCTTTCCAGTCTATCTGGTATGGCAAGAACAAAGCGGAGTCTGGGAAGAGCTGGAAGAGGGCCGGCGGGAAATCGAAGCGCGGAGGCGCGAGATCTGGCGCGACGCCGGGGAGAGCGCGCCGGACGAAGACAAGGCGCGGGAAGATCCGTCCGTCTCAAACCGGACGGACTGAACACATCGCGTGCTCAACGCCTTGAACGCGCCCGGTCACATCACTGCAACATGGGCGACCCAGAGCGATTCTCCCGGCGCCCGCCGACGCACGAGCCTTGATCCTTCACGGATGAGAGAAAAAAGGCTTCAGAAAAAGATAGCTCCATCGGGAGCTTTGTGTTACTCTCACTTGGTTGTAGTTGAGCGAAACACAAGGAGCGTCCCGATGGTGACAGAAACGGGGAAAACAGGGGCGGGACCTGGTCCGCGACCGCGGCAAGGGCGGGAAATGGCCTCCTGGCCCATCTGCCCGCCACCCGCTGTGTTCCAACCGTGAAGGATCAAGGACGATCCTGCTGCGCCGCTTTTTTTGTTGAAAGTCCACTTTTTCGAGGCTTAGAATCCTCCAAGCTGAAAGCCCCTGAGCGTCCGGCGGAAGAACGGCCGCACGGGATGAGGGTCTTTGGCGCGCGGAGGGGGGGGGATTCGGTGTCGTTCGCGGGGATGCGGCAGGACGCTCGGCGGCGGGGAACAGAAGCGGAGAGAGCGGGTTCTCGCCGTCCCGCGCGTGGGCCGTTGCAGGACTGAGAGAGACAAGAGCGCCGTCATGGCATCTCAAAACGCCTACAGTGTTCTCGGCCTGCGCAAAGGCATCTCGGAGGATGAGATCAAGAGAGCCTACGTCGAGCTGGTCAAGAGGTTCGATCCGGAAAAGCACACCGACCGCTTCATGGTCATCCAGACAGCCTACGAGAACCTGCGCGACCCGGCTCGGCGCGCCCGGGAGGATATCCTGACCTTCAACTATATTAAGGGGAGTTTCCATTTCACCCCCGCCGAGAAGGCGCAGGAACCCGACCCTCAACTGAATCACACCCTTCAGGAGCTGGAGGCGAAGCTCGCCGAGGACAGCAGCAACGGCGATTTTCGGTCGGCCTACATCACGGTCTTGATGAAGCGCAGTTTCAAGAAGGCGAAAAAGCACCTGTGGGCGGAAGCCATTGAGGACTGGCAGAAGGTCCTCACCGTCGATCCGACCCACCAACGGGCGAAGAACAACATGTTCCACTCCCTCATCGCCCTGGGTTACAGCTACGCCGAGCACGAGCTCTACGCGGAAGCGATCGACCTTTGGGAGAAAGCGCTCCACATGAATCCCGACAATGGGGAGCTTCTCCACAATCTGGCCATTGCTTGCGAATTCGCGGGCAAGACCGAACCTTCGCGTCGCTACTGGACGGAAGTTCTCAAACGGTGGCAGGCACACCTCCAGGAGAACCCCGACGACGCCTATGTCCAGAACTGCATCATCGAAGTGCGGCGCCACCACGGGGGCAAGGCCCTGGACGAGGGGGCGGCGAGGGGCGATTCCATTGAAGAATACAGGGAAATCCTCAAGATCAGACCGGACGATTTTGACGCCCAGTTCAAGGTCGCGTCGGCCTTGATGGAAGAGCACAAATGGCTTGAGGCCCTCCAAGCCCTCGGCGCTCTGAGTCGGCAGTACCCGAAAAACATTGAGGTGCTGAATCTGCTGGGCTGGGCCTTTCTCAACAGCGGACGAATCGAGCAGGCTTTCCAGGCTTGGAATCGCGCCCTGACGCTCGATCCG
>Ga0315274_10017851_pt1 | contig 9997 bp, 7 predicted proteins | sample YL17G02_20_MG_FD_203700 | JGI IMG/M metagenome (GOLD analysis project Ga0315274, IMG submission 203700) | Sediment microbial communities from Yellowstone Lake, YNP, Wyoming, USA - YL17G02_20 | ecosystem: Environmental > Aquatic > Freshwater > Lake > Sediment | place: USA: Wyoming | collected... | reverse complement strand
GACATACTGTGGGTTTCAGATTACTTGAACCGGTTTTTTAATTCGTGCCCCACCTTTTGAACGTTATCAAACCATTACAAAGGAACTGGGTTCCTGTTTACACGGGAAACCCCGGATTCCTGCGCCCCGCTTTCGCGGGGACAAGTTTACCCCTGTGGAAGCAGGGGCAGGAATGACAAAAACGTAATAATAGACACTTTATCAGCAACCTGCCAATTCTACAACTATCGATCTTGGGGAATATCGTGGAATGACGCTTTCCTCAACTGAGTTGACCATCTCTGTCATCATTCGAGTGCACAACAGCGGCTTGATGTATCATTTTTCCGTAAAAATGACCTCTTCTTCTTTTTCACATTTCAAAATCATCGATTCAGAACCCGGTTCAAGGGAACTAACTTCATAAATCTCTACTGTTTTTTCTTTGCCCTTTACGATTACCCTTCCTACTCCTTTGATGGAGATGTGGCCCATACTTCCACTTCCATTCTTTATATACTTACTCACCTTATTCAATGCGAATTCTGTAATCAAGATGTGCGTATTGTATTTCCTGTTTAAGGATTCTACCCTTGACCCAAGATTTACATGGTCTCCAATAACGGTGTAGTCCATCTTTTTCCCTTCCGCCCCGATGTTTCCAACAAGCACCTCACCGGTATTTATTCCTATTCCTGCGTCGAGTATTGGTTTGCCTTCGGATTTCCATTTCTTCTGAAGATCTCCAAGTCGATTCACCATATCCAGTGCGCACTTCACGGAAAGTTCTGCATGGTTTTCCTGTCTCATTGGAGCCCCCCAAAAGGCCAAAATGGCATCTCCAATGAATTTATCCAAGGTCCCCTCCCATCTGAAGATGACATCGGTCATCGCCTCGAGATATTCGTTCAGTATGGCCACCACCTCTTCGGGGGTGTGTTTTTCTGAGAAAGAAGTAAACCCTCTTACATCTGAAAAAAGTACGGTCACCTCCCTCCTTTCTCCACCGAGTTTTGCCATCCCAGGATTTTTGATGAGTTCATTGACGACCCTTTCTGTGACATAGCTCGAAAACATAGTCCTGATTCTTTTTGCATATCTCTCCTCTACAGCATAGTTATAGGCTGTGATACCGAGAAAAATAAGGAGAATATTATTCGATGGATAGACAATATTTATCCAGAGGCCCTGATGGGAAAACAGATAGTAGCCTGAGCCCAATATCAGCAGAAGGAATACCCCGGTCAAGAGAGAGGCGTTCATAGCCTTAAGTCTTACCACCAGAAGAGAGAAGAGGAATCCAGAGACTAAAAGGATAGCAAGGTTTGTGGAGAAAGTAACCCTCCTCAGGAATCTATTTTCCAGAATGGAGGAGATGACATTTGCATGTTTTTCTATTCCTGGCATGGCAGCGGAAAAGGGCGTCACCCTCAGGTCGTAGATCCCCACGGCCGTCGCACCGATGAGGACAATCTTCCCTTGGAATTGCCCAGGTTTTATCGTCCCTTCCAAGATATCAGAGATGGAAAAATGTTTAAATGTCCTCGTTGACCCGTAGTAGTAAATGAGGCTCATACCGTGTCGGTCCGTTGGAATGTACCTTTTCTCCCCAAGTTGGATCCCCTCTGTGGCATTCAAGACAACCTTTCCTGGCGGAACTCCAAGGTAGGCGGCCGCTGCCTGAAGGTCGACGGAAGGATAAAGACAGCCATTATATTCGATCGCCATAGCCTCCCATCGCAAGGTTCCATCCCTATCAGGAAACATATTGATATGTCCCAATACCATGCACTCTCCAATGAGTTTAGGTACAGGGATAAGTGGTCTCTTTGTCATGATTGGGCTATATTGATTGAACCTCTCAGGATGGAGAATAGACCGGAATGCTGAACTCACTAAGAATTCGCTATCGGGCATATTTGATCTTCGATCAAATTCAAATACGACAGGCAATATGACATTTCCTGCTTGTCGGATGGCTTGAGCAAGCTTCGGGTCATTCCTTTCGCGTTCGCTGAGAATAATGTCGAATACAATGATTTCAGCCCCACCCTCTGTCAATTTCTCCACCAACCGTGCAATCTTATCTCTGCCCCAAGGAAATCTTCCAAGTTTTTCAATACTTTTTTCGTCAATGGCGGCAATAACAATGTTCTGAGGAGGTTGGACGACCCCTCGGATTTTGAAGCGGTAATCATACAATTTCTCCTCAAGGGTTTCCATTGGGGACAGTTTGATCAGCATGAATACAGCGATGACCGCTGTCATAGCAAAACCGACGAAAAGATTTATTTTGGTCTTTCTTGATATTTCCATCATAGGAGAGTTTCTTCCTGATGATGCCCTGTGAATCGTTGGCTCACCATTCAATATACCATCTTTTTATGTTTTTCAAAATTATTTTTATTTCTCTATCTCAAATTCGAGGTCTCATACAGGCCTGATGTCAAAGATACCCGTTCATTGGCGGTTCGTGTTGAAGAGACCCTTCACAGGGCACTCGGGGTTGAGAGTTGGGTAGAGCAACCAATTTACAAACTATATATACTTCATTTTAAACTGAAAAACGAGAAAAATTGTTAATGTGATCACAGGATTACTGGGAGTTTAGAATACAGAAAACCGTGGGGACAAGCCTAGCGCTCTAAGTTAAAGCCATATCTAATACAAACGCATTAAATATCTGGCCATGTCATTGCGAGCCCGAAGGGCGTGCCTGCACGCCGAAGTGCTCAAATTTATTAGAAAGCTTCGCTCAACCCGTTACGGCACGCAGGCGTGCAATCTCGTTTTCCGTGGGATTGTTTCGTCGCTTTGCTCCTCGCAATGACAGGCAGAGCTAGCACATCAATGAAGATGACCGACATTTATAGGTCTATCTTCAAAAACATCCTTACAAAAAACCCTATGAAAAATGTTAAGGTGGCTATTCCAAAACTGATGACCGCCATCTCAGAAAATCTCTTCCAGAAGGAGATGTCTTTGGCTACAGAGACATAAAAAGTGAATAGAAGGATCACTATAATTGCATTAAAGAGCGTAAAGCCGAGGCAGAAATAGTAGTTCGGAAAAATGACATAAGGAAAAATAAGAAATTACACGGTCATCACATAGGCGGAGCCAGTATAAGCGGAAGCCTTAAAAGGATTTCGAGAGCTTTCTTCAGATTTGGTCGAAAGATACTCTGAAGCAGCCATTGAAAGCGACGCAGCGATTCCCGTAATGAAACCTGCCATAGCAATAAGGCGTGTATTTCGGAAGGCCAGGGTAAATCCTGCAAGCGCTCCGGTCAGCTCTACAAGTGCATCATTCAAACCCAGAACCATAGAACCAACATATCTAAGTCGCTCTTCGTCTATTAAATCGATGAGTTTTCTTTCATGTTCTTTTTCGTCCTTTTCAATATCGATGGCGGCTGGAACATATTTCGAGATCTCTTCATAGATCGCCTGAGCCTTTCCTTCGACCTTCTCCATTAGCTTTATTCCAAATGTTATCCCGAATATTCTTGAAATAAGATAGTATTTCCATATGCTCAACTTGTTCGGTTTTGCATCCTGACGAGTATATTTCTTCCAGAAATCATAATGTTTCAGTTCATCGTCCGAAATTTGTTTTAAGACGCTTTTGTTATGAGGATCCATCGCCGATTGTGACAGCTTCTGGTAAACAAAATGCTCTGTGATTTCACTTTTTTGGGCAGTTAAAATCGCATTCTCCATTTCATTTTCTACCATCTTTTGTAAATTAACCCTCCCTCAGAAATTGAGCCGTCTCCTCGGGAAAGGAGACGTTGATATAGATGCCGGATCCCATTTCAAATCCAGCGGGGGTAGTCAGTCTTGGGATAATCTGAAGATGCCAATGGTAATAATCTTCCTGTTCATCCTTAATGGGAGCGGTATGGATGACATAATTATAATCGGGATTGTTCAGTTTGGAATAGAGTTTAAATAAGGTTGTCTTTAAGACCTTTGCAAATCTCTTTGAATCCTCCATAGAGATTAAACCGAAAGAGGCCTGATGCTCTTTGGGAACGATCCAGGTTTCGAAGGGAGACCGGGATGCAAAGGGTTGGAGGACAACAAATCTTTCGGTATCCATCACGATCCTCTTCCCGAAGTTAAGTTCCTCTTGAATCGAATCGCAATAGACGCACCTCCCGTGGTCATCATAATATCGAGCTGCCTCTTCTAATTTCTTTCGAATATTGGAAGGGACGATCGAAGTTCCGACAAGTTGGGAATGGGTGTGATCCAGTGAGGTTCCGGCGGCCTCCCCATGGTTCTTGAAGACGATGATCAATTTGATCCTGGGGTCCTCTCTTAAAGCAAGATACCTTTCCCGGTAGGCAAGAAAGACCTCCTCCACCTGTGTATCCTCCATCAGGGGGAGGAGTTGGTTATGAATGGGGCTTTCGATCACCACTTCATGGATTCCCACCCCATCCATCATCCTGAAAAACCCCTTCTCTTCTTTTCTCTCCCAATTCCCCTCTGGGGAGAGGGCAGGAAATTTATTAGGAATGACCCTTACCCACCATCCTTTATTGTCTGCCGGACCACCGCTTCGATAGGCCAGGGACTCATGAGGAGTGAGATCCTCATTACCCTGGCAGAAGGGGCAGTCTTCTTTATAGGGAGGTTTTTCGATCAAAGTTTTAGCCTTTATAAAATCGTGGGGTCTCTTTGAACGCTCTGCAGCAATGATAATCCACTCTTTCGTTGTGGGATCTTGTCTTAATTGAGGCATAGGAACCTCCTGTAAAATCTATCAAGTTCCATCTCCCCATCCCTCTCCATGATGGAGGTCGGGGAAAAGTTTTTCATCCGCCTACGCAGGAGACCACGCCTGCGTGCTGTAATGCACTTCGGCGTGCAAGCACGGCCTTGGCCGTGGAGGAATGCGTAACTCCGGATAGGAACACTTCCTGCGACAGATCTATCATGCTTCGACGGATTTCGCCCACCGGCGGATGACCCACCGACCTGCTCGCCGAACAAGTTCTTTGGCAGGCGAGAGCCTTAGCGTAGGTGGGTATGGTTTTTGGAAACCACGGGCTTGCCCGTAGGTCTCCATTTGATATCATATCATAATCAGTCCTAGAGTTTATGAAAAAATTAAGAGTGCGTAGTTAATTTCTTCCCAAAAGTGTTTCCACATTATTTCAATTACTTAAATATCAAGTACTTTAACCTTTCCTTCCAAATCTCTGTTGACTATTTAATCACTATTTTTTAGAGTACCGTCAAAATGCATTTCCTTACTCAATTTCTCATCACTTTTTTCCCATTCTAAAGATAATTAGAAGTCTATCTCTTGAGAGAAATGAGATGATATTTGCCAAATGATGAAATGATGTCGGCATTTTAAGGAATGATTCCATATGAATCACAGCCAAACTCAATTTTGGAGCGTACCCTCTCTCGAATCGCTTCAGCAGCTTCAAACCACCGCTCAAGGCTTGATGAGCGATGAGGTTCAACAACGACTCTTACGCTACGGATCCAATCTCCTGAAGCCTAAAAAGAAATCAGACGCGCTGACACTTCTGTTAGCTCAATTTAAGAGTCCGATTATTCTCATCCTTATTTTTGCAGCGGGATTATCCTTCTTCCTCCATAATCCCATTGATGCCCTGATCATCCTCGTGATTGTTTTGGTCAGTGGTTTCCTTGGGTTCTGGCAGGAACGGGGAGCGGTCAATGCTGTTGAGAAGTTGTATGCAATCGTGCAGATCAAAACGACGGTGGTTCGCGATGGAGACTCAAAAGAAGTTCCCATCGAAGAGGTTGTCCCGGGGGATATTGTGTTCATCAAGGCAAGCGATGTCATCCCTGGAGACAGTCTTCTTCTGGAATCCAAAGATCTATTTGTCGATGAAGCAGCCTTGACAGGTGAAACGTATCCTGTCGAAAAATCGATTGGCACTTTACCACCGGAAACACCGCTCAGCCAGCGGACAAACTCGCTCTTTATGGGAACCCATGTGGTCAGCGGGAGTGCAAGGGCCTTGGTCATCCGAACAGGAAAGGAGACCGAATTTGGAAAGGTTTCCGAACGGCTGAAACTCAGACCCCCGGAGACAGAGTTTGAGCGTGGTGTCAGGCGATTTGGGTATCTCCTCATGGAGATCACACTGGTGCTGGTGATCGCCATCTTTGCCATCAATGTTTATTTTGCGCGACCGGTATTGGAATCTTTTCTCTTTGCCTTGGCGCTTGCAGTTGGACTGACTCCAACACTATTACCCGCGATCATCAGCATTAACCTTGCTCACGGTGCCAAGCGGATGGCCCTCAATAAGGTCATCGTAAAACGGTTGGCATCGATTGAAAACTTCGGCAGCATGAACGTGCTCTGTTCCGATAAGACCGGCACCCTGACTGAAGGAATGGTGAAATTACACTCTGCCTTAAGTGTGGACGGCCATGAGAGTGAAAAAGTCCTTCGCTATGCCTTTCTCAATGCTTCTTATGAGACAGGCTTTATGAATCCGATCGATGAAGCGATCCGTAAATATCGCCCATTTGATCTGTCAGGCTATCAGAAATTGGATGAGGTGCCTTACGATTTTATTCGGAAGCGATTGAGCATTTTGATCTCAAAGGGTGACACGCATCTGATGGTAACGAAAGGGGCCCTGTCAAATGTGCTCACTGTCTGCTCCTCCGCAGAAATCGCTGAAGGAAGGATTGTGGACATCGTTACCGTAAAGGGACAGGTCCAGCAGCACTTTGAAGAGTTCAGTCGCAAAGGCTTTCGCACCCTGGGGGTTGCTTACAAGGATGCCCTCTCCGATAAGGTCATCACCAGGGAGCAAGAAACCGACATGACGTTTTTGGGATTTTTGATTCTCTTTGATCCGCCCAAGCCCGGAATCATCGAGACCATCAGGCAACTGAAACATCTCGGGGTTTCATTGAAGATCATCACCGGAGACAACCGGCTGCTTGCCACCAATGTCAGTCTGAAGGTGGAGTTATTGAATCCACACATCCTCACAGGTGGAGATCTTCACCAGATGAGTGATGAGGCGCTTCTCAAACGGGTCAATGATGTGGATGTCTCCGCTGAGGTGGAGCCCAACCACAAAGAACGTATCATTCTCGCTTTGAAGAAAGCCGGACATGTTGTCGGATATATGGGAGATGGTATCAATGACGCCTCGGCACTTCATACTGCGGATGTCGGCATCTCCGTGGATAGCGCGGTCGATGTTGCCAAAGAGGCGGCTGACATTGTGCTGCTCGAAAAGGACCTAAAGGTCCTCGTTCAGGGTGTGCGCGAGGGGAGGATGACTTTTGCCAACACGTTGAAGTATGTGTTCATGGCATCAAGCGCCAATTTCGGCAACATGTTTAGCATGGCAGGAGCCTCCCTCTTTTTACCTTTTCTTCCTCTTCTGCCCAAGCAGATTCTACTCACCAATTTGCTGACGGACTTTCCGGAGATGACCATTGCTACGGACAGTGTCGATCGTGAACTGGTTGAGAAACCTCGACGCTGGAATATCCAGTTCATACGAAACTTTATGCTGACCTTCGGCATTCTCAGTTCGGTATTTGATTATCTTACCTTTGGTGTGCTTCTGCTTATCCTCCATGCCACGACGGATCAATTCAGAACAGGCTGGTTTTTAGAGTCTGTGATTTCAGCCTCGGTAACTGTCCTCGTTATTCGCACTCGGAAGTCTTTCTTCAGAAGTAAGCCCGGGAAGTATCTGTTGATAGCAACTCTGCTCATTGTTGTTGTAACGATCATTTTCCCATTCACTCCACTTGCAGAACTTTTAGGTTTTCAACCATTGCCAATGACTATCCTTCTGGTAATCGGCATGATTGTGGTGCTCTATATTATTGCAGCAGAAATGGTAAAAAGGTCCTTTTACAAAAGGGTGAATTTTTAAATTAAGGGGACGTAGGGCCTAAAACATTTTGGGGTCGGCCTGTTCCATCCACCGGTGGAAGGAAAACTAATACGAGGGTTTGAAGGTCTTGATGTCGGAGATCGAGTTCGCGTTCAGCTCATAGGGACTGATGTAGAACGAGGATTCATCGACTTTGTCCGAGCAGGATGAGGGCAGGGGGATTGAGATTCGCCTGTCCCGGTAGGGGAAATAGATGAGGGCGGATTATTTCTATTTGTCCTGGACGATACTTGCAATTAAGGGGATAGGTTCTAAGAATTTTTAAGGTATTTTACACATTTGCCGCTTCTTTAAAAAGGACCACCCGGTGTCAAGTTGTTTTAGAACCTACGTCCCCTTCTTTCTTCTTATCTTATCCCTATTTCTTCAATATTGCCTGTTTCCGTAGCCTCGTATGGTTTTTCGGTTCAGGTTAACTAAAGTGTTCATAGCCATTTCTTTTTTCTGAAATAGATCAACATTAGAACCCCAATTCCAATCATGATCAACCAAATGATCGGATAACCCAAACGCCACTCCAGCTCTGGCATATATTTAAAATTCATTCCATAAATGCCCGCAAGAAATGTAAGAGGCATAAATATGGTAGCGATGATTGTCAATACCTTCATCACAGCATTCAATCGATTACTGACGCTTGAGAGATAAATGTCCAACATGCCTGAAACCATATCTCGGAATGTCTCAATAGTATCAATCACCTGAACAGTATGGTCATAAATATCTCTGAGATAGACCCCTATGTTCTGTTTAATCAATGATGACTCCCCTCTTTCCAGACCACTGATCACCTCTCTTAAAGGCCAAACCGCCTTTCGTAAGAATATCATTTCTCTTTTTAAATGATGAATGATCTGTAACGTTTCAGGAGTTGGTTGAGTGACCAACGCGTCTTCCAGAGGTTCTATCCTTTCTCCCAATTTTTCAAGAATGATAAAGTAGTTGTCGACGATCGCATCCAACAATGCATAAGCAAGATAATCGGCCCCCATCTTCCTGATACGCCCTTTGCTATTTTTGATGTGTCCCCTAATGGGATCAAAAACATCCCCCTCCCTTTCCTGAAATGATAAGACAAAATTGGGGCCCAAGACCAAACTGATTTGCTCTGTAATGATCTCTTTGTTCTTATCATTGTAGTCCAGCATTCTCAGGACGATATAAATATATTCCCCATAATCCTCCATTTTTGGACGTTGATCCGTATTAAGGATGTCTTCCAACACAAGAGGATGCAATCTATAATACTCCCCCAATTTTTCCAAGATCTCAATCTTATGAAGACCATCCACATTAATCCATGTGACAGTCGATTTATCTTTAAAAGGTAAACATTCTTCAATCTTTTTGATTTCCTTCTCCTGAAATTGCGTCTCATCGTAATCGATGATGGTAATCTTTGGCTCTTCGGCCTTTTTCTCGCCAATATGGACAAGGGTTCCAGGGGGAAAACCAGCCTTTTCTGATCTTTTCTTAATCATTCTTGGCATCTCTCGTCACCTATCCCGCTGAGTAACCATTTTAAAGGATAACAAAGCCACTTTGAGCAATTTATAAAATGTTCTTGAGGATAATACCCCTGACTCTGGAGCTTTAAGATCTACCCCAGACTTTGCGAAGATAATGCCCACCACGAAGTGGAGACATCCCTGCCTGTGGCGGGCAGAGTGTAGCAGGTCTGTCTAGGTCCAGGGAGGATGAAATCTTTCGAGTCGTCTATGATATTTTATCCGCCTACGCAGAAGACCACGCCCTTTGGCGGTGGATGAATGCGTAAATCTTTGCAGAATCCATCATGAGCCGAGGTTTGGGTGCTCCGGCGGATTTCGCTGCTGGCGGATAACCCGCCGAAGCCTTGGCGCTTGCGCGCCGAAGCGCTTCAGCGCCCAGGGGCGTAGGCGGGTATTTCATGAAGGTACCACGGGCTTTGCCCGTGGGGCTCCATTCTCCTCATTAAGATGCGGTTCATCTTTTTTATACGGGCTACCGTCTTTTAACGCCTGAAACGGAAGAAGGGATTCATCTAAAGAAAAGACGTTGCTCCCTTTTAAGACTTTATCATCGGGCCGAATCTTCCCGGAATTCCAC
>Ga0315274_10017850_pt1 | contig 9998 bp, 12 predicted proteins | sample YL17G02_20_MG_FD_203700 | JGI IMG/M metagenome (GOLD analysis project Ga0315274, IMG submission 203700) | Sediment microbial communities from Yellowstone Lake, YNP, Wyoming, USA - YL17G02_20 | ecosystem: Environmental > Aquatic > Freshwater > Lake > Sediment | place: USA: Wyoming | collected... | reverse complement strand
TTGACCGTGGTGATGGCTTCATCGAGGCGGCCGATGCTCAATTGAGCTTGATGCTTCACTCCGATCCCGGCGACGTCTTCGCCCGCCATGGTCTTGTCCAACATCAGCGAGTTTTCGCCGGTCGAGAAACCGTTGATGTTGTTTAGATCCAGGCGGATAACGTTGACGGTCGCCTTGTTTTCCAACGAATCCGTCTCGCGGTAGTAGTCCTTGCCGACTTGTACTTCAAGCGGGAATTGATTCTCGCCTTTGTGCATGTCTTCGGCAATTTGGGTCGTACCGGTTAGAAGGCGGGTGCCGTTGAATTCCGTCGAGCTGGCGATCCGGTCGATCTCACTTTTGAGCGACTGGTACTCCTGGTCGAGGAAGCCTCGTTCCTTCGTTCCGACAGTGTCGGAGGCGGCTTGCACCGCTAGCTCCCGCAGGCGCACCAGCATGTTGGTGGTCTCCATGAGACCGCCTTCTGCCGTCTGCACCAGCGACACACCGTCTAGTGTGTTACGCTTGGCCTGGTTCAGGGAACGTACGTCTGCACGCAAGTTCTCCGAGATGGCTAAGCCCGCGGCATCATCCGCTGCCTTGTTGATTCGCTCGCCAGAAGCGAGCTTATTGCCTGAGTTCTGCAGTGCCTCAGTGGAACTGCCTAACCTGCGCTGCGCCGTCAAAGACGCAATGTTGGTCCGGATACGCAAACCCATAACGCTGACCTCCTGTCATTAATTCCTGCGGAACTACATCATGTGTTCCTAAGGGCTTCATCGACCCGGATGGCCAGGAGTTTAGGCTGGGCTGCAGTATTTTAAGTAACTATCTTTAATTGTTGGAATATATTTTTTATGCCGGGCTTTTATTGCCTACAGCCATGGCAAAGGTGCCCACCTTAGGTGCTGCCCAGGTGCGGAGTTCTAGTCGCGGCAAAGCGGATGAAACGGTCGAGGAGGTCGTGGCCAAAACCGAGGGCATGATCGGCTATAGCGATCGCCCTATCTGCGAAAAACTCTGGAGTTGCCTCTGGATGCGACTGAAATGACCAGATCGGCAGCGTCGCGTGCGCCAGGCCATCGACCGCAACCTCGGCGCTGTAGGCGATGACTCGCATGCAGCTGGGCACGTCAGCCACATGTTCGTTATGCGACACTGCTACCAGCCCTGCAGTACTAGAGGCCCAAGGAGTAGCCGCCATGGTGACTTGGCGCATCCCCACATGCTTGCGTTGGTCTGGAAACATATAGTCAACGCGGCCGCCAAAGATGTGGGCCAACATTTGGTGGCCGTAGCAAATACCGAGCGTCGGCATGCCACGTTCCAGGTGTGGGCGTAGCCAGGCTTCCAGGGTCATCTGCCAGTCCAGGCGTTCGTTGACGCTGGATGCGCTGCCCAGCACGAGGATCGCCCGAGCATGGGTCATATGTTCCTGGTGCAACGAACCCATCCCAAACATAGCGGGTAGATGGTAGGTCAAGGGCAGCGGTGCCGCTAAGGCCATGCGGTTGAGCGAAGCCAGCTCGGGCTTGCGCAGCGCTGGATCGATGACGATTACATGGCCTGGGCCTGGGCCTCGGCGCACGGTCAGCTGCCCGGCCTGGTGACGGGAACGGCATGATTCGGGTAGACGTGGCAATCTTGATCCTGCATGCCGGGAATCGTGCGCTTGGACAGGCTGTCTTCAAAAGCGCAGTCGCTCACCAAGAGGTCGGCGAGCTGCGAGGTTTTTATCAAATTTTCCTCGCGTGCTAGTGTGACCTTCGGGTGGTTTTTAGCGCTGAAGATGATGACGCCACATTGCTGGCACTGCACCTGCGTGGTAGCGACCGTTTTGTCTTGGTCGTTATACGTGAGGTGGTAGCGGCGGGAGCAGGTCGGGTTGTCGACTAGGAATTTTTTGTAAGCCATTGGCCGCCCATATTGTCAGCAATAAAACGTGTGGCTGCAAGTTTACCCAGCCGCCATGGGCGGGTCAATCACGGACGAAGTGACAGGTGTAGCCACCCGGGTTTTTCCCAAGATACTTCTGGTGGTAGTCCTCGGCCCGATAAAATGTGGTGGCGGCTACGACCTGGGTGACTACTGGATTTGGCCATCGGCCGGCGGCGTCGACTTCGGCGATCACTTGAAGCGCCGCTTGCCGCTGCTCCTGATCGTGGTAGAAGATGGTCGAGCGGTACTGGGTGCCGCGGTCGTTGCCCTGTCGGTTAACGGTGGTAGGGTCGTGCAGCCGAAAGAAAAAGCGTAGCAGATCGGGGTAGCTTAGGCGTACCGGGTCAAACTGCACTTGGATCGCTTCGGCATGCCCCGAATGTCCAGTTTTGACCTGTTCGTAACGCGGATTAATTAAATCACCACCGGTATAGCCGACGCAAGTCGCCACCACCCCAGGATAGTCATGAATTAGCTCTTCCACACCCCAAAAACAGCCGCCTGCAAAGGTGGCAACACGTGTCTGTTGGTCCATGAATGACCCCCCCCTGGCGTCTTTATAGCCGAAGTTTTACCGCTCGGCCAGCATGGTGTAAGCTGACAAAACAAAGGGGAACGGGTCATGCAGGAACATCTTGATGCGATCAAAGCCGCGCTTGCTAGCGCTCACACCGCGCTCAGCGAGCTGCAGAAAAATGAGCCGGCGCTGGGGCAAATTGCCGCCGCCGCCACTTTGCTGGTTGATACCTTCAAAGCCGGTGGCCACGTCTATAGCTGTGGCAACGGCGGCTCGATGTGTGATGCCATGCATTTTGCCGAGGAACTGTCGGGCAAGTTTCGCCAAGAACGCGCCCCGTTAGCCGCACTGGCGATCAGCGATCCCGCTCATCTCACCTGTGCGGCCAACGACTTCGGCTTTGACCAGGTGTTTTCTCGCTTTGTTGAGGCGCATGGGCGGCCAGGCGACGTGCTCTTCGCCATCAGCACGTCGGGATCAAGCGTCAATGTCTTGGCCGCCGCTGTCTCAGCCCGCCAGCGCGGGATGAAAGTCATCGCCTTGACGGGTAATAGTCAGGCCAAATTGAGCGCGCTAGCCGACCTAGCGATCTGCACGCCGAGCTCGACCCCGTACTCTGATCGAGTCCAGGAGCTGCATATCAAGGTGATCCATATTTTAATTGAATTATGCGAAAAATCCCTGTTTTCAGCGGTTGGTCCATGAAGAGCAGCAAGGGCCAAAGAGACTGGTCTGAAGGCCTGCCACTGTGGTTGCGTGCGCCACTACTGCTGCGGCCAGATAATTTTACACCGCTGACCAGGACTCCATGGGGGGGGCAGGTGATCGGTGAACGTTATAAACGGGAATTAGTACCGGCAGCCCGAGGTCAGCACATCGGTGAATCTTGGGAGTTTTCTTGCGATCCGGCCTTCCCCTCTCGATTCGTGCCCAATCAAGGGCCCGAAGGTGAGCTGTTGGCCCTTATAGAACGCTATCCGGAAGCGATTTTGTCGCCCGAGCTGGTGCGCGCAAAGGGCGTCAGCTGTGAGATCCTGTTGAAACTGCTCGACGCAGCAGAGCCGTTGTCGCTGCAGGTGCATCCAGCTGACGGTGACCGCTTCCTTACGCCGGATGAGTGCGGCAAACCCGAGTCATGGCTGATCCTAGCCGCGGCTCCCGGGTCCGGGATCTACCTCGGGTTCTCGCGGGCGGTCTCCCGGGATGACCTGCGTCTGGTGCTTAATGATGGGGATAAGGCCAAGGAACTACTCAACTTCGTCCCGGTCAAGCCAGGCGACTTTTTCTCTATCGAGCCGGGTGTAACCCATGCCATCGGTGCGGGCGTTACCGTCCTCGAGCCGCAGCGCATCCTCACCGGCAAGACCGGCAAGACCTACCGGCTGTGGGATTGGGGTAGGCGTTACGATAAAAATGGGCAATTGGATCAGGTGCACGGGCAGCCGCGCGCTTTGCACGTCGAGGCGAGCTTACAGCTGATCGACCCCCAGCGGCAGGTGGGCGCCGCCTATGTCGATACGCTGCGGCAGCAGCCAAGGGTCAGCACCTTGGCTGGAGGCATTTCGGTGCGTGAGTTTCCGGCCAATCCATACTATAAGACGCTACTCTGCGCCCAGCCAGTCGGCACTGAGCTGAGGTTGAGCATCGAGGGAGGCTACGGCGCTTTGCTGATGCTCTCGGGCCGGGTTAGCGTCCTCGGTAAAACGCTGATGGCGGGCCAACCATGCTTGTTACCACACTATGCTATGCCCCTGACTTTTAAGGCCGACGTGAGTAGCGAATTCGCCGTTCTCGCCCCTGCTTCGGCCACGATAGGATGCACCGATGTCCGTTGAAATGTCCCGCGAGATTGCCAAACGGCGCACCTTTGCGATCATATCCCATCCCGATGCTGGTAAAACAACCCTAACCGAAAAGCTCCTCCTTTACGGTGGAGCGATCCAGCTGGCCGGCACGGTCAAAGCCAAGCGCTCGAAAAAATTTGCGACCTCCGACTGGATGGAGATCGAAAAGGCCCGCGGTATTTCGGTCACCAGCTCCGTGATGAACTTTCCTTACAACGGGCACTTAATCAATTTAATCGATACCCCTGGTCACCAGGATTTTTCCGAGGACACATACCGGACTTTGACTGCGGTTGACTCGGCGTTGATGTTGATTGATGCCGCCAACGGCGTCGAGACGCAGACAAAGAAATTATTTGAGGTCTGCGCGCTGCGGCAAACCCCGGTCATGGCCTTCGTCAACAAGATGGACCGCGAGGGCCGCGATCCCTTCGCGCTGATGGACGAGATTGAAAAGACCCTCGGCATCGCCTGCTATCCTGTGACGTGGCCGATCGGTATGGGTGAGACCTTTCGCGGCGTCTATCACCGTATGAGCAACCAGCTGCTAATTTTTGAAAAAAACGCCGACCGGGCCCGCCCCGTTGCGCTCAAAGGGCTAGCTTTAGACAGCCCCGAAGTGATCGCCGAGCTGGGTGAGGAGATGACTCGGAGCTTGATCGCCGAGATTGAGTTACTTACGGGTGCTGGCGATGAATTCGATCGTCAGGCCTACTTGGATGGCAAGTTAGCGCCGCTATTTTTCGGGAGTGCCGTCAACAATTTCGGAGTACAGACGTTGCTCGAGGCGCTGATTGAGATTGCGCCGGCACCGCTAAAACGCGTGGCTAACGAGCGTGATGTGGCGGCGAACGAAGAGCAGTTCTCGGCTTTTATCTTTAAGGTTCAAGCAAATATGGACCCTTCGCATCGGGACCGCGTGGCCTTTATGCGGATATGCTCAGGGCGGTTTGAGCGCAATATGAAGTCTTTTCACGTGCGTTTGGGGCGCGAAATGCGGCTTGGGCGTCCGACGCAGTTTATGGCGCAAGACCGCAGCCTGGTCGATGAGGCCTACGCTGGCGACATCGTCGGCATCCATGATCCAGGCGTATTTCGTATTGGCGATTCTCTTAGCTGCGGCGAAGGCCTGCATTTTACGGGTATTCCGGTATTTGCGCCCGAGCACTTCGCCCGCGTTGTCCTGGTTGATCCGATTAAATCCAAACAGCTAAGCAAGGCGCTGGATCAGTTATCCGAGGAGGGCGCGGTCCAGGTCTTCAGGCCGGCGCATGCCAACGATCAGTACCTTGGTGTGGTTGGGCCATTGCAGTTCGAGGTCGTGCTCTACCGTATCCTCGCCGAATACGGGGTGCAGGTGCGCTTTGTCAATCTGCCCTATGGCGTCGCGCGTTGGATTACCTCGGACAAGGCCGAAAAGCTGGCGGCTTTTATCCAAGACAATGCGCAAAACGTTTGTTACGATCAGCACCAATTGCCTACAATCCTTGTCGATGAGGGTTGGCGCTTGCGCTTGATGGAAGAACGCAACCCGGATATCCGTTTTTCGGCGACTTCGGAGGGTCCGGGTATGGTGCGCTAAGGGCCCTGTTCCTTTGCTCGCTGAACTCACCTCGGCGGATCTAGTTGCTCATATTATATGCTACTCTAGCTTGATTGCCTGCTTGTTGCTGATGCGATACGGGAGCCTGGCGGGTCATTTTCTGGGGTGGGATAAACATGTTCCCTTCTATGTTTCAATCTAAGAATCCGTGCAAAAATAGCTTGAACCGTGCGCTAGCGGTCAATGGCGCAAATTATTTTTGGCCGGGTCCTAAATCTAAATATTTGATTCTATTTGGTGTTTTGAGCATCCTCAGTGGCTGTCGCAAAACGACTTCGGCGTCGCTTGCGGGTGGCAATGTCGAGCGCCGTCCAGATGCAAGTGGGCCTACCATGCAGCCGCGGCGAGGAATCTGTCCAAAGGCAGCAGTCCAGCTCCCAGGCTTGGCTGTGGCGGCAAGTGTCGGAAGGTCTGGAACCTGCCAGCCGATTCCGGCTCAGAGTGATTTGTGCGGTGGCAGTCCGATCTCGGGTTTATGCCAGCCACCAAGGCCGCCGCAGAGAGCCTTTGCGGGTTTGGTCGCTGGTACTGCGAGTGCCGAGCCGGCTAAAGCAGTCACAGGTTTAAAGGCGCAAGCCGGTGCTACCGGCGTCTATACTGTGGTCGATGCCTTGATCGATGCCAAGGTGGCCTTCACCTCGGCAGCCTTAGTGGCGGCCTCTGATGAAGCCAATGCCACTGCCTGTGCAAATCAGTTCTACGCTGTGGCGCGCTCAGTTGATCGCCAAATTAACCCTTTTTGTATCCTAAAGCCGGCGCCTGCCGCTGCGCAGAATGGCAAGCTGACCTGTGCTATCACTGTTGCCTTTGATCGCCCGCAGACTTTTCTGGAAAAAGTATGCAATATTTCCGCGGTCTTCCGTAGTGATAGCGACGAGGTGCAGCACATTCAGGTGCTGATCAACTAGCAGAGTCGTGATAGTATCCCTGGCTCACATCGGTGCTTAGTCACCGTTTTAACCAACCTGGTAACCGAGGTTCTTAATATGATGCCGTTTCGTGTGTTTGATCGTGAAAATAAGGAAATGTGGGTAGTCCTGAATTATCATCCCGGAACTGCTCCCGGCGACCATGGTTCTTACCTACTCGCCCGTGAGGACGACAACGAGCGCGACGGCGAAATGGCGACACTTGCTGCGGCGCAGTTAGCCAAATTCCGCTTAGTCGATTTCTTGGAAGAAGGCGATGCTTACGCCGACTGAGGCGGTGCTGTCGCTTCTGCCGATCATTCCAAAAAAACCCTCAGCTGTTTAGGCTGGAGGGTTTTGTTTGAGCTGAAAGCGAGTGCGGATTAACGCGCTGCTTCTTTCAGCTCCTTGCCTGGGCGGAATACTGGCACTTTGCGAGCGGGGATTTGAATCTCCGCTCCGGTCTGAGGATTCCGACCGAGGCGGGCTTTGCGAGCGGAAACGGCAAAGGTGCCGAAGCCGACGAGCTTGACGCCGTCCTTTTTCTTGATGTTCTTAGCGATGGTGTCAGTCAGCGCATCAAGAGTACGTTCCGTGTCCGCCTTCGTCTGAAGGGTGACCTTGGCAATGGCCTCGACGAGTTCAGCCTTATTCATGCGAAATCCTCCAATAGCAATCAAATTACCGAGATTAAAAGAGACCTCTAAGGTGCGATTCATACAGGTTTACAGCGATCGAAAGGGAAGTCAAGCCATTGTCCGGACGTTTTGATCAATTTGATCCCTGTCAATGCTCAATTCGCAGTTTAATGGCAGGTGTCTCATCCTTTCGGGTAAGTGATAGCTCATCATAGGTGTTTTGCGTTAGACTCCGAGTATGCTGAGGACACATAAACGACGAATGCCGCAGTTGCGTTCCCACTACTTGGTTGCGGCCTTGACCTTTGCTGGTTTTGCCGCGGCACCGGCTTTAGCCCAGCAACTCGGCAATCGTCTGGTCTTGGCGATCAATCAGGTTCCATATAGCCAGCGTCAGATCGAATTATATACGGCGGTCCGAGTCGCGCTGTTCGCCCCAGCCGATCAAACTGGGACGCTTGTGGATAGCGCCAATTGGAATGCTTCGCTGGCATTATTTACTACAGAGATGGTCATTTTGCAGGAAGCGCAGCGCCTCGGCAGCTTCGGCACCGTCGATGCGGTACTCGAAAAATACTCGGCGCGGCTGCAGGCACGCCGCACGGCGCATGGTAAATTTGCCATGGCCTTGCAGCGATTGGGCGCCGACGATCCAGCGCTGGCGCACACCTTGGAGAACGTGTTGCGGGTGGCCGCATTTCGGCGCAGCAAGAACCGCCAGGAGGCGCAGGACATCTCGGCAGCTGGCGGGGCGACCCCAACGCAGCCGGGTGGGGCAGCCAAGTGGCTGAGTGATCTAAGTGGACGCGCAGCAACGCGTTTGTACCTAGGGGGCGACGTCTACCAGACCATACAGCCAGTGCAGCGGAGCATCGAAGGTGGGCCGTGACGCGAGCTCTAAAGCGCATACTGTGGTGTTTCCCTACCTAGGAACGCCCGAGCAGAACCATCAGCTAGCGCTCTTTACTGCGGCTTGGCAGTCTGGTGCTCAGCCCTTTTGGTCGTTCGCTCAGACTCAAGAAATGCTAGCGAGGCAGTCTTGCCGGGCGTACTTTGCCGCTGCAGATGCGGCCGGAGAGTGGCTCGGGGCGATGTTGCTTGAAGTGACCGACGATGTGATAGACCTGCTTTATATCTACGTCCCGGTGCTGCACCGCCGTGCGGGCATAGGCCACCAGCTGCTCGCAGGGCTGCGACCTCATGCTTGCTCTGCGGGCTTAGGCACTGCGGTAATCCTCGAGGTGCGTCCATCGAATGTCGGGGCGCTGGCGCTGTATAAACAGTTCGGATTTGTTGAGGTTGGTCGTCGCAAGAACTATTATGGCAACGGCGAGGATGCCTTAGTGCTAAAGCACTTTGGTCAGGAGGAATCATGCCCGAGCCCTTAATGGCTGCCGCAGCGGTCACCGATCTGATTTGGATTCAGACGGGTTTTATTGGCGATATCATCCTCACCACTGGCGCACTCGCTAAGGCAAAGCGGCATCTGCCACAAGCTAAACAACACATAATTACGACTGAAATTGGCGCTCAGGTCCTCGCAGGACAGCCCGAGCTGGCGTCTTGTATCGTTTATGCCAAGGGTAGGGAGTCACCGCTGACGGCGATGCGCAGCGTGCGTCGCGATTTGCTTCAAGCACTCCCAACACCCAGTGTACGGGGTAGCGTGGTGGTGCTTCAGGCCCATCGTAGCTACCGTTCCAGCCTGCTGGCCAAGTTTTTGCGTTTTCCCACGATCACCTACAGGCAAACCGCCTGGGCTTTTTTGGCTGACATCCAAGTCGAACGTGTCGCCATACTGCATGAGGTCGAGCGCCTTGCGCTGCTGCTCGGACCACTCGGCGCACCGCGGCTGGATGTGGCGTTGCCTAGCATGCCGGCTCGGGCCTTGCCCCAAGTGAGTGGCTGGGGCCAGCAACTAGCTGACTGGCCTGGTCAGGTTGTGGCCATCGCGCCGGGCAGCGTCTGGGGTACCAAGCGCTGGCCCGAGGCAGCTTTTGCCGCCATCCTACAGCGCTTTTTGGACCGCCCAGACCTCATGGTCGTGCTGCTCGGTAGCGCCGCTGAGGCGGCTTTGGTGGCTCGTGTTGCTAAGGCGGTGCCGCAGCAACCGCGGTTGCTTAATTTGGCCGGAAAAACTACTTTTGACGACCTAAAAGGACTCTATCCGCGGCTGTCTTTGTTGTTGGCCAACGATAGTTCGCCGATTCATATGGCATCGGCCTATGGCGTCACGACGGTCGCATTGTTCGGCGCGACCGTGCCAGCCATGGGGTTTGGTCCATTGGCTCCAGGCTCGACCCAGCTTGGTGTCGACTTGGCGTGCCGCCCTTGCAGTGACCACGGCCCGCAGGAATGTCCACTTGGGCATTTTAAATGTATGCGCGAGTTAAGTGTCGAGCGAGTTTGGACGGCTTGCAGCGAACGCCTGCTGGCCTGAGCATTAAGGGCCCGTCAGGAAATAACTTGCACATTTGGGCGCCAGCTGACGGCCGTCTGCGGCCGATTTCAAAGCGAAAAATCCTCGAAATACCCGAGGTATTCCTCCGGTTTTTCGCTTTGAAATCGACC
>Ga0315274_10017849_pt1 | contig 9999 bp, 9 predicted proteins | sample YL17G02_20_MG_FD_203700 | JGI IMG/M metagenome (GOLD analysis project Ga0315274, IMG submission 203700) | Sediment microbial communities from Yellowstone Lake, YNP, Wyoming, USA - YL17G02_20 | ecosystem: Environmental > Aquatic > Freshwater > Lake > Sediment | place: USA: Wyoming | collected... | reverse complement strand
TCGGAGCTATGGGTTTTGTTGGTTTTACATATCTATAAATATAACGCTCCTTTGGAGCTAAGAACTAACACCATTATGAATGATTGTTACAAAATCATAACCTTTATCTCTTAAGTCCGTGCCATTCCCCTTTTTCCCCCTTTAGTTAAAGGGGAAGATTGGGATTCCCTTCGCTAAGGGTTAAGAAATTTGTCAAACCTCAAACACTGAAAGGTTAAACATAAAATGCTGATAGTGGTATCAGAATGATTTATTATTAAAAGCTGTCTTTTTTCAAATCCCAAAAATTTATTTCCTTTTCATACTTCTTTTTCCTTTTTTTCTTCAAGTCTCTTAACCATATCCAGTATATAAAGACACCTATAAATATAGCTATGAAAATACACCGAAGAGGACAAGGCAATATATTCCAATGTATACTAAGAATTGCAGTGAAACAAGCAAACCAGATTAGTAGAATAAAACAAGCCATATCTTTCTCGATTCCCATCAATCCAGAAATTTTTGTTTCTTTACGATCATAAGGAAATTTTGTTTGCAAACAAGATTTGTCTTCGGAATTATCTCCAACATTAGAATCTGATGAGTTTCTATTATTTAGATCATCGGTGAAGTTTATTGAGTAATTAGTGCATTTTGCTTCGGAGTTAAGGTGGAATATTACACTTTCGGCGTTGAAGATGGCTAGAGGTACATTATAGTTTAATAATTTTTTCTCAATATACCTCATATAACACCTGCAAAATTCCAAAAGATTCCGTTGTCGCTTAATATACAAAATCCATGCACATGCGAAAAATAAACCTATTACAGAGATTGATAACAATAATACCAATTTTTGTGTGCATAATGATGGTATATCACTAACCAGTTTAACAAAGCCTGTGAATAAGACAATCTGTATGGCAATCATAATTATCTGGGTGCGTTTAAAGTAGTTATCATTTGCTAGCTCAAAATGCTTATAGACTTTGTCATAAGTGTCGAGTAAATGCTTTATCTCTGAGTCTTTTGTTCTATTCCTAGGTATAATGATTTTCATTGGCATATCTCCATTCATTACGGCAAAACATACGTTACGACAAGCGTGTTCCAGTTAAGCGGAATATTTTTAGTACTGACTGGAACCCCGTTTTTCACAGGGACAACGTTACCAAACGTCCAGCGATAATAGTCCGAAGGCGTTCTCCACCCCCACCACGTTATAAGGGGCCAAATCGTTTTGGGTTTATCATCCTGATCCTGTATACTTGATAATATTGCTTGCGCTAAATATGGATTTGTATTTGAGACTTCTCTCTCAAGCCCTGCGACGTACGGTGTTGGTTCTCCTTTTGGTATAAGCCTGACGTAGCGTGTCGGATGGCTGGTGCGCAGGACAGAAATACAGCTTGCGATGACTCCCGAAGCTGGTCCCCCAAACTTGTCTGGTGTTGCTATTTTAGCAAGTTCCTCTGGCGTCTCATTCAAAAGCAATGATCGAAGCTGAACCATTGATGGCATAATGTGGGAATCGTTGATGTATCGCCTTCTCGGGTCCCATCTTTCGTTCAATAAATCAAGCTCTTTCTTAACATCATCTTTTAGGTAATCCCGATAAAAGCGCCCAACGTCCTCACTTTTGAACCTGACCCAACGATTTGTGTATTGTCGTTCACCTGTTTTTTCTGGATACGTGGGACCGTCAATTTGCCATCCTGCTGTATCTCCCCAGAGGTTAGTGAGGTAGACTTCCTCCGGCATAAACTCCATCGAGTGCCACGGTTGATTAAGCCGAAAATACTGTGCGCCATGCTGTTTGACCCGGTGATGCACAAGCTCACGGGTGAACATATAGCAGGCGTAGTCGTAGGTATCCATATCACCGACTTTGTATGCCATTCTTGCGTAGGCAAGGCACGGGGCGGATTCATCGCCCATTTCTGCAATGGCGTCACGCCCATAAGATACCCAGCGTGTCTCTGCGGCAGAGCAAAATAGCTTTTTTATCATGTCCCAGCGTTCTTTTATAAGTTCCCAGTCATTGGTGTAGTGTGCATAAGCCCAGAGCGTTTCCAGCATGTTTGTACTGAATTTTCCTGCATCACCTAATACTCCCCATGAACCGATCCCGGGTCCTTCCAGGATAAGGTACGTCCGACCCGATCCTTTTGGGTATTCTCTTTCTTTGAACCTTTCTTTTACAAGTACGTCATCGTGAAAATATCTTTTGAGACTTGCGGCGGCGATCCTTTGCATCTCACGCTCATAGTATGGTATGCCCTTTGCGTACCATTGATCGCCCATGATCGCCCAGCAAAAATTACCAAGACCACCGTGATCGTATTCGTAGCTGTCGGGATTGGGGAACTTGCTATTCGCTGTTGCTCGAAGCTTATCAAGAGCCATCTGCACTGTCGGATGCACGTCTGTCTTTGGCGGATCATAAGCTTCCATCTCGTTTATATATTGAAGGACGTGGAAAGTCGCATCGAAAGTATCTGCCTCTTCTACTCCCATGTAGGGACCGTATGGTGTGAATATACCAACGTCTTTGACAGGTTTGGAAAATTCTACAGGGAAAGCCTTTCTCGTTCCGCCGAGTGACGTAAGAGCAGAATCCATTGATGCAAGTGCTAATACAGGACTCACCGGTGCAAGCTTCAGGTGCGGAGTTTTCCATTCATCGTCAATGGAGATCCATTCAAATCTTTGACGGATAGTGACGGTATCATTCGAGCGGTCAACGCTGAAGCTGTCCTCGCAGTAGATCGGGAATTCACGAGAAACCTTTGCCCAGTAACGGATACGATCAAGAGTCTTTGGCTTTATCCCATTCGACCATTCCCACGTCTGGATATTCCTGTCCTGAAGATTAAATGTGGCGAGAGATTTCTTGTCCTCTTGAGGAGGCTTATAATATCCATAGAGCGGCAAGAATACAGCGTATCCAGCAGAATCAGAGAACTCAAAAGCAAGCCCATTCTGGTCTAATTTCACTGAGGTAGGTCTTTTTTGCAAATATACCACACATGGGCTATCCCAATCCGTCCATCCTTTCGCCCCTGCGAACCAGACCAGTATCCAGCACTCGCTCATTGCTTTTGAATCCATTGCTTCACCTGACTTGACGATCTTACATCCGTCTTGCGTCATATATGTTGCGTAAGTCGGTGCGCTGAGTCCATAATCGCTCATGTTGGTGAAGAATGACAGTGAATTCGTTTTTGAGTAGTATAATGTGCTTGGGCTTAATTCAGTCTGAATGTAATAGAAAGTTGAATTTTTCCAGTCTTCCTGAGAATATCCGACAGGTTTTACACGCTGGATTGATTCAGATGCTTTTCCACTTGGTTCACCGTACAAGGCTGTGGAGTCTTGCTGGACGTCAGCGGATGCTATTGTGCCTAATAATGGTGCAATAGCCATTATTCCCATCCCGACAAGGCAACTATTTATTACGAAACTCTCAATGCTCATATTTTTCCTTTCAAGTTTTCAGTCATAAAAGATCCAATTATCATCTGTTTTCTTATTCTGTTTCAGTTCCTTAAATCTCTTTACAATGTCGCTACGGGTATAATATTCTGGTACATATCCGCTTATGATCACCTTAGAATAGCATTTCAAAGCCTCTGCTTTGTATTTAACTGCTTTCTCTTTGTCTAAAGCAAGATCACCACTCTGGAAACGTTCACTATTGAATTTGTCAGGATAGGTTAGATATCGCCAGAGAGTATCATTGATATGAGCGATGTCCAGGTACGCCATATATAATTCACGGATCACGCTATCGGAGTATTTGTTGACATACGAATATAAGTCTTTAAGCCATCTTTCTACATTTTCAGGTTCATTATATCCTTTCGGTATGAAGTAATATTCAGCCGAGGGACGATACTTGCTATCTGGATAAAACTCCACGAGTCTTCTGAGGAAACCGTAATTATAGGCATAGCTTCCAGCAATTTCATTGTATCCAATATCAGCCCCAAGTTCGTTTAAAGTCACGATCTTTTCATATTGCATGTAATCCTTTTCTCTTCGTATTTCTTTCTTGCAAATCTCCTCGAACTCCATTTGAATAATGCCGTCTTTGATCAAAGTTTCACAAAGTTGATTAGCTATCCAAAAAGCTTGTTCTTGATCATGGCTTTTCTGATCTGTTGTAAAAAGGGATTGCAATGTTATAAGAGCTTCGTAAAAATCTCCTTGAGTTGTGAGTGATTCTGATTTTGCTAACAAGTCTGCGGGGTCATCAGATTGACCAAATACTGATGATACTGAGATTAAGAAGACGAGTATGGTCGAGACAGTTGCTTTTATCATTTTGTGTTACTCCTTAATAGGATGTCAACCATCCCGAAAGTAGTGGCAGGTTTCAAACCTGTCACTACAAATTACTTGTGTTAAATACGTCACTTTTTGCCGATGACTTCCTTCAGGCGATGGCAGAAATACTTGAAGTTATCCCATGAAATATCGTGGGGCAACAGGTGATCTGGTGATGGTATATAACCGCCGTATTTTAGCATCTCGGCTACTATCTCCATCTCTTTGTCTATGGCATCCCTGCCCTCTGCTATAGCACGTTTGTTGAATCCACACATTATGCCCAATTTCGGGTACTTTTTACGGTATTCGAGAAGATCATTTCCTGCCTGTCTTTCAAATGGCCAGAGAATGTTTACACCAGCCTCAACGAGAACTTCCGTAAGCTCTGTGCAGTCGCCGTCGCTATCTACATTGACGGAATCAACGTTGTTAGCCTTCGCAAAATCGGTGATTTTCTTGTAACACGGCGTCATGAATTCCCTGAACATCTTTGGAGATATAAGCATACCTGTCTTGTATGACATATCCTCCCAGATGTGTATGCTGTCAATCTTGACTTTAGATACGACCTTTTCGTATATGCGTATCCAGAAGTCAGTCAGATAGTTCATCATATCTTTGACAAGCTCTGGCTGTGTATGGAATGAGACTAAAAGCTCTTCTGCGCCAAGTAGATCACGAGGCGTACCGAAGATGCCGCAAGGGAAATACCCTAACCATACAGCCTGATCGGATTTATTGTATGCTTCAATGGTAGATTCCCAATTCGGCTGGAAACGTTCTGGATCATCGGAGTTAAGCTTTTCTTTCTTTATTATTTCCCAATCGCCCCAATTTTTCACTGGATATTCTAAAAACTCAGGCATTGAATCGCCTGTTTTTTTGTCTCTTTTGACTATGCCTTTATCGTCACGGTGTATGAATTCGTCAGGGGTTTCCTTTAGTATCTCAGGCTTAAACGTCGGGTAGAATCCAAGATTCACAGGAAAGTTTATCCATCCTTTGTCGAATCCGAAACCGTCTGCCCAGCTTTTGTTTAGTTCTAATCCCTCTTTTTGCCATCGTTGTACAGTTGTTCCCCATGGACCAAAGATAACAAGATATGGAGAGCGGTCAACTTCCTCGAATTTAAGAGTTTTAATGAATCTTTCTCTATCAGTCAGAGTAGCATTTGCCATCAATATTCCTCACTTTTATATTTGGTACTGTTGACTATTTCAAAATATTTAAGCGTCTCAAATCTTCATCTGTCCATTGTGCCTGAATTTCTATCATATTCTTCTCCATGCTCGATCATGCTTTCAATAGTTATCTCCAGAACTTCCTTAATGTTCTTTAGTGCTTCCTCTTTAGTGTAACCCCAGGTAGCCGCGCCTTTATGTTCCAACATTGGACAACAAGCAAACCATTGATCTTCATCTGGCTCAACAATCACCTTAAAGACGTAGGTTTTTGCTTCTTTTTTGGATTTCAATTTTGCTAAGTTTTCCATAAGATTCTCCATTTCTATCACACTTACTCCAAAAAATCATATTCCTTTTGGATTAACCTGTAACAATACACCCTGTCCCGGTGCAAGCCAATCACCTTCGTCAACTAATTCTTCTGGACGACCTGTATAGGATGATATACGACGGATATGGCTATTCGGATCGTTCAATTCAAGGCGGAAGTTGGCAGAGCTTTTGAAGTCCTTGTTTACTACCATTATGTAATTGGAACCATCGGAGTGTATAAACTCTCCAACGATGAAATTACCGTTTCCGTAGACTGCCCGTGTCATTGTGTTCCCCGGAAGTTTCAGGCACCCTTTAGGAACGTCACCGATGTGATAAACTCCCGTAGAATTAAGTTCCATCAGAGTAGGGGCAAGCATCTGAATTATCATATTGACGCTCTGAAGATAGCTCCACGTTGGAGTACGGTTACCGAACTGGTCAATAGGCGCCATACGGCAATTGCCAAAACGAGGTGAGAAATACGTGAAGTAGCTGATACCTTTTCCGCCATAAGCCAGTGTCGTAAAGACCTGAAAGCGAACGTCAGCAGGGGAAAGCTCACGATAGCTGAAGTGCGCAGTAGACAGCACGACGTTCCAGAAGGGACGCCTGTATTTAATAGATGCCCAGCGCATTGCTTCTAAATTTGTGTAATAGCCATCCCGCAGGGGTTCATCTTCCATCATGGCGTAATGGTCGTAGCTGATCAGGGGAGGGTTTACAGTATTGATGTAAGTCTCAACGTATTCCCAGTAACCTTCAGTTCCAAGCTGGTTCTGACTTGCATAATTTGGATACAGGTTGATGTATGGAATCTTCTCATGGGAAATTCCCATAAAAGCTTCTGTCACAACAGCAAGACCCGAAAACTCATTAATATGCGGTTCATCCTTTATGTAATAACCCATTAACGCAGGATGGTTCCCCACGTCTTTTACTAAACTGGCGACATTTGCACCTACTGTATCAGGATCAATGCTCCTGAAATCATACCCGGACGCTCTTGTATCCATGACGAATGCTCTCAATCCAGCATTTGCCACAAGGTCAAGATCATTGGGAGCCACGAATCCCGCTACATTTAACCCGCACTCAGCCATACCGTTTAGAATGCTACTATCGCCGGGAGCCGATCCCCATGCCATAATCGGGAAAAATCCTGTATCAATACTCGATCCCATTTGATTTCCTCCAGTTATACATTACAAGTGAGTATAATTATAATAATTATGAGATATTTTTTCATTTTTGCTAAACCTTTCTGTCTTTTAGATTTCTATTGATTATATGACGCAGATATGCTATTGTCAATATGAAACATCAGCAATGCTTGTATTAGCTATGGGCGTTTATCTTATACTGTCGAAACTATTCTGCTTTTGAAGTGGTTATTAATGGTATAAATATAACCACGATCATGCGCTTTGTGAGTTAGAGGATTTAGGAATCAAGTGATGGTTAGTTATAACTGTGGAGAACATAAAAATTCTTCTCTACAATTTATAATATCAGTTTAAGCAGGTGAAAGGATCATGAGATTATCGTTATTATTGGTGTTTCTGTTATTAGTCGTGTTATCTGCTGTGGTATTCATCGTATTTCAGTTAACTAAGAAACGCTTATGGAGATTTACTTATTTAACTATTTCGATATGCGCGCTTTCTATATTAGGCGGGGTGCTAGTATTTTTGACTCTCTGGCAAAATGTAAGTGGATTACTCAAAATTTTCTTAATGATGACAGGATTTGCCCCAGTAGTAACGATTATCAGTGTCATTTTGCATAATATAATTTCTGCTTTGCTTACGTCTATATTAAGAAGAGAATTTGAAGAGATTGTTTTCTTCTTGTTCGCATTATTTGGATGTCCGACTGCTTTTCTTATTGGTATAATAGGCAGTTTAACATTGATCATCAAGCATACTATTATCTCGTAAAAGTCTGGAAAATTAACCGTGTAAACTTATATGGTCAAGTAATATACACATTCGGCGTTACTTCAATAGAAAGGATTCACGTAATATGACGCATAGAGAGAGATTCATATCTGCACTGAAGCATGAACCAATATCGGGGCGTGTTCCACACTTTGAGCTTGTGTTTTACCTTACGATGGAAGCGTTCGGAAAAGCCCATCCCAGCCATCGGAATTATAGCAACTGGGATAAAATGACGGAAGAAGAACGTCAAATCCAGCGTGAAGATTGTGCTGACGTATACATCGAGACAGCCAAACGGTTTGAGCATGATGCGATCTTCCTGCACCCGAACCCCGGTTCCGAAGAGGAAGCGATGCGCCTGATGGATATAATCAGAGACAAAACCGGTGACGAGTATTTCCTCATGATGCACGGTGACGCTACTTACAGTATACCAGCAGGCTCAAATATGACGGATTGGGTCGTAAGGCTGGTGGAGCATCCAGAAGATGTAAAGGCTGATGCTGATAGGATGGTAGACGGAGCGATTCAAAGAGCAGAGCGGTTTAAGAAACACGGAGCTATTGACGGTTGGGCGCTATGCGCAGATTACTGCTTCAACGACGGTCCGTTCTTACGGCCAGAATGGTTCGCTGAATTCGTGACACCATATCTTACGAGACTAAACGCAGGATACCGAGAAATTGGGCACTATTCTATCAAACATACCGATGGAAACATAATGCCAATACTGGATCAATTAGTAGCATCAAAACCAGACGCCCTTCATTCACTTGATCCGCAAGGCGGGGTTGATATTGCTGAAGTAAAAAGGCTCTATGGAGACGAAGTATGCCTGATCGGAAACGTGAACTGCGGAATGCTCGATACTGGCACTGACGAGGAGTGTGTAGAATCTGCAAGATATGCACTGAAATATGGTATGCCCGACGGAGGTTACGTCTTTTCTACAAGTAACTGCGTCTACGCCGGCATGAAATTGCGCCGTTATGAACTTATCCTCGATGTGTGGAAAAAAGAGGGAAACTATGTTTAGCGATGAGTAATCAGTGACGAGTGACAGATGATAAGGCAGTAGATATGTCACTAAAAAGTTTTCTCGCTAAATAATTTGTGTTAATTTCAGGACACGCATCACAAAACCATGTAGTCGTAAGTACAGGCAGACCCCAACACTATTTTAATAAAAAACCATTTACCCATTCTACAGATTTGTAATAATCCAACCCATTTTTTTCATCCTTCATCCCTCATCCTTCATCCTTACTTTACCCCGCCATCCATCCGCCATCAACGAACATGACCTGGCCAGTCACGTAGTCTGATGCTTCTGAGGCAAGAAATACGACCATACCCTTTAGATCATCAGGTTCCCCCCATCTCTGCATGGGGATTCTGCTTAGTATCTGTGCTGACCTCACCGGATCATCTTGAAGCGGTTTAGTTAAAGGTGTCCTGAAATATCCCGGAGCGATTGCATTCACGTTAATATTATACTTAGACCATTCGACAGCCATACATCGTGTGATCTGTGCGATACCACCCTTAGCGGCGGCGTAAGCCACTGCGTTTGGACCACCTATTGCGCTGAGTAAGGACGCAGTATTAATTATCTTGCCAGACCCTTGCTTTATCATTACCTTTCCGACAGCCTGCGCACAGAAGAACGCACCTTTCAGGTTCAAAGCTAAAACCTGATCCCACGCATCTTCCGTGAAGTCCTCAACAGGCATCCTTATCGTTGTGCCTGCATTATTAACGAGTATATCTATTCTACCAAATTCTTTCACTACTTTGTCAACCATCTCATTCGCCTGTTTGAGATTCGAGATGTCAGCACTGATAGGTAGAACCCTCCTTCCCAGATTCTCAACTTCACGAGCAACCTTTGAGAGTTCAGGCATTCCACGACTTATGATTGCAAGATCAGCACCTGCTTCAGCAAGTCCTAAAGCCATAGCCTTTCCAAGACCTTTACTGGCACCGGTTACGATACCAACTTTGCCATCCAATTTCATCTTATTTAAAATCATCTTCGTTCTCCTATCGAAAATATGAATAAAAATCAACAGAGATTAGTATACATATAGCAACCACGTTTGTCAAATGAATACTGGTGAAGCCAAGCATAAGAATCTCGTCCGCGGGAAAAATATCACAAATATGGCATGAGCTATGTTAATGCTGACAAAACAAAATACGTGACAAAAAAAGGCACATCCTGTATAAAATATGAAGGAGGAGGA
>Ga0315274_10017846_pt1 | contig 9999 bp, 8 predicted proteins | sample YL17G02_20_MG_FD_203700 | JGI IMG/M metagenome (GOLD analysis project Ga0315274, IMG submission 203700) | Sediment microbial communities from Yellowstone Lake, YNP, Wyoming, USA - YL17G02_20 | ecosystem: Environmental > Aquatic > Freshwater > Lake > Sediment | place: USA: Wyoming | collected... | reverse complement strand
AGGCGGAGGCCAAAGGGAAGATGAGGAACTGGGATGACCTGAGAGAAGCGATTGTAGAGGGTGCTGTCAAACGACTTCGACCCAAAGTGATGACGGTTGGTGTGATGTTTATGGCTTTGATACCGATCATGTGGTCAACAGGCGCTGGGGCTGATGTGATGAAGCGCATTGCCGCGCCAATGATCGGAGGTATTTTCACATCGTTCATTATGGAGTTGGGCGTCTATCCTGCCATCTACGCCATCTGGAAATGGCACTTTGGCTTGAAGAAACAATTGGGCGGAACCACTGCATAAAGTAGAGAGGGTTACGGTTAAACTTTTATGCGATAGGAGGGACATTCCTGTCCCGCCAAGACATGTAGGGGAGCCCCTGAGAGGGTCCCTGACTGGGCGGCCACGCTTGTGCGCCGAAACGCTACAGTGCGCAGGCACGATGGGTCGTCCCTAAGAATTCATAGATCGGCTTTTGACAATATGCAAACATTCACTCAACTGACCGTTTTTTTAATATTGATCATCCTGCTGGCAAGGGTAGCGGTTCCCCTGAGCAGACAGATTGGTTTACCTTCCATTGGAATTCAACTGTTAATCGGAATTCTTATCGGCCCGTCCCTGTTTAATCTTTTGGAAATTCCTATTGTAGTAGGCACCTGGGGAAGTATGTCCCCTAGCCTTCTTCACAGCATCTTGAAAATTCTTGCAGAGATTGGCTTGATTCAGCTCATGTTTCTTGCAGGTCTTCAGACGGACTGGCACAAGTTGAAGACCGATCTCAAACCAATTTTTTCGATGGGCGCCTGGAGTTTTGTTTTATCCGCAATTGGCATTGCAATCGTTGTGAGATGGTTTGTAGATCGCTGGACGGAAGCCTTAGCAGTGAGTGCAATCATGGCAGCGGTAAGCTTTGGGATTTCGGTTTATAACTTCAATGAGATGAAGTTTCTCGAGTCCAGGGCTGCAAGAATTGTATTGGGTACCGCCGTTATGAATGGACTGCTTGCCATTCTTCTGATGATTGCCAGCCAAGCCACACATTACGCACTCATCTATGGGGCGTTCAGAATGACCGTAGCGGTTTCTTGGCTTCTTGGGAAGCTGATCATGTTTTTTGCCATCGCTTACTTTCTAACATCCCGTTTTCTCAACCGCATTGCCAAAACCGGCTTTGAAAAAAGGCCCCGGCAAACCCTCATCGGGTATTTACTGCTTGTTGCTGCTTTGTATGCCTGGGCAGCGATGCATTTTGGAAGTTTTGCTGCTGTTGGTATTGCTTCTCTAGGGGGCGGACTGCTTGGAATCTCAAATCTTGGATTGAAAGAAAAGATTACAAGTGGATTCGGATCTGCTCTGACTTCCCTCCCTGTAGGAGTTTTGTTTGTGGTGCTCGGGATGGAGGTGAATTTCAGGGGGGTAGAAGGCAACATCATTTTCTTAGCCATGCTGTTAGCGACAGCGCTTGTTGCAAAGTTGACGGGAGGATGGATCGCCACCCGGAAAGGGTTTGAGTCATCAGGTGAAAGAGCTTTCATCATGGTGGGAACTTTGTCTCAGGGTGAAATGGGGATGCTGATTGCTGCCTACTTATTTTCGCGTGGGCTTGTTAACCCTATACAATTCAACATGGTCATCACAGTGGTGGTGATATTGACGATGCTCACCCCGATCCTGATGAAGATCGCCAGTTATTCTCCCTCTCCCTTTGATGGGAGAGGGATGGGGTGAGGGTGAAAACTCCGTAACTCAGCCCTTTAGGGCTGACATTTTAACGCTTGCCTCAATCAGGGCTAAAGCCCTGAGTTACAGCTGCAAGGAGGTGGTCATGAGACATTCAATTTTTTATTGCTTATTGGGATTGAGTTTGTTGCCTATGATTACCTTTGCCCATGAGATGACTGGCTGGATAGCACCTGAAGAAGCAAAAAAGATGAAAAATCCCATCAAGCCAACCAAAGCCTCTATTCAAAAAGGGAAGGAAATTTATGAAAAGAAGTGTGCCCTTTGCCATGGCGTTAAAGGAGATGGAAAAGGTCTATCGTCCGAGGGCTTAAATCCGAAACCAGCAAATTTTAAAGAGCACCATGGCAAGATGACCGATGGGGAACATTTCTGGAAGATCACAAAAGGGAAGGGTCCTATGCCCTCTTACGAAAAGGATTTGACCGTAGAGGAGAGATGGCATGTAATCAATTATATCAATACCTTCACCAAACATCCTTGAATTAGGGATACTAGTGAGTATATTTAAACCAGGAGTTTATTAGTCTTGTTTCAACATTTTATAATTTAATAAGGAGGTGGGAAAGATGAGAAAAATGCTTATCCTCTTTATATTATTGATCTTTATTTCGCCTGCCTATGCCCATACTTTCTATAAATGGGTGGATGAAAAAGGTATTGTAAACTACACCGATGATTACAATAATATTCCTTCTGCCTATAGAAATCGGGTCGAAATTGAATATGTCCATGAGGAAAGCCCCCTTCCTCCTGTTCAAAAAATGACCCCCCAAAAGAGAGAAGAGAGCAGAACGGATATTTATGGCCAAGATGAGGCCTATTGGAGAGGCAAAGTACGTCCATGGAAAGAATTTTTGAAGGCGGCAGAACCCAATTATGAGAAGGCACATCAGAAGTTTATGGGAAAAGCTATGGAGTTCAGCCAGAAGCGATTCGGAAGCTGGAGCAAGACTCAGTATAAAATGAACATCATAGAATTGGACAGACTGAAGGAAGAGATGATTAAGTATGCAGATCAAATTGCTGAGGCCAACGAAGCCTTGGAAAAGATTTCGAAGGAGGCTCGAGAAGCAAAGGCCAACCCTGAGTGGCTCCAATAACGGGGAAAGAGGGCAAGCGGGTCATTCCCGCTCCACTTTCGCGGGAGTAAACTCCAGCGGGAATCTAGAAAAAGAATGATACATTCCTGCTCTGCTGAATGAAAAAGAAAGAAGGAGGTAAATTGTATGAAAAGGTTGGTACTGGTTTTAGTGGTGTCGGTTTTAAGTCTTTTCATCTTTTCATCATTCTCGTTAGCCCAACATGGACATGGAGGGATGACGGGTAGCTCAATGAAGATGGATACCCGGGAGGTTCTCGTTGAGGGAGTCAAGGTCACTTTTCAAATCATGGTCAATGGGGAGCATCAGAAAATGCTCAAAGACATGAAAATGAAGGAGGAGGTTGAGCCCGGGACTACCCATAACATCACAGTGACATTGAAGGACGAGAAATCTCAAAAGGAAATCAGTAATGCTCAGGCTACCATGAAGGTGGTCGACCCAAAGGGGAAAGATCAAATCAAGGAACTGAAGTACGAAGGGATGATGAAGAGTTATGATGCCTATTTTAACCTCCCTGATAAAGGAAAGTATCAAGTGATGGTTCTCGTCAAAAAAGGAGATCAGAAAATACCTGCCGGGATATACTATGAGATAAAATAAAATTGTAGATTTCAAATCGCAGATTGGAGATTGAAAAATCTGAAATCTGCAATTAAGAGTTAAAGGACTGCTTATGGAATCCAAAAATCCCGAACGAGAGTTAGAAAGAATAGACCTTCCCATTACTGGGATGTCGTGTGCTAGTTGTGCAGCAAAGATTGAGAAAGGGCTGTCGAACCTTGAGGGAGTTTCCAAAGCGACAGTAAACTTTGCTTCGGAAAAGGCCACGGTCGTCTTTCACCCTTTCCAGACAGACCTCTCCCATTTAATCGAAAAAGTAAAGGACCTGGGTTACGGAGCAAAGGTGGAGAAGGTACTCCTTCCTATTCAGGGGATGACCTGTGCCTCCTGCGTGAACAAAGTGGAGAAGGCACTCAATTCTCTAAAAGGTGTGGTGCATGCGAGTGTCAACTTCGCTACAGAAAGGGCGTCGGTCGAATACATTCCCGAAGAGGTGACGGTCAGGGATCTTAAGCGGGCTGTCCGGGAGGCCGGTTATCAAGTGCTTGAAGTGAAGGAGGAGGATATTGTTGAAAAGGAGAGGCTCGCCCGGGAAGCGGAGCTTTCCCGAGTAAAATGGAAATTCATCACAGGAGCTTTCCTTCTCGCTCCTATCCTCATTCTCATGTACGGTGCTACGCCCCTTGAGAAATGGGTTGGCCTCTCGAAAAAAATGAATTTCTTTATCCAATTCCTCTTAGCCACTCCTGTTCAATTCTGGGCTGGATGGCAGTTTTATGTTGGATTCTGGAAAGCAGCCAGACATAAAACGAGTGACATGAATACATTGATCGCTGTGGGGACCTCAGCAGCTTATCTCTACAGCCTGATCGTAACCTTCGGTTCTCACCTGATCATGGTCAAAGGTCTGATGGTCGATGTCTATTTCGATACCTCAGCAGCCATCATTGTCCTCATCCTCCTGGGAAGGTTCTTAGAGGCGAGAGCAAAGGGCAAAACTTCAGAGGCCATCAAGAAGTTGATTGGCCTTCAACCGAAGACAGCCAGAGTCATTCGAAATGGTAACGAGATGGATATTCCCGTGGCAGACGTTTTCCCGGGGGATGTGGTCGTTGTTCGACCTGGAGAGAAAATCCCAGTGGATGGCACTGTAAAAGAAGGTTACTCCTCGGTTGATGAGTCGATGGTGACCGGTGAATCCTTACCCGTTGAGAAGAAGACTGGAGATAGGGTGATTGGTGCCACGATCAATAAGACCGGGACATTTAAGTTTGAAGCGACCAAGGTTGGAAAGGATACGGTTCTCGCCCAGATCATTCGGTTGGTTCAAGAGGCTCAAGGGTCAAAACCGCCTATTGCTCGAATGGTCGATGTCATCGCCAGTTATTTCGTTCCCATTGTCATTTTGATCGCCATCGTTACATTCATCGTATGGTATCTCTTCGGTCCTCATCCAGCTTTGACCTATGCTTTACTCAACTTCGTGGCAGTCCTTATCATTGCTTGTCCATGTGCCCTGGGATTGGCCACTCCAACCTCCATCATGGTGGGGACAGGGAAGGGTGCAGAGAATGGGATTTTAATTCGAGGGGCAGAGGCTCTGGAAACGGCTCATCAATTGACTACTATTGTTTTGGATAAGACCGGGACATTAACGAAAGGTGAACCTTCGGTGACGGATATCATCGAATCAGAGAAGTTTTCGAAAGAAGAGATCTTGACCTTAGCTGCTTCCGCAGAGAAAGGGTCTGAACATCCTCTGGGTGAGGCGATTGTTAATAAGGCAAAGATAGAGAATTTAGGCCTTTTGGATCCGAAAGACTTTCAGGCCATTGCAGGTTATGGCATTGAGGCGACGATTGACTCCAGAAAGATCCTCCTTGGAAATTTAAAGTTGATGGAAGAGAGAAAGGTATTTCTTAATGGATTTTTAGAAAAAGCTGAACATCTTTCGAGTGAGGGAAAGACGCCGATGTTTTTGGCAGTGGATGGAGAGGCGGCTGGCATTATTGCTGTCGCGGATACATTAAAAGAAAATTCAAAGGAGGCAGTGGAGGCGCTCCACCGGATGGGATTGGAAGTGGTGATGCTTACAGGAGATAACCAACGGACTGCCAAAGCCATCGCTCGCCAGATTGGAATCGATCGGGTCCTGGCAGAAGTTCTTCCTGAGATGAAGGCAGAGGAGGTCAGACGCCTTCAGGGAAAGGGTAAGAAGGTTGGAATGGTGGGCGACGGAATCAATGATGCTCCTGCCCTGGCTCAGGCGGATGTGGGAATTGCAATTGGAACCGGAACCGATGTGGCGATGGAATCCTCGGATATTACATTGATCGGTGGGGATCTGAGAAGGATTGTAACGGCCATTGCGTTGAGCAAGGCCACGATCCGGAATATTAGACAGAACCTCTTCTGGGCCTTTGCCTATAATACGATCCTCATTCCTGTGGCGGCAGGGATTCTCTTTCCATTTTTCGGCATTCTCCTCAATCCCATCTTCGCTGCAGGTGCAATGGCATTTTCATCCGTTACCGTTGTGACGAATGCACTTCGACTCCGGAAATTTAAATCACCGATGTAGTGATCCATTCCCCCTCACCCCTCCCTCTCCCCTTAGGGGAGTGTGTCGCAATGAGGGAAATGCCATGCTTGTCATTCTGAACGAAGTGAAGAATCTCATAGAATCAATAAGTTAGAAAACAGAGATTCTTCGGCTAACACCTCAGAATGACATTACGACACAGTCTCTAGGGGAGAGGGGAAGGGTGAGGGGGATACGGAAAGGAGAAAAATATGACAAAATTCTTTGCTGACAACTCATTGTCAATCGGTAATACCCCATTGGTGAAGATCAACAGAATGGCCGAAGGACTCAAGGCCATCGTACTTGCCAAGATCGAAGGTCGTAACCCAGCTTATTCGGTCAAATGCCGAATTGGCGCCAGTATGATCTGGACGGCAGAGAAGGATGGCCGGCTGAAGGCGGGGATGGAGATCATCGAGCCCACCAGCGGAAATACGGGCATTGCTCTGGCCTATGTGGCAGCTGCGCGGGGGTATAAACTGAACGTCACGATGCCCGAGACAATGTCGATGGAACGGCGGAAAGTCCTCACCATTTTGGGTGCTAATATCATCCTTACACCCGGAGCCAAAGGCATGAAAGGGGCCATCGAGGAGGCTGAACGCATTGCTGCATCGAATCCAAAATATTTTATGCCCCAACAGTTCAAGAATCCTGCCAACCCGGAGATTCATTTCAAGACCACAGGTCCAGAGATCTGGGAGCAGACGAATGGTGCGATTGATGTTCTCGTCTCGGGAGTGGGAACAGGAGGAACCATTTCGGGTGTTTCGCGCTATATTAAGGGAGAAAAGAAGAAGAAGATCCTAAGCGTTGCGGTGGAGCCCGCTGAGAGCCCTGTGATCTCGCAACGTATGGCAGGGAAAGAATTAAAACCCGGGCCTCACAAAATTCAGGGGATCGGCGCCGGATTCATCCCGGACACCTTGGACTTATCGGTTGTCGACCGGGTGGAGCAGGTCACCAGTGAGGAGGCCATCGAACACGCCAGAAGGCTTTCGCGTGAAGAGGGGATTCTTGCAGGCGTCAGTTGTGGTGCCGCGATCGCAGTGGCTTTAAGGCTGGCGAGACTTCCTGAGTTTGGAGGTAAAACAATTGTGGCGATACTGCCTGATTCTGGCGAACGCTATCTCAGTGGGCCGCTCTTTGAAGGAGTCTTCGATGAGGCCGGTCTTCCGCGGATATAACCTATTGACAAAAAGATTATATGATAAGAAAATGCCTGTCGATAAGATCTGTGAGGAAATCATAAGAAGATTTAAGTAGCTGAGCCCTTCAGGACTGATGGTTCAGGGCTGAAGCCCTGATTTACAGTAGCTTAGCCCTTTAGGGCTGAAATAGGTCAAGGCTAAAGCCTTGAGTTACGTAACTCAACCCTTTAGGGTTGACCTATCAGTGCTAAACCTGTGAGATACCAAAAAGGGGGATTCAAAAAATGAGATCGAAAAGAATAGCTTTTATTATTCTCATCGTTATTATCTGTTTTTGGAGTACAAATGGGTTCTCTATCACGGAGGATGAAAAAAATAATATTGCTGTATATGAGAAGGCGGCGGATGGGGTTGTTAATATTACCAGTACTGCTGTCCAGATGGACTTCTTCTTCAACGTCTTCCCCACTCAGGGTTCTGGTTCTGGTTCCATCATGGATACAAAGGGACATATCTTAACCAACCACCATGTCGTGGCTAATGCTCAAAAATTGGAAGTCACATTGGCCGATGGTTCAAAATGGCCTGCCAAATTGATTGGATCGGATCCCGACAATGATCTGGCTGTGATTAAGATTGATGCCCCAAGGGAGAAGTTGAAGGTCATTCCCATGGGAGATTCGAAAAATCTGAGAATCGGACAGAAGGTACTCGCCATTGGGAACCCTTTTGGATTGGAGAGGACATTGACGACAGGGGTGATCAGTTCTCTCGGTCGGACCATCCGTTCTGATACAGGCACGTTAATGGAGGATATCGTCCAAACGGATGCAGCCATCAATCCGGGGAATTCAGGAGGTCCTCTTCTTAACTCTGAGGGGGAGATCATCGGCATCAACAGTGCTATCATCAGTCCAACCGGTGGAAGTGTGGGTATTGGCTTTGCCATTCCGGTTAATACGGCAAAACGGTTGATTCCCGAATTAATCTCAAAGGGATATGTGACCTATCCCTGGATTGGCGCGACCATTCAGTCTCTCATTCCAGAGGTTGCCAAATATCTGAAGATCAAAGTGGACCGAGGAGCGATGATTGCAGAGGTAGTGAGAGGAGGGCCTGCCGATAAGGGCGGTCTGAGAGGAGGTGACCAAAGGGTCCAGGTTGGGAACATTATTATGGTCGTGGGGGGGGATATTGTGGTGAAGGCAGATCAACAGGATGTAAAAACCCATGATGAACTGATCCGGTATATTCGTGAGAAGAAGCCAGGGAGTATTGTCACGCTCAGAGTATATCGAAAAGAAAAATATGAAGACGTGAAGGTAACCCTCGGAGAGAGACCAAGGAGGAAATAATCTCATCTTTAATTTTTGATTTCAGATTTAAGATTTGAGATTTTTCAATCTAAAGTCTGCAATTTAAAATCTGCAATTATTAATGAATGATCCATTTCATATTCAATGGCATATCACCAATCTCTGTAATCTTCGCTGCAAACATTGCTATCAAGAGGATTTTTCGAAGAGCAAGGACCTGGATTGGTCCGGGCTTAAAGAGATTTCCGACAACATCCTTGCCACTTTGAAGGGATGGAACAGGGCGGCCTGTATTCATCTCACCGGCGGAGAGCCCCTCTTAAAACCAGAATTATTTTCGCTTTTAGATTATTTAGGTCAGAAATCCATGGTTGAAGAATTAGGTATCATCACCAATGGCCTTGTCTTCGACCAAGAGGTGGTGAAGAGGCTCTCAACCTTTCCTAAATTAAGAAAGGTAAAGATCTCTTTGGATGGAGCAGATGCTCAAATCCATGACTCCATTCGCCAAGAAGGAAGTTTTGCAAAGGTGATCGAAAATCTCTCCTTGATCAGAAAGGAGAATGGTTTTGAGATCATCCTCATGTTCACCATCATGAAGAGGAATTATAGGAGCCTCCCATCCCTCGTCCGTCTCTGTGAGGACTTAGGCGTCGATGGATTGATCTTGGAAAGATTTATTCCCTTGGGCAGGGGTAGAGAGAGCATGGGTGAAGTGTTGGAAAAAGGTCAGTGGAAGGAACTGGTGGAGACCCTTTTAGGACTCTTTTCTGTGAAGACGGATGAGCATGATGTTCTTCCTTATCAGGCATTCCAGGTTATTTTCCAAGGGGGCGAAACAGAATTATTAGGAGCTCCTTGCATCATCGGAAGAGATGGACTTTGCATCATGCCCGAAGGGAGCGTCTTTCCGTGTCGAAGATTTCCCATTTCAATAGGAAACCTATTGAAGGAATCGTTGAAGGAGGTCTGGGAGGGATCAAGGATCTTGGGGCAGTTAAGGGGAAAAGAGAACCTCAAAGGTCGATGTGGAAGATGTGAGGTAAAAGAATGCCGGGGCTGTAGAAGTTTAGCCCTTTCTTTAACTGGGGACTACCTCGAAGAAGATCCCCATTGTTGGTTTAACAATTTATAAAAAAGGCTAAACCTCATTGCGAAATGCAAAATTCAAATTGAAAATGCTAAATTTTTTAAAACTATCATTACCTACCAATGGCAAAAGGGTAAATTTTTCATTTTTCAATTTTCCATTTTCAATAATCCTATGTTCCGCGTCTCTTCTTCATTCACCTGAAAAGTAAGAGGGTCGATTACGACCCCATCATCTTCTCTTGCGTTCTCGATCGGGACGAAAACATTTCGGGCATCCGTGAGAACTTTTCACGTGGATCTTTTTAAAAGGTTCCTATAACCTCCGTCTCCTCGTGCACCCAGCTCGCTACCAGGTAGGCCGCCATCAATCACAGAAGGAGTAATAGTTTGGAAAGCCTCTATCAACTTAAGAAAAATGAAAAACCATTGTTTAAATGGTGCATTTATGATAAC
>Ga0315274_10017845_pt1 | contig 10000 bp, 11 predicted proteins | sample YL17G02_20_MG_FD_203700 | JGI IMG/M metagenome (GOLD analysis project Ga0315274, IMG submission 203700) | Sediment microbial communities from Yellowstone Lake, YNP, Wyoming, USA - YL17G02_20 | ecosystem: Environmental > Aquatic > Freshwater > Lake > Sediment | place: USA: Wyoming | collected... | reverse complement strand
GTGGCGGAATCGGCAGACGCTGGGGACTTAAAATCCCACGATACCATAGGCGTTTTCGGATTTTCGGAACATTTACGGCCGCCAGGTGGCACCTTTGCGGCTACCGGCGGCATTTATTATGCTTTAAGTATGCCTTTTCCTCTTGACACGTCGCTGGCCGGAGCCTATAATTCTATCGTGCTGACAACGCTCCCACACGAACCGGGCCGCCGCGGGGACCTCGCCTCTGGCGTCGTCAGCACAACCCGCGGCGGCCCTCATTTCGAGGTGACTCCATGATAGCGACGACGGCGCCGCCGCGGCGCCAAGCCCTGGCCCGGCGGCGAGGCGCCCCCGAGCAGCCGGCCCTCAGCGACGACCACGTGAAAAAAATGTGGTTGCAAGGTCGAGCGATCAACACGTGCCTCGCCTACGCCCGGCACCTGGCGAAGTTTGCGGCGTTCCTGAACGGCCGCTCGCTCCTAATGGCGACCGTGACCGACTTGCAAGACTACGGCGCCGTCCTCCAGGCTAGCCACCTTGGCCTTGCGAGTCAATACGCGGCGCTTGCCGCGCTGCAATCCTTCTACAAATTCGCGCTCGACATTGACGTGATCGACCGCGATCCGGCCCGCGCCTTGCGGCTCCCAAGGGCCCGCGATACCTTGGCGGCCAGGATCGTCACGGTCGAGCAGATCCGCGCGATCATCGCCGCGGCAAAGGGGAGATTCTCAACATTCAATCGCGATAGTTATACGGTTCTAGAAGCCTCGCGATTGCTCGGGGTCAAAACCGGAGACTTTTTCACGTTGGCAAAGGAGGGCCGATGGAAATTTGTGCCGACGCCGGCACGCCGGCAGACTTGGTCGCAAGTCTTGCGGCGACACTACTTCACGCGCGACTTGAAAACCGCGGGCAACCGCTTGCCCGCGTTCAGAGACTACGTATTGATCCGGCTGCTCTACGAGACCGGCGCCAGGATAAGTGAGGTGCTGGCCCTGCGCTGGCCAGACTTCACGGCCGACGTTGGCGGCGAGGCGTTGGTCACACTGTTCGGCAAGCGCAGCAAGACGAGAACGGTACGCATCGGCGTCGAGGTGTGGTCTTTGGTTCAGCGATTGCGGGGCAACGGGCCGAAGGATGAGCACGTTTTCCGCACGGACTGGCGAGGTCCTCACGCCTTGTGCCGCGTCCACTTCACCCGCACGGTTGCGATCATAGCAAAAGTCGCGGGTCTAGATATGAAGGTATCTCCTCACTGGTTTCGCCACGCCCACGCCAGCCACAGTTTGGACGGCGGGTGCCCGATTCATGTGTTGCAGCAGAACCTGGGCCATTCGAGCATCTTATCGACAGAACGTTACTGCCACGTTCGGCCGGGAGATTCGAGCAAGAACTACCTTCCCATCATCGACGGGCCCGCGGCGGTGCCGGAACATTCGAGGGGCCGTTCTCGGAACGCTGGTTTGCGCGGCCTAAGAGTTGTGGGGTGAGACCCAGCGGGGCGTCGTCGCCAGGAGATACAAGCGATGAGAAAATTCGACGTCAACTTCCGTGAGCTTGGGCCCGACGGCAAGCCGGCACCGCCGCCGGCCGGCGTGGCGGGCGTGGTGTGCCGGGCCTGCGGGTGCAAAGACTTGCGCGTCGTCGAGGCGCGGGGCCGGCCGGGCAAGGTGTGCAGACATTGCGGCCAGCGAGTCGTGACGCGGTACGTCACACAATCTCGTTGAACGTCACGCTACTAGAGTGAGGAGAGCAATCCCATGCGGAACCTGCAAGACCTGAGCCAGGAACAGATGGGCGAACTCCTGCACCGTGCCGGCGATGCTATCTTGGCGTGGCCGCCGCCGGCGCCGGAATCTTCGGAGTCGCCGCCAAGGCCGCGCATCCTTCGAGCGGCCGGGCTGTGCTACATCTTGACATGGGCTGGCGCCGAATATGCCCTGCCGGATCTGCTGGGGCTGCGCTATCTGGTGGCCTTGATGGAGAAGTCACCGACGGCGATCCATGTCGCGGATCTGGTGGACCCTGGCGGCCAAGCCAAGGCGTCGCTCGGGCAGGTGTACGAGACGGATGTAACCGTTGACGAGAAGCGCGGACCTTCATTCAAGAAGGCACTGGCTTTGGCATCGGATGCAGACAAGGCTAAGATCAAAACCTACCTGGGCGGCAGGCGGCGGCGTGGCAAAGCCGGCGAGGGAAAACTTCAGGGCGGCGTCCACCACAGGCTTGACCTGGCGCTCGAATACATCGGCAAATGCTCTCCGGGTGCCGCAAGAGAGATTAAAGGCAAACTGGACACGGGAATGTGGTGCAAGTACGGAAAGTGACGCGGGGCGTCACGAAATGCGCTCGCGCGTCACGCTACAGGGGTAGAAGGAAAAAACATGAAAACCAAGAATCAGGGAGGCCGAGGCATGTACTATCTTAGCCGAGCCGCGTATGAGCGTTTATACCTGGCGGTGCCGGGCGAATCCCCGGAGGAGGCCGCGGCCTACGTCGCGGGCTTGTATCCGTTGACCACGAGCCAGGTTGTGATCGAGCTTCGGGCCAGGGGCCTCGGGGCGTCCTGGGACGAATTGAAGTACGCCATCGAGGCCGGCAAAATCGCGCCGACGGCGACGGAGCTCCGCGGGTTCAAATGGAGCAAGATAGATGTTGACGGCGCAGCGGCGGAACTTGACCGCCTCGACAAGCGGACGCCGCGAGGCTACTTCTTGAAACTTTGGGACATCGGCGCCGATCAAGACGCCGCGGCCCGCGACGAGGCGATCCGGGCTGGGGCCGGGACCTGCGAGAGTGACCTGGGCGCCATCATCACGCCGGGCCTGCCGGGGCAGGGCATTCCCGCGAAGATCAAATACGTGAGTCGCGTCGCGGCGGTGTGCGCGGCGAAGGTGGCGGTCTAAACATGGACACATTGATACTCCCCTGCACCGTCGAGATCCAAGCCGCCGCCGGCGGCGACAAGGCGCCGCGCCTGAGAATCTTGGGTTACGCCGGCGGCGTGACCAGCCACGTGCTGGGCTGGGGCGCGATGGCCTTCGACCTCGCCGGGATGATCATCGGCGGCATGATCCCCGTCTTGGCGGCGCATGACGACCGCATCGAGGGCATCGTCGGGCAAGGCCGGGCCCGCGTCGTCGGTGGCCGAGAGTTGCTTATTGAGGGGAGCCTGAGTTTGGCATCGGCCGCGGCCCAGCGCGTGCTTGAACTCGCTCAGGGCGGATACGAGTTTCAGGCCAGCATCGGCCTGAGCGGTCCTCTCGCCAAGAAGTTTATCGGGGCCGGCGAATCGGTGACGGTCAACGGTCGGACGATCACAGCCGAAGCCGATGGTTTCACGTTGATAACAAAGTCGACCCTGCGGGAAGTCAGTGTTTTGCCCGTCGGGGCAGACCCACAAACGGCCGTCGAGGTGGCGGCCCGAGCCTACTTCATCAAAGGAGTTAAACCGATGCTGCAACCGAAAGTTGAAGCAACTGTCGTCGAAACGCCTGAGCAGATCCAGGCCGTCGCCGCCCTTGAGACCGCGCGCGTCGATATGATCACGGCGAGGGCCGCCCACTACACCACCAGCAACCCCGGCCGCGCCGCCGCGATTCAGGCCGCCGCCGAGTCGGCCACGGCGGGCGGCGCAACCGCCGCGGAGACGGAAGTCGCGCTCATGCGAGCCGCGAGACCCATGGCGCCGACGCCTCGTATGCACAGTGATGACTACGTGCCCTCGGCCGACGTTCTGGCGTCCGCGTGGCTGATTCACGCCGGCAAGGCCGGCGTCGCCGAAAAAGCCTACGGCCCGGCCGCCGCGCAGCAGGCGTCCGAGCTCCGCTGTCACTCCTCGCTCGACATCCTGGCCGCCAGCCTCCGGGCCTTCGGCCATGAGGTGCCGCGCGGCCGGCTCGACTTGATCAGGCTGGCCTTCAGTACGAACACCGCCAGCGTGATGGGCAGCGCCGTCGAAAAGGTCGCCATTGCTAGATATGCCGACACGCCTCAGACCTGGCGGACCTTCTGCGCGATCAAGTCCGTGCCCTCGTTCCGTGCGACCAGCGGCATCCGGCCGAGTTTCATCGGCAACCTCGAAATCCTGGCTCCAGGGGGTGAGGTAAAACACGCCTCTTTAGGTGAAGATGTGTATCCTATCCAGATACACACCGAGGCGAAGCAGTTGCGCCTCACCCGCGAGGCTGTGATCAACGATGACCTTTCCCTGATTTCAGAGGCGGGCCCGGCGTTCGGTCAAATGGCGGCGCGCAGCCTCTCTGATGAAGTGTGGGAGACGATCCTCGCCAATGCCGGCGGGCACTTCGCGGCAGGCCACAACAATCTTCTCACTGGCGGCACGTCACTCATGGGGATTGTTGCCGTTACCCAGGCCGTCGGGGCGCTTCGTGGCCAACGGTCGGCCACCAATGATGATCTCGACCTATCTCCGGCCGTGTTGGCCGTCTGCCCCGAGGTCGAAATGACGGCGCGCCAGGTCCTTGAAAGCGCCGAGGTCGGCGTCGCCGCGGGCGTCGGAACCGGCAACCCACTTAAGGGCCTCGTTCAACTCGTCGTCGAGGGCCGGATCTCGAACCTGGCGAAGTTCCCGACAGGCGCCGCGGTGACGGCATGGTATCTGTTTGCGTCACCCATCAACACGCCGGTTGTCGTCGGCTTCTTGGACGGCAAGGAAACGCCGACGGTCGAGTTCTTTGGCCTGGACTCGGACGTTGACACGCTCGGCGTCTCGTGGCGCGTGTATCACGACTTCGGCGCCGCCCTGGCAGACTGGCGGGCCGGCGTCCGCAGCAATGGTGCCTAGCATTACCTTGTGACAGCCCGCTTGGAGTGGGCTGCTGTGCGCCGGGGCAGGCTTCAGCCCCTGCCCCCGGCTACCTATCGCGGCGCGGCCTATCGCGCGCCTTGCCGACCCGCCGGCGGGTGGTCTCCTCCCGCCCGCCGGCGGACTTTGTGAGATAGACACATGGCGACAGCCGGATCCTTGCGGAGTAGTTTGGCCTTCGTCGAGATCGGTATCGACGAGAATTTTCTGCGCGCGGAGCTGGCAAAAGCTCAGGCCCAAGTCGGCAAGATGGCCGAGAACATCCGCGGCGCGACGGCGGGGACGAGCACCGATATGAAGGCTGCCCTCGGCCTCGGCGACTTCGAGTCTGGCTTCTTGCAAATGTTCACGCGAGTTCGCGCCCTCCGTATCGCCCTGGAGGGCATTACTGTCGTCGCCGCGGCATTTCATGGCCAGTGGGATCAGATGTTCAAGGCTGGGCTATCCCTCCCGCTCGTGCGGGAGACGATCAATGCCGCCTTGGCCATCAGAGGTGACCCCTCGATGGAGCGCTGGGCGGAGATGGGCATCGAGGAAAAACAGCAGAAGGTCGCCACCGAAAAAAGCGCCATGCAGCTTATGGACATCTTGAACAACACCAGATTCGAGAGGGCGACGAGCGGCCTCCGCGACGTGGCCCTGGAGATTGCCAAGATCAACGAGGAGGCGAAGAAAAAGACACTAGAAGTGTGGATGATTCCCTTCGGCAGCAAGGAGAGCAAGACAGGCATCGCGGCCGAGATCGACAAAACGCGCCTGGTTAAGATTGCCGTCGCGGAGACGAAGGCGGCCTACGAGAAGATGTGGAAGGAAATCTCGGAAGGCAGTGACCGCGATGTGGCGGCATACTTCGAGACCGTCGCCGACATCGCCAAGGAAGGCGTCGAGGAGGACAAAGAGTACCTTGAACAGCGCTGGCGCAACATGGAGGACTCCGGCGACCGCCTCGCCAGCGAGTACGATCAACAGGTCAGCGACCTCCAGGCGTTTCACAAAGAGTTGAGCGACCTGGCTGAATCCGTTATGACGCCGGAGGAAAAACTCGTCGCCACCGAAGAGGACTTGCGCGTCCGGCTTGGCCTCGGTGCCGGCGACGAACTTTACCGGCGGGTGATGAAGCAGGCCCTATCCGACGCCGCCGCGGCCATGCCTGACGTGCTGCGGACGGAGATCCGGCAAATGACCGGCGGCTTCGGCGCTCAGTTTATGGGCGTGGGTTCACAGGGCGACCCGAAGTTGGCGGAGCAGAAAAAGACCAACGACCTGCTCAAGGAAATTGCCCGCAAGGTGGGCATCGACCCCGGCATCCTGGTGAACTAATGGCCGACGTTATCGAAAAAGTTGAAAGCCGCGAACGCACCGCCACGTCAGAGCGGCGCATCTACATCGTGACCGGCACATCCGACGCCGCCGTTGCCCAGGCGGCGATGTGGGCCGCCACGCCCGCCACAGCCGACGGCTTCCCGCGCAGTTCGCGGAGCGTTACGCCGGCCTACATCGACGACGCCGACGAGTCCGCGTGCGTGTGGGAAGGTGAGGTGATGTACCAGAACAGCCCCGACGTGAAGCCTCTCACCGTCAGCGAGAAGCGGTCACAGATACAGATAGGGGCGTCAGGCACGCTGCACATCACGAGCGTGCCGAGCGTCCAGCACAGCACCGACGTGGCGATAACCGGCGAAGATGTCGTCGACACCCACGGCGTGCTGGGTTTTGACGGAGAGAGCGTGCAGGGCGCCGACGTGGACTCGCCGTCGTTCCGGTGGAGCGAGACGCACGTCCTGGCGAACGCAACGGTGACAGACGCCTACGTACTCGGGTTGATCGATGTCCGCTTCAAGGGGCCCCTGAACGAGTCACTTTTCCGCGGCTTCCAGCCCGAAGAGGTCAAACTGTGCGGGATCTCGGGCGGCGCCCGCGAGGACCAGGATGTCGAGTTGACCTTTGAGTTTGAGGCTCGGCCGAACATCGACGGCGTGATTTACGGCGAGTGCGATGCTATCGACATAAAAGGATGGGATAACGTGACGCTCGAATACCGGACTGTGCCGAACGACGGCGTGGGCCATCGCAACATTCGCGCCGTTTGCGCCGTCCACCTCGACAAAGTCTACCTCAAACGCGACTTCGGCGTGTTGGGCATCGGCACCGGCGGATCACCGATCTTCCCTGGACTGTGAGGTTGACATGACCGACAACGCTTTTGAGAAGCTGCGCATGGCTCGAAGGATTTTCCTCATTAACCTGTGTCAAAAAACACCGCCCCAGGAGGACACGCATGACGATAACTGCCGACGATTTACCGCCCGTACTCTCACCGGAGCAGGTGTGCGCACACCTGAACATCAAGACGTCGCGGCCTGACCGCTTCGTCCGCGGCCGCATCGGCGACGGCTTGCGCGTCTTGAAGGTGGGCAAGGCCCTGCGCGTGCTGCGCAAGGACCTGGTGGACTATCTGGAGAAATGCTCACTGAACTAACGCCGGGCCGGCCACGCCACGGTGTACGCGCTTTTTTATTTTGACGCATGTTGATAACCACACCGCAAAAGGAGTTGCAAGATGCCAAATGCCAATGTTCAGACAACGCGAGAGGTCGCCGCCCGCCTGGGCATCAAGCCCGGCTCGTTGTCGATGGCCGTGTGGGGCCGGCGGATCCCTGAACCCGCGAAACTCGGACGCAACTACATGTGGACCGAGGAGGACGTTTCCCGCGCCGCCCGCGCCTTCGGTGTCAAGTTTGTGCGGCGCGCCGACGGCGGGCCGCTGGCGGGCGTCGCTGCGGCGCCGGCCGAGACCTCGCAACCTGCCGTCAAGGAGTGACACCGTGACGACCACCCTCGCGGCGCCGCCCACGGCGCCCCCTAAGCCCTTGACGGACGCCGAGGCGCTCGGCATCGTGAACGCTCCCGAAGTCCTCGCCGCCCTGGACTGCCTCGGCATCGGCGCGCCGCCGGCCGTGGAGTCGGAAATCGACCGATCCGTTCTCGACAAATGGATTGCCGAGAATCCGCCGCCGACGCTGGCTGAAATCACCGGCGAGTCGCTGGCCGTCGTCGTCACTGCATCTGACGTGGACCCCGAGCGCTTATCCTGGCTGTGGCCTGGCCGGATTCCCTCGGGCAAAGTGACTTTGCTTTTCGGCGATCCCGGCCAAGGAAAGTCGCTCGTAACGCTGGACATTGCCGCCCGCGTCTCGCGTGGCTTGCCCTGGCCCGACGCTCCCGGCGTGCCCACCACGCCCGGCGGCGTGGTGCTCCTGAGCGCCGAGGATGATCTTGCCGACACGATCCGCCCACGGCTTGACGCCGCCGGCGCTGACTGCCAACGGATCAACATCCTGAAGGCGGCCCGCGACGACGACGGCGACGAAAAGCATTTCAACCTGAGCTGCAACGTGCCCGCCTTAGAATACACGATCCGCAAGACGCCCGATTGTCGGCTGGTGATCATCGACCCGATCAGCGCATACATCGCCGGCACCGACTCGCACAAAAACGCCGAGGTGCGCAGCCTCCTAGCGCCGCTGTCGGACCTGGCCTCGCGGCACGGCGTGGCGATCGTGGCTGTGACCCACATGCACAAGGGCGGCGGCGGCCGTTCGCTCTATCGGGCGATGGGCAGCCTGGCCTTCATCGCCGCAGCTCGGGCAGGCTGGCTCATCATCGCCGATGCCCAGAACGCCAAGCGGCGGCTGTTCCTGCCCTCTAAGGCGAATCTGACTGAGGAGCCTACCGGCCTGGCCTACAGCATACAAACCGTGCCCCTCGGCGACCTCGGCCCGCAAGCATGTGTGGTGTGGGAGTCTGGGTCCGTGACTCAGACTGCCGACGCCGCCCTGGCGGCCGCCGCGCTTGACCCTGAACAGCAAACCGCCGTTGACTCGGCGGCAGACTGGCTCCGGGAGGCCCTCGCCGGCGGGCCGGTGAAGGCAGTAGACCTGAAGCAAGAGGCCAAGGATGCGGGCGTGTCATGGGGTACGATCAAGCGTGCACAGGAAGCCGCAGGAGCCAAGGCCGAAAAGCGGGGCTTTGGCAAAGAGGGCGCGTGGTATTGGCTTCTGCGCGCCGCCGCCGCGTCAAGCGATGAAACAGCGCCATACTAGCCCGTCTCCCATACATGCGCCCCTTAGCACAAAAGGGTAGGTAGAGCTTTCAAAAATAGGTGGTGTGTGTGTGTTTTGCCTAAGAGGCGCAAGAGGCCTTAAGGGGCGCAGGTTTTAGAAAGGGGACAGGCTTGGTCGCCTTTGGGCACCTTTGCAGGAAAGGCCCGAAAAGGGCATCGGCGATTTGTGGGTAGAATCCGCCGCCGCGCCGCCGCCGTGGCGGCCACAATGCCGCATCTTACCTACCTTGCCCATCTTAGGTACTACAATCAGGAAGGTGCCGACGCCGGCCCCCCAACCCGAACAGCCCTTTGCGAGCATAAAATTTCATATACCACAAATCCGACGAACTTACTGAGGATTGAGGCGTGGTTTTCGGGCGGGCCAGCGGCGGGCCTCACCCACCCGCTACGGCTACGCACGGCAAGGCCCCTTGGGCGGCCCGCTACGCAGGGGGTGACGTGATACTCACCCCACGCCGCCGGGCGTCCGCGTGGCTCCTGGGGCATCCTGGCGCGTTTTCTGGCTTGGCGATGACAGGCGAACATCCGGCGGTTGCCGCCGGCAAGACAAAGGACGGAAATCATGGACGACCGGGAACGGCAGGGACTACTGGACAAGTTGGATGGCATGACCGCACCTGAACTGGCGACGTGGATTAAGAACGAGCGGGACAATATGATCGGGGGCAAGGACCTGGTGATCCGCCTCAGCAACGCTGCCTGTAATGGCGGATGTCCCGTCTGCGGCGGCAGAACCGATCCACAGATAGGGCCGGAAGTATTCCTGCGCGGCACATGGCAGGAAGTGTGCCACGAGTGCGGCGACCGACTCAACCCGGCGCTTATGGAATCGCTGAGGAAACTGGCGCCCGCCTTCGATGCTTGCGTCGGCGCCGAGAAGGCAGAGGAAGTGGACGGACTCGACCACGACATCAAGACTCTCGACGCTAGACTGGGCGCCATGCTAAGAGAGTGTCCGTTCTACGAGCCGAGCGCCGGCGACCCGTCCTAGACCTTTTTGCTTGACTCTTGCGGCGGTATGCCGTAACCTCCATGCGTAACACCGGGGCAACACGATGGGCGAC
>Ga0315274_10017844_pt1 | contig 10000 bp, 10 predicted proteins | sample YL17G02_20_MG_FD_203700 | JGI IMG/M metagenome (GOLD analysis project Ga0315274, IMG submission 203700) | Sediment microbial communities from Yellowstone Lake, YNP, Wyoming, USA - YL17G02_20 | ecosystem: Environmental > Aquatic > Freshwater > Lake > Sediment | place: USA: Wyoming | collected... | reverse complement strand
AAACAAGTTACTAATTTTAGAAAAGTAAGAAAAAATACCACAAAATCTCCTTTTAATACTCATTCGCCCTGGACTGGTGGTCAGGAGTTTGATATTTCAGAGATCTCAAATATTTCAAAAGAAGATGTTATTCGAAGATTCTTAAAAGATTACAAATCCTATCTAAGAATCGTATAGGATAGAACAATGGCCTGTCTCTACGGAAACAGCACCATCTTCCCCGATTCCTTATTTGGTGACAGAATCGCATCTATCCTTTTCTGGAAATCTTTTAAGGGGGAAAGTATTCTTTAGCTAATCCTGACATCTCTAGAACCTTTTTTGACCATAAAGATGCCTGTTGGCTAAGCTTCTCCCTCTCTTTAGAATCTGCACAAATTTCAACCCAAATCCGATGCCAGTATGCCAGTTGAATTTGTAGTTCCACTAAAAATGCTTTTTGTTCTAAAGGAGCTTCCGGCGCAGCCCATTCGATGAAAAATTTACTCTCCTCCAAAAGGCTATCTACTACTTTCCAATTTTCAGGTGAAGTTGAAAAAGATGCGATACGAGCTAAATCAGCAGATAACCCCCCTAATCGAACTGGTAACCCATCTTTTAAATATCTGGTTTTAATCTCTTCAATATTCTTCATTTTTCACTTTCTAATAATCTTTTAATGATAGATTTAACCTTTAACTGAAGAGCTTGGTCTTGAATTTCCATGCTCAGATTACCCTGTCTGGGGCGAATATTTATTAAAGCAGTGCAATTTACCACTTGCGTCTCTGGGATCCAATCCGCACCCCAGATATCTTCCTGATTACTTCCATTTCTTAAAAGCTCCGCCTCACAATCCGCATGCATTACACCACCTCCAGATAGAACCTCTCGCCTGACATCCACCGCTACCTTGATATAGGACTCCAGAGCTTCGAGCATCTGTTTTATCTGCTGAGTAGATGCCTTGTCTTGGATTAAATGAATCATTTGGGTTAATCACATATTTTTAAGGACAGAACAGTGTTCTGTCCCTACGAAATACAAAATGTCCTACGGAAACAGCACTACCTTCCCGGATTCCTTATTCAGTGAAAGCAGTGCATCGAATCCTTTCTGAAAATCCTTCAACTGAAACTTATGGGTTATCACTGGAGTCGGGTCAACTAATTTGTAATTCAAAAGATTGGCAAGCTCATACCAGGTCTTAAACATCAACCGTCCGTTTATCCCGATAATTTTCGCTCCTTTGAAAATCACATTAGCATTCAGGTCGAAAAGGATTTTATCAGAAGGAATCCCGAAAGCAGTGAATGTCCCTCCCTTTTTCAGGATCTTAAATCCATCCTCAATTGCCTTTGGAGCACCGGTCATTTCTAAAACCACATCCACCCCCTCACCTGAAGTCTGTTCCATTATCACATCCACCGGATTGTCTTTTTTAATGCTTAAAGCCACATCTGCTCCCATCTTCTTCAAAAGCTCAACCCTGAATGGAAACTCACCCACTGCAAAAATTTTTGCCGCACCAACTGCCTTGGCAACCCCTACAGCAAAACAGCCAATTGGACCATCTCCCAATACGGCTATTACTTTTCCGGAAACATCACTTTCCATCACCGTGTAGGTGGCATTCCCGAAAGGTTCCTGAATGGTAGCAATCTCTATTGGCAAGCTCTTATCATTTTTCCAGACGCAGATATCCGGGATGGCGATATATTCAGCAAAAGCACCATCCGTATCCACTCCCAAGATCTTCAAATTTTTACAGATATGCATCTTCCCGGTTCGGCATTGATAACAGGTCTGATCCGGAATATGAGTCTCCGCAGAAACGAAATCTCCCACTTTTGCCCTTTTAACCTGAGAGCCGATCTCTACCACTTCACCCGCACATTCATGCCCGAAAACCATTGGAGGTTTAATCCTGTTCTGAGCCCACTGATCCCAGTTATAGATATGCAAGTCCGTGCCACAAATGGAGCAGGCTTTAACTTTAACCAGGACCATATCCGGTTCAATCTTCGGGATTTCAACGTAATCTAACTCTGCACCTGGAGCTCTGTTTTTCTTCATCACCGCCATCATCTTAGCTGCCATCTTTACTCCTTATTATATTTTTAATTATCAAATAAAAATTTGTGAAAAATATAACGAATAAGCCGGATTTGTCAAGAAGGAAACAACTGTGAATGTGTCATTCTGACCCCGCCTGTGGCGGGGGAAGAATCTGTCGAATTTGATCTTGAGGGAGATTCTTCAGTCGTCCCCGTAGAGAGCCCGCAATGACACCGGCGCTACCTTTTAACCACAAACACTACCCTTTCAATCCCTGCCAGATCTTTTATGATTTCGATAGAACTAAAATCCCCTTTGGCTTCAACTAAATTTTTAACTACTTGTGCCTGATTATAACCTGTTTCCAGTGCCAAAATCCCTCCCTCTTTTTTCATGTAAATTGAAGATTGTTCGATTATTCTTTGATACAACCCTTCTTCAGTGAACAAGGCTATTTCCGGCTCGTAGTCTTTAACTTCTTTTGGCAGAATCCCCTTCTCTTCTTTTTGAACATAAGGAGGGTTAGAGACTATGACATCGATTTTACCTTCCAGATTTCTGCCCCACAGAGGAGTCAACAGATCACCGCATAGAAATTCAATTCTTTTTTCAACTTGATTTCTTTCAGCATTTTCTCTAGCAAGAAATAGTGCATCTGAAGATAGATCCGTGGCATAGACAAAAGAATTTTTAAGATTACTGGCTAAGGCAACAGCGATATTCCCTGAGCCTGTGCCAATATCAACAATTTTTATAAAATCTGAATCTTTTTTACTTTTTTTGAAATAATCCAGAACTGCAGATACTAAAATTTCAGTTTCCGGGCGGGGGATTAAAGCTCTTGAGTCGACATTGAACCTTAGACCATAGAATTCTACTTCGCCCAAAATATATTGCAAGGGCTTGCCAGAAAGTCTTTCCTTGATCAAATTCTGAAGAGCTTCCCCTTCTTCAGAAGATAAAACTTTCTGGCTATTCAGATAAAGCTCAGTCCTTTTTAAATTGAGAATATGACCTAAGAGTAGCTCGGCTTCTATTCGCGGGCTTTCAATATCTTTTTTCCAGAAAATTTCAGTAGTAGAGTGAAGGGCTTCTAAAATTGTTTTGCCCATTGATTATGCTCTAAATCTAAAATTAGCCCAGTCATCCAACCCATTTTCGAGCTTTCCATAAAATTCAGAAGAAAGAAGTGAAGTGGAGCACCCTTTCTGAGGAGAACCATAAAGCCAGTTTTTGGAGAAGGTAAAATTCGATTCATCCGGAGAAAAAGCTTTAGCGCTCTTTGGGAGGAAAGTTGGCAGAAGATATAAACCTAAACTTCCAAACCCTAAAGTTTTGATAAATTTTCTTCTTTTCATTTTTATCCTTAAGTTCTTTTCTGGAGGGTAAAGCTTCAGCTTTACCCTGGTAAACCTTAAGGTTTACACTCCATTTCTTTTCTCCCTTGAGCCTTTAAACCCTTGAACTTTTAAACCTTTTTTTACTACCCTCCGATAAAATTAAACTTATTTATTTTCATTGCCGGAACATACATCAAAACGCCATACTGGGGACAGAGTTTTCTTTCCTTAGTCATCATCTCCACATTGGAAAAAGCCTCTAAAATACTCTGACCTATGCGCATATTTTTAACTGCTGATTTTATCTTCCCGTTTTCTATCAGGAATGTACCATCCCGGGTTGTGCCAGTAACCATCGTTTTCATCGGATTAAGATAGTTGATATACCAGAAATGAGTGATCAGAATCCCTTTTTTAGTGGAAGTAATCATCTCGTGTAGTGTAGAATTTCCTGGTGACATAATCATATTCTTGGGATAAGGTCCAAAGGTATTATTCGGCTGTAAGGCATGCCCGGTCGATTCAGTTTTATTCTTATTGGCATAATAGGAATTGTAAACCACACCTCTGCCAATTCCATTTTCTATCAAAACCACTTTCTTCTTGGTCACTCCCTCATAATCAAACGGGATTCCATTCATCACCGGATCATAAGGGTCTTCGATGATGGTGATATTATCCCCGGTTAGTTTTTCATCCAGCTTCATATAGCTTCTACCCTCAGTAAAAGTCTTGGCACCAAACCCCAAGAAGGCCAAAAATAAAAGTAAAGATGCTACTGCCGCCTCTTCTAAGATAACTGTATATTCACCTGGGGGTAGCTCTGTTGGATTTTCTGAGAGCAATGCCTTCTCAACTGCAATCTGGCTGATTTTAGAAATATCTAAATTTTTAACCTCTCTGGAAAACCCCTGCGCCCAGCCGGATTGTTCATTTCTGCCTGTGGTTAAAGAGAAGTTGGCTTTGGTTTCCTGAAAAAATTGTCTTATCCCTAGGGAATTAACCACTGCCGTAACATCAGTCTCAGTTTGAAAAGCACCTGCGGATATTAAATCATTTTTCTCACACTTTTTTACCGCAATTTTTACACCTTTTGCTCTGTCCTCCGGAGTAAAATTATGAGTGCTCTGGTAAAAACCTTTTATCTCTGGAGCAGGAACAGATTGTGGCAAAGACACAAAATCTGGGTCCTCTTTTTGATTTTTCGCAATCTCAGTCGCATCCTTTACAACTTTTTTTATCCCTTCATCCTCTATTTTATCAGTCACCGCCACACCAACTTTTTTACCCAGAACCGCCCTTGCCATAACCGTATGATCCGCCCTTGCCATATTCTGATGAATGACATTCTCTGCAAATCTGGTCAGATAAAAATCCTCCTCTAAAAGAAGCAGCTCCATCTGGTCTGCATCAGAATATTTTAACCCCTTTTCTAAAATCTCTAAGGCTTTTTCTTTTGAGAGCATAAGTCTAATTCCCTACTTTCACATTCTTGAACCTGGCAGGCGAAGCACCCTGTCCCGTACGGGCATTTTGTCCAGGTTGTCCCTTGCCGCAGTTTGGTGTTCCCCAGACTTTGAAATATTTTTCTGAGGAAATGGCATCACAGGAGTTCCAGAATTCAACTGTAGTCCCGGAATAGGTCGGATTCTTTATCATTTTACCTAATTTCCCATTTTTAATCTCCCAGCCAATCTGGCACCCCATCTTGAAACTCTCCCGGTTATCATCTATGCTCCAGGAGGAGACCGTCTCCATATAAATCCCATCATCTACTTCTGAGATCAGCTCCTCAAAACTTTTATCGCCCGGTAAAAGAATGGTATTGGCCATCCGGATAATCGGCATATTCCCCCAGCCATCTGCCCTCATTGAGCCATTGGATAAAGTTTTAATCAGAGGAGCTGTTTCCCTTGAGGTTAAATACCCGACTAAGATTCCGTTTTTGATTATATCTTTTCTCTGCGCCTTCACCCCTTCATCATCATAACCAAAAGTCCCCAGACCACCTGGATAAGTTGAATCCGTAACTACATTGACAATATCTGAACCATATTTTAATTTATTTAATTTATCCAGTGTAGCAAAGCTTGTCCCGGAGAAGTTTTTCTCCGCACCTAAGACCCGATCCAGTTCCAGAGGATGACCGATAGACTCATGTATCTGCAAAGAGAGTTGAGAGCAATCTAAAACTATGGTCTTTATTCCAGATGGGCATTCCATAGCTGACAACAAACTTATAGCTTGTTGAGCAATCTTCTCGCAGTTATCCTCAAATTTTAGTTCATTGATCAATTCATAACCCTTAGACTCATACTGCCCGTTTGAATCCGGATAAGACCTTTTACCCATCTCTTTTCTTGATTTCATACATAATGCTTCTATTCCGGCTCCGCTGTGAATTATAATCTGCTCAATCCGAGAGCCTTCTGAACTGGCAAAGTAGCTATTCTCCTTTCTGAAGTCTATAAAGGCAGAAGTCGAAGTCAGCCCTTCTGTCTTTCTCAAGAGCTGGTCTAAATATAAAAGGTAATCTAATTTTTCTTTCAAGGGGACAGTGAACGGATCTTTTTCAACTGGAGTTTTATATGAATCTATGGTTTTATCTACCTGAGCCAAGCTCAAATCTTTTTGCTTAAGCTTGGCTGAAGCTTTAGCGATTTTAACAGAAAGCTCTGCAATCTTTTTAAGGTTAGCTTCATCTAAATCCGGTGAAGAAGCAAATCCCCAGGCACCATCAGCAATTACTCTAATACCAAATCCGAAAGAGCTGCTTTTCTCTATAAGCTCAGTAACACCGTTTTTGGTCGATATATTCTCATCTTCAGTATTTAGGATCCTGATATCTGCATAACTTGCCCCTTTGGATTTTGCAGTATTTAAAGCAATTTCAGATGCTTTTTTAAAATCCATCATATGCTATGAGGTATAAGGTAAATGGCTAAGGTTAAAATAAAACCTAAAAGAGCAAACCAGGCAAGGGCTTTTTCTGGCAAAAGATTGAAATTTTTATCTTTTTTGAAAGCTGATCCTTTCATTAAAGTGAGTAAGATAACCCAGTAGAAGATTAAGATGGAAGTCTTGCTATCAGTTATATCTGTGAAGATGGGGAAACCTCCCCAGATCTCTCCAAAGGTCTGGTTGGTTACTAAAATCCCTAAAGGTACTCCGCCTATGAAGGATAAGAGCGTGCCCCATAAAGTATATATGGATAGTTGTCTGATCGAATCTTTCCCCCATACTACCTCAAATGCAGAAAACAAAACCAAGAATATAAAAAAAACTGAGCCAAACATAGCCAGCACGTGTAAGATTAAGATAACCGGTAAAACTTTACCCTTAAATTTAATCAAATAAGGATCATTCAGAAGATTCACTTTTTCCGGTAAAGTTAATATCTCTTTCCCCTGGTTGTCAGATAAAGACAGATAATAATAAGCTCTTTTACCCTTTGGCTGAGAAGGGATAAAAGCAACAAACTGGTCAGTTGTTCCCTCAACTGGTTCCATCTTTAAACTTTTATATTTATCTTCACCCTTTCCGATTTTGTAAAAAAGTTCAAAGGAATAATTCTCCAGGGGCTCTGGGGTTTTTAAAGTAGCATCAATCCTTACCTCACCTTCACCAACCTTTGCAGTTACAGTGGTATGAGAAAGACTGATGCTATCATTTATCACTGCTAAATATTCTGGTTCCCGAACAGAAATTTTTCGGGCAACTGCGAGTAAAAATAAAGTAAGGATGAAGGCTAAGATAAATTTAAAAATCTTCATACTTCCCTCTTTTATTTTAATACCTTCTCGTTTTTTAACTTCTCCGCCTGTTCCTCCCTTTCTAAGGATTCGACTAACTCCTCTAAATCCCCGGAGAGAACCTCCTCTAATCTATACAGAGTTAAACCGATCCGGTGATCCGTCACCCGGTTCTGGGGGAAATTATAAGTTCTGATTTTCTCAGACCGATCCCCGGTTTTAACCATCGATTTCCTCTCCTGGGCAATCTTCTCTTCTTGCTCAGTTCGTGCCTTATCTAAAAGGCGTGCCCTTAACACCTTCAAAGCTTTATTTTTATTCTTTAATTGAGATTTCTCATCCTGACAGGTAACCACAGTATTTGTGGGAAGGTGAGTTATCCTGACTGCTGAGTCTGTGGTGTTTACTGACTGACCACCAGGACCGGATGATCTGAAAACATCTATCTTCAGCTCTTCCGGTTTTATTTCAAGCTCTATCTCCTCTGCCTCCGGAAGAACCGCCACTGATGCGGCTGAGGTATGGATCCTGCCTGAGGCTTCTGTTTTCGGAACCCTTTGAACCCGATGCACCCCGCTTTCATATTTTAAATTCTTATAAACTTTATCCCCATCCACTGAGAAGATAATTTCCTTAAAACCGCCCAGACCAGTAGGATTGGAGCTTAACACCTCTGTTTTCCACCCTTTTTTCTCTGAATATTTTATATACATCCGGTATAAATCTGATGCAAAAAGCCCCGCTTCTTCCCCTCCTGTTCCAGCCCTTATCTCCACAATGGTATTTTTGCTATCATTCGGGTCTTTGGGAATTAATTGGGCTCTGAGCTTTTCCTCTAACTTTGTCTTTCTATCTTTAAACTCCTCTATTTCAGCTTTAGCTAATTCAACTAATTCCTTATCGTCTGATTGAGCTTTGATCTTCTCATCCTCCTCTATCTGGGTGGAGACTTTTTTCAGATCAGAATAGAGCTCAACTATCTCTGAAAGCTCCGCCTGTTCCTTGGCAATCTTTCTATACCTGTTCTGGTCTGAGATGACCTGAGGATCGGACAGGAGTTGAGTTAGCTCTTTATATCTTTCCTCGATTTTATCTAAGAGTTCAATCATATTTTCTCGTCTACCTTTTTATCTGAATCTAAAGATGGATAGGGTTGTCCTAAGGCGCTTTCTAAGGCTACAATTGCCACCTCCAATTGGGACTCATCCGGCTCCTGGGTAGTTATCTTTTGAAGCCAGATGCCTGGAGCGGAAAGTGCCCTGGTTATACGATTATCCTTAGTCTTTCCTGATAGTTTCAAAAGCTCATACGAGCCACCTGCTACCAGGGGTAAGAGGGTAAAGTGGAGTAAAAATCTTTTAAGAAGAGGAGGGTATGTCCCGGCGATTAAGGTATAGATGGTATCTGAGATCGAGTAGATGAATATGGCAAAGATAGCTACTATCAGGATAAAACTTGTGCCACACCGAGGATGCCTGGTGCTGAACTTTTTAACCTTCTCAAAGGTCAAATCCTCATCCGCCTCGTAGGCATAGATAGATTTATGCTCTGCCCCGTGATATTCAAAGATTCTCTTGAAATCTTTAAATCTGGATATGGCCCAGACATAGATTAAAAACATCGCCACCCTTATTATTCCAGCTACAAAGTTAAAGGCTAAAGCTTCCCTTTTTATTCTCAAAAGGCTGGAAAAAAATAAAGGTAAAAAGAAAAAGATCAAAATGCCCAGGCCTAAAGCTAAGATCACCGCCAAAGCAAGCATCAAACCCCTTGAGCCTTTGCCGCTGGACTTATTTTTGCTTTTCCCCTCTTTTTCTTCTATCTCTTCTACTGCAACATCTGCGGAGAAATTCAGGCTCTTTATACCGATAACCAGCATCTCCACAAAGGAGACCACCCCTCGGATAACTGGAATATTCAATAATTTATACCTTTTAGAAAGAGGGATATAATCCTCATTTTTAACCACGATCTCGCCACTCTGTTTTCTAACAGCAGTGGAAACCCTTTTAGATGACCTCATCATCACCCCTTCTATTACTGCCTGCCCACCGATATGTTTTTCTTTTTCTGCTATTTTAGTCATTTTAAAAATTATATGTTCAATCTATCCGAGATCTCAAATTAGCAGGGCTGGGAGCCCTGCCTACGGGAGTAAAAGGTGTTGATTTTTCGTCCTAGAAACGGATCCGTAGGATAGGTCGGGCACCCCTGCCCGACCATTTACTTTATTTTAAACACTCTGTTATTAATCTTTCTCTCCTAAATAAAAAAGGATTTACTGTTTTCCTCCCATAGAGGAGAAAAACAGTAAATCCTTATATAAAAAGCTACTTCCCCTCTGTCTTTTCCTCTGCTGCTGTTCCAGTCTCCGATTTCTTCTCCTCTTTCCTATATCTTCTCCTGAACCGCTCCACCCTGCCTGCAGTATCTAATAACTTCTGCTTTCCGGTGAAAAACGGGTGACAAGCTGAGCAGATTTCCACATGGATATCCTTAGCTGTGGAGCGGGTATGGATAACATTCCCGCAGGCACAGGTAATGGTGGTCTCATAATACTTCGGATGAATCTTCTCTTTCAAAACCTCTTCCTCCTTTACTTTGCAACTGCAGACTTCCTTCGGACTGAGTCCATCAGGACGGATGTCAGTCTGCGTAACTAAGCTATTCTACGTCAAAATTTCAGACTAATATAATACGAAAAAAAGAAAAAACAAGATAATTTTGTTTTTGGAGTGCATCCAGGTTATGTCAAGATCTCTGTGTAAATTTGTTATTGGGGCACATCCTGTTGTAGGTTTAAGACATAAGCTATTAAGCCATATATTATTCTCTCAATGCTTTTAGAGTTGTTAAAGGCTCTCATCGGGA
>Ga0315274_10017842_pt1 | contig 10000 bp, 9 predicted proteins | sample YL17G02_20_MG_FD_203700 | JGI IMG/M metagenome (GOLD analysis project Ga0315274, IMG submission 203700) | Sediment microbial communities from Yellowstone Lake, YNP, Wyoming, USA - YL17G02_20 | ecosystem: Environmental > Aquatic > Freshwater > Lake > Sediment | place: USA: Wyoming | collected... | reverse complement strand
CTCGGCTGGTGCCCCTATCAGAACGACCATGAGGACGCCAACGGCCAATTCGAGATGAACTGGCAATATGACAGCGCGCTCAAGACCGCCGACCGGCACGCCTTCTTCAAATATATGGTCAGGTCGATCGCCGAGAAGCATGGGCTTCGCGCGACTTTCATGCCCAAACCATTCCCGACGCTCACCGGCAATGGCTGCCACGCGCATGTGTCCCTGTGGTCGACCAAGACCGGCGAGAATCTGTTCGAAGGGGACGGGCAACTCGGGCTTTCCCCCACCGCCTATCAGTTCATCGCCGGTGTCCTGCATTCAGCCGAGGCGCTTGCCGCCATCACCAACCCCACGGTGAACTCCTACAAGCGCATCAACGCCCCGCGCACGCTGTCGGGCGCGACCTGGTCGCCGAGTTCCATCACCTATACCGGAAACAACCGGACCCATATGATCCGCATCCCCGAGCCCGGCCGCTTCGAGTTCAGGCTCGCCGACGGGGCGGCGAATCCCTACATGCTGCAGGCGGCCCTCCTCGTCGCCGGGCTGGACGGCATCGAGAAGAAGCGCGATCCCGGCACCCGCCTCGACATCGACATGTATGCCACGCCTCATTTGGCGAAGGACGCCAAGCGGCTTCCGCTTAATCTGCTCGATGCGCTGCGTGCCCTTGAGCGATCCGACGTGCTCCGCGCCGGTTTCGGCGAGGCTTTCGTTTCGGCCTATCTGAAGCTGAGGCACGCCGATTGGAACGACTATGCCGGGCACCTAACCGAGTGGGAGCGGCGTACCACGCTCGATTGCTAGAGCCTGATCCCGAAAAGTTTTTAGGCTTTTCGGATGAGATCACGCGGCAAGAAGATAAGGAGCGCACGCCAGCGAAGGATCCCGTGCACTATTCAGCCTTCAACATTCTTTGGCAGGGCCTTCGCGGCAATCGCGGCTGGAAACCCGCTTGGCGGAAAGCGGAGCCAAAGCCTAGCTACGACGTGGTGATTGTCGGAGGCGGCGGCCATGGGCTCGCCACCGCCCATTACCTGGCCAAGACCCATGGCATCACCAATGTGGCGGTGGTCGAGAAGGGTTATCTCGGCTCGGGCAATGTGGGACGCAACACCACTATCGTCCGCTCCAACTATCTGCTGCCCGCCAACACCGCCTTCTACGAGCACTCGCTCAAACTTTGGGAAGGCCTGTCTCAGGATCTGAACTTCAACTGCATGGTCAGCCAGCGCGGGGTCCTGAACGTCTATCACTCCGACGCCCAGCGGAACGCCTATGTGCGCCGCGGCAACGCCATGCGGCTTTCCGGCGCCGATGCCGAGCTGCTCACGCGCGAGCAAGTGCGTGAGCAGATCCCGTTTGCCGATTTCACCAATGCGCGATTTCCAATTCGCGGCGGGCTTTTACAGCGGCGCGGCGGTACCGTTCGCCACGACGCCGTGGCCTGGGGCTATGCCCGCGGGGCCGATTCCCGCGGCGTGGACATCATCGAGAATTGTGAGGTGACCGGCATCCGCATCGAGCATGGCTCCGTGCGTGGGCTGGACACCACCCGCGGCTTCATCGCCGCGCCGAAAGTGGGGCTCGCCGTCGCCGGCAACAGCTCGCGCGTAGCCGCCTTCGCTGGGCTGCGCCTCCCCATCGAAAGCCACGTCATTCAGGCCTTTGTCAGCGAAGGGCTGAAGCCCCTGATCGACCAGGTGGTGACCTTCGGCGCCGGGCATTTCTATGTGAGCCAATCCGACAAGGGCGGCCTTGTCTTCGGCGGCGATCTCGACGGCTACAATTCCTACGCCCAGAGGGGCAATTTGCCGGTGGCCGAGGATGTGATGGAAGGCGCGCTCGCGCTGTTCCCCAATCTCGCGCGGCTCCGCATCCTGCGCAATTGGGGCGGCATTATCGACATGACCATGGACGGCTCGCCCATCATCGATAAGACCGGGATCGGCGGCCTCTATTTCAATGGTGGCTGGTGCTATGGCGGGTTCAAGGCCACGCCCGCCTCGGGTGCTGCCTTCGCTCACCTCATCGCCCGCGACGAGCCCCCCAATCTGATCCGGGCTTTCCGGCTCGATCGCTTTCGGGAAGGTGCCGTCATCGACGAGAAGGGCATGGGCGCCCAACCCAATCTGCATTGAGCTGACACCATGCGCATCAAATGTCCCTATTGCGGCGAGCGCGACGCGTCGGAGTTCGCTTATCTCGGCGCCGCGGACCCGAAACGTCCAGACCCCGTGGCAGAAGGGGGCGCAGAGGCGTTCTACGGCTATGTCTATCTGCGTGAGAATCCGGCGGGGATCTTGGCGGAGCTTTGGTATCACACCTCCGGCTGCCATGCCTGGCTTCGGGTGGAGCGCGATACGCGCACCCATGTCATCCATTCGGTCGCTTATGTTTTGGCCCCGACCGAGGCCGCGGAATGATGGCGGCCATTGGTCGAGACAGCGAGCCGTTCAGGCTTCCGCAAGGGGGGCTGGTCGACCGCGCCCGCTCTCTTCGCTTCCGCTTCGACGGCGAGACCTATCAGGGGCGCCCTGGCGACACGCTGGCCTCCGCGCTTCTTGCCAATGGCGTGCATCTCGTCGGACGCTCGTTCAAATATCATCGGCCGCGCGGCATCTTCACGGCCGGCCCCGAGGAGCCCAATGCGCTTGTCGAGCTGCGCAAAGGCGCAAGACGCGAGCCGAACTTACTCGCGACCACGGTCGAGCTCTATGACGGGCTCGAGGCGCGGAGCCAGAATCGCTGGCCGTCCCTCGCGTTCGACCTGCGCTCAGTCAACTCGCTGCTCAGCCCGTTCTTTGCCGCGGGCTTCTACTACAAGACCTTCATGTGGCCGCGGAGCTTTTGGACCAAGCTCTACGAGCCTTTGATCCGGGGAAGCGCGGGGCTTGGCCGCGCCTCGCTCGATCCGGACCCTGACCATTACGAGAAGGCGACGGCCCATTGCGACGTGCTGGTGATCGGCTCCGGACCCGCTGGGCTAATGGCGGCGGTCAGTGCGGCGCGCGCCGGCGCCCGCGTGATCCTCGCCGAGCAGGATTTCCGCTTCGGCGGGCGGCTCCTCTCCGAACGCTTCACCCTTGATGGCCGCCCGGCGCTTGAGTGGCTCGATGCGGTCATCGCCGAGCTTAAGAGTCTCGACACTGTAAGGCTGATGCCGCGGACTGCGATCTATGGCGTCTATGACCAGGGAACCTACGGTGCGGTGGAGCGCGTCAACGACCATCTTGCCGTGCCGCCGGAGCACCAGCCACGACAGCGCGGCTGGCGCATCGTGGCGCGCCGGGCGGTGCTCGCCTCCGGCGCCATCGAGCGCGGGCTAGCCTTTGGCGACAACGACCGCCCCGGAATCATGCTCGCCTCCGGCGTCCGCAGCTACGTCAACCGCTTCGGCGTCGTTCCCGGGAAGCGCGCGGTCGTCTTCACCACCGGCGACGATGGTTGGAGCGCGGCGCAAGACCTTGCCGATGCGGGTGTGGCGGTAGAAGCGGTGGTCGATGCGCGCGACGCCGCGGCGCCACTCGATGCAAAGCACCCTTGGCGGGTCTTTCCTGGCGCTGTGGTTGAGCATGCCTCGGGCGGCCACCATCTCCGCTCGGTGACGATCCGTCACAAGATCGATGCGACCAGCGAAGTCGCCTGCGACCTGCTCGCCATCGCCAATGGCTGGAACCCCTCCCTGCATCTTACCTGTCATTTGGGGGGCAGGCCCATCTGGGACCGCCGAATCAGGGCCTTCGTGCCTGGCTTTGTGCCGCCTGGAATGAGCGTCGCCGGTGCTGCCGCTGGGCATCTGACCTTGGCCCAGGCCCTCGACGACGGAGCGCGCCTTGGTGCCGAGGCTGCGCGCGAGGCTGGATTCCATCTTTTCACGCCGCCACCACCCATTGCTGCCGCAGAAAATGTGCCGGCGGAGCCCGTTTGGCGCGTCAAGGGCGGCAAAGGCAAAGCCTTCGTCGATCTTCAGAACGACGTGACCGTGAAGGATATCGAGCTTGCCGAGCGCGAGGGCTATGGCGCCATCGAGCATCTGAAGCGTTACACGACGCTCGGCATGGCGACAGACCAGGGCAAGACAGCGAATGTCACTGGTCTCGCCATCCTCGCCGAGATTGCCGGCCGCACCATCCCTGAAATCGGCACCACCATATTCCGGCCGCCTTACACGGCGGTCACCTTCGGCGCTTTCGCCGGTCATCATCGGGGACAGCACTTCCGGCCGGCGCGGCTTCCGCCCTCCCATGCTTGGGCGGCAGAGCAGGGCGCGGTGTTTGTTGAGGCAGGGCTCTGGCGCAGGGCGCAATATTTTCCCAAAGCCGGTGACAAGGACATGGACGCGAGCATCGCGCGCGAGGCCGAGACGGTGCGGCGCGCGGTCGGCGTGTGCGACGTGTCGACCCTCGGCAAGATCGACATTCAAGGCGCCGACGCCGCGGCCTTCCTCGACCGCGTCTATGTCAACAAGCTCTCCTCGCTTGCCGTCGGCAAGGCGCGCTATGGGCTCATGCTGCGCGAGGACGGCTTCGTCCTCGACGACGGAACCGTGGCGCGGCTTGGCCCGCAGCACTTCATCACCACCACCACCACGGCGAACGCGGCCAAGGTCATGCAGCATCTGGAATTCTGCCGGCAGGTGCTGTGGCCCAAACTCGATGTCGAGCTCGTCTCCGTCACCGAGCAATGGGCGCAGTACTCCATTGCTGGCCCTCGCTCCCGCGACGTGTTGCGCAAGCTGGTCGACGCGGCCTTCGACATCGGCGACGCGGCGCTGCCGCGCATGGGTGCAGCGGAGCTCACCGTCTGCGGCGGCGTGCAGGCGCGCCTGTTCCGCGTGTCCTTCTCCGGCGAGCGGGCTTACGAGCTCGCCGTCCCCGCCCGCTACGGCGATGCCGCCATCAGGGCGCTGATGCAGGCAGGCGCCGAGTTCGGCATCACCGCTTACGGCACCGAAGCGCTCAATGTTATGCGCATCGAGAAGGGTCATGCCGGCGGGCCGGAGGTCAATGGCCAGACCACGGCGAGGGATCTTGGTCTCGGCACCATGATGTCCAAGGACAAGGACTATATCGGCCGGGTTCTGGCCGAGCGCCCGGCGCTGACGAGGCCCGATCGGCCGATCCTGGCAGGCGTCAAGCCGGTCGATCCCGTCGCCCGATTGTCGGCAGGGTCGCATTTCATTCCCGTTGGGGCTCCGGCGCGGGTGGAGCATGACGAGGGCCATCTGACCTCTGTTGCCTGGTCCCCGAGCCTTGGCCACGATGTCGGCATCGGCTTTCTCGCCTCAGGGCGTGAGCGCATCGGCCAACGCATTCGCGCGGTGGATTTGCTGCGCGGCCACGATGTTGAGTGCGAGATCGTCTCGCCGGTGTTCATCGATCCGGAAGGAGACCACACTCGTGGCTGATTTTGTGCTGACCGCACGCACCGGCTTTGCCGGCTCCGCCATTCCCGGCCGCTATGGCCGCGTCATCGGCGGCGAGCGACCGGTCGTGCTCACCGAGCGCTCGAATCTGACGATCAGCCAGATCAGCGCCTACCGGGACAAAATGGGTGACGTTGCGAGCGCCGTCCTCGCCGCATCGGGCCTTGAGCTTCCCCAGAGACCAGGGCGTGTGGTGGCCAATGGCGTGGCCCTGATCGGCATGGCGCGGGGGCAATGGCTTGCGGTCGCCGAAGGAGACGAGGGTAGGACGCTCCTTGCCCGCCTCAACGAAGCGGTGTCAGGCCTTGCCTCGATCGTCGATCAGTCTGACGCCAAGGCAATCGTCCGCCTCGCCGGGCCGCGGGCGCGCGACATCCTCGCCAAAGGCTGTGCGCTCGATCTCGATGAACGCGCCTTCAAGCCACAAGACGCTGCGACGACGCAAATTGCGTTGATCCCATGCCAGCTCTGGCAACTCGATGAAGCCCCGACCTACGACCTTGCGGTGCCGTTGAGCTATGCGCGGAGCTTCTGGTCCTGGCTCACGGCCTCCGCCGCCGAGTATGGCGATGAGGTTAGGCCTCCGCTTTCCTCTTGCTGAAGACGGAGCGCAATCATGGCCCAATTTTGGCGTGCAGGCGGTGTCGACGCCAGCTGAGCATAATCGACGCGGCCACGATTGACTTCTTCGGCAAACTCGAGGGCGATGTGCAATGCAACTCGATCCCTAATCGGCGACACGGCGCAAGTCGTCGGCACCGTGACCGCTGAGGATGTCGTCGTGCGGGGCCGGGTCGAAGGCGTGATCAGAGGCATCAGGGTGACGCTGCAGGGGCAGGCCCACGGCAGGACGCCACACGAGGTCTATGCTACGCAGGCAGACGAGGAGAAATTGGCGGCGTAAACGAAACCCAGATCCACCTTAGCCAAGCCGCCAAGCTGTCTCAAAAAACGGACCCACTTCTCTTTGCAGTGCCACCGGTCATGCAGCAGCCGTGCCAAGCTCATTTACCGATCGGTGGCAAGCAATCAGCACGGCAACATTCGGAGTAATTGGGGCTTTTTTTATCGGCCGAACACGAACGGCCTGGGTTTTCGCCACGCCAACTCTGTCGCGCTCAGTGAATTTGCCGTTTAATGGAGGGTCCTCGCGCGGCTTTTGCCGAGCGGGGTTTGATCAAGTTACTCAGTGGAACTTCTGTTGTATATATCCTCGAACCTGACGATATCGTCCTCATCGAGATAGGGACCCGACTGTACTTCGATCAGAAAGGCCGGGATTTTGCCCGGATTGGCAAGGCGATGCCGTTCGCCGATCGGTATGTAGGTTGACTGATTCTCGGTCAAAATTTGCGTCTCCTCGCCCTTGGTGACCTCGAGCGTGCCCATGACGATCACCCAATGCTCGGAGCGGTGATGGTGGCTCTGTAGCGACAACCTCCCGCCGGGCTTCACCATGATGCATTTGACCTGATAGCGTTCGCCCCGGTTCAGTCCCTGATACCAGCCCCAGGGCCGGTGCACCCTATCGTGCTGCAGGGCGACGTTTTGACCGCTTCCTTTAAGATAATTGACCACCGTCTTGATATCTTCGGCCTGATTCTTTGACGCGACTAGCACCGCATCGCCCATGGCCACCACCACTAAATTGTCGACGCCAACGAGTGCGACACAAGCACGATCGGTATAGGCCAGACTGTTGGTGCTGTTGTGCAGGATGATCTTTCCCTCGCCTTGCACGACATTGCCGCTCTGGTCCTTCTCCATAAAATTCCAGATTTCGGACCAGGAGCCAACGTCGCTCCATGGCGTATTGAGAGGCACGCAAACGATCTTGTCGGCTTTTTCGGCAATGGCGTGGTCAAGGGAGATGGCAGACGCTTGGGCATACGTTTTGCCCAAGATCCGGAAATCTAGATCCTTGACCGCCTCGTTGAGCGCGCGACGACAAACCGCTAAGATTTCGGGCGCATGCTTCTGAAACAGCTCCAACATGGTTCCAGCTCTGAACAAAAAGATGCCGGCGTTCCAAAAAAAGCGGCCGCTGTCTAGAAACGCTTCCGCGGTCTCCCGCGATGGCTTCTCCACGAAGCGGCTGACTGGAAGTGCGGCGCTCTCTGCCCTCTGGGTCTCGATATAGCCGTAGCCCGTATGCGGACAATCGGGCTCGACGCCGAAGGTCACGAGCGCACCCTCACGCGCTGCGTCGATGCCAGTCGCTACCGCGTCGGCGAAGGCGCTGGCGTTGGGGATCAAATGGTCGGCGGGCGCGAGCAGGACGAGCGAATTCTGCTCAGTGCGGGCTGCAATCAGCGCGGCTATGCAGGCCGCAGGCGCCGTATTTCTGCCGGCCGGCTCAAGCACGATGTTTGCCGCGCTGGCACCGATCTCCTCGAGCTGCTCGGCGATGAGAAATCGATGGCAATGGTTGCTGAGCACAGAGAGATCGCCGAAGAGGTCGCCGCTAAGCCTTGTACAGGTCTGCTGGAATAGCGTCTCCGGCCCGGTGATCCTGTGGAATTGCTTTGGATAGGCCTCGCGCGAGAGTGGCCAAAGCCTCGTGCCGGATCCTCCACAAAGGATGAATGGCAAGATTTCTCGCATCGCCCGCCCGTCTTGGTCTACAACTCGTCCGAGTGCGGACTTAGCATAGACAATGCGCGACCCCAACCCATTCGCGACAGAGTTTGGCGTCGTGGGCCTGTAGCCTAACCGCATTGAAAATGGCCGAACAATGCACTAGGAAGCTGCTCGTCTGGAATTCCGCGGGGGCTTGTTTCGTGAACATTCTCGATGATTGGGGCGGGCTATGTCGGCCTTGTCTCCGCCGCCTGTTTTTCCGGGTTCGGCTGGACCGTCACTTGCGTCGATAAAGACCCGAGCAAGATCGAGGAGCTCCGCCGGGGCCGGGTGCCGATCTACGAGCCGCCCCTCGATGAGCTGTTGGAACGCAACCTCGGTGCAGGGGCGCATCGGCTTTGCCACCGAGCTCTCGCAGTCGATCGGCGAGGCTGATCTCGTGTTTCTCGCGGTCGGCACGCCGACGCGGCGAGGCGATGGTCATGCCGATCTCAGCTTCGTATTCCAGGCCGCTGAGGAGCTCGCACCGCATCTCGACGGCCTCACGGTGATCGCCACCAAATCGATCGTGCCGGTCGGCACCAGCCGGGAGATCGGGAGGCGCTTCAAGGCGCGCCCCGAGAACTTTCCAAACTTGCCGATGTGGGAATATCGACTTTGAAGCGCATTGAACTAGCCAGCGAGATAACAGGATCCGCTCGCACGCTATGGAAGATTCAAACGGTTCTTCAGACAGCGGGTGTGCAATTCATTTCAGCAGCTGAATCAATGGGACCCGGCGTGCGGCTAATACCAAGTCCCTATGATCGTGACCCATGGGCCCAATCGCGCATGCCGATGGACATGATCGTCCAGGGTCGATCGACGAGCTTGTTCCAAGCTTCACAGCAGTGGTCGATGATGTCGTCATAGGATGTGAAGACTCGGTTCGACAACCAGTTGTCGCGCATGAACTGCCAGACATTCTCGACCGGGTTGAGCTCGGGCGAGCGGGGCGGGAACAGGACGATGGTGATGTTGTCGGGCACCTCGAGCTTGGCCGAGCTATGCCAACCAGCTTGATCCATGAGCAGGACAGCATGAGCACCTTGCGCCACGGCCTGCGAGATCTCGGCGAGATGCAGGGCCATGGTCGCGCTGTTACAGAACGGTAGGACAAGGCCTGCGCCCTTGCCCTCTTTGGGACAGATGGCGCCGAAGAGATAGGTTGATGACGTACGCTGGTCGTTCGGCGCGTGGGGGCGGGTGCCACGCCTAGCCCAGCGGCGCGTGATCTTGTTCTTCTGGCCGATGCGGGCCTCGTCCTGGAACCAGACCTCTATCTTGGCGCCCGCGGTCTGTCGGCCCTCGATCTGTGCCAGCAGGTCGGGGAAGTTTTTTTAAACGCCTCGGCGGCATGCTCGTTGTGAGCGCGATGGCGCGGCCTGGCCGAGAGCTTGCGGAAGCCCATCGCCCGCAGCTGCCGGCTCAAAGTCTGCTTGGCGATCCTGATGCGGTACTCCTCCCACACCCACTGCGCCAGATCGATCAGCCGCCAGCGCACCACACCATGGATCGCCGGGATCGGGCCGCTCTCGACCATGCGAGCGAGTTCCTGGCGCTGGGCCCCGTTGAGCTTGGGCGACCGTCCCGGCGCCTTGCCATCGATGAGACCCTCCGGCCCCCTAGCATTGAACCGCAGCACCCAGTCGCGGATCGTCTGCAGACCGACACCGCCAATGCGCGCCGCTTGCCCGCGCGAGCCGGCGTCGTAAATCTCGGCAAGCGCCAAGAGGCGCCGGCTTTGATTCGCATCCCCCGTCCTCTTCGCCAACCCACGCAACGCCAACGCGCCAAAGTCATCCCGCAACGTAATTGGAGTAGCCATGGCAAACCTCCCTCCGTTTGCCATGTTGAATCAGATCGCCATCGATTCGTGAATAACCTCGTGAGTCACACACTCAGGGATTTGGTATAATACCAACTTGCGCTGATCAGCATGCATTTGCCCAATCGCGCCTG
>Ga0315274_10017841_pt1 | contig 10001 bp, 5 predicted proteins | sample YL17G02_20_MG_FD_203700 | JGI IMG/M metagenome (GOLD analysis project Ga0315274, IMG submission 203700) | Sediment microbial communities from Yellowstone Lake, YNP, Wyoming, USA - YL17G02_20 | ecosystem: Environmental > Aquatic > Freshwater > Lake > Sediment | place: USA: Wyoming | collected... | reverse complement strand
CCCGGGCGGGAAATGCCGTATAAGGCCGCAAGATCTGCCCGTCCGTCTACACCAACAGCGCCGCTCCGCCGTAAGGCGGCCGGCTGGTGCAGCCCGCACTAAAAAAGCCCTCTGTTGCAACCTGCAATCGGTAGGCGAAGGGCACTCCTAACAAACATCGGCTCCCGCAAGCACGCTGTTCAAAATCAGGCCCACTCGCGCCCTTTTGCCTGTTGCAGCAGAGGGCAGGTTCAAACAGCAACTTCAGTCAATTCGCCCCTAGGGAGAGCACGCCACCCGCCAGGCGCTGCCACGTTTAAGTGATTGAAACTAAACTGGTTGATCGGTGCCGCCAGACCTGAGGCGTGGCCGGAGGCTGCACCGGGTGTGTCAGTGTGACACAATCGGGCGAGGATGCAGCTTCGCAAGGCATTTTGGGCCGCGCTGTCACTTCCCGCCAGGGGCTGGCGGGGCCTGCCAACCAAAAGGCACAATACCCCCGTGACGATCCCACGGATTGTCTGGGAATCCGCAACTTAGCAGGAAGCTCTCGCTCGGTCCGACCTTCGGCATGCGCACGCTCACTTGATAGATGCCGATCATCCCAGGCGCAAGGCCGGCAAAGAGAACCTCCAGCGGCTGCGTGCCCACCCGGCAATCGAAATCGTCCACGAGCCTGAAGAGCCGGTCCGTGGGAGTCGGCACCCCTGTCGTCATCTCGGGCGCAACCGACCGCGTAAGCATGCACGACCTCCTCAGGCCGAGCGCGGTTGTTCCGGCCCACTACACTGCGGAAGTCCTCATGCGCCAGAACCAAGTCGCCGCTCTTGTCGTCGCTGAAGAAGTATGGCCGCCGGCGCGCCACCCTGATAGAACCGGAGCCGCCCTCAAACACCGAGGAGTTTTCGAGTTCGTACCGCAGCGGCCCGCCTGGGGCTTCCATCTCGAACGGGACCTGAAACCATATCTCGGTGGGAGAAACGCTGAGCAAGGGCATCGGCTCGTCGCCGACCAAGAACCGGACTCCCTCCAGCTCCCTGGGGAGCGGATACGGGGCGAGCCGGGTCGAGCGTGCAAGGCCCGACCCGCGTACCGGCAGAATCGATCCTGGGATCAGGGCGGTGGACTCGAGGCGGTACACCGGCGTTCTGGGGATGAGTTCCTCGACACTGCCGCTCTCGACGCCTACTCGAACCATGCGCCCGTGATCGGTGACCGCCACAACGGCTGTCCCCGAGCCTGCGAGCACCGCGCCGGCCACACCCTCGGGAATCGCCCCCAACTGCCGCGTACCCGTGCCGTCGGGCCGGGCGAGGGCAATCTGCCCGGATGGACCTCGGCCAGACCCGGACAGGTAGGCCACCAGCGCGCCATCATTGCTTATGGAGACTTGCGGGTCCCACCAAGTGTCAGCAAGCAGGATATCCCGGCCAGTACTCAACTCCAGCGAACGCAGCCGCTTTGCCCAGAGTGAACCGGTTTCGTAGATCACCCATGTACCTGCATCGTTTATGAGCGCTCGCCCCGGGGCTTCGCTGACAGCAAGCCGGCGCAATCCCTGCCGGCTCCACAGCATGAGCACTCCGCTCTGCTCCGGATCGGACCCGAGAACCCGCCCGTCGCTTGTGACGGCCCGGCAGTCGTAACAGGGCCAGATCGGCGCCTCCGTCTCCTCGCCGGTCTGAAGGTCGCGCAAGTGACGGAAGCGAAAAACAGTTGGCGGGTTGCCCATGATGCTCCAGAAGCCCGTGTGCAACACGTACCGGCCGTTCCGGCTGACCTGCGCCCTGCCGCCAAGAGGCTCCGCGAGCCACTCGCCGCGCACGCTCACATACGAGTAGTAGTTGGGATATCCAGCGAAATCGCAGGAACTCCCGCCCTGACAACCATACGTTCGCGTGTAGGCAACCACTTGCCCGTCACCACTCACCTGGGGTTGCCCGATGCTTTGCGGGCGCAGCATCGCCACCAGGTCTGTGGGCGGGGGCGGGGCCTCCTGGATCAGTTCGAGCCGCCCTCTGACAATCCGGTAGATTCCGCCCTGTCGGTCAGGTGTGGCCTTGAGTTTCAGGTCCGAGTAGAAGTAGATCTGCGCGCCGTCATCCGTAACCGCCAGCTCTCGGAACTGGCCGTGCGCCGCGAAGGCGGCCAGCAACACGATCGAGCAACGACGCCTCATAGCTCTTTGGATCCCGCCCTCAGTCTGAGACCAAGCACGCGCCAGACCACAGCGGTGTTCCCGCAAAGCGTCGCGTAGGAACCGGCCAACCGCCCTGGGCCGAGGCTGCCTCGCGGTGCGTAGCTACGGTGGCTGTGTCAGTGTGACACAATCGGGCCAGATGCGCTGGCCCAAGGCGGTTTGGGCGCTCCCGCTGACGTTGCTGGCGGCGGGCGCCGCCTCAGCGGAGGACTTCCGGATCTACACCGAGCACCCCCGGCTGTTCCTGCGTCCGCAGCGCCTGCGCCTGCTCAAGCGGGAGAAAGAGCGCCAGTCGCTGCGCTGGGAGCAGTTCGAGACGCTCATGGCGGGCAAGGCGCGCATGAGCGAGCCGGGCTTCGCCCTGGCGCTCTACTTCCAGGTGACCGGGGAGCGGCAAGCGGGCCTCGAGGCCGTCCGATGGGCGCTGGGGCCGGGGCAAGACCTGCGGCAGTTGGCGCTGGTGTTCGACTGGTGCCAGCCGGTGCTGGAGGCGGAGCAGTCCCGGGCGCTGGCCGCCCGCCTCGAGCGCGGCCTCGAGCAGACCTCCGGCTCGAAGGACGTAGCGGGGGTGCGCGCGCGGGTCCTGGCCGCGGCGGCCCTGGCCGGGCACATCCCCAAGCTGCCCGAGGCCGCGCTGGAAACCACCCTCAGAGAGTGGTGGAAAGGGGAAGCGCTTCCGGCGCTGAGGAGCGGCCGCAGCGCTATCCCGCGCGACCAGCACTATGCCCTGTTCGAGCTGATGCACGCGCTCCGCGACAACCTCGAGGTGGATCTGGCTGAGGACGCCCGCGCGTACTTCAAGCAACTGCCGCTGTATCAGCTCATGAGCTACTACCCGGCGGCTTACCCGGCCGCGGAGAACGAGTACCGCATCCCCGCCGGGGGCGGCGCCCAGGTGGACCTGAACCGCGCCGCGCTCTCGCGCGCGACGGAACTGGCGATGCTGGCCTACGAGCCCAACACCACGGAGTACCAATACCTGCAAGGCTGGGCCATGCACGACCGGTTCCTGTTGCGCAGCGCCTTCGGCATCACCTATGAGTTCCTGTGGGCGAACCCCTACCATCCGGGTCTGAGCTACTACAACCTGCCGCTGGCGCTGCATGACGAGGAGTTCGGACGGCTGTTCGTGCGCTCGAGCTGGGGGGACGATGCCCGGTGGGCCGGCTACTCGGAGGGGCGCCTGGAGACTTTCCAGCAGGGCGAGCCCCGCACGACGCCGCTGAAGCCCGGCGCGAAACCCCTCCCGGTCGGCGACACGGTAGTGCTGGTGGGCGCGGACCCGCTCCGGTACGAGGCCGTGGGCAAGGTGGCGGCGGTCTATGTCGTCGGCCTGAAGCCCTTGGGGCGCTACGATGTCGAGGTGGACAACGAGGAGATGCGCGAGGAGCGCGCCGATCGCGGCGGGATCCTGGCGCTCAAATTTCCGGCCGGCCTGCGCGGCAGCGTGCGGATGCGGGAGTTCGTTGGGCCGATCGAGGGTAGTGCTGCTCCGCCGCAAGGCGGCCCGCTGGTGCAGTCCGCACCTCAGTAGTACCAGTCGCGGAGGCGGACCTCGACGCCGCTGCCGGCCAGGGCCTTCTCGAAGAGCTTCAGATCGGCGCCGCGGTAGTGGTACGGGTACACGATCTTGGGCTTGAAGGCGCGGACGGCTTCGGCGGCCTGCTCGGGGGTCATGGTGTAGGGCAGGTTCATGGGGAGGAAAGCCGCCTCGATGTTCTTGAGCTCCTTCATCTCCGGGATGCCCTCGGTGTCGCCGGCTATGTAGAAGCGCTTGCCGCCGCAACTGAGCACGTAGCCGACGCCCTCACCTTGGGGGTGGTAGGGACTGCCGTCGGGGCGCTTGCGCTCCATGTTATACGCGGGGATGACCTCGATTTTCCACTGGCCGAAGTCGCGGGCCTCCCCGCTGCGGATCAGGGCGGCTTCGGGCAGGGCCTTGACCACCACTGCGGGCCCCAGGATCTGGGCGCCGGGCTTCTTCAGGCCTGCGATGATCATCTCGCTCAGATGGTCGCCGTGGCCGTGGGTGATGAGGATGAGATCCGCCTGGGGCAGGCCCTCGTAGCTCCCCTGGGCGGGGTCCACATAAATGACTTTGCCGCCAGCCTCGATCATGAGGCTGGCGTGGCGGATGGGGGTGATCTTGACCACGCCGAGCTTGGTGGAAAACTCCTCGACCGGGCGCTTCGGCTGGGCATAAAGCGCGGCCAACACTACGAGCAAGCAGACCAGGATCCTCATGTCCAGCCATTGTAGTACGTTCGTGGTAAGAGAGAACCATGCGCTTCCTTTGCGTTGTCTACGCCTCAGCGGTGATCCTCACCGCCCAACCCCCGACCCCACTGTGGCTCCGCGGCTACTCCGTGATTCCCACGCCACGCCAGGTGCGGCTGGAGCCGGGCGACATCCACTTCGACGGCGCCTGGGTCCTGGATGCGGGCAAGCCCGGCGCGCAGCACATCGCCGTGCGGACGCTTCGGAAGGACCTGGCCGAGTGGCATGGCGTCACGCTGCGCACCGGCGCCGCCGGCAAGACGTTGCGGCTGGAGGTGACGCCCGGCGCCGTCGCCACCAAGGCCGCGCCGGAGATCGACCGGCAGGCCTACCGGCTGCGCATCTCCGACAGCCTCATCGAAGTGACGGCGAACGGAGACCCCGGCCTGCTCTACGGCGTCGCCACGCTAGTGCAGCTACTGAAGCGCGACCCGGCCGGGCGGCTCCTGCTGCCCAAGGGCACTATCGAAGACTGGCCTGCCTACCAGCTTCGCTTCCTGCACTGGGACAGCAAGCACCACCAGGACCGCCTCGAAACCTTGAAGCGTTACCTGGACTGGGCGGCGCGCTTCAAGGTCAACATGATCGGCTTCGAGCTGGAGGACAAGTTCGAGTACCCGTCTAACCCAGTCATCGGCGCGCCGGGGGCCTTCACCGCGGCCGAGTTGCAGGAGATCGTCAACTATGGCCTGGAGCGCTACATCCAGGTAGTGCCGCAGATCCAGGCGCCCGCGCACCTGGCCTACGCGCTCAAGCACCCGCAGTTCGCCCACCTGCGCGCCGACGGCAACAACTACCAGAGCGCTCTGTGCGACCCGCGCACCTACGAGCTGATCTTCGCCATGTACGACGACGTGATCCGCGCCACGCGGGGCGTCGAGTACCTGTTCGCCTCGACCGACGAGGTCTACTACGCGGGCATCGAGAGCCTGTGCAGCCGCCCCTACAACCCGGATAACCGCAGCCTCGCCTGGGTGGAGTTCGTCCGCAAGGCGCGGGACTTCGTCAAACCACGGGGCCGCCGCATGCTGGTGTGGGCCGAGTACCCGCTCTTGCCGGAGCACGTGAAGCTGCTGCCGCCGGACATCATCGACGGCGTCATCGGCGAGGCGGAGTACCTGCCGGACGAGAACAAGTTAGGCATCCGCCAGTTGGCGTACGTCTCGATGCAGGGTTCCGAGCTGCTGTTCCCCGACCACCTGGGCCTGGAGAGCGAGCGCGGCCTGACGCGAGGCCGGCTCGAGTCGGCCTCCGAGTACATCGCCACCGGCCGGCACACCCAGGGCAACCCGATCGGAGTGTACGGCGCAGCCTGGGACGACTCGGGGCTGCACAGCGAGACGTTCTGGCTGGGCTGGTCGGCGGTGGCGCAGTACGGCTGGAAACCCGGGACGCCTTCCGTGGAGCAGCACGTGGCCGAGTTCATGAACGTGTACTACGGGCCGCGCGCCGCGGGGATGGTCGAGATCTACCGCGGTCTGGAGCGGCAGGCGCACACCTGGCAGCGGTCCTGGGACCGCATGGTTTCCCGCGTCCGGGGCCCGGGCTACGGCAACTCCGACGGCCGGGGCATCGGCGTCACGCGATACGACATGACCCTCTCAGCGCCTCCGCTGCCCCAAGGTCCCGACCTGAAGGTTCAGCCCTCGCTGGCGGAGAAGCACGCGAAGTTTCTGGCCGAAGCCCGCCCCCGCATGCTCGAGAGCGACCAGCTCGTACACGCCCTCGAGGGGAACTTCGCCCGAGTGGACCGCAACCACTACAACCTCGAGGTGCTGCTGGCGCTGGCGCGGTTCATGGGGCATCACTGGCGGCTGCTCGAGGGCCTCTGCGGGGCGGAGAACGCGCTCGTGGGAGCGCAGGCCGCAGCGGCCAAGAAGAACCCGCGGCAGGCAGTGGGGCAGATGGTAGCCGCGCACAACTCGATCGAGCGGCTCGAGCAGGAGGGTGAGCAGTTCTTCCGCGAGCTCGAAGCGGTCTACGAGAAGAGCCGCTTCCCGAAAGGGCGAGCGGTAGGCGGCCGGAAGTTCGTTCACGCGCTCGACGATACCAAGGACCACTGGGCCGACCGCACGCCGGATCTCGGCTTCCTGGCGGCGCCCGAGCGCAGCATCGGCTTCGGAGCCTGGCGCAAGCAACTGGCCGGCCTGATCCAGGCCTACGCCAAGGCGAACAACGTGCCGGTCAGGGGCCTGGGCGCGGCGCGGCTGGAGGAGTAAGGCTGATTCACCGCAGAGACGCGGAGGACGCAGAGGTACTCAGGGTATTGATGATCTCTGCGTTCTCTGCGCCTCGGCGGTGCAAACCCGCTACCGCCGCCGCCAGGCGATCTTCCCCTGGATGATGACCATGACCGGCTCGAGGGCCTTGATCTGCTCCTCGGGGCAGGTGAGGTAGTCGCGGTCGATCACCACCAGGTCGGCCAGCTTGCCGGGCTCGAGCGAGCCCTTGAACTTCTCGGAGAACTGCCGGTAGGCGGCCCAACTGGTGTAGGTCTTCAGGGCCTCCTCGCGGGTGATTCGCTCCTCGGGGTGGAGCACCTGACCACGGTTGGTCTTGCGGGTGACCGACACCCACAGGCCGTGGAACGGGTTGTAGGGGTTCACGGCCCGGTCCTTGTCGTGCCGGATCATGTGGTCGCTGCCGCCGGCCACGGTGACGCCCGCATCGATGTACGAGCGCAGGGGGAAGAAGTAGCGCAGGCCGTCGTAGCCGAAGACCTTCTCGAGCGCCGGGGCGTCCAGGTGGAGCCAGGCGGCCTGCACGTCGGCCAGAATGCCGAGCCGCTTCATGCGGGCGATGGCTGCGGGGCTCTGGAAGCTGGCGTGGATCAGGTGCGAGCGCGAGGGCGCCATGGGCCGCTCGCGGTCGAGCGCCTCGACGGCGTCCAGGAAACCGTCGATGGCGCCGCCGCCCTGGCAGTGGGCGGAAACCGGCCAACCCATCTCGCGCGCCGCGCGGAAGATGGCCAGCAGCACCTCCGGCGTCTCGAAGCGCTGGCCGCGGTAACCGGGGCCGATGTGACCGTACAGGGGCCGGCCCACGATGGGGTAGGGCTGGCGTTGGTAGGCGGTGCCGATGGTCATGCCGCCATCCACGTTGACCTTGAAGGCGCCGAACTTCAGCCACTCGTCCCCGGCGTTGGGCCGGTAGGGTTTGGCGCGGATTTCCCGGACCAGTTGCTCGGTGGGCCGGGCGGCGTTCACCCACCAGGTCATGACCACGCGCAGGGGCAAGCGGCCCGTGGCCTTCAGCTTCTGGTAGAGCGCGATCTCCTCGTCGTCGGCGCCGCCCTCGCCGATCGAGGTGAGGCCGGCGGCGACGTAGCGCTGGAGCATTTGCTCGAGGGCGGCGAGTTGGTCCGCCTCGCTGAACTCGGCGGCGCGGCGCAGACCCTTGAGAAGCTGCTGGGCGTTGCGCAGGATGCCGTTGGGCTCGCCCTTGTCGTCCTTGACGATGGCGCCGTGGGGCGGGTCGGGCGTGGCGCGGGTGATGCCGCTGATCTTGAGCCCCAGCGTGTTAACCACCACCACGTAGCTGGCGTCGAACATCACCGGGTGCTCGGTGGCGACATCGAGCACCTCGCGCGTGGGCATGCGCAGTTCGGCGAGCCGGGTAGGGAAGGTGCGCGGCACGACGATCCACTCGCCCTTGGGCGTCTTGCGCGCCTGCTCGCGAATGTAGTTCTGGACGGCGGCGTAGGAGTCCAGCGGCGGCAGCGGCGCGCGGAACTCGCTCAAACCGCCTTCCAGCGGATGCAGGTGGCTGTCGATCAGGCCCGGCAGCACGGTGCGGCCGGCCAGGTCGATAACCTGGGTCTTCGGCCCCCGCTCGGCCTTCAACACGGAGGCGCTGCCGCCCACCGCCGTGATCTTGCCGTTCTTGATGGCTACAGCCTGGCGGATCGAAAACTGCTGGTCCACCGTGACGACCTTGCCGTTGTGCAGGATGAGGTCGGCCTCCGCGCCGGCCGCCACCGCGGCCAGCGCCAGCCCAACCAACAGAGCGCATCTACGCACTCGGAGTATCCCCCAATTCTTACTTCTTACTTCTCAGAATTCCATCCGCAGGCCGAGCTGAAACACCCGCCCGCTCTTCGCCTTGCTAATGCTGGCGCCGTTGAGCACGTCCACCTTGGTCTCGGGCAGACTAAGATTCGTGTGGTTGGGCAGGTTGAAGGTCTCCCAGCGTAACTGGAAAGCCTTCGACTCTCCAAGGCGGAAGCGCCGGGACAATGACGTATCGAAGAGAAAGGCGCCCGGACCATCCAGGATGTTCCGCCCCGCGCTGCCGAAGCGGTACGCCCCGCGCGGTACCGGCGGGAACGCGCTGCGGTCAAACCAGGCGTCCACCGAGGGGTTCGGCAGGGTGCCCGTGGCGATGCGGTCCGGCCGCACCGCGTCGCCGAGGTCGAGCGAGTAGTTCGCCACCTTCACGGTGAACGGCTGGCCGGTGTAGGCTCTGCTGGTGCCCGAAAGCTGCCAGTTCCGGAGCAGCAGGTGGCGCGAGAACTTGGGCTGCCAGATGAAACTCGCCACGAACGAGTGGCCGACATCGAAATCCGACCGGCCGCGCTCGCCGCGCAGATTCCGGGCATCCTGTGCGGAGGGGAAGCCGGCGGGCATGGTTCCGCCGGTGTTCGAGCTCTCGTCCAGCGACTTGGCAAAAGTATATACCGCGCGGACGAACAGCTCCTTACTGAAGCGCCGGCGAACCGTCAGCGCCCCGGAGTTGTAGATGGAGTTGGAGCTGGGCGCGAAGTAGTTGATGGTCTGGAAGGCCGGGAAAGGCCGCGGGAAGCTGCCGTCCGGCTGGCGGAGCTCGAGACGGCGCAACGGCTGGTTGACATCGTAGCGCCGGGGCAGGTGGGTGCCCTTCGAGCCGGCGTAGGCGACCTCCAGGACGGCGCCGCCGGTAAACTCGCGCTCAACCGTCAGGTTCCACGCCTGCAAGTACTGGCTGGGCGGGTCCACGTCCTGCCCGCTGGTCGAGGTGATGCCGGTGACCTTGCGGCGAGCCTCGGGGTACGGGTTGGAAACCGTCAAGGCAAGCGGGTTGGAGGTGGTCGCCGAGTAGGACTCGTTGATGGAGAAGGGATAGGTGTCGCTGAACTCGTCCATCCGGTAGATCGAGCTGCTTCCATGGAAGATCCCGTAGCCGCCGCGAATCACGGACCGGGTGTTGCCGAACGGACGCCAGGCGAAACCGAAACGCGGCGCAAAGTCGGTGTAATCGGTACGGACCAGGGTGGGCGGAAGCCCCACCTGGGAGGCCATGGTGACATACTGGCTCAGCCCCGTCTGCTGGATCCGCTGGTCGAAGTCCGGCAGCGTTCCCTTTCCGGCGATCACCACTTTCCCGAGTGACGGCATGAACATCGACCAGGCGCCGAACTTCTCGCGCGGCGGCTTCATCAGCTCGTAGCGCAGGCCCAGATTGAGGGTGAGGCTCGAAGTGACTTTGAAGTCGTCCTGAAGGAAGCCGGAGTAGTTCGAGACCAGATGGTACGGACCGGCGGCGTCCAACTGCCGCCGCGTGGTCTGCG
>Ga0315274_10017839_pt1 | contig 10001 bp, 10 predicted proteins | sample YL17G02_20_MG_FD_203700 | JGI IMG/M metagenome (GOLD analysis project Ga0315274, IMG submission 203700) | Sediment microbial communities from Yellowstone Lake, YNP, Wyoming, USA - YL17G02_20 | ecosystem: Environmental > Aquatic > Freshwater > Lake > Sediment | place: USA: Wyoming | collected... | reverse complement strand
GTTATCGACATTCCCTATTTATGAAGGTTTCGACCCTAGCAATGTAAGTTTCGATTATTTCCTTTTACGACATAATTTGGCTCCGTCTCGCTCAGTGATGTATTCAAAACCTGCTGTGATCAGTTCCCCGTCTTCTTTTAGACTTTGAGCAGTCTTGACGTGATAATCGTCGCTTTCAAAGTTCACTAGTTGAGTGTATAGCATAGTGCTCAAGACACTTCGGTGACCTAGTCTTTGCTGAACGTGAAGAATATCCTTTGTTTTGTGGTATTCCATTGTACCAAAGAAGTGCCTGAACGTGTGGAAAGAAGTGGCACTTCGCGACCCAACTCCCGCGGAGATTGCCAACGAGACAAGTCTGTCGCTGCAGGAAGCTGAAACCCTTACACGTAAGATGCATGAGAAGACTGGTTGGTCAATGCCCAATCAAGCGATTATCGAGAATGAGCAGAAAGACTGGGGGAGGTTTTGGTTTGTGCTGCTCGCATCCGCGACATGGGCCTGCAGAAGATGAGAGAAAACTTCGATTACGATAGTGAACCAGACATAGTTGAAGCCGCCAATGTCTTCTTGGGGAAGCATTGCGAGTTGCTTCCTAAGCTTGTTGACGATGAAAATGAAATAGCAAGGGCACCTGAAGCCTTGAGGTGCTTGGGGAGAGATTACAAGCCGAAGAACCGCGTCATTCCACATGTTTATGTTGTGCCAAGAGGGTAGCTAATACCCATTGATTCCATTGTCTCTTTAAATCAATTCCTCCAAAAAACCTAGGGGGGTAGGGGTCCGCGAGAGTAGGGTCAGACGAGTTTTTTCGCGTCCCAGACCAAGCTCAATGGTCCGGGGCCTCTAGAGAGTATGAAGGATGGGCATAGGTGTTCGAGTTCGCAGAGCGTGATGGTTGAGGTTTCCTCGTTCTTTTGGAGTGTGCAGCCTAGCAGGGTTTCGTATTTTGTGATTACTGCTTTGAGTCCGTCTGTTGTCCACTGGCTTTTCTCTGCGGCTAAGGGCATGACGACGCCGATGAGCCTAGCTGGCCTTGAACGCAGTTCGTGTGTGACCACGTAGACGCCTGTTTCACGGCCCTGCCAGATGATATTCACCATTTCGTTCCTTCACCTCCTTGCAGGTATTTGTTGTGGGCTCTCTGGCGCCATTCTCTGCGTCTGGTCTCGGCTGCGGACTTCCGCAAAACTTTGCTTTTGGCGGGTACGGACCGTGTAGAGATGTCCGCGGTGATGGCCAAGTATAATCCTTTTGCAGAGAAGGCGGGGGTGAAGAAGGCGGCTGAACAGGAGCCTCAGAGGGAGATTCTGCGGGTTTCCAGAGTCCTTCAAGAGGTCGGGTTTAATGTCCAGCTGCTTGGAAGCGGGAACTATGTATTCCAGAAACTTCAAGCACTCAATGCCGATGACCTGGAAAGGGTTAGGGAGGCCTTCGTCAAAGCCGACCATCCGCGCTTCTCAAAGTTTTTCAGCTCAGGCCTTCCATTCGGGCATATGGGGGATTACGAGAGAAAGGTGAATGCTGCAACCTTGGAGCAGCTTGCAGGACTCATCAAGATCTGCGGTTTCTTGATGCAGACGAAAGTCTACCTTTTCTGGGCAAGAGACAACAATTCGAAATCATGTGCCAGAAATGTGCTATGAAGCGTTTGTGGGTTTCTGGGCAGCTCGCACTGGGGAGAGGACATCGTCACGCGTCAGATCGGCCTTGCCGTACAAGGTCCTTCTCATCGAGAGAATTGCTTCTTTCATAGCCTTGTCTGCCTCTGTATCTTGCGGTTTCGCGCGCGCTATTTTTGGTTCTCATCCGAATAAGTTCCTAAGGGTTTTTCCGAACTAAATGGATATTTCTCCTGACCCACCACTTCCGACAGAAGGTCGTATGCTTTGCTAACTCCTTTCATACCGCCTAGCGCCGAAAGTGGAGAATTCTTTGCCGTCCAGTTGAATGCCTTAATCAAGTTCAGCTTCTCTTTAAAGAACCCTGATTGCCTGAAGTCGATCCCTTCTTTGATAGCTGAATTTAACACATCTCTTGCAAGTCGATGAACAGTGTAGATTCCAAGCGCAGTCAAAAGCAGATACTTCTTGTCTTCTTCTGTTGCGTTCTTGCTTTCTATTTTATTCGCTTTCCTGCCGATGTTTGAACTAAACCTTCGGCCGAATTCCTCTCCTTCTTCCCTACGCTTTTGCTTGTTTTCAAATGCTTCTGGAAGCAACTCCTTCAATGATGACCAATAATTCTCCAAGAAACAGATCTTGTCATCTATAGATAGATTTGAAAATCTCTTATCTTTGAAGAGAATTTCCAATGAAGAAACAAATGAGTTGAGCTGTATTGGTTTCCCACTGTTTCTTCGGCCACTTACATTGATCTTAGCCCTAAGAGGAGAAGTCTCCTTGCAGTTCAAAGTAATGCCTATTTGCGCCCCTGCTATTCTCCACCCCTCTTTGTCAACTAGCGATAAGCCTTCAATTCCACTAGTTTTAATGCTATACAGCAGAGCATCTTTAAGCGAAGGGCTGATTCCCCTTTGCGTCTTGTTTACAATGAAAAAGATCGTCTTTTCTATATCTTCTGGTGATAGTGAAGAGGCACGCCTAGTTTCTTTTTCCTTAAGTCTTTCAGCTGCACCCTTAGAGTCGACGAAAACCACTGGAAACTCGTATTTCATTAGGTCTTTAAATAGGCTAGTTCCTAGACTTTTCGAAAAGAAAAATCGGTCACGAATCTTGCTGAAGCCTCCGACTCTGTGCTGTCCATCGATTATCCAGAGTGACCCTTTCCTTCTCTCTATTTTCAATACTCCTAAGTCACCATCGAAAGAAACAAATTCAGTTTTTCTCAAGCCAACCAAAATGGCAGGCATAACAGCCAATGGACTCTTTTCAAGATACTCAACGAGTTGAGAGGTCCTTTCTTCATAACGCTCGCGTTGATAGCCTTCAAGTTCCTCCTCCTTGAATTTGTCTAGCTCATAGAGGGTCAGAATATCAACAATATTCATTTTTCCTACGTACATTTCTATGCCTTTTTGAACCAGCTTGATGACTCTTACCTCAACCAATCCATTTTGTTCTTCCCATGCTTGTGCAATTTCTGAAAGAAGCTTTAGCCTTTGATCTTGTTCTATTTTTTCAGGGAAAAACATTTCCGGGTTGTTCCAGCATTTTCCACAGACATATCTCTGTCCATTTTCAACTGGATATGGATCTCCCTTGATTTCGTAGCCACAACAGGAACAAATCATTGAACCACCGCTTCTTGAGGCGTGCGCGGCAGAATGAACTCCTTAAATGCTTCGTCAAAAGTTTTGCATCCTTCAATCTTAACTTTCATCATTCCTCTGTATGGGGGAAAGGTCCCACCTGAGCCAAATACTCTTCGAGCGGTTGCAACGGCATCAAGCCTTATGGGATCCCATTCAGGTGAGATGTAATTGTTTTTCTTCAATGTGTAAACTGGTTGAAAGCGCATAGGATAAGCCACTGCACCCCAACTGAGAACGTCTTTGATTCTCATGAACAAATCTTGTGGGCTATCGGTGAAATTGTAAAGCAAATATACCAAGATGTTGCGACCCTGAATCCCGCTGGATGTGAGTAGTTCAATGGCGTTTTTGACGTACGGTTCGATTTCTGAAGTATCATAGGACAGTCTGATGAATCGGTCGATTTTGAGTTCAGAAATTTTGTCAGCGACTTCGGCTGTAACCAACCTGGCATCTAGACCCTGATTAAAATCGACGGCAAGACCAAGTTCTTCAATTTCTGACAAAACGCTTTTCCATCCTCTGCTAGCCAAGAAGTTGTTATCAAACAGAATAACCCGGGTATGCCCCGGCCAAATCAGGTCTTTTATGCTCTTCTTTTCAGAATTAAGTTTCCCCTCAATGCGTGACACACCGCAGAAAGTACAGGAACGCACACATCCTCTGGATGCAAAAACAATACTTGCTTTCTCTCTTTTGTTCCATGTAGGAACTAAATCATAATCTGGAAGCCGGCACTCCGCCTCAAAATGTATTCCTCTGAAAATACGTTCTGGTTTGACTCCGCTTAATGCAGCATGCTCAGGCATTAATGATGCATATAACCCGCCTAACCAAAGCTCAGCGCTTGGGAATTTCTGCGAATAATAACGAACTGCTTGCCACACCGGTTCCCAAGCCCACGTAAACAGACTAGTAATGTAAACAATGTCAGGTTCAACTTGTACAGTGCCCGTAGTACCCCAAACAAGCTCTGTGGTGTTGCCCAGATCTTTTTGGTAAGCAGAAAGCTTAAGCAATCCTAGAGGTGGATATGCTGAATAGTATTTCGGTTTGACCAAGAGTACATGTTTAGCTTTCACGATCCCTCGCGACCTCGTCGTTCACCTTGCCGATCGTAAGGTTATTTGGCAAGTAGCATTTTAAGGCTTTGCATAAACATGAACAAGCGATGTTTCATTCGCGTGCCATTAGTTAAAGCCTCAACTTGCGATCTTCTTTGGTATGTGCACCTTGATATCCATCTCATTACAGAGTCGAACTAATTCTTTTGTTAGGAATTCGATTTTTGATCGGTCTCTTGAGTTTTTCTTTATTGCTTCTCTTTCTTCTCTTGTCAGTGCTTTTACTCTTGTCAGTAGATCTTCGGTATCCTTCATTAGCGGAGAATCAGTCATTGGTGCATTTGCTTTCAATTCATGATATACGTCTTCTAAGACCTCGTTTTGGAAAAAGGCTTTTTTTCTGGCATCTTTATGTTTCCAGATGTCTCCAACTTTTCTGATTGTCTCGGCCTTTTTAATGGTCCCATCTTTTATTTTTTTTATTATTCTAGTCTCAATTTCTGGTTCTGTTTTAGAGAGTTCTCTGATGGGTTTTGAAATCACTATTTGTTCAAAGTAGCTGTATTTATTTTTGTCATGGACGCCGCTCTGGATCATTAGTTTGTAGGCTTTGATTTTGGTATTTATTGAACTTACACTTTCCTTAGCTATTTGGGCAATTTCCTCGCTGCTCTTGCCTTCCTCTTCCTGCATCTTGGAAAAGAAATGCGCTTTTTCCCATGCATCCCATTCTATTTTACCATCGATGTGTTCTGTGCATAATAGTCGATAAATATCGTCCTGGGTTAGTGGTTCAGTAATAATCTGGCATGGGATTTTTCTCCATTTGTTGTCATTGAATTCATTGAAGAGATGTCTGTAGCAACATAATCTGGTATTTCCCTCAAGAACCTCGTTTTCATATACAATAATCGGGTGAATCAAACCACCATCCAGTTGAATGGCACGCTTGAGTTCATGCGTTCTCGACGACTGCCACAAAGCGTCATCAATGGTTTCTTCGGTCACTGTTTCCAAGCCATCAACGATCGTGGCGATTCTAGGATTCTTCTGGTAGAACTCGATTTCATTGATATCCTTTTCTTGAATTTTGTATGTAATTGAATGACCACCTATGCTGATTTTGGTTTCTATCATGAGCTTTTCCCACCAAGGATTCTTAGTAAATCTTCTTTCGACAAGAATAATCTGTTTTGTTCCATATTCTTTGTGTCTCCTAACGTATATTTGGAGATTGTTTCTTTCTTTTCTAGGATTTCGTCCGTGTATTCGTCTATTGTATTATCTGCAATCAGTTTGAAAATGTTACACGGCTTTGTTTGGCCGATTCTGTGTATTCTATCTTGTGATTGAAGGTAATCATCCATCTTGAAGCTTCTATCCAAATAGATTGCGTTATTAGCCGAAGTCAAAGTCAATCCTTCCTTTGCTGCTGAAGGATTAGCGACCAATACTCTGCACAGATCATCTTTTAGGAACTTGGTGATTACTTTTTCTCTTTCAATAATCGGCATTTCTCCAAAAAGGGTACGTGCACCATATCCATCATATCGATGCTTTAGCGTTCTTACATTGCCAACAAAACTTGTCCAGATAATTGCCTTTTCACCTTTCTCGATCATGTTAGATAGTAATCCATCCAATGCTATGAATTTAGCTGGAGTTTCATCGTAGGTATTATCTATTAGGCGAGGGTTGCTTGCTATCTGGGTTAGCCTTAGAAGCTTTACTAAGTAATTTTCGATTTCTTCTTGAACTATTTCGCCAGAAATGTCTGTTATTTCACAAAGCATTTCTTTTCTCGCAAGATCATAGACTTCTCGCTGTTTCTTCGCAAGTTTCACGGTTATCTGAGTGAAAATCTTCTCGGGCAATTCTAACACGTCTTTTGTGCGCCGGATCGAAATCGAAGCGATTTTTTCTCTCAATGTTTTTAGGTTTGCCTCGAATTGAGAGAGGTCTTGCACCCCTTTCAGATTCAACTTGAATTGTTTCTTGAAAGAACCGTAATCAACACCAAGTAATCTTCCACCATCAAGGAAGAAGAATTGAGACCATATATCATCTGGCTTGTTCGCAATAGGCGTGCCTGTTATTATTATTCGTTTTTCCACTAGGGTTCTTAAGCCTAGAATTGTTCTTGTGACCTTGGCTTCTGGATTCTTTATTATCTGCGACTCGTCAAGAACCAAGGCCATTTTTCTGGATTTCAAGAGAAGTTCTATCAAGTCGCAATTCTCGACCACGGTCTCATAGTTGCCAACGTAGAAATGACCTAACCTCAGTAATGCTCTGCCTCGTGTTTTTTTCGTGCCGTTGATAATAACAGGAAATAGGTTAGAGTGTTTCTCGATTTCCCTTTTCCACATGTAAAGCAGACTTTTCTTGCATATTATCAGAGTCCCTTCTATGACTCCTGCTTCCAAATTCCTGCATAAAGCATCGATGACAATCTTGCTCTTCCCAAGTCCTTGTTCATCAAAAAGAGGGACAATATCATGGCTACTTACATAATCGATAGCGTCAATTTGATGATTCAATGGCTTGGTTTTTGGAGTGTAATCAAAGGAGATCTTAGTTTTCATTATCTGCGAGCTCCTCAGGCATTAACATGATTGAAATATCCTCTGCAGGAAGATTCATTTTTTCCAAGAGTTGCAGCAGCGTGCCTCGAGAACGTAGAGGAACACCGATGATCAACTCGGTTTTTTCTCCTGAGCCCTTTCCTATTATGTCTGCAAAATCAGTAAGTTGGGCAGCTGTTCTTTTTGAAAACAAGTCGTCATGAGTCTTTGCTTCCCCGATACATACTCTCCTTGATTTCATTTTTACCCCTATGATATCAGGTCGATGTCGCCTAATTTTCCATGGGATGGGCATTTTTTCATCCTCTGACAATTGGAGGAGACTGCCTTCCATGGCGACGATAGTATACCCTTTCTCTCTCATTTTCCTAGCTATCAAATCAACAAGCATCTTATGAATTCTTGTGGTCATCAATCCAACCCTTTAGTTCTGGGATTTCAAGAAATTATCGAGTTCTTTGTGGAGCTCATTTATCATTTTGAGCTTAATCGGATCTTTGTCAGAGAGTATTTCATGTTCTTCTTCTCTTGTCATCTTCCTAAATCCTTGTATACATTTGTCGACATGTTCAAACAATTCAGAACCAAGAGCGGGTACAACATGCATTAATTCGTCTTTGGCCGCTTCAAAACCTCTTGTTCTTAGCATTTCAGCCGCACTTTTGCTCTCGAAAATAGCTTTCAGCAAGCGGACGTCTTGCCCTCGTTCAATTTCATCATTTCCTACCCAGTCACAAAAATCCTGGGCATTCATTCCATATCTTTTCATGCCGTTTATTATCTTGGGGTTCTGATATTCAACAAAGTATGAGAATTTGGTCAAAGCGTCAGATTTTTGAGAGTATTTTGGTAGGAACTGTTCATTCATTGTTCTATATGCTTCTCTCCATCTTCTAATATCGTTGGTTGAGAGTTTGGTGGTGTTTCGCAACTCTTCTTCTGTATAACCCTGGTTATACCAAAGCAGGTATAGCAACCTTGCTCGTTCATACACCTGCCAGTCATTTACTCCTCTTAGATGCTCTATGAGCCTAATAAAGTTCTTAATTCGGTCATCTATGTTCTTTGGGAGAATCTTAGCTTTGATTTTTTGCCATTCTGGTCTATTTGGATATTTATCCCGCAATTCTCTGTAAATCATTACTCTTGTATTGCCGTCAATGCAAAGATACTTATCTCCTTTTTTTGCAACCCAAATCTCGACTATGGCGCTTCCGTTAGATTCAATGCTGTCTTTCAGTCGATTGTATTCATCAAGGTAGATCGCTTTTAATCCAAGCATTACTTCTTTCTGAGAAAAACGGCTCGACACCCTTGAGAGATTATCTTTGTAGTAACCTATCCTTGGATTCTCTTCATCTAATTCAATATCATCGATCGGGATATCATCAATTCCAACATCTCTAGGAATGCCCGCAATATTAGTGCGGTATTTTCTTCTTTCGCTCAAATGCTTCATCTAATCAACAACTCGTTAGTTCTTGACCAGTTGCCCGAATAATCCTTCGATATGTCACCTCGAACTTAATTGTTTTGTCCCAATGTCAAAAGTCGTTATGCGCGGGCGCTACACTACTTGTATGTATTGTAGATACAACGATATATTATTACTGGAAGTTTCAAACTGCACTATTTACCAGTTGAATTGGTGTTTTGACCGAGTGTATGTGCAGGCCAGGTGCCGCGCGTTATTCACTCTGAAGTTTTCGCTGGTCTGTGAGATAAATGACTTTTAGTTGGGTTGGGATGAAACTTTACCCCAGCCAAACCAACTAACAAAAACGACGACGCATTGCTCGCGAAAAGGTGGGCTCTGGGATAACAGTATACAGGATTCAGGTAACAGTACAGAGCAGAGTCAGTATAGGAAGGTATAGTCGGAATCGAGTATACGCTGTTTTGGTTTTGGGGAAAAGTTATGCCCGAACCACTGGCACTTGAAATAATTCATTCTCTCTTACGTTTCGGTCTTTTCCACCGAATTCGGTAGCCATGTAGATCGCGCGCGCTTAGGAACACACATGCGCGCTATTCGAGTTCAATCCCTGAAAGCGCGCTGGCTAAGGTTTTTTTCTCCCAGTTTCTCGTTACTGCTTGTTTATAAAAACGTTTCACAGTTGTCAAGAGATAAAACTTTACTCCCCAACCTTAGCAAAGGGTGGCAGAAATGTGTTTATGGCAGGATCAGTATTGGCAGTTTGTCTGTTCCGAAATACAGGACTGATCCTTCGAGAAGGTATGGACCAGCGATTGTTACTCCGGTTTCGCTGAACCTGTTCCAGCTTATCCGCCACTCTTTCGCCTCGCCCGGAGCTAGTTTGAAGCCCGACAAGACTTGCAGGAAGCCGCTGCCTTTCGTGAAGTAGGTCACCAGTTTCCCATCCAAGGAATACAGGAATAGGTCCATCACGTGCGAGTTTGAATAGCCAAACCCAGCCTCTTCCAGACCAAGGTTTCTCAGCGTAAGAATGACATCGATTGAACCGTCCATTCTCACAGTGTGCTGATAAGTCTTCATGGTCAGCAACAGGTTTCCTTTGCGGCCGAAAGCGTAACGGCACACTGGAAAGTACTGCGGTAGAACAAATGCAGACAAGAACACAAAGGCTGCAGTTGCTGCTATTATGGTTATTCTCACTCTTTTCGTCAACCTCATCACCAACAGCCTCCGACAGAACAACACGTTTGCCCGACACTAAATCCTATGTTTTAGAACATCCTGTTCCAAGTTTAGAACAGAGTAGCAGCTTTCGTTCGATCGTCAAAAAACCAACAACGAGAGACATAGTAGGAAAAATGGGAAATCGTGCGGGAGATATCGCCACCTTCAGTGGGGTTGCAACCAACACGCTAGCCCTTGCAAAAAGCTAGTGCAAGCATTGTTCTAATGATTAGAATTATAAGTAGCGAATCTTGGAACGGTAACTGAAGAAGAGTACGATTCTTTGAAGGTTCAAGACGAGACAGAGTTTGAATACGCTCTTCGCGGCAAAGACTGGAAAGTTTACTGGCTTCTCCTGAAGAATGGCCGCTCTCTAAGCATCCGAGAAGTCCAAAAGGCCTTGCATTTCAGCAGTC
>Ga0315274_10017837_pt1 | contig 10002 bp, 19 predicted proteins | sample YL17G02_20_MG_FD_203700 | JGI IMG/M metagenome (GOLD analysis project Ga0315274, IMG submission 203700) | Sediment microbial communities from Yellowstone Lake, YNP, Wyoming, USA - YL17G02_20 | ecosystem: Environmental > Aquatic > Freshwater > Lake > Sediment | place: USA: Wyoming | collected... | reverse complement strand
GGTGGATACCAGGCAGCCCGAGCGTAGTAGGCTTTACTGTAGAGGCTCACGCTACTGCGAGCGCCAGCTCTTGCTGCACGCCCTCGGTCTTCAGCGTGTGTTGGATGGTGCAGTCTACTGCATTCTTGGCCTGCTCCATCAGCCCGCTCTTCTCATGGTCGGAGCCATAGTATCCACCACACGAGTCGTCTTCCTCACCGTTCGGAAGCTCGATGGTGTACCGATACACGTTACCGGTGAGGTAGGCGTCGTAGGTCTCGATCTCGGATCGGAGATACTCCTTGAGCTTGGCGATACGAGCCTTGTTGAGTACCTTCCAGCTATACTCTTTACGGGCTTTCTTTTTGGAGATGTAGATGAACCCGAGCTGTCCCCAGTCCCATTGCTGACTGTCGCAGTGGTTAAAGCCTGTCGTGTTGATGGTGATACCGCTGTGGTCGTACATGTAGACCGGCAGGGAGATGATCCCGCCTTCTACCTTATCGACGTGGGCGATCATGGCGTCCCAGCCATTGAAATCCGCAGACTTCAGCTTCGTGCCATCGGAGAGATGCTTGCCGTCGCTCAGGTCATAACTCTTATGGAACGCCACCAGAGTGCCGAGCTGGCAATCGTCGAACTCCTTACGGGGGTTACAGGGATACTCTTCCTGCTCGATCTTGATCGTGTAGCCGTTGTACTGGATAGCATCACTCATAGAGCCTCCTTATTGGATTCGTTTAAGGATCTCAGGCATCAGGTAGCGCCAGGCCGCCGGGCATCGGAGCATCTTAGCTAAAGCCTCCCGGGCTGCCAGGTCTTCTTTGGCCAGGCGTCGGTACTCAGACTCTCACCAGGTCGCTCGCTCTGCGTCGGTCATGCTGTCAGGATCGGGCATAACCGGAGCGGCTTTGTTGTCAAATCTTTTTTCTAGAACTCTATCGAACAGCTCTTGCGGAGTCACATTTCCGGGTAGAATAGTCTCAGGGGTGCAGTTTATTATATGGCCACCTACACGTACTATCATAGAGCCTCCTTAGTATTCGTCCGGGAACAGGAACGTACCGATGTAGTCGCCTGATTCATCCTGGTCTATCTTTAACCAGAAAGTTCTGATCTCCAGACTGGTGTCCCGAAAGACTATCGTGGTCTCGTCCAGCGCCTCAGTGGTCAGGTGATAGCCTGCCAGGCGTACCTGAAGATGCCTGCTATCAGGCATCTCGAACACAAGCATGTCATGTGGATACTTTTGGAGGATCGACAGCGCCAGCTTGGTGTACATGCGAGCCTCTATCCCACCATACAGATCGTTAAAGCCTGCGGTCGCTACGAACTGGATCGGTCTCCCACAGACGGTCATCGCTGTTTTCGGATACGTAGGCATAGAGCCTCCTTATCTGGATGATCCTGTGGCAGCCGTCCAGAGAGCGCCGCGTATGTTACCCTCGACGCTCTCGACCCCAAACCACTCTTGTAAGTGTGTTACATGCTTGGCAAGCGCCCCGTGCTTCTCCATGAACATACGACGCACTCGGTTGATTATCTTGAGGTCGCTTACGTCGAGCACCCAGGGGACTTCCTGCCTGTAGAAGCGTTGGGCTTCCTCAAGGGTTATGTCGGTGTCTCGCATAGAGCCTCCTCACTCAACGGTGATGGTAGCAGGCACCTGGATCATGTGCTCGATCTTACGTCGAGCGATAGAAGCTGCGTGCTTCCAGGAGACCCCGAACCCAGCCTCAAACCAGAAATTCAAACCCCAGCAGCCCCATCGGACCACTTTACGAGAGACTCGCTCGGGTCTGAACACCCCGCCACTCTGCACGCCATCCCAGTATCCACCACGGGGCTTATCAAAATTCACGACTACGACAGGCTGATCTTTCTTACGCATAATAGAGCCTCCTATTTGAGGACGAGTGTCGTCTGCGTCCCACAGCGTAGGACTCGCAGACAGTTCTTGCAGGTCACGGCAAACAGGGGGAGGTTAGGGAGACGCGTGTAATCATTACGCCCGGTCCCCAGCGTCACCTTGTTCTTGTTGCAGACGTAGGGTCTGCCGGGCAACCACTCATACACGGCGTGTATGGGTCGCTTGAGGTCAGGGATGTGCCGCTTAAGCTGGGCGTCGATCTCGCTGCGGTGTTCTTTGACGTATAACCGTAGTGAGTTGGGCTGAGTCACAGCTTTAATAGCCTTGACAACCTCTTTGCTATTTATCATAGAACCTCCTGGACAACTCTTTCATTCTGGGGACAACGCTCGCTCTCCGCTTCCTTTTTCGTGGAGAACTTACGGGCGTTCTTAATAAACCTCACGTAGGAGTGTGCAGATCCTGGCTGGGCCACATACCCTCCACCCTGGTCCGTGCGCTGGATAACGTACATGATAGAGCCTCCTTATCGGTTATCAGGAGTGAACGAGTAGTAGTAGCGAGGTGAGTGCCGGAACATCAGAGACCCGACCACCCCGTCGGACTTACGTTTGACGACCACGAACGGTGCCATGAAGCCCGTCACCTCGAAATCCTTACCCAGCTCCTGCGTGTCCCAGACCTGCCCGTACTCAGCCTCCAGTACGTCCCTGGAGCTGGTACCCGCATTGATCTCCTGGACCATTTCACGTCGGATGTTCTCGGTAAAATCTATCATAGAGCCTCCTTTTGTTTTAAGCGAAGTTGGAATATTCGTCAGCGAGGTCAGAATATTCGTCGGAGAGATTGTCAATGTGATCGACAATATAAAAATTAAGTTTCTTAGAAAAGAAAGATACTTCTCCTCTAATGGGACCAAAATCTATTATAGCACTTTGACAGTTGCATACCTTAAAAGAACTATGAACAATCCCTAAAGAGCCCGGCTCTACACCTTGATACACCGTTTCTCCTGTATATATAACAATGTCTCCAGGGCGCATTAGAGCCTCCTTTATTTAGCGTCGCACACCGGGCACTGACCCGTCATATCCACCCCACAGGGAGATGGAGCCGCGATCTTCATTTGCTCTCGGACCTGGATGGAGAGCGGGTGCTCAGCCTTGATGGCACCTTCGCTCCCACACTTCGTACACTTCCAATAGACCCCGCCACGCTCCACCTCTTCATCGACGGCAGCCTTCTTGGCCTTGCACTCATCGCAGGGCTCAGAGGACGGGATACGGTTATGACCGTACTCGCTGTACCCTTTGGCGGAGCCTTCCCTGCCTCCGGTCATCTCGTGTACCTGCTTCATTACTGAGTCGCATTTCGAGCCGAGGAGCGCGATCTCGTTCGTGTCCTTGCCACAGATAGTGCAGAACGTGAGCGCCGGTGCTAGAGCGTGCTTGCGGTGCAATGTAATACTCATAGAACCTCCTTTATGACATGAACTTTAGAATGGCCTCGGTGTCATGACCGTAGATCCTCAAACGTGAGGTCAGGTCATCGTCATGGTAGCCTACGCCCCTTAGAAACTGGACAGCCTGCCGATGATCCATGCTTCCCATGATAGAAGCTCCTACACCACTCATTTTGAGCGTGCTGAGGGCGATTTTATGCTGGTGCTGCTCGGGGACGGTCAGAGAGCGCTGCATAGAGCCTCCTTTTAACCTAACGTGGTATGATATCGAATATGCTTTGCAAATTCATGAGCTTTGATAGGTGTCAATCCTTTAGCTAAAGCCCAGCCTAGAGTTAAGGAATACCAGTCTTGGTCGTTGGACTCATCATCTATTTCGTTAGCTATCTCGCTAATTTTTTCGAATTGCTGTTCTAGGGATGAATCAATTTCACAATCACACAGCTTGATACGAATAGGGTCACTCATAAAGCCTCCTTAAATGGTGACGCTGATCTCAGTCTCCAACTCTTTAAGAGCCTCCGTGATCCGAGGCTCCTCCGCCCCGTAGCTCACCAGCTCTTCTTTTAGAGCCTCCTCGTTGTTCTCAAAGAGGAACTCGTTCGAGAACCTCGGGGGACGAGCGTGCCGAGTCAGCTCGATTTTGCCGTCATCATCGACGTAGATAGACACTATCATAGAGCCTCCTAATTAAGTTATGCCAGGTCATTTCGGACCGCCCGCTGGCAGTCCTTGGGCAAGTCCTCCAAACAAATGCGCTTGCCGTTGTGCCTGCCAAGTTGACCGCTACCGTGCTGCCCTATCCCTTGGGGGTGGAAAGGCGCAGCGTTCATACCCAGACACATGTACCGACGCGGTTCGCTGGGTAGGCTCTCAACGAAATTATAATACACGCTGTACCTGTCAAGAGTCTTGCCGCCGTTATCGTAGACGGCAATAACTTTTAGAGCCTTCTGCTTAGCCATAGAGCCTCCTGTATGTGAAAGGGGAAAGATGGTCGAAGGGGGAGCGGGCGGCAGGCGTAGCAGTCTTTGCTCGTGCCGCCCGCAGAGGGTCAATCCCAGAGGACACGGTCTTCGATGAGTGCCTCACGGGCACCCTTGGCGTCGTCGTAGCACGCCTCGGTGATCTTATCGAGCTCACCGTCGAGGAGAGGGACCTCAGTGCCGTCTGCGGCAGTCACACCGCACACGTCCACGTCTGGACCCTCGTCGGGCTCGATGGGAGGCCCACCCCGATACTCTGTGGCTCCCCTACGGTAGGGAGTGTAGTCGTACTCCACCGTCACGGGGATTTTGATCTCACCGATAGGCTGATCCTCGGGGACACTATCGTCTTCTCGGAGGATCTCGTAACGGAACTTGCTCGCCATAAGAGCCTCCTTAAAGTATATTGCGGATACGTGACCGTTATACGTATGGTCTCCCTAGTTGGAGATTAAAATCCTGTTATGGATTCACCTTTCATAAGGTGTAACGGGTGTTGATGAAGTCGTCCACGCTCTGTGTCTCCAGAGCTATTCTCAGATTGAGTATGTCATCCTCAGAGATGACTGTGGTGCGAGTAGGCAGCTCCAGTACAGCCTGGAGCTTGAGGAAAGGCTCACTGTCAGGAGAATACTCAGCTCTCAGTACCTTATCGTCTCCGTACATGACGTACGATCGGAGGCACCCGGGTATGACAACTCGGAGTTTCTCCACAAGAGCCTCTGCATTCTCTTTCGTGGATACCGCACCCACGATCTGGAACACATTAAACAGGGTATACATGAAGCACTTTACTGCCCCATTTAACCCCAGCTCTGAGAGAACCATCTCCATGTTGTCATGGTTCAGGAACTGTTCTCGGAACTCTTCGGGGTCATACCCCTCGAAGTTAAGAGTCGTCACAAACCGCGGCAGGATTCTTGCCTGCTCACAGATTTGTGTGATCATGTTCTTGATGTCGATGGGGATGCTGGGATGGCGTACCACCAGCTCCACAGGAGTACCGGGAGCGAGCCCGAATACCCCACCATCCTCTTCCCACTTCTCAAGACCACCGGGATATCTTACCTGGACTACTGTCTGCACGAGGACCTGGAGTTCGATAGACATGGTGCTCACCCCTTCTTGTTGCTGTTGCCACACTTGACGGCGATCTGAATCACGTTCGGGAGGATGGCCTTCATCAGTCCCCGCACGTTCTTCCTCACGACGTCACTGAGCTTACCGAGCGACTCGATAAAGCCTGCCTTGAACGTCGCCATCGGAGTCTTCTCGACTGATCCCGGATAGATCACCGCATACTGCTTAGGATCTATCACAGAGACCGTCAAAAAGTCCGGGTGCTCCACCACCAGCCTCATCATCTGCTCGTGTGTGAGAGGCCTCAGAGAGATCCCAAAGAGCTCTGGGTGCTCACACGCCTGAGCCCTCAATGTGTTCTCGGGAGCGATGACTTTCACATCATCTTCTATGATGAAGAGTTTATCGGTCTCCGCACCGAACTTCTCACGGATGATGTCGGCAGCGGGCCTCTCGTTAATCACCTTGGGCGCTCTGCCCGCCACTTTGAAGTTGACGGTCACGGTACCCTCTGCGGTGTGGTACTCATGATTACCGAGCACTTCGGGGATGGGTTTGCTGATGTCCTCTATGAAGATACCTTTGCTGTATTCGCTGAGGGATGCTTTGTCGGCGTCCAGCTCGTCTTTGAGCTGGTTGATCTGTGTGTGCTTGCTCTTGACGGAGTTGGCGAGAGTGAGCTTGCTTTCGTCGGTGATCATCTTAGATGCTGCTGCCATGATAGAACCTCCTGAGAGTTGTGAGAAAGAGAAAGGGGCGAGGGACACTCGCCCCTCATCCCCTACATCCATTTGATGTCGAATACTTCTTCGGCGGGCGCTGCGAGTACCGCAGGCACTCTCACCGGAGACTGCACAGGCTGCATCACTACACGCACCCCGTCTCCGGATCGGATACGAAGATGCTGCCCAGCAGCACGGGCCGCTCTCATCTGAGCGTGCGCTGAGGCACGGAGCGCCTCATCCTGCCGCTCTTTGTTCCAGTTCTCCACGATCGCATTGAGGAGATCTCTGGAGTACTCAGGCTGTACTGTGAATGCCCCGCGGGCCAGACTGCGATCGAGCCGGGCTGCCCGATCGATCGCATTCCACTGTCCCAGGCGGCACAGGTACGAGAAGTACCCTGCCACCTGCATAGGACTCAGCGGTACGCCACTCTGCTGATTAATCAGCGCGGTGAGCGTGGCGCACACCGGATCCTCCTTGGGGACCAGGCGCTGGTTGTCATTCCACCAGCGGATGATGATGTCCCGATCCGAGCAGCACAGCTCACGCTCGAACCGCTTCACCTTTGCCACCCCATTGTCCTTGAGGCGGCGGAACTTCCCACCCTCATCGACCACTGTGGTCACGGGGGCGGGAGCTGCGGGCGTAGTAGCTGTTGCTGCCACGGGCGTCCTCACGGGAGCGGGCGTCACGGGAGTCGTGACAGGAGTCTCTTGGGTAGAGGCTCTGGGCTTCCGATCGAGCACGACCTTACGCTTAATAGCCATAGCGGGATACTCCTTTGACTCAGGTGAGCTGTACTTTACGGGTCCGTCGTACGGGCTCGACAGATGTCGTGTGTGATACCGAGGCCGATTTCACACCATGCTCTCGTGCCCATGTACGAGACCGATCGATCTCCTCAGCAGAGAGCCGAGATATCGGGATGATATCTCCCACGGTCGCCATGAGATCTTCTGTGGTCAGATCCTCATGTTGCACATGGAACGCTCTGACAAGAGCTTCCTTCACCCAGGACTCGATCTCTGCGCCTGTGAACTTGTCACAGGCATCTACGAGCTGGACGATATCGCTCTGGTAGTTAGCGATGTCTCGATCCCGCTTACGCAGATGGATCGTGAGTATCTCCTGACGCTGCACTGCGTCAGGGAGATCCACCCAGAATTTTGCGTCGATACGCCCTGCTCTGAGCAGCTCAGGTGGGAGACTCGTCACCGAGTTGGCAGTCGCAGCGAGGAACACATCGGCTTTCCTCTCTTGCATCCATGTCAGCAGGAGCTGGAATACTCGACGTGTCGTCTCGTGAGACTCATGCCCTGACTGATTACCGGAGAGTCCCTTCTCAATCTCATCTAGCCACAAAATTGCCGGAGCGCAGGCTGCCGCAACGTCAAGCACGCTCTGCATGTTGTTCTCTGACTCTCCGACGAGGGACCCGAAGATACGTCCCATGTCCAGGCGCAGACACGGACGGTTCCAGATGGAGGCGATCGCCTTGATCGCCAGAGACTTCCCTGAGCCCGGCACACCCACGAGCAGCATACCCTTAGGAGGCTCTACTCCGTAGCGTCGTGCCTTATCCGAGAAGCATTCGGCACGAGCGGTGAGCCAGTCTTTCATGACTTCGAGTCCACCGATGTCAGCCATGGTCTCGGTAGTCTCTATGACTTCGAGGAGACCTGACTTTTTGACGATCGCCGCTTTCTCTTTCACTATGAGAGCGGGGTCGAACCTCCCCGACTCCTGATAGACGGCTGCGTAAGCGTTCTCAGCCTCTACCGAAGTCATCCCGAGGGAGGCGTCTGTCACCACCTCATCCTGTCGGGGATATGGAGCGTCGAGAGCGACACATAACTCTCTGAGCACACTCTTGAGCTCGTCACGACCCGGCAGCTTGTAATCGATGCGGGTCATTTCCTTTTCCAGCTCCATAGGGATGGTGCACCCTGCGGAGATGATGACGAGTGCCTTACCCTGCGCCTTGAATTTAGCGCTCAGGTTCTTTATCTTGCGGGTGATGAGTGCGTAGTCCTGGAACTCCTTGATCAAGAACGGGTGATAGTCATTGAGGAAGAGGATCGTGTTGTCGTCAGCCTTTTCGTCCAGCCATGTGAGAGGCTGGAAAGGATCCGTCGCGGTGTTCTCCATAGGCTCGCCTGCGGAGAGGTCACCATCTTGAATGACCAAGGGACGGATACCATCTGCGACGTCCCAGGAGAGTGTGTAGTATCGGGCTTCGTTGTCCTCGGAGTCTGTGGTCTTGGCGGCTGAGAGAGCGCGAGTGCAGTCGGTGAGCACGCGCTGTTCCTCGTGGGACTTGATCCACAGGAGGGGGTAGCCTGCTTTGATGTATGTCAGGAAACTCATAGTGAGGACTCCTTTCATTAATCCGTTGAACGGGAGAGTATGCCGAAGTGCGGCCTACTCATCCCCTACCTTAGTGTCAGCCGCATTTTGGCATACGGATGTTGCCTGCTGTTCGCCCGCTTCCATAGTGTTCTGCGGCGCAGTACAGTCTGAAAATATTCTAGCAAGCACATCTCCAACATGTCCTGGAAATTTTTGACACTGATAATATGTTTTATTAATTAAATCAGCAGGGCTTTGGCATAGAGAACAAGTAACTGCATTTTTTACTATCTTCATAATTGTTCCTTTCTTCGCGCCGCCTACAATTCTCAAAAGGGCGAATTGCAGGCAACGGTTACCAATGTCTGCTGCGGTGTTGGCAACTATCAAAATCGACATCACATGACACCACGGTTTTAGCGGCACAAGACGAACCCGCAGAATAGAAACACCGTGGCAGACTTGAGCTGTTGTGCGATGCGGAAGGAGTGCCTACCTTAGTGTTCCTGTCGCGCATTACTAACCAACACAAAAGCCAGCCAAACGCAAACGCCACGCAAAACGGTATAAATGTTGACCAACCCAAAGCGACCTCCAATTTTAAAAAGCACGACTGTAGTTTTGCATAACGATCCGGGCAAAGTAGGCTGTGTACTCATTGACTACTTGCCCTGTTATGCGTCTGTGGCCTGCGACTCCACCTCTTCAGCGGGCGCATCTTCCACGACCTTACGAAAGGGGCAATGCCCCTCGAACATGCTACGACCATTACACTGCGTGCGATTGTCGAAAAACTCTTGATGCTCGCAGGTAGCTACTGACAACGCCGGAAGTTTACAATCGACCATGATAATCCTTTCTTTGCGCCCGCCTACAAAATCGCCCTCGCAGGCCATTGCGCATAACGTGCCCGGCAATAGTTGTCGTGCCGTACCCGACATGTCAACTTTGCCGTGTTGCCTGTTGTAACTGGCGACTCCCCTTGTTCAGCCGCCGCCACTCACGGCAACACTCAGCACTGCACCACGAATTATTGTGCCGGTGCTGGGTTCCACATTGAAGGCATGGCCGCAACGGTTTCTCTACAGGCCCACTGGACATACTTGACATACCGGGCATACCACCCATCGCACCCATCATCATAGCTGCGGCCATCATTGCGCTTGCACCGGCTCTTTGCCTCATTTTAAAACCAACCTTTCGTTCTGCGGCGGCCTATCATATAGACTCGCCAGTTATTGCAGGCAACGATTCGGGCAACTCGCACGAAGTTTGCCCGCACCACTACCCATCGAAACCGCAATCATCGCACACGTCGAAACCACTGTCGGTTGACAACCTGCCGCCACAACGCGGGCAAATTTTGTGCTTGCCCTGTTGTGCGATGTGGAGCGCAGGTTCCTTAGTGTCCAGCGCGGCAATGCTACACGTTACCGATATGACACAATTGCTACATTCGAGATCAAGGCCACATTTATTCACGATATCTCCTTTGCCGCGCCTATAATTGACAGACCCGCGCAGAATTTCGTACAACGTTCACTGCATAGC
>Ga0315274_10017836_pt1 | contig 10003 bp, 5 predicted proteins | sample YL17G02_20_MG_FD_203700 | JGI IMG/M metagenome (GOLD analysis project Ga0315274, IMG submission 203700) | Sediment microbial communities from Yellowstone Lake, YNP, Wyoming, USA - YL17G02_20 | ecosystem: Environmental > Aquatic > Freshwater > Lake > Sediment | place: USA: Wyoming | collected... | reverse complement strand
CGCCGTCCGCGACGAAAAAGGCAAGAAAACAACCTATACGTACAGGCAGTCCGCCATCCATGATTTTGCCTGGACGGCCGACCCGGCCTTCATCAAGGTCGAGCGGGACTTCATCGCCTCCGAGGAAGTGACGGCGACCGAGTACCGGGATCTTTCCGGCCGGCTCGGCCTGCCCGTCGAGGAGCTGAAGCTGCCCGACGTCAAGATGATCCTGCTCATCGCGCCCCAGCACAAAGCCCAAATCGACCGGCACTTCAAAGCCCTTAAGGCGGCCCTTAAGTACTACGGCCTTTGGTACGGCCCTTACCCTTACGAGACGGTCACGATGGTGGACCCGCCCTACCGGACCGGGAGCGGCGGTATGGAGTATCCGACTCTGTTCACGGCCGGAACCTCGGCCATCACCTCGGACCGGGTCTGGTCGCCCGAAGGCGTCATCATCCACGAGTTCGGACACGGCTACTGGTACGGTCTCGTCGGCAATAATGAGTTCGAGGAGGCTTGGCTCGACGAGGGGATCAACACCTATTCGACCGGCAAAGTCATCGCCAAGGCCTACGGGCTCGGCGCCCTGCCGATCTCGTTCAAAGGTCTACCCCTGGACAAGTTATTCAGGGTGCCGTCTTACCTGGATTATGAACTGGACCGGGCGGCCGGGCTCAGCGTCGTCGAACTCGATCCGATCGTCACGGCCTCCTGGCTTTTTTACAGCCGCCTCAGCTACGCCCTCAACGTCTACCAAAGGGCAGCGACCACGCTCAACACCCTGGAGCGTCTGTTGGGCGAGGACGTCATGGTCCGCATCCTGCGCAACTTCCAGATGGGCTATCGCTTCCGACATCCCGGCTCCGAGGATTTTATCCGGATCGCCGAGGAGACGGCCGGCCGCGACCTGGGCTGGTTCTTCGGGCAATTCCTCTACGACACCCTGAATTTCGACTACGGGGTGGACGGCCTCCGCTCCACCGAGAAGCCCGTCGCCGATTTGGGCGTCTTCGACAAAGACGGCAAGAAGGATGAAACGACGCCCAAGAAGATCGATGAGCTCAAAAAGAAGAAGGACGCTTCGAAGAAGACTTTTTTGAGCCAAGTTACGATCAAGCGCCAGGGCGAGGCCAAGGTCGGTCCGGGTTTTCCGGTGATACTCGAAGTCGTCTTCGAGGACGGAAGCCGGGAGACGCGGACCTGGGACGGCCAGGCTCGCTGGGAGACCTTCCATTTCCAGAAACCGGCCAAGGCCGCGTCGGCCCGGATCGATCCCGAAAACCGGTGGCTCCTGGATTCCAATTTGGCCAATAACTCCGTCAAAGCCAAGCCGTCGCGGGCCGGCGTGTGGCGGATCACGAGCTTGGTCCTGTTCTGGACCCAGAACGTCCTCCACGTCCTGGGCGGACTGGTTTGACAAGGAGACGACCATGGGCATGATGAAAAGCTTCAAGCAGGGTGAGGTGATCGCGGCCCGGAGATCCAGGCTCATCCTCTACCTCTGGCTGGCCAATCTCGTCTTCGCCTTCCTGGTTGTCGCGCCGTTCGCGTTCCTGATCGGGGGGGATTTCAGCCGTTCCCTGCTGGGGGAACGCCTCGCCCGGGGCGTCGACTTTCTCTGGCTCGGCGATGTGATTCTCAAATACCAGGACGCGCTGGCCGGACTGTCCGGCTGGGTTCTCATCCCTGTCGTTCTTTACTTCCTTTGGTCCGTTTTCTCCAGCGGGGGCATCCTGGGCCGGATCACGTCCAAGCAGGATGAGAGGACGACCCTGGCCGGCTTCCTGTCCGACGGCTGCCGTTATTTTTTCAGATTCTTCCGCGTCTTCCTGCTCTCGATTCCCGTCTATCTTCTGGTCCTCGGCCTCGTTTACCGGTTGATCGGCACGTTGTTCGATTCCTGGTCCAAGAACGCCCGGACCGAATGGGGGGCGTTCTGGGCCTCGAACCTCAAACTCCTCGTCTTCCTGCTGCTCTTTTCGCTGGTCCGGATGCTCTTCGACTACGTCAAAATCCGCCTTGTCGTCGAGCAGAGCCGGAAGGCGTTTCGGGCCACCGTCTTGACCTTCGGATTTCTGGTCCGGCGCCTGGCCCGGGCCTGGGGCCTCTACCTCCTTATCGGCGTCCTGTCCCTGGCCGTATCGTTCCTGTTCCTGGGCGTCTCCAGGCTTCTGGCCGGGGGATTCGGCGCGATTCTCCTTATTGTTTGGGAGCAGATCTACATGGCGGTCCGCCAGGGATTCAAGGTGTGGTTCCTCTCGTCGGAATACCATTTCTATTGGGATAGCGTCCGCTGAGGCGGCCGAAACCGGTCATGGAAGAGACTCGGCTCAGTTTCCTGGGCGCGGCCCGGCAGGTGACGGGCTCCTCCTATCTGCTCGAATCCGGACCTTCCCGGGTCCTGGTGGACTGCGGCCTCCACCAGGAGCGTCCTTTCCAGGCGAGAAACTGGGATCGATTCCTGTTCGATCCCGGGGCCCTCGACGCCGTTTTCCTGACCCATGCCCACCTCGACCACTGCGGCCTCCTCCCCAAGCTGGTCAGGGAAGGTTTTTCGGGCCAGATCCTGACGACGCCCGCCTCGGCCGAAATCGCGCCGATCGTTCTCCATGACGCGGCCCGAATCCTCGAGGAAGAAGCCGCCTTCAAGAAGAAACGCCACCAAAAGGAAGGCCGCCGGGGCCCCTTTCCCGAGGTCCCGCTTTTCACGACGGCCGACGCCGACAAGGTCATTCCCTTGATCGAGACCGTCGCCTACGACGAGCCGGTCGAATTCGGGAACCTGTCCGCGACCTTCCGGGAGGCCGGCCATATCCTGGGCTCGGCCATGATCGAGGTTGAAATGGGACGGCCGGGCGAGCCGGGATTCAAGACGATCGTCTTTTCCGGTGACATCGGCCAGAGTCAGCGGCCCCTGATGCGCGAGCCTTCGTTTTTCGACAAGGCGGACTTCGCCGTTATGGAGTCCACCTACGGCGACCGGGCCCACGAGGATAAGGGCCGGCTCGACAACCTTCTGGCCGACGTCATCAACGACACGGTCGAGAAGGGAGGGAACATCGTCATCCCGACCTTCGCCGTGGACAGGGCCCAGGAGATCATGTTCTTCCTGAGCCGCCTTTTCGAAGACAAGCGCATCCCGTCCTTGCGGACCTTCCTCGACAGCCCGATGGCGGTCGAGATCACGGCCGTCTACGAGCGGCACCGCGAGGATCTCGACGACGAGGCCAAGGCCCTGTTCCGAAGCGGCCGCGACCCGTTCCGCTTCCCGGGGCTCAAGTTCATCCGGACCGGGGAGGAATCCAAGGCCGTCAACTCGATCAAGGGCTCCTGCATCATCATGGCCGGGTCGGGGATGTGCACCGGAGGCCGGATCAAGCACCATCTGGCCCGGAACATCTCCCGCCCCGAATCGACCGTCCTCTTCGTCGGGTTCCAGGCCAGGGGGACTCTGGGTCGTCTCATCCTGGACGGGGCGCCCCAAGTCCGGATTTTTGGGCAGACCTTTCCGGTCCGGGCCCGGATCGCGCAGATCCATGGGTTTTCCGCCCACGCGGACCGGCCCGCCCTCCTTGACTGGGTGGGCCACTTCAAAAAGCCGCTTCGCCGCCTGTTCCTGGTCCACGGCGACGAAGACGTCCTCGAAAGCCTGGCCGCCGAGCTCCGCAAGGACAAGGGACGGGACGTCGTCGTCCCCGGCCCCGGGGAAACTTTCGATCTCGAATAGACGTTGTCATAATGAGGGAAATTCTTAGTTCAATGGAAAGGAAAATGGCCGCAGCGACCATTGAGAGTTTAGCTTTCCCGAGTTGTCCTTATCAGCGCCTGCGTAAGGGCTCGGACCAGGCCATTCGAGGGCACGCTGCGATTTCCCCAGCGAGGAAATCTTGCTCGCTTCGAGCCTCCGCTCCCGCCTTCGCTCCGCTCGGCGGACCATGCCCGCTCCGGCTCTCAGACGACCCTCTTCATGGCCCGGTACCTCGCCCCTCTTTATTGAACTCTCTTGAAGTTTTTTCCGACAAGGTCAGGGCTTTGCTGTCATCAAACCGTCGTAATACCCGTTTATCTGTCACTCTTATTCCTAAAAACAACTCACTTAAGGAGTATGAAAGGAGAACGCGATGAGCGGACGAGGCTTTTTCGCCGGGGACATCCCCCGCCGCAAATTCTTGGAGATGGGCGTCAAGGGCGGCCTGGCCGTGGCGGCGACACCGGCCTTGATCAAGGAGCTTCTCGGGAAGGCCGGGCCGGGAGCGCTCCCGCCGGCCGGACCGGGGCTCGACAAGGCCGTCCTGGACCGGGTCGTGGCCAAGGCGCTCGAAAAGGGCGGCGAGTTCGCCGACGTCTACGTCGAGCACCGGATCTCGCGGACCATCCTGATGGAGGAATCCAAATTCAGGAGCGCCGAGTTCGGGATCAGCCAGGGTGCCGGGGTCCGGGTCATCGCGGGCGACAAAACGGGATTCGCCTACACGGACGAGATCGGGGAGGAAGCCATGCTGCGGGCGGCCGAGGTCGCCTCGTTCATCGCCCGGGGGAGCGCGGCCCGGAAGCCCGTTCCGGTCAAGGAAGGCTCGCGCCCGACCCACGTCACGGTCAAGCTCCCGCTGGGCGGGATCGCCGACGAGAAGCGGCTCGACATAATGCGGCGCGCCAACCAGGCCGCCCTCGACTTCGACAAGCGGATCAAGATGGCTTCGATCAACTACTACGACGAAGTCCGGGGCCGGACGATCGCCAACTCCGAAGGGCTCCTCCTGACGGACGAGCTTCCCCTCCTCTTTTTCATCGTCCAGGTCCTGAGCGAGGGGAACAACACGCGGCACATGGGCCGCGAGCGGCTCAGCCGCCACTCAGGGTTCGAGATGTTCGACGACGTAGCGCCCGAGCAGGTCGCCCGGACCGCGGCCCGCGAGGCCGTGGTCATGCTCGACGCCAAGGACGCGCCGGCCGGGAAGATGGACGTTGTCATGCAGAACGGCTGGGGCGGCGTCCTCGTCCACGAGGCGGTCGGCCATCCTCTCGAGGCCGACAACATCGCCAAGAAGATCGGAGTTTTCACCGGCAAGCTCGGCCAGAAGGTCGCCAGCGACGTCTTCACCATGATCGACGACGGGACCCTGCCCAACTTCCGGGGGACGACCAACTGGGACGACGAGGGGACGCCCGGGCAGAAGAATGTCCTCATCGACAAGGGCGTCCTGGTCAAATTCATGACCGATGTCCTGTCGGCCAAGCAGATCGGGATGGAACGGACCGGGAACGGACGGCGCGAAAGCTTCCGCTATCTTCCCATTCCTCGCATGACCAACACCTTCATCGCCAACGGGAAGGACAGGGCCGCCGACATCCTGGCCGCGACCAAGAACGGGATCTATGTCCAGGCCCTGAGTGGAGGAAGCGTCGACCCGACGACCGGCGTCTTCAATTTCACCTGCCGGGAAGCCTACCTGATCGAGAACGGCAAAAAAACGTCCCCGGTCAAGGGCGCGACCCTGATCGGCAACTGCCTCGAGATCATCCGGAATGTGGACGCCGTCGCCGACGACCTCGACTTCGGGCCGGGCATCTGCGGCAAGGGCCAGTCGGCCGAGGTTACGGCCGGTCAGCCGACCGTCCGTTTGCGGGGCATCAACGTCGGCGGAACCAGGGCCCGGAGCTGAGTCCGGAGCGAAGGAGACAACTATGGACTATAAGACACTGGCGGAACGGCTGGTCAAGGGCTGCCTTAAAAAGGGCGCCGACGCGGCCGAGGTCTATATCGAAACGGGACGGAACCTGAGCATCGAAGTCCGCAACGGCGAGGTCGAGACGATCCAGGAGGCCGCCGCCCAGGGCGCGGGCTTCCGGGTCTTCGTCAAGGGCCGGATGGCCCTGGCCAGCTCCAACGACTTTAAAGAGGATTCCCTCGACGACGCCATCGGCCGGGCGATCGAGTTCGCCAAGATCACGACCCCCGACGAGTTCAATGTCCTCCCCGACGACGCGGGCGCCACTGCCGTCGAAGGCCTTTACGACCCGGCGATAACCAAGGTTCCGATGGAGAAGAAGATCGAGCTCCTCAAGACGCTCGAGAAGCTGGCCCTGAAAGACCCCCGGATCACCAAGAGCGCGGGGGCCGGCTACGGAGAAGGGGAGGGTGAGGTCTTTCTGGCCAACTCGAACGGCCTGGCCAAGAGCTACAAGTCGGCGGCCTATTCGATGGGGATCTCGGTCGTGGCCGAGAAGGCCGACCAGAAATCATCGGGCGGCGAATACTGTTCGCGCCGTTTCTGGGCCGACCTCAAACCGGCCGAAGAGATCGCCGCCGCGGCCGCCCGCAAGGCCTACGAGCTTCTTGACCCCAAGCCGATCAAGACCCAGAAGGCGGCCGTCATCTTCGACCCCGACGTCGCCTACGCCGTGCTGGGCGGCATCCTCCAGGCCATTGACGGCGAAAGGGTCCTCCAGGGCGCGAGCTTTCTGGGGGCCAAGCTCAATCAGAAGATAGCCTCCGGCCTCGTGAGCCTCGTCGACGACGGAACGCGGGCCAAGGGCCTGTCCAGCGCGCCCTTCGACGGGGAAGGCGTTCCGACCCAGAAGCGGATGATCGTCGACAAAGGGGTCCTCAAGAGCTTCCTGTACAACACGATCGTCGCCAAGCGGGCGGGCGTCAAGAGCACCGGGAACGCCTCCCGGGGCGGCTTCTCGAGCATCCCCGGGATCGGGCCGCACGCCTTCTATATGGAGCCCGGCTCCCATAAGCCCGAAGACATCATCCAGGCGACCGAGACCGGCCTCTGGCTCAAGGAAGTGACGGGCTATGGTATCAACCCCGTCAACGGGAACTTCAGCGGCGGCGCCTCGGGCTTGTGGATCGAAGGCGGCAAGGTTGCTTTCCCGGTCAAGGGCGTGACGATAGCCGGGACGGCCGAGGAGATGCTGAACGGGATCGACATGGTCGGGACCGACCTCGACCTCAACCCTGGTTTCGAAAGGGATCCGTGGGGCATCACCTCCCCGACCTTCCGGATCGCCCTGATGCAGATAGGCGGAGAATAGGCGACGTTTATTCGAGCTTAATCTCTTTCCGGCAATAGCCGCCCTTGAGCGAGTCGTAGACGAGCTCGACCGCGCCCTTGCCCTCGATCATGAGCCGGAATTCCACCCGTCCGAATCCCGGGACGCCGGAGTCCGCCCAAAAGGCGTTCTGGAGGACCTTGGAGGGGCGGGTCTGGTTTCGAAAGGGATCCGTGATGGTCCCGGCCGCGAGGAGCCTGGCCCCGCCCTGGACGACGAATCGATCGACGCGGTGCAGCCGCTTCTGGAGGGCGGCGGCCGAAATCGACGGCGTCACCGTCGCGTTGGCGACGACGACGTCGACCTGGAACAGGCCGTCCTTGACCTTCGTCGCCCGAACCCGGTCGAAGGCCAGGCGGGGGAGCTGGTCGGCATGATAAAGGACGAACGCCGCGTTCCGGTGGCAGGTCTCGGCCAGCTTGAAGAAAGGCGGGACCCGGCTCGAGAACTTCTTATCGCCGCCGATCTCGATGTCGCCGTAGAGGGGGTGCTTATAGGGCTTCCATTCCGTGTACTGCTCGCCCAGCAAGACGAAATCCTGGTAGGCCATTTCCTCGAGGCCTCCGCCGCCCATGAACATGCCCGCCCCGCCGCTTTCCTTTTCCTCCTCGCCGCTCTTGGGGGCGGGCGTCTTGGGCTCCCGGGCCATGTCCATATCGAGCTCGTTCGAGAAGGAAAAGATCCCCAGCGTGTTCGTGTAAAAATCGATGCTCCCGCCGTAAACCGTGTACATGTCCTTGTAGATGGTTATAAAGCGGTAACCGGGGAGGATGGATTCGCCTTTCTTCCCGACGTAGTCGATGACCCGGCGGTCGGAGGGGTTCATATCGCCCAGGTTCTTGGCGCCCGGCCCGCGTAAGATCATCCCCCCGAAGTTATGGAAGCTCTGGGACCCCATGATGTTGGGATGGGCGATGATGAAATCGGCCACGGCCTTGGTCTCAGGGAAGCAGAACGGATAGGGGCCGGAGCCGCGCTGGACATAATTGGGCTGCCAGTTATAGGCGAAATTCCGGTTCATGTCGTAGGCGCCCGGTCCGTCCTCGTTGATGCGTCCGTCGCCGTCGTTGTCGACGCCCTCCTGACCGAGAAGCTCGTACTCGCCCTTTTCTCCGGGTTTGACCGGAATGAGGACTCGATGGTCCTCGGGGTGGAGCTTGTAGCTTCCGTAGGGGTCCTTCTTCCGCATCATGGTGATCGATCCGTCGCCGTCGAGGTCCTCCGGCCCGTCCTCGTCGACGGCGCCGTCCCGGTCGTCGTCGAAGGGAACCCAGCCGGTGCGGGGCGAATTCGGGTCGGACGGTTGATGGATATAGAACTCGCGGCTGTCGGGGTTCATGGTCGGGACGACATAGAAGGCCCGCTCATCCAGAAGCCGGGTCGCCAGGTCCGTCTTGCCGTAATTCTTGAGAAGGTACCAGACCATGTAAAGGGCGACTTCGCTGCCCTGGATCTCGTTCCCGTGGATGTTTCCGTCCACGTAGTAACCGGGCTTGTGCTCGGCCGGACCCGTCTTGGGGTTATTGAGAATGACTGCCCAAAGGTCGCGGCCCTGGACGGACTTGCCGATGGACTGGATGGTCACGAGCTGGGGATAGGCTTTCTCGAGGTTTTTCAGCGCCTGAGTCAAGTCGGCATGATCGTAGAAATGATCGAAACTGAGCCGGACATCGTCGGCGTCCGCGCCCGACCAGGACAGGAGGCCGGCCAGCAGAACCAGCACCGAGGCTTTCAGGCCAATAATCTTGATGTTCATCGTGTCCTCCCCGTTCACTTCAGGACAAGCTTAGCTTCGGCCGTGCCCAGCCGGGGCGACCAGGCCGCGACGACGACCTCGGACCCCTTGGGGCCCCGGACGGTCCATTCCAGCTTTCTCGTTCCGCCGCTCCCCTCCAGGAAGGGGATGGATTCGATCGGCCGGCCCGAGAAAAGGGTCTGGCCCGAGGCCGTCTTGAGCCGGACCGTGATCGGCCAGGCCGTTTGAGCCCGGCGTCCCTGGGCGGTCGAGGTCGGGAACCAGCCGTTGTTCGTAAAATAGACCGTCAATCTGTAGAGGTCCTGGCCGAGGACTTCGACCTTCGTCTCTTTGACGGAAAGCACCGGGAGCTTGGCCATGAGCTTCAGGTAAAAATCGACGCCGAACTGGACGGGCTTTTCCATGTCCGCGGCCGGCGGGTTGATCTTGAGGTAGGGGATAAAGCCGCCGATCTCGACCTCTCCCAGGGTGGGGTGCTTGAAGAGCGTCCAGGCCACGAATCCCTTCCCTTTGAGCGCCGCGTTGGACCAGTTCAGGAGATAGGCGTCGGGGTGTTCCTCGCCGTCCCCACCCGGCCGCTTGGGCATCTTCTCCATCATTTCGGCCATCTTGGCGGGCGTCACCTGGCCCGATTTGACCATTTTAAGGAGCATGGCCGCGTTGAAGTTGGGCGGCGCGCCCTGCTCCTTGAGAAAGGCGTCGATCTTCTCTTCGCCCAGGGCCGTGAACTCGTCGGAGGACATGGCCTTGAGCTTATCGGCCGTCAGGGCGTCCTTGGCCGGTTCCTTTTTGGGCTCGGGGACGGCCCACAGGTCCTGGGAGAAGACCGGAACCCCGTATTGGTAATAGCAGAAGGCCGTGAACGAGCCTTTGCCGACAACCTTGGCGCGCTTCTCGGGGTAGTCGAGCTTGGCTTCCTTGAGGGCGTCCTTGTAGGATTTCTGGATCTCGTCGAACAGGGGCTGGTCTATGCGGTCAATGGCGACGGCGGGGCCCATCCCGAAGAACATGGCGACCATGTCCTCGGTGATCTCCATGCCGCCGCCGATGTTCATGCCCTTGAGAATGTCGACGATATCCTTGATCGTATATTCCGCGTCGGGCTCCAGGCCCAGGAAGCCGGCCATCATTTTCGGGACCTTGACTTTATCGCTGGCCATCTTGGCCTGGCCGGTCTGCTGCAGGTTGAGGATGGTGTTCTCG
>Ga0315274_10017834_pt1 | contig 10004 bp, 7 predicted proteins | sample YL17G02_20_MG_FD_203700 | JGI IMG/M metagenome (GOLD analysis project Ga0315274, IMG submission 203700) | Sediment microbial communities from Yellowstone Lake, YNP, Wyoming, USA - YL17G02_20 | ecosystem: Environmental > Aquatic > Freshwater > Lake > Sediment | place: USA: Wyoming | collected... | reverse complement strand
CCGTCCTATATATTCAGACAGGAGTGATAGTCTTTGATACTATCGGGTTTCCCCATTCGGAGATCTCCGGATCTAAGGGTGCTGGCCCCTCCCCGGAGCTTATCGCAGCTGGCCACGTCCTTCATCGGCTGTTGATGCCAAGGCATCCGCCATGCGCTCTTGGTAGCTTGACCTTTCGAGAGAATATTCTCGACAATTACTCAAACAGAATATGCAGTTTTCAAGGTGCCCTCCGAAAACATACGATAGCTAACGCTATCGTCCGTCGGGACCTCCCTACGGAGGAATTTCGAACTTACCCATGTCACCCGATTTTGAGCTTGCGCTCTATAGGACATGGGTCCTTGAGAATTGAATAGTGTTGGATATTCGGTTGGGAGATTAAGACCTTGGAGTTAGAGAAATAGAAGCTCGATGTTCAAGTCCACCGAAGGAACAGGACATTTCAACGCTTCGCAATCTCAAAAGCTCCCTAGAAAGGAGGTGATCCAGCCGCACCTTCCGATACGGCTACCTTGTTACGACTTCACCCTCCTCACCAGACACACCTTCGGCACCTCCGTCCTTGCGGTTCGGTCAGCGACTTCGGGTGCATCTGACTCGGGTGGTGTGACGGGCGGTGTGTACAAGGCCCGGGAACGTATTCAACGCGGCGTGCTGATCCACGTTTACTAGCGATTCCGACTTCATGGAGGCGGGTTGCAGCCTCCAATCCGAACTGGGACCGGTTTTGAGAGATTAGCTCCACATTGCTGTGTCGCGACTCGCTGTACCGGCCATTGTAGCACGTGTGTAGCCCTGAACATAAAGGCCATGCTGACTTGACGTCATCCTCACCTTCCTCCGGTTTTGAACCGGCAGTCTCGCCAGAGTTCCCGACTTTACGTTGGCAACTGACGACAAGGGTTGCGCTCGTTGCGGAACTTAATCCAACATCTCACGACACGAGCTGACGACAGCCATGCAGCACCTGCGCACCGTGGCTCCCGAGGGCACTCCCTGCTTTCACAGAGATTCCACGGAGGTCTAGTCCAGGTAAGGTTTTTCGCGTAGCCACGAATTGAACCACATGCTCCACCGCTTGTGCGGGCCCCCGTCAATTCCTTTGAGTTTTAACCTTGCGGTCGTACTCCCCAGGCGGGGCACTTAATGCGTTAGCTACGGCTCAGAAGGGGTCGATGCCTCCCAAACCTAGTGCCCATCGTTTACAGCGTGGACTACCGGGGTATCTAATCCCGTTCGCTCCCCACGCTTTCGCTCCTCAGCGTCAGAAGTGGGCCAGAAAGCTGCCTTCGCCATTGGTGTTCTTCCCGATATCTAAGGATTTCACCCCTACACCGGGAATTCCGCTTCCCTCTCCCACTCTCAAGTCCGGCAGTTTCAAACGCAGTTCCCGGGTTAAGCCCGAGGATTTCACATCCGACTTACCAGACCGCCTACGAGCGCTTTACGCCCAGTGATTCCGGACAACGCTTGCCCCTTACGTTTTACCGCGGCTGCTGGCACGTAATTGGCCGGGGCTTTCTCCTGTGGTACGGTCAATATCATCCCACAGAACAGAGGTTTACGACCCGAAGGCCTTCATCCCTCACGCGGCGTCGCTGCATCTAGCTTTCGCTAATTGTGCAAGATTCTTAACTGCTGCCTCCCGTAGGAGTCTGGGCCTTATCTCAGTCCCAGTGTGGCTGGCTATCCTCTCAGACCAGCTACCCATCATTGCCTTGGTAGGCTGTTACCCCACCAACTAGCTAATAAGCCGCATCCCGTTCCAAGAGCGCATTGCTGCTTTCCCGCACAAGTCCGGGGACCTGTGCGACGTATCCGGTATTACCCGACCTTTCGGTCGGCTATCCCGAACTCGAGGGCACGTTAGATACGTGTTACTCACCTGTTCGCCGCTTTCAGACCGCTCGACTAGCATGTCTTAGACGCGCCGCCAGCGTTCGTCCTGAGCCAGGATCAAACTCTTCAAAAGAAAATTTTCTTAAAGAGATCTTTCGACCTCTTTCTTGTTTCAAACTTGGATATTTTGCCATCACCTGATTTCACTGATGAAATCAGGCACCGCAAAACTCTCCCGCATCACAACACTATTCAATTTTCAAGGACCCCGCCCTTCCCCCGTACCCGTCTTAAAGACATATTAAGAGCATGCACCACGAAGGGGGCAAACATTATATATACCAAATCCCTTTAATAATGTCAAGAGTAAATCAGAAAATTTTCAATAATCTTTTCGCCCCTTTTCCCAAATCCGATTCCAAGCCAGGATCGGAGACAACGAGATGGCGATTATACAGGCTTCAATCCCATTGTCAAGAAAAATCTTTCGAAAATTTCCCTCCCCTATTATTATCGGCTTCCTATACCGAAATTTTAGCTTTTCTAATAAGATACAATCACACAAAACAATATATCAATCATGTGTCGCAAATATTTGTTGTCATTTCAAATTCACATGTTTATTATAGTTCAATTGGATAAGCCAATGAAACGAGAATCCTTGATCACAATCTTGATCGGACTTGCATTCGTCGTCATATATGCATCCTTTCAAACGAAGATGCATTATATCGATGGATTGGGATTTGCGTATGACATTGCGAATTTTCCCATTTCTTATTGTTTTCACCAGCATCACCCACTCTGGTTGCCTTTGACATATCTCCTGTTCCATGCTTTCAAAATCATTATTCCAGGACTCCACGCGATAGTGTTTTTATCAATATTGAACGCTATCCTTGGCGGTTTATCTATAATTCTTCTGATAAGACTGTTAAACAGATTGACCGATAACTGGTATGCATCGGTTTTAGCTGGTCTGTTTATGGGCTTATGCTGGGGTATGATGATTGATTGCACAGACGTGAACATCTATATCTTTATGTTAGTGATGATTCTTATAACTGCATCAGTCCTCTTTGGCAAAGAAAGACTGACTAGAAAAAATGCGATAATTGTCACCTTACTGACACTCTTCGCAAGCCTTGTTCATCAAATGTTTATCTTTTATACATTATTTGTTCTGATTGGAATATTGATCCTCTCTCCTCGTTATCAACGGAAAAATAATGTTATCATCTGCGTGGGTTTATATGGAATCATGGTTTACCTTGTAAACTATATTATTTACCTATATTCAATATCTGTGGTGAAGGGGGAAATCGAAATCAGTTTCTGGGGATGGTTGACCGCATTCGGTCAGCGTTCAACATGGTGGACTGCTATTCAACAAGGTTTCTGGAGTTCATTGGAGATTTTTAATTTCCAGCAGATGAGTCTATTTATCCACACGCAGGGTAGCGAGCTGATGCATCACGCCGACAATTACGATGCGGTATATATCAGCACTGCCTCAATACTGATTCATATAATCATCATCGCTACGATTATCTGGGAAATCATCAGACTATACCAGGACAGAGAAAAAAAATTGAAATATCGAAAAGTGAGAATTCTTGTTCTTGTATGGTTTCTCCCTTTATATATTTTCAACCATCTTTTTTCCGCGTTCGAACTCCACTACAAGGTGTTATATTTACCGCCATTAATAATTCTTTGGACTCTTAGCCTGGTTGATTCACCGTCGAAATATCATCGTTCAATTGTGTATGCAGTATCCCTTCTGCTCGTATTCATGCTCACATGGAACTTTTTAACCGGTATGCTTCCAAACACAAACCCGAACAACAATAAATATCTTGTTCCGGTTCTGGATATCGCCCCATCAGTTAAGAAAGGTGATTTGATTATTCTCTCGGATCGGCAAGGTTACATGTCTTTTCTGGCGAGGATTTATACTGATGCTGATGCGATAACATTTAAAAAAGGATTCACCCCCTTCGCTAAAAAAAACCAGAACCTTTTGAAGATAGACAGGTATACGGTGGAATTTTTAAAAAATCGATACAATAGAATTCTTCTGACAGATGAAGCTTTCAAGAGACTACCTGAATATTTGTGTTTCCCGGAGCGTCGATTGCCTCCTCCACACCCATGGTTATTGGGAATGTATTTAACCTCGATGGAAAAAACAAATGAGGTAAAATCCCAGACAGGCCAGGTCCTGCATGAAATGACATTGGAATAGAAGATGCACACTCGCTCATATCTATTATACATTCTGCTCTCCTTGGTTTTGGCTTTTATCTATGCTGCGTTTCCATCGAGAATGCATTTCACCGATGGGCTCTATTACGCGTACCACCTCGAAAAATTCCCGATTTCGCAATCATGGCATCCTCATCATCTTCTTTGGCTTCCCCTGATGCATGTAATCTTCGATTTAATCAGAGCTGTTTTTCCAGATTACCGAGCAATGGCTTTCCTCCAGCTATCCAACGCTATCCTCGGAGGTCTTTGCATTTTTCTTTTCATATTATTGGTTTGTAAAATAACCAGGAACAACAACGCCGGAATCATGTCGGGATTGCTTCTCGGATCATCATGGGGCATGATGCATTACTCCGCAGATGCCAACATATACACCCTTGTGCTCGTTTTCACGTTTTTAACATTATTAATCATCGTCAGCGGATACCCTCTCACACTGAAAAGGGCTGTCTTCGCGACAATAATGATGACTCTTGTTACATCACTGCATCAGATGGGTTTCTTTTTTGCTTTCGTTGTATTAACGGGCATAATCGTACGATCTCAACGCTCATCAAGATTGCGTAACGCAATTATTTGCGCTTTTATTTATTCAGTTTTAACTGTCATCATGTATTATGGTGTTTATCTGTTAATAAGGGATCAACTATTCGGAGAAGTGGGTACCGGATTTTTCAACTGGCTCACCGTATATGGTCAGCGCAGAGAATTCTGGACCATGTTCTCGCGGGGATTTCTTCTGGCTCAGGAGATATTTGTTCGAGCCCAGCTTAATCTTTTTTTGCATATCCAGGATACGATTAAAGCTTTCAGCGAACAAGGATACAGAGAGACATATAATACCCTTGTGCTTTATGTCATTTTCCATATGATAATTTTGTTATCAGTCCTGTTTGAGGTTAAAAATCATATTATTTTCAACTATAACAAACAAGACCTGCAGCTTCGATCCATTCGTCAAATGCTGATATTATGGTTTATGTTATATTTCATTTTCAATCAGTTTTACTGTGCGTTTGAAATTCATTACAAGCTTTTTTATCTACCTCCGCTTTTACTAATATGGACATTACAGATTCTTGAATCCTCGCCTCGCGAAAGAAAAATCTGGAACGTTTTAACAGTCGCTATTCTAGCAGGGATGTTTATCTGGAACACGACAACGGGTGTTATTCCGAACTCTCACCCTGAGAATAATCCTTTTCTTAAAGATGTTCTGGCTTTAAAACAAATCGTAACCGATGATGATCTTGTTATATACGCAAGGCACGAGAGATATCTTTCGGCGTTAACCCGAGTTTACACATCCGCTGATTCCGTATTTTTTCAGACTGAATTCCGCTATTCATCAGGCGAGAAAAACTTCGACGAGATTAACAAAATCACAATCGAGTATTTAAAGCAACGTTACAAGAGGATAATCCTGTCGGACAATGCATTTAAATCGGGTTATAACAAATGGTTTTTTTCCGGACATCTTCTACCTCCACCCCATCCCGAATTCATTGCTTTTAACCGCAGGTGGATGTATGAAATAAGCCAGATCAAAACCGAGGATGGCAAAATTTATCATGAAATGGGATTCTTATCGGAGCTGACGATACAAGAAACCATCTTAAGCACTAACCAATAATCGGTTCTTATTAGCTTAATAATTGACTTTGGATTCCTAATAACGCTTAAGACAAAGCAAAACAGAAAGTTGTTATTCCCTTCGTTAAGAAATAAAACTGCTAAAAAGTTGACAGGTTATTTGAGAAAGTGAAATTTAAACGAATATATAAAAGGATTGACATCATAAAAATTCTTATCGGCATCTTTTTCGCAATCGTTTATCTATCATTCCCCACGAGGATGCATTTCGGTGATGGGCTTTATTACGCGTTTCATATTGAAAAAATGCCTGTGAATCAAGCGTTTCATCCGCATCATCTCCTGTGGCTTCCCATAATGCATTACCTGTATTCAGCTTTTCATTACATATTCCCGTTCCTTCGAGCGATGGTTTTTCTTCAGGCTTTTAATGCATTATGCGGAGGGCTTTCGGTTTTTCTAATGATACGCATAGTCTCATCAATCACCAAAAATCAAATAGCGGGCATAATTGCAGGACTTGCGCTCGGACTTAGCTGGGGAATGCTTCATTACGCTACCGATGCGAATGTCTATGTTCCTGTCCTGACACTCGCGCTTTTTAATTTTGCCCTGATAACAGGTTCGAGACAACTCGATTATGGAAAATCTCCTTTCGCGACAATCATAATGGTTTTGATTTCATCGCTGCATCAAATCGGATTCTTTTTCTCATTCGCAATTCTGGCTGCAATCATAATCCGTTCATCGAAATATCAAAGAATCAAAGTAGCAATTCAGTGCGCAATCATCTATGTCGCTTTGAATATAATTCTTTATGGTTCCGTATTTATGGCAATCATAAATACGATTTCCAATCCATTTCAAAAAAATCCTTTCACGTGGATAACGGCATTCGGACGCAATCGGGATTACTGGTCTTTATTCTCGCTCGGATTTCTCGGAGCTCAAAAATCCTTCGACCGTTCACAGTTCAATCTGTTCTTTCATATCATCGATCAGAACAAGGCTTTTTATGAAGGCGGTTATCATGAATCCGCATTCATTCTTATTCTTTACGGTCTCGTGCAATTTATTGTTCTTGTCACAATGTTATGTGAATTATTCTGCTTAATTAGACGAAAAAATATCAAATGGCGCGAAACAAGAATAATTCTTCTGACATGGTTCATCCCTTTTTATATCTTCAACCAGTTTTTCTGCGCTTTTGATGTCGGCTACAAACTTTTGTACCTGGCACCGCTTATTATGATATGGACTTTTCAGTTACTTGGTTCATCAACTCGATTTGTATTAATCATTAAAAAGGCAATTCCGGTAATACTTATCGGGCTTGCCATATGGAATTTTGCTGATGGCGCTATCCCGGATACGAAACCTGAAAACAATCCTTATTTCAGGGATGCGCTTGAAATAATGCCTTATGGTGATAAAAGCGACCTTGCCTTGTTCACAGAAAAAGAGCGATATACATCAGCGGTTTTGAGATGTTATTCCAAAGCTGATTCCGTATTCGTCAGAGAAAATCCTTTTATGATCCCATCAGAAGCGGTGAATGTTTCATCTATAAATCAACAAACTATCGAATTTCTATCGAGCCGATATAAGAGAATAATTGTCTCGGATGCGCTTTGGAATTCCACAATGGATGAATGGCATTTACCTGATGGGCATATTCCGCCGCCGTATCCGGAGATAATGATTGTGAAGAGGTCGGAGTTGATGAGCAATAAGCAATGGGTTTTTTCGTTTGCCGACTTGGTAATTCGACTGCGCTGATATAACATTTCCCCTTGCTTACACGTGGGGTGCGTAACAAATTTCCCCTTGCTTACACGTGGGGTGCGTAACAAATTTCCCCTTGCTTACACGTGGGGTGCGTAACAGATCTCCCCTTGCTTACGCGCGGGGTACGTTAATCTCTGTTGATAGTTCCATCATTTATCGCTTGTTTTATTCTATTCAGGGAGCTGGAGATAACATCGCTTATTGAGCCTCGTGCGGAAAATCCTCCAGCGCCTCTATGTCCACCGCCCCCAAACAGAAGCGCTACTTTGGAGGCATCCCACTCACCCCTCGAACGAACCGACACCTTCACCTCATCCGGTGCTGTCTCCTTGAATAAAAGCATATTCTTTATGCTCTCACCGAAAAGCGCCACATGTTCGATAATGCCCTCGGAGTCAGCGATCAGCGCGCCAGTGCGTTCAATCATGTCGAGAGTCATCATCATATATGCGAGATGCAGCTCATCATCGTATACGAGCGAATTAAGAACCTCGCGTTCCAGTTCCAATGCTGCGAGAGAGCGGGATGCGTAGACTTTCCTGTAAACATGGTTCGGATTCACGCCGGCATTTACAAGTTCCGCCGCAAAAAACAAAGTGCGCGCGCTTGTGTTGGAATACGAAAAGCGTCCGGTGTCTGTATAAATGGCGGTATAGAGGGCTTGCGCGATATTCGGTGTAATCTGGGCATTGAAAGCTCGGGCAATCTCGTATATTTGCTCGCCGGTGGCGGCATAAGTGCTGTCAACCCAGTTGATATCGCCATATCCGTTGTTCGTAACGTGGTGGTCGATGTTAATAATTTGGCTTTTATCATCCCTGGACCATTCATAGAATTTCCTACCGAGCCTTTTCAAATCGCCGCTGTCGAGAACAATAATCACATCGAAATTTCCCACAGATTCATCAGGGATCTCATGATGAATCTTCTCTATTCCTTTCATCCATTCATAGAACTGCGGTATATCAGTTTCGCAATAGGAATAAACTGATTTGCCAAGTTGTTCGAGAATATAATGCAATGCAATAACGCTGCCGATATTATCGCCATCGGGAAACACATGTGTTCCGATGAAAAACCGATTGCTCATGCGGATTGTATCAAGAGCTTTTTCGAAGTTATTATTTCTTTCGTTCATCTGATTTTTTATCGCCTGTATCGTTGGTTTCGCTTTCGCTTCGCTCTTTTTGAATCGATTCGATAAGCTTGTCGATTCTCGCACCGTAGATCATTGAATCATCAAGCTTGAAATTCAATTTCGGGATTTTCCTTAGTCGCATCGCGCCTCTTAATTTAGCTTCGATGAATCCGCTTGCTTTCCTGAGAATTTGTTCCACCTCACCGCGTATGGTGGGATCTCCCGGATGCGAGATAAACACTGAGGCTACATCGAATTCTCTTGAGAGTTTTATATGGATTATGGACATAAGTTTTAGACGGGGGTCATCGAGCTCCTCGCGGATAATCGCATCGATCTTGGTTCTCATCAGCGATTCAAGCTGTCTTTTACGTTCTTCTTTCATTATGTCGTCCTTGAACGAAGTTGCCAAGCCATCCTGGAAGGATAGGCTACAACATTTTAAAAATACTCCTCCTCGTATGCTTCCAGCTCAATGCCATCAATAGATTCGATCTCATCAAGCACTTTTCGAAGAGTGTTCTCTATCACCGACTTGTCGTTTGAGACACATGAGATCCCGATCACAGCGCTATGCCAATGATCATGATTATCGATTTCTGCGATTGATATGTTGTATTTTTTTCCAAGTCGCGTAATAGTCCCTTTGAGATAGCCTCGTTTCTCCTTCAGCGAATTAGCCATAGGGAGTCTGAGATGGATTTGGAAAGTGCCGATAATCATTTTCGGAATATCGAAATCACTGATTTTAAAAAGTTAAGTTGAGAATTATAGGGGAATAATGCAGATAGAGCAAGAAGTACCTCACCCTTGATCCCTCTCCGTGAACGTAGAGGGAAAGATTATAATATCAATTCAAAAAATTCAGATCGTCTTCTAATTCAGAGCTATCTGAATTGAACTGAACTTTCTTTGAATTACCAGATTCCTGCTTGCCCTCTTCCTCCTTTGGCTTATCCTCATAAACAATTGCAACCTCCTGATATTTCGATGGTTCTATCTCCGAAATGAACGGACTCACTCGTTTAATTATCGGCATGGAACCTTTTCGACGCATCAATTGCGGATACGTAAGATACAATTCATCCTTCGCTCGTGTCACAGCGACATAGAAAACACGGCGTTCCTCATCGCCGTAACCATCACGCAACGCAAGCGCTGATGGCATATTCCCCTCACGGCAATTAATGAGAAACACAATACTCCATTCCAGACCCTTCGCCTGATGAATCGTCGATAGAATCAGAATCTCCTCGTTATCTTCAGGAGCGATTAAATCCTCAGCTGCGAGCCCTCCGAGAAGGCTGATTTCATCGAGGAATTCAGTAACCGATTTGTATTTCTCCGCGAAGTTACCGAGTTCCTCTATATC
>Ga0315274_10017830_pt1 | contig 10005 bp, 13 predicted proteins | sample YL17G02_20_MG_FD_203700 | JGI IMG/M metagenome (GOLD analysis project Ga0315274, IMG submission 203700) | Sediment microbial communities from Yellowstone Lake, YNP, Wyoming, USA - YL17G02_20 | ecosystem: Environmental > Aquatic > Freshwater > Lake > Sediment | place: USA: Wyoming | collected... | reverse complement strand
CCTTGGCGCCGACCTTGACCTCGCTCAGGGTGGCGGGCATTTCTTCGTCTCATAGTTCTGAATCACCCTGGCGAGGTGGTTGTGCCAGTCCGCGCCGTATTCTGACTCGTTGGAGACTTCATAGAGCACGTTGTCCAGAACTTCGAGTGGTCGCCTTGCAGTCCCTTGATGGACGACACCACCATCGCGCCGTTGAAGAACGGCTCTTCGCCGCAGCACACCTCGGTGCGGCCCCAGCGCGGGTCGCTGCCCAGGTCGGCGTTCGGCGCGCGGACGATCAGCCCGCCGCGCCGATACTTGTCGCTCTGGACCATGTATCGCACTTCGTAGCCTTCGACCGCGCCGGCTTGACGCATGAGCTCGCTCTCCCACGTCTCGCTCGCGCCGCACCCACTTTATCGCTATCCGCTTGGAGGATGCGGGGCGGAGCAAAGTCTATGCGGAGAACGGGCCGAAAGTGCTCAAGCCATTTCACCGCCCGTGAGCGAGCGATGACGGCTGCGCGCCCGTGCAAACAGCGCGGGCCTCCCGCCACTCATTGGCAATATGCATGGCGAAGTAAAGCCAGCCCTTGTACCGCCCGCGTTGCTCGAATTTGCTATGGGTGCGCTCGGAGCAGGCGATTGGATAAAGCCGTCCATCGTGTAGCTGGACACCGGATGTTTGGCCATTTCGCCGGCAAGTTGCTCGGAAAACTTCGCGGCCTCCTGTTCGGTCACGAAGTCTTTTTGCACCGGCATCTTGAACAGCTTGCTCAGCCGTCCGTAGCGCGGGTTGCAGATCGCACTCACGTACTTCGCCTCCGGCGCGTAGAGCGCCACGCCCATGTTGACGAATTCGCCCGTGGCGATGTCGTGGACGTATCGAAGAATGGTGAAACTGTAGGTCGTTTTCATTTCAGCAGGTGGTTGATGGCCGTGAACAACTCCGCCCGGTGTTGCCGGGCGTCCCGCAGGTAGCCCGCAATCCCATCGGCAGCCCCGTTGTTCGTTTTCCATTCATTCGGAACCGCGTCAAGATACTCGTCGAGCCGCCCGTCCGTCAAAGCCTCCAAGACTCCCATCAGCCGGTTCCAGTTGTGGGCGTTGCCCTTGAGTTGTTCAAAAAAGACGTGATTCCGCCCGCATCTTGACCACCACTTCGCAGTCCGCGCCGCTGTCGTCCTTGCAGAGCATCAGGCACGGCTTCGTCCTGCCGACCGACATCACGCGCAGGAAGGCGACGGCTTGAAGCCGGGGAATCTGGATGGCGCTCATTTTCTGCCGTTCAGCTTGGCGGCGATCTTGCTGAACTGCTCCAGGATCGTTTCCAAGTCGTCAGCCAGTTCGGTGGCCAGGGCTTTTGGGTGAAGTGCAGGTTGGTCCGCAGGTCATAGACCCAGAGTTTGTCCGTCCAGGCTTTCGCGCGGCCTTCCTTCTTCTCGAAGAAGATCACGTTGGCCTTCACGCCGGGCGAATACCAGATGCCCGTCGGCAGGCGCAGCAGGGTGTGAACGTTGCATTTCTGAAGCAGGTTGCGGCGGACCTTCTCGCCCGCGCCGCCCTCGAACAGCACGTTGTCCGGCACCACCATCGCCGCCCGGCCGTTGATCTTCAGCAGCGTGTAGATGTGCTGGACGAAGTTGAGCTGTTTGTTGCTCGTCGAGGTCCAGAAGTCCTCGCGCAAGATGACCTGGTCGTCCTTCTCCAGGTCGCCCTCCTCGTTCACGAACAGCAGGTTTTGCTTTTTGCCGAATGGCGGATTGGCCAGGACCATCGAGTATTCCCGGCGCCACGGCGCGGCCAGGCTGTCGTGCCCGGAGTGGACCACCACCTTGTCCCCGCCGATGCCGTGCAGGTAAAGGTTCATCGCGCACATGCGCCCCACCTTGGGCGAGAGTTCCATCACCTCGACCAACTCCTCCCGCAGCGCGCGTTTCTCGTCGCGGTTCAATTCCTTCTCGAACCGGTTCAGCACATAACTGTAGGCGCTGACAGCGAACCCGCCCGTGCCCGCCGCCGGGTCACAAATGCTGTCTTGCGGCGTCGGCTCCATCACCTCGCACATGGTCTGAATGACGGGGCGCGGTGTGAAATGCTGGCCGGCGCCACGGGCGGACTCGGACGCCGACCGCTGCATCAACTCTTCGTAGATGGTGCCCTTCACGTCCACCGGCAGACTGAGCCAGTCCACCTTGTCAATCAGGTTGACGATGAGCTGCTTCAACAGGGCCGGGTTGTGAATCTCGCACCGGGCGCTTTTGAAGATGACGCCCAACATGCCGGGCTTCAGCGACAGCTTCTCCAGGATGTCGCGGTATTTGTCCTCCAGCGGCGCGCCGTCGAGCGGCAGCAGCACCTTCCACCCCAACTCCGGCGGCACGATGGCGGGCTTGTGGTGCGGCGCCTCGGTGAGCTGGTCGGCCATCTTGAGGAAGAGCAACAGCGTGAGCTGCTCCACATACTCGAAGCAACTCAGGCCGGCGTCTTGCAGGACTCCCGCGTAACTCCAGGCTCGTTTACCGATTTGGGAGGAGTCCATCAGGACTTCTAGGAAGGCTGCAAACTCAACAACTCGTAACGGTGACGTTGCGTGCCGTCGCGGGTGGTGATTGTGATCTCCCGAAGGCGGGCGCGGCAGGGGTGATTGGTAAGCGGCAACATCGCCTCCACCGCGTTGTCTTCGACTTCATCGGCGATCCGGCCTGCGATGGTATCGCCTTCCTTGGGCCGGAAGTCGAAGCGCCACGAATCCAACGTTGCGCCGCGAAAAACGCCTTCCATCTCCACAGGCCGGTCGGTCGTCTTGGCCGCACCCACCCGGTCTCGCGCCGCAGCCAACCGGTCCTTTGGGATCGCGACTTTCAGTTCGCCGCTCTCAACACGCAGATAGGCATCCTGACCCGCCACGACATCAAGAAAATCCTTCAACCGTGGCAGAACTCGTGGAGAAATCTTGTCGAGCGAGAACGCAAACCGTTCATCCGTGTCCGCGGCTGACGCCAGCACCTCCGTCAAGCGCACCAAGGCATCAGACAGTTGTTCCGCAGCGATAAAATCAGCCGGTTGCGGCTGGGACAGCTCCAAACCAAACGACCCGCGTGGGAGACCGGTCAACAAAAGTTTAGCTTCCGACTCGTCCTTGCGTGGCCCTCGCGCTCCGACTCGCCCATGCTTCTGCGCGGAGTATTGTGTTTTCACCATCTCCAGGAACGGCTGCAACGCCGCCACCGCGAATTGAGCGTCTATCCCTTGCGATCCGAGAACTGGTGGGCCGGCGAAGAACAGCACCGTTCGTGGGCGGGGCGGCCCGGCGGGTGTTTCCCTTGCCTGCTTTTCAAGACTCTCCCGGCGCGTGCGCAACGCGAGGCTCATGATTGGATCATCGGCCGACGACGCCAGCAACCGGTCCATCTCCAGCAACTGAGCCTGAAGAAATGTCTTTTTGTCGGTGTTGGTCATGGCTGTTTGTTCAGTAGCGCTGCTGCGTTATTATCGCTCGCCGCAGTATTCAATTCAACCCGAAGCATACCCTTCCAAACGCCATTCCGGCGATGCGAAAACAGGCCCGTCCAGTAACGGGTGATGTCAACGAGAGCCTTTCCATTCACCTGCAAATGCACCGGGAAATGATCCAGATGAAACGTCTGCCTGCTCCGATCGCGGTCGAAAAACTCAGGCAGCCCGACCTGAACCGTCGAGATGAATTGGTTGGGCGGGATGCCGGACGGGAGAACGAAGAAGGTGATCAAATCAAGGTCATGGGGTGCTCGCGCCTCGCTGGTCTCAATGTCTTCCATGAAGCTGCCATCGAGCCACTGAAAACCATCCGGAATGTTAAGTTTCGCAAGGCGCTGTCGGAAATCGAGCCAGCCTTGGAGAATGGCACGACGCTCGGGTGAAGTCGCGAGCTTCGCGCAGACCTCCTCGCTTGTCGCTGGAAACGGAGACAACTCATCGGGCTGCCGCGGATCGCCGAGGTGCGGCGGCAACACTTGGTTGTAATCGAAGTCCGGGATCGGCATGGCGTCAGTTTAGGGATGTCCGGACCGTTCGCACGCGTTTCTTTCGCGATGACTTGGCTTTTGCTATCACGCGGCGGGCGGCGAGGATTTGCCGGGCGCGTTCCTCGCGCTCGGCGGCGATGCGTTTCAACAACTCGGCGGCGGGTTCGTCCTTCGGGTCTTGCAGGACGAGCTGGCCGGTAAAGGCGTGGCGGAGGATGGATTGCCGCAACGCCTGCGCGCTCTTCAGCTTCGCGGCCAAGTCGGCTTCGAGGTGCTCGATGACGGAAAACTGGTCTTCGACTTCGCCGATAATGACTTCTTGCTCGGCTCTTGGGGCTAACGGGAGAACCGTTATGTTCAGCATGGTCTGGTTCACAAACGGCTGTCCTGAACCGGCCGACCTGCTGCGCAGCCTTGCTCTCGTAAAGCAGAATTGGAGGAAGCTCAATTCGACGGATTCAGGAACAAAGGTCGCATAGATTGCGTTGTCTGTGACCCAGGCTGGCCCACTTGTCGTGTAAGCGTTGCCGCAGTGTTCCCCAACCCGTCCAATCACGAGGGTGGGGAAGCCGCACACGAATTCGTGATGTTGCCCATTGACCCCATTGCCTCCGTAAACAGGGTAAGCACCTTCAGTGGCTTGGCGCACACTCAGCCCTTCGCCGCTCGACCAGCAGAAGAGCTGTTCGCCCGACGCCCAGCACCAGCCATCGGGCAACAACGGTAGATTGGTCGTGTCCGGCGCGACGGGTTCCCTGTATTTTCCCCTCCAGTTCTTGGGCGGTTCCTTGCCGGCTTCCTTGAACTTGCGGAGTTGGTCTTCCTCCCAGCGGCGGCGGCGTTCGGCGAGGACGCGGGTGAGCAGGGCCGCGGCTGGCTCGACCTTGCGGTGTTTCTTCCGCCAGTCGGCGGTCAACGCGCCTTCCACCGCCGCCTTCAGCACCGCTGCCCGGTATTGCGCCAGCTTTGCCAGCACCCGCTCCATCCCCGCCCCGCCCGCGTCGAGGTCGGAGAGGAGTTCGTCGAGGGCATCGGCGATGCGGACTTGCTCTTCAAATGGCGGGACTCGGAAAGGAGTCTGCTCAATGTGCTCAGCTCGAAGGTTGTTGATGTTTACTCCAGCCGAAGCGTTGGAGACGCGGTTGCGATATTCCTTCGTGTGAAGAAACCAACCGAGGAACCGGTGCTCAATGTATGCCTCAGGGCGCAGACCAAAGCAGAACGCCCCAAATGATCCGTGCCACGAATGCTTCAACTGTGCTGCTTTGCCCACGATCGCACGGCTACCACTAGATGCCGCCACAACGATGTCATCTGCTCGCAACTTCTGAATTTCGGAAACGTCCTTCGCCGGGACATAAACAAGGTCATCAAAGACGAGAGTTCCCTGAATGTTGTTAGCCCGCAGAACGGGAACGAACCCTTCCTCCGGGTTCTTCCTCGATTCTTCCTTGCGGTACGTAACTCCCCGAATGACTTCAAGCACGTCGCCCAGATGCGCAGCTTTCCAGCCCGGTGGCAGTTCTTGTCCGTTTGCTTCACTCATGCCGCGAGCTGTTCATTGAGTTCCGCGAGGGGCGGTCGGCGTTTGTCCTTCGCACCTTCATCCCGGTTTGGGGGTGGCGAGTTTGACGCGATACGGCACGGGGTCTTCGGCCAGCGCCTCGTCAGTGTGCGCCGTTTCGGGTTCGATCACGACGCGGACACGGGCGCGCAGCACCTTCGCCACCCGCCGCAACATGCTCAGGGAATGGCCCTCGTAGCCGGGGGATTCGAGCCGGCTGATTTGCTGCTGGGAGGTTTTGAGTTTGCGGGCGAGTTGCTGCTGGGAGAGGCCGGCCTTTTCGCGCAAGGCGGCAAGCTGCAAGGCCACATCCCACGCCTCGCCCGCGCGCTTGAACCGCTCGGCAAAGTCCGGGTCTCTCAGTTGCTCTTCGAGAAAAAGGTCAAAGTTCGTTTTGCTCATGTTTCGTTTCTCTGCTTCCAGTCGCGCATCCGTTCGCGGGCGGTGTCAAGGTCGCGGGCCGGGATGGCCTGGCCTTTGTTGCGGATGCCGTGGACGACGATGATGCGCCGGCCCTTGACAAAGAACCACAGCACGCGCGTGTTGAGTTTGCCGACGTGACGCAACTCAAACAGCCCGTCGCTGAGCCTCTTGGTCAGCGGCTGGCGGTGGCATTGACGATTCCGCAGTTTCTCCAGCCCCGCCGCCACCGCTGCGAAGTCGTCCCGGTCGCCGGCCTTGAGTTCCAAGAGGAACTCCCGCACGGGCGAATGACCGCTCACCGTCACGTAAAACTCTACCGTGAAATCCATCAGCGTGCTACATCAAATTTGATGTTTCCGGTTCAGGCCGCCAGCCGTTCATTGAGTTCCGCGAGGAGCGGAGTGAGTTGGTCGCCAAAGAGCGCGTGGGCCCGGCCCAGGCTGCCGTGCTGACCGAACCAGCCCATCCCGAAATCGTCCGGCTCGATGCTCAGGCTGGTGGCGATGTGCTCGGCCATGCGGTCCAGCCATTCGGCTTGCTGGCTGGTGAACCGCACGCCGGCCTGTTCCTGGTCGTGCCGCCACACGGCGTAACGCTCGCGCACCTGGTCCGCGCAGGGCACCAGCGGCAGTTCGGGCTTGAGCGCGTGCCGCAGGAGCGCGACGAGGTCGGCCAACTGGTCGCCGCCCCGCTGCGGTTTCGTCGGCGCGTCGGCCAGGGCCGGGGCCTCGACCACGCTGAAGGCGCGCCAGAGCGCCACGGGCGAGGCGCACAGCGGCGGCAGGGTGAGGGCCTCCTTCAACTTCCGCAGGTCGGCGAGCGCGAGCTTGAGCGGACGGGTGCCCGCGTAAAGCACCTGGAGCGCGGTGATTTCATCCCGGTGGTCCTGAATCCACTGGCGGAAGTCTTTGATCCTGGTCTGGGCCTTGGCGAGCGCCTGGGCGTCGAAACCGGCGTAGAGGACTTCGTCAATGTTGTGCCGGTCGAGGGTCTGCTCGTTGGCGGCGCGGATTTCGAGGATGCGGCGGCGCAGCGCGGCCTTGAGCAGCGGAGTGACCGCGGTTTGGGCGAGTTGCTCGGCGGCCTTCTTGATCTGCTCGGGTGTGGGGGGCGCACCGGGAGAACTGGCTTGGGCAGCGGCGATTTGTCGGTCGGGGTCGCAAGCGTTCAACAGGTCGTGGGCGAGGTCGGCGAGGGATTTGCCGCCGGCGAGTTGTTTCAACTCGGCAAGTTGAGGCACCGTGAACTCGCGTTGTAGCCGGGCGAAGCGGCCCGCGAGCGTGGTGAGCGCGTCCGGGTGCATACCGCCCTGGGCGACGTGGTTGAGCAGTTGTTCCAGAGTGGCGGAAGGCTGACGGTCAAGCGGGGTGCACTCGGACTTGTCCTGCTCGCACACGCCGACAGCGTCCACGATGATGAAACGGTCCTTGGCTTTGGCGCTGGGGGTGACGGCGCGGAGTTTGTCGGGGCTGAAGACGCGCACGCCGCGGCCTTTCATCTGCTCGAACTAGCCGGCGGATTTGATGTTGCGCAGGAACAACAGGATTTCCAGCGGCTTCACGTCAATGCCGGTGCTGATGAGGTCCACGGTGACGGCAATGTGCGGGTGAAAGCTGGTGCGGAAGCTGGCCAGGAGGTCGTCCGTGGTGAGATTGGAGCGGCGTTCCCAAGTGGTGACTTCGGACTCGGTGCCGTCGTCATTCGGAACCTTCTTCGTGACGCGGAGATGGCCGGTGCGGTAGGTGAGCTTTTCGCAGAAGTCGTTTTTCTCGGCGAATTCCTCGCGGACGATTTTGACAATGTCGTCGGCGTGCGAGTCGTTCTTGGCGAAGATGAGGGTTTTGGGGACTTCTTTGCGCTCGGGGAAGGCTTCCGGCAGAACCTTCTCGCGGAAAGCGCGTGTGACGGTGCGAATCTGGCTTTCCGAAACCACGTCGGCGTCGAGTTGCTTGGCGGTATAGGTGAGATCCCGGCTGAGGTATTCCAGGCGCTCGGCGCGGGTGAGTCGATGGCGTTTGTCCACGTAACGGCCAGCTTCGACTGTGTCGCCCTGCTCGGTGATGCGGGTGCGGATGCGGTAAACGTCAAAGCCCACATTGACGTTGTCCGCAACGGCTGCCGCATGGCCGTAATCTATGACGAGGTTCTGATTGAAGAAGGCGAATGTGCGGCCGGTAGGCGTGGCGGTCAGACCGATGTGAAAGGCATCGAAGTAAAGGAGCACCTGGCTCCAGAGTTCATAGATGGAGCGGTGGCATTCATCAATGATGATGAAGTCAAAAAACTCCGGCGGGATGGCGGCGTTGTAGGCGACTTTCGGCGGCTCGGCCAGCCACGGGGGAGCCTCATCCCAAGCGGAACTTTCCTCGTTCTCGGGATCGAACTCGGTTTCGCCCTTCAGCATGGAGAAGAGGCGCTGGATGGTGGTGATGACGACTTTAGCGGCGGGATTGACCGCGTTCGAGGTCAGGCGCTGGACGGTGTAAAGCTCGGTGAACTTGCGCGGATCGTCGGGCGGTTGGTAGTTGGCGAACTCGTCGTAGGCCTGCTTGCCGAGATTGCGGCGGTCCACGAGGAAGAGGATGCGGCCCGCGTCGGCGTAGCGCAGATAACGGTAGCTGGCCGTGACGGCGGTGTAAGTCTTGCCAGAGCCCATCGTCATCTTGACCAGCAGCCGCTGGTCGGCGCGGGCAAGCGACGTATCCAGGCCGCCGATGGCGCGGGACTGCACAGCCCAGAGGCTAGTGTCGTCCACCGGCGGCATCTCACGCAGGAGTGCGCGGAGCGTCTGCGGTTGGGCCAAGATGGAGGAGAGGGTTTCCGGGCGCGGGAAGTTGAAGATTTCCCGGCTGCGCGGGACTGGGTCGAGACCGTTGGTGAAATGGACGATTGTGCCGTTGGACTCGAACAGGAACGGGAGCGGGCGACGGTGGGCCGGCAGGGTGTCGGGCAGCCCGTGTGAGTATTTCGCGGACTGGGCCTCGACGCCGCGCAACGTGCCCTCGGCTTTGGCTTCGATGGCTCCGGCAGCCTTGCGATCCAAGTACAGCAGGTAATCCGCGAAGCCGTGGCCAGCCTTCATGGTGAAGTTGCGGACAGCGATGCCGCGCCCGGCGGTGAGGTCGAGGTCGGCGCGGTCCTGCACAATCCAGCCGGCAGCGGTGAGCTTGGCGTCAATCTCGCGGCGGGCTTTCTGTTCAGGGGCTTCAGGCATGCCTCAGACGGGTGGGTAGAGGTCCACGCAGAACGGGCTTAGTGGGTGCCAGGTGTTGCCAGTGGCCAGCGCGGGGATGACGAGCTTCGCCCGCTGCTGAGCGTTGAGGAACTCGCCCTCGCTCTGATCGGCAAGGATGGCTTCCCGTGAAGCGTGGCCCTCCGCGAGTTGCTCGACAGTCGCCCGGTCAGTGGTGTTTCCGATGAGCAGGCGCAATTCCTGCACCTTTTCGAGTTCGCTGGCGATGGCCTTAAATCCGCTGAGGAAGAAGTAGCCAACCGCGAAATGAGCGCGCGCCGACTGGCTCAAGAGAGGACGAACCGCGTCTGCGAGGTACGAATCCCGGTTGTCAACGATGTCGTGCATGAAGTCCGGCAACATTCTGCCATGAAAGCCCGGCAAGATTAAAGCCCGAAAAATGGGCCGGCATGGGATCGTCCATCTGTCGGTTACTGGGTTTACGACCGCACGTGACCCGGTCTGCCACGGCGGTCGCCTTTTTGTACTTCGCGGTGAACCTGGCGAGTGCCCGGCGGACGATCTCCGAGTGATTGTCCCCGGAAGCAGCCTTCATGATCCGTATTAGAGCAAAGACGTCCGCAGGGCACCTGATGGTTTTCTGTTTTTCTGCCACTCACTTGTTCTAGCTGCTCCCCATTGGCATGGCGCAGGGGTCAGTTCTTGGTATTGATAACTTGCGGTGGGGAGGTCATTCTTGCGGGTGTGGCGCGCAAGCTTCGAGTGGAGTATCCCGGTGCGATTTATCATCTGATGAATCGCGGGGATCGGCGGGAACCCATATTCCGGGATGATGAGGAT
>Ga0315274_10017828_pt1 | contig 10006 bp, 12 predicted proteins | sample YL17G02_20_MG_FD_203700 | JGI IMG/M metagenome (GOLD analysis project Ga0315274, IMG submission 203700) | Sediment microbial communities from Yellowstone Lake, YNP, Wyoming, USA - YL17G02_20 | ecosystem: Environmental > Aquatic > Freshwater > Lake > Sediment | place: USA: Wyoming | collected... | reverse complement strand
CCGACGCGGAACCCGTGGGCGGGAAGCGGGTCCCCTATCCTCTTCTTTTTGCCTATCCTCTTCTTCTCGCCCCGGCGGGGCGAAGCTTGCCTGCCGGCAGGCAGGGAGATTCCTCCGCCCCTGCCGGGGCGGGTCCGTCGCCTACGCACTTCTCCCACGGGTTGCGCTCCGCCCGCCATGCGGCGGGCTGCGCTCCACCCGCGGCTACACGCCGCCGCCCCTGCGGGGCTTGAAGGAGAAGAAGGGCGGGCGTGGCCTGGCGGGCCCAGGGCTCGCGCCCTGGGCTATTCTCTTTCCGCCCGCTTCGCGGGCTTCGGAGAGGGGCGACCTGGCGTGCCCAGGGCTATCCTGCACGGCCGAGGAACCTCTCCCTTGCCTGTTACCGGGTCCGATGATCCAATGGTGCCGCGCCGCCTGTGGGGGAATCGGCCGTGCGGCTGGACATGGACCTTGGGGCTGCGGCCGGGTACCGAAGCGCCTCGCAGCGCGCCCGGCGTCTCACGGAAGGCTGGTTCGCCGCCTCCATGTATTGCCCCGCCTGCCCGAGCCCGCTCTTTGCCGCTTTTCGCTTGACGGGTGATCTGGCATTTGATCAAATGGGAGCATGGGTCCGGTCGGAATGACGTATTACATGGTGCGCAGGTGCGAAGAGATGTTTGGCGCGCCCATTGAGGCGGGCGACAGGCTTGTGTACAGGGCGCGATCAAGGTTTGACTGGATCGACTTGGTTTTCGATATGGACGCTGGAGCCGTTTGCGAGGTGCTCTCTGTTCAGTATGATCCGGCTAGGGGTTCGCCAGACTACGATCCCGAAGACAACCACTACTCCTACAAGGTGAGTGGCCTCGAGGAGCACGGAACCCTTAACACAACAGAAATCGTGTCCATGTTTGACATGAAGGGTGTCCCCGATGCCTTTACTCGGGTTTGCGGGCAGATAAGGGAACTGGTCGAAGGATGCTCAAGCGGCGCTTGAGGACGCCGTCGCGAGCCTGCCGGCCTCAGTCCAGGCCGAGGATTTGCTTCACGAAACCTGTCCTGGCATAGAATGCCCTGCTTATGGATCCATGCCCTGGCCCCTTGGTTCTTGGCTGCACAAGTACGCCCATCTTGCCGGTGAGGGCTTCGTAGCCGGATTCAAGGATCGTGTTGCGCACAAGGTCGTAGTCTGCTTTCACCTGGGCATAGGTGGGGCCATCGTCCAAGTCGAACTTGGCGACCTTCACGAGCAGCGTATGCTCCTCCAGTTGGGACTCAAACACCCGCGCGCACACCACAATCTTCTGCAGTTTGGCCAAGAGGTGGCTTTCGACAAAGGGTTTTTGGGTCACGTTGACCGGGTCGATCATGGTGATGGCCATGGTCTCCTTGACGACAAGTGCCCCGGTTCTGGAGCGCTTCAGGGGCACGACTTTGAGTTCCCATGATCCGAAGTTGGGAGATTGTGCCGAGTTAAGCGGAAGTCCCAAGTAGCGCTCAATGACGTGGCCCGCCCAGCCTTTGTTCTTTCTTTCGTCCTTCCATACGGTGATGGCATAGTCGTCAGCCATCGTCCTGAGGTCCTTGCCCTCAAGCGCCTTGAGTCTCGCTATCGCCTCTTCACGGTCCATTCTGGGCCTCCTGACCGCGAGATCATTCCGACTGCTTGTCCGGGCCGGGGAACAGGCCGCCTGGGATTGCAGCGGTTTCCTTCGCTGGCTTATCCCGGCGGCCAGACGCCTCACGCTCAGCCTGCAGGAGCGGCGAGAATCCGATCGCCTTGAACTCGCGGTCGTATCGCTTCCTCGACTTTTCAAGGTACTGCTTCTCGGTCTCTATCCCGATGAACTTGCGGTTGAGTCTTGCAGCCGCTATGCCGGTAGTGCCAGACCCCGAGAAGGGGTCAAGCACAAGATCGTTCACGTCGGTGGATGCGGCGATGATCCGCTCCAAGAGGGCCACCGGCTTCTGCGTGGGGTGCTTCCCGAAGACCTTCTCATGCGGTTTCGGCGGCTCAACGGTCCACACCGAAGGAGCATCATCTTCGGGCTTCAGCAATCTGGGTTGCTGCGCCTCGTTCTCAACCTCTGACGGCTGGTAATCGACTCCCCACACGGACTTCATCTGCTTGCCGCTGTTCAGGCGCTTCATCAGGGCATAGTTGAACTTGTGGCGGGCCTTGGTGTCGCGGCGGGCCCACAGGACCGTTTCCGTCGCGTGGGTGAAGTAGCGGCAGCAGAGGTTCGGGGGCGGATTGGGTTTCACCCACGTGATGTCGTTCAGGAGTTTGAAGCCCAGCCGCTGCATGGCGTACCCCACGCTGTGGATGATGTGCAGGGTGCCGCTGACCCAGATGCTGCCGTTCGGCCTGAGGAGGCGCCGGCACTCCCGCAGCCAGGCGAGGGTGAACTCGTGGTCGGCCTCGGCGCCCTTGGACTGGTCCCACTTGCCCTAGTTGACGGAGACCATGCGGCCGGCGTGGCAGGTGATGCCGTTGTTCGAGAGGAAGTAGGGCGGGTCGGCGAAGATGAGGTCGAACGCCCCCTCGGGCATCCGGGGCATGAGGTCCAGGCAGTCGCCCTGGTAGAGGCGGAACCGGCCGTCCTCGGACTGGAAGAAGGGCGGGGGAAGCGACGGCAGGACGGCGGCAGGATCGGTCTCGCCCGACATCCACGGCTCCATGATGCAGGGATGCGGCGGCGGTGTGGCACGCCCGCCCTCGGGCGTGCTTGGCACAGCCGGGGGCGGCTGTGCCACAGGACCGCGTGGTCGCCCAGGCGACCACCCTACACGCCTGTCCCCCGCCGACCGTAAGTGCCGGATCTGAGATCACTTAGGGCGGGAAGTCAACGATCAAATGCGGGAATCTCGGCGGACAAGCCCCGGCCGCGCGGGGGCGGGAGGTTGCGGGCGCGGCAGCGGCGCGGTGGGGACGCGCGGGGCCGGGAGGTTGCGGGCGCGGGGCCGCGCGGGGGCGCGAGCATGCGTCGGACAAGATGAGGACCACGGGTTGACGAGCAACCTGCCTGCCGGCAGGCAGGCCCGTAGCGCACGAACGGCATGCGACCACGGCGAGATTCTTCGACTCGCTTCGCTCGCTCAGAATGACATCCGGCGCGGGAGGGAAGGCACTGGCGGACAAGCCGCCAGTGGCACCCGGCGCGGATCGGCGTGGCGACGGCCGACCTTTTCCCAAAGATCACGCTCAGCGGCTCAATCGGCTGGCAGGCGACCAACTCGGGCCGCCTGTTCGACCCCCTGAGCCGCGCCTGGTCGTTCGGCCCCTCCGTCCGTTGGGAGGTGTTCAACACCGGCCGCAACCTCGCCAACATCGAGGTCCAGAAGGCCCTCCAGGAGCAGGCGTTCCTCAGACGCCCTGGTGCAGAGTACCGGCACCGTCTCCACCAACCTGGTGGCCGTCTACAAGGCCCTGGGCGGAGGGTGGGGCGGGGAGGCCCAGGAGCAGGTTGCCCCGGAGGGGGGCGCCCCGCGGGCCGCAGGCCAATAGGCATGGCCCGGGCAAGACGCTAAAAAAATCGTGCCATAGAGGGTGGGCCGGCCGCGTTTAGCAACTATAGACCTGTGGGGCAAGGGGCTCCGGGGCTTTGCCGGAGTTTGGGTCTGTGGGCCCTGGCGCTTGCGTGTCGAGACTTCGGGCCCGCCGCGCAACCGGCCGCCGGAGCGCTACTTATGGCGCGGGGGCTTGGCCCAGCGCTCCTGGCGCGTGCCTGTCGGCAGACGGGTCCGGCCGCACCGTGCGGAGGACGAGCCCTAGTCCCACAGGGCGTGGCTTGATGCGGAAACGTTGGGAAGATGCGGGAGCGAGGCCTCGGGCCGCCGCGGGGCGGGCCCCGGGGCGGCCTGACGGGCGACCAGCGTACTCCTCGTGGTGAGGGGTCGCGCCCAGGAACGGCGGACCAAGTGTCCGGGAGAAGGAGACAGAGCATGTTGCGACGCAGCGCAGTGGCCGTATTGGTGGGGCTCCTTGTGATTGCGATGGGGGCCTGGGTCCAGCAAGCGATTGCCCAGGAGGGCGGCGACAGGCAGGGGGGCCAGCGCGACCCCGAGCAGATGCGCCAACGGATGGAGGAGATGCGGCAGCGGATGTCGCAGATGATGAAGGAGAGTCTCGGCGTGACGGACGAGGAGTGGAAGGTGCTCCAGCCGAAGATTGAGAAGGTCCAGACGCTCTCGCGCCAGTCGCGGGGCGGCATGGGCGGGATGTTCGGCCGCCGCGGCGGACCGGGCGGCCAGCCGGGTGGCCAGCCGGGTGGCCAGCCGCAGCCGGATCGCCCGCCGAGCGATCAGCCCCAGAGCGACGTCGAGAAGGCAGGGCAGGCCCTCCGGACCGTCCTCGAGAACAAGGAGGCCAAGCCGGAAGAGATCAAGGCCGCGCTGACCGTCCTGCGCGAGGCCCGGGCCAAGGCCAAGCAGGACCTGGAGGCCGCTCAGAAGGACCTCCGCGAGGTGGTCACACTTCGCCAGGAAGCCCAACTGGTGTCGATGGGCGTGCTCGAGTAACGTCTTCGGCGGCCGGCCGCCCGTCGGGCCTGCGCGGCCGGGCGGGCGGCCGGCGCCGGGGCAAGTCTGACGATTGGGGTGAGGGTTGCGATGGCTGACTTTCTCGCACGCTTGCGGGAGACGGGCCTGCTGGACGAGACGTCCGCGCGGCAGGTGCAGCGCGCGGTGGCCGAGGGCAAGCCGCTGGACGAGGCCCTGTTCTCGGCCAGCGGGCTGCCCGAGGAGCAGTTGCTGCACTGCCTGGCCGAGGAGTTCCACGTCCCGTACGTCGACCTGGAGGCGCACCCGCCCCAGAAGGAGTTCGTGGCGCAGTTCCCGGCCCGGATCCTGCTGGAGCACCGGCTGCTGCCGCTGTGGCAGGAGGACGGGATGGTCATGGTGGCGTCGAGCCGGCTGTTCGACACGAGCGGCATTGACGTGCTGCGGCTGGCGTCGGGGCGGGAGTTCCGGGTGGCGCTGGCGCCGTCGGCCGAGATCGGCCGCTGCATCAAGGCCCTGCTGGGGGTCGGGGCGGACACGCTCCAGTCGCTCGTCTCGGAGGCGGCCGACGCGGGGGTCCAGGTCGTCGACCGCGAGATGGACGAGGACGTGGACCTGGCGACCGGCGCCGAGGACGCCTCGATCATCACGTTCGTGAACCAGGTCATTGCCGAGGCGATCGAGCGGCGGGCGACGGACGTGCACTTCGAGCCGTTCGAGGACGCGCTGCGGGTCCGCTACCGCGTGGACGGCGTCCTCCACGAGGCCAACATCCCGCCGGAGGTCCGCCAGTTCCACCCCGCCATCATCTCGCGCTTGAAGATCCTGAGCCGCCTCGACATCGCCGAGAAGCGGCTCCCCCAGGACGGGCGCATCCGCCTGAAGGTCGCCGGCCGCGAAGTCGACGTCCGCGTCTCCGTCATCCCGATGCTCTACGGCGAGGCGGTGGTGCTGCGGCTGCTGGACCGCGGGGCGATGCTCCTGGGCCTGGAGCACCTGGGGATGGCCGAGCGCGACCGCGCGACGTTCGAGCGGGTCCTCGCCCTGCCGCACGGCATCGTCCTCGTGACGGGGCCGACGGGGAGCGGCAAGACGACCACCCTCTACGCGGCCCTCTCGCGGATCAACGACATTGCGCGCAAGATCATCACCATCGAGGACCCCATCGAGTACCACCTGCGAGGCGTGAACCAGATCCAGGTGTCCACCAAGGCCGGTCTGACCTTCGCGCGGGGCCTGCGGTCCATCCTCCGACACGACCCGGACGTGATGCTGATCGGCGAGATCCGCGACCGCGAGACGGCCGAGATCGCCGTCCAGGCGTCCCTGACGGGGCACCTCGTCTTCTCGACGCTCCACACGAACGACGCCCCGGGCGCGCTCACGCGGCTGGTGGACATGGGGATCGAGCCCTACCTGGTGGCCTCGAGCCTCGAGGCCGTGATGGCGCAGCGGCTCGTGCGGCTCATCTGCACCCAGTGCAAGGAGTCTTTCGCCCCGCCCGACAAGGAGGCGCTGCGGGCGGAGTTCGGCGACGACGCGCCGGAGGTCCTGTACCGCGGGGCGGGCTGCCGCCAGTGCCAGGGCACCGGCTACCACGGCCGCAGCGGCATCTTCGAGACCATGCTCGTGACCGAGGGCATCCGCGCGATGATCCTCGAGCGGGCCTCGGGCGGCGAGATCCGCCGCCTCGCGGCCAAGCAGGGCACGAGGAGCCTGCGGGAGGACGGCTGGCGGTTGTTGCGGACCGGCAGGACGACGCTCGAGGAGATCCTGCGCGTCACCAAGGACGAGCGGTTCAACGGGAACGGCGAGTCGGGGGCCGACGGGACGGCCCCCCTGGCGAACGGGCGCGACGAGCCCCGCGCCGTGCCCGGCGAGGCGGATGACTGATGCCTGTCTTCACATACACGGCCATCGATGCCAGCGGTCAGAAGACGGAGGGGACCGTCCCCGCCGCCAACCGCACGGCCGCGCTGGATCTGGTCGTCCAGAAGGGCCTGACGCCGGCGCTGGTGGAAGAGCAGGCGGCGGCACCGGCGCCGGAGGGGCCCAGCCTCCTCGGGCGCCTCGGCCGTGTGTCGCAGGCCGACGTGGAGGCCTTCAGCCGCGAACTCGCGAACCTTCTGGCGGCCGGGGTGCCCCTGAGCCGCGCCCTCCAGATCCTCTGTCGCGAGGCCTCCCAGGCAGCCGCCCGCAAGCAGTGGACCGCCATCCACGACGACGTGGTGGGCGGCTTGCCGCTGGCCGACGCCATCAGCCGGTTCCCGCAATCGTTCCCGCCGGTGCACGTGGCGATGGTCCGGGCGGGCGAGACGGGCGGGTTCCTGGACGTCGTGCTGGGGCAGATTGCGGACTTCCGGTCGCGCGAACGGGACCTGACGTCCAAGGTCAAGGGGGCGCTGGTCTACCCGACAGTCCTGGTGGTGGTCATGGTGGGCGTCCTGGTGTTTCTGATGACGTACTTCATCCCGCGGTTCACGGCCATCTTCGCGGAGTTCGGCGCGGTCCTGCCGCCGCTCACGCGGGCGATCGTCGCCATCAGCCGCTTCACGACCCACTACGGGCTGCTGCTGATCATTGCCCTGGCGCTGGCGGTTATCGTGATCCGGCGGCTCGTCCGGTCCGAGGCGGGGCGCCGCACCGTGGAGCGGCTGCTCCTGCGCGTGCCGGCGCTCGGCCGCGTGATCGCCCGCTTCGCCCTCGTCCGCTTCTGCCGCATGTTGGGTACGCTCCTCGGCGCCGGCGTCCCCCTCGTGACGGCGCTGCGGGTGGCGCAGGAGGCCATCGGCAACCAGACGCTCGCCGACGCCGTCGGCCAGTCCATCGAGGAGGTCCAGCAGGGCAAAACGCTGGCCCGCAGCCTGGCCGCGTGCCGCCAACTGTTCCCGGCGACGGTCATCGAGATGATCGCCGTGGCCGAGGAGAGCAGCCGGCTTGACCAGGAGTTGACGCGGCTGGCGGCGGCGTACGAGACGGACCTGGACCGGCAGTTGCGGATGCTGGTCGCGCTGGCGGAGCCGGCGCTCCTGTTCGTCATGGCCGGCGTCGTGGGAACCATCATCATCAGCGTGATTCTGCCGGTGTTTACGCTCCAGGAATTCATCCGATAGGGGGCCTTATGAAGATCGCGCCTCGTGGAACGCAGGTTCGGCGCCGCCCCGGCGGGCTCGCCCGGGCGTTCACGCTCATCGAACTCCTGCTGGTGCTGGTGATCCTTGCCACGCTGGCCGCCCTCGTGGTGCCGAAGTTCACCCGGCGGTCCGAGCAGGCCAAGGTCACGGGGGCCCGCGCCGACATCGCCAACATCGAGGTGGTGCTGGACGCCTTCGAGGTGGACTGCGGCCGCTACCCGACCACCGAGGAGACCCTGCGGGCCCTGGTCGACCAGCCGACAGGCCTGGCGGGCTGGCAGGGACCGTATCTGAAGCGCGGCATGCCCAAGGACCCGTGGGGAAACCCGTACCTCTACCGGAGCCCGGGCCAGCACAACACGAACGGATGCGACCTGTACTCGATGGGGCCCGACGGTGAGGACGGCGGTTCCGATGACATCGACAATTGGTCGGAGCGCTGAGTGGCGCCGCGGCGCCGCGCGCAGGCCGGCCCGGGCCGGCGGCGGGTTCACGCTTCTGGAACTCATCGTCGTCCTGGTCCTGATCGGCCTGGTGCTCGGGATGGCCGCCCCGTCGCTGCGGGGGTTCTTCGCCTCGCGGCAGACGGCGGACGCGGCGGCCCAGATGCTGGCCCTGACGCAGTGGGCGCGGTCGCAGGCGGCCGCCCGGGGGACCCGGTATCGCCTCAACATCGACACCGCCGCAAACCTGTACTGGGTCACGGCCCAGGAGGGAGGGGAATTCGTGGACATCGCTTCCGAGTTCGGCCGCCAATTCCGGCTGCCGGAGGGCGTCACCGTCCGCGTCGACTCGCCCACGAGCGAGCCGCCGCTGGCCTACGTCGACTTCTACCCCAACGGGCGGACCGACGAGGCCGAGATCGAACTCGAGGGGGCGCGGGGAGACGTCTTCCAGGTCACGTGCGACTCGGCCACGGGGACGTTCCGCGTCCTCTCGCCCGCGGAGGTCCAGAACCCATGAACGCGTGGAGGCGGGCGGCGATGGGGCGGGGCGGGGGCGCGCGGTGCGGCGCGTTCACGCTCATCGAGGTCCTGGCCGCCCTCGTCCTGACCGCCATCATCCTGCCGGTGGCGATGAGCGGCATCTCGCTGGCCCTCAGCACGGCCGAGAACGCCGCCCTCCAGACGGAGGCCGCTGCCCTGGCCCAGACGAAGATGGCCGAGATCGTGGCGACCGGCGACTGGCAGAACGCCTCCCTCTCGGGCGATTTCGGGACCGAGCGCCCCGAGTTCCGCTGGACGTCCGTGGTGGACGACTGGCAGGGGACCACCCTGCGCCAACTCGACGTGGAAGTCTCCTGGACCCGCCGCGGCCGCGACCGCAGCGTGGTCCTGTCGACCCTGATCTACACGGGGGCCTCCGAGTGACCCAGCGCACCGCGATAACGCGCGCCTTCACGCTGCTGGAGATGCTGGTGGCGATTGCGCTCATCGCCGTCGTCGCGGGCTCCCTCTACGCCAGCCTGAACATCGCCTTCCGCGCACGGCGCAGCGCCCTCGGGGTCACCGAGTCGGTGCGCAGGGCCGAACTTGCCCTCGACCTCGTGCGGCAGGACCTCCAGGCCGCCATGCTGCCCCGCGGCGTGCTGGCGGGGATCTTCTCCGGGACGGACGACCAGGACGCCCAGGGCCGCGATGCCGATTCACTCGTCTTCTACGCGTCCGTCCCGGACCTCGAGCCGACGCAGGGGATCGGCGACGTCAAGAGGATCGAACTCGCGTGCGAGACCTCGGACGACGGCCGGAGCCAGGTCCTCGTGCGCCTGACGACGGCGAACCTGCTGGCGCCCCAGACGCCCGAGCCCGAGCGCGAGGTCCTCTGCACGGGCGTGTACGCCTTCAACCTAAGATATTTCGACGGCTCCGAGTGGCAGGACTCGTGGGACAGCAGCACGCAGGACGACGCGCTGCCCGTGGCGATCGAGGTGACGCTCCAGTTGACCGGCGACGAGCGCCGCGGCGAGGACGGCGGCTACAGCGCCTCGCGGGTGTTCCTGGTGCCCTGCGGCGTGCCGGCGTCCGAGTCGACGGAGACGACGGGGTCTTCATCCTGAGGCGGCCCATGCATCACGGATCCAGAGCCGTTTGCAGAACGGCAGGATATGTCTCGGCGGGGTGCCACCCTGGCAGGGCAAGCCTGCCGTGGCTTGACCGCTGGCGGCTTGTCCGCCAGTGTTCGGTTGGCACTGGCTGCAAGCAGCCAGTGGCACCCGGCGCACGCCGCGCCAGGGGCACCGTCCTGATCGTCACCATGTGGATCCTGCTGGTGCTGGCCGGCCTGGTGCTGGTCCTGGCCCGCGCGGTGCGCGTGGAGGGCGACTGTTCGGCCAACCAGGCCGCCGCCCTTCGGGCCGGCGCCGTCCAGGAGGGCGCCATCCAGTACGTCCTGGC
>Ga0315274_10017825_pt1 | contig 10008 bp, 8 predicted proteins | sample YL17G02_20_MG_FD_203700 | JGI IMG/M metagenome (GOLD analysis project Ga0315274, IMG submission 203700) | Sediment microbial communities from Yellowstone Lake, YNP, Wyoming, USA - YL17G02_20 | ecosystem: Environmental > Aquatic > Freshwater > Lake > Sediment | place: USA: Wyoming | collected... | reverse complement strand
CATTTCCACAACCCCTTCGATATCCTCAATCACCAGCTTGGCCCGCTGCTCGCCCAGCAGGGAAGTCACCTCCACCGCGATCGGCTCGCTGGCCAGCTCGTGCCTGGAGTTGGGATCGTTGACGTCGTGGAACTCGAAGGTGAAGGCCGGGATGTCGTACTTGCCCGACAGGAACGGCTCGAGCCGATACTGATACGTCGTCACGACGTTGTTCTTCTCGTCCAGCCTGTTGCCGAGATTGTCCCAGTCCACGATGCCGAAGTTCTCAAGCACCTTGTCCACCTTGGGCATCTGCAATTCATAGCCCGGCTGGAGAGTCGCCTCGAGCTGCAGCAGGACCGTCTCGGCAATGGTGGTCTTCGCCTTGTCCAGCCGGACATGGACCGTCGCCGGACCACGATCATAGACCTTGTCCACCTCGAACTTTGTCTTGGTTGCCCGATCCTTCGCACCCCTTCCGCACCCCGCACCAACGATCAGCAGCACAGCCAGACAAATGAGCGGTCCGATATCATGGGTGCCATGCCCACGCTTGCGTGGGCATGTCCCACCGGGTGGCAGCGTCAGGCGTAGCGCCCGTGTCGCGGGCGTCCCGCCCGCGATCCGAAGGCGAGACGCCTTCGACACGAAATCAGCTATGGCTTTCCACACCATCGTTACGTTCGATTCGCTCATCACTTGGGCGACGCGCTGTTCGGGTCGCCTTGCCGGGCAGGCGCCAGGACCGACGTATGGATGATCACGCCGTGCTTATCCATCATGTCCCGGATGTACTCCCGCTGCACATCCTCACGCTTCTGTCGCAACAACTGCATCGTCACCTGCTGGCGGACCTCGTCGAAGCTCTTCTGCCGTGACGCGTGCTTCTCCTCGACCTTGATGACCTCCCAGCCCTTGTCGGTCTTGAAGGGCTTCTCAAGAACCACCGGCGGCTCGGCGGCGAAGATCGCGTCGTTGATCTCATTTGAATCGCCGATCCCCGGCACGGCCGAGCCCTTGACGACCTCGCCTTCGATCAGGCCGCCGTTAGCCTTGGTGCTCTCATCCTCGGACGATTGCTTCGCCAGCTCGGCGAAATCCTCGCCCTGCTTGATCCCGTTCAATACTGCGCCGGCCCGCTCCTGATCACTCACACGAATGTGGCGGACCTTCGCGCGGGCGGGCTCGACGTACTTGTCCTTGTTCGCGGCATAGTACGTCTGCAGGTCCGTCTCTGTAATATTGATGCGCGAGGCGAGCTGCTCATTCATCAATTGCTGGCTCAGCGCCTGCCGCATCAGCTCGTGCACCAGCCGCTTGACTTCGGGCTTGTCGCCCAACTGCTCCTGCAGCGCCTGGCGGTACAGAATCTCCTGAGCCAGCCAGCCCTGAAGGAACTCCTGCTTCACCTGGGGACTGCGGCTCTGCTCCAACGCCCGCTTCTTCTGCTCATTGAATTGCTCCGGCGTCATGAACGCCTTCATCGGGGCCAACTGGTTCTCGATGCTCTCCTCGATCAGCGAGTCCAATTGCGACTCCGTGATCTTCTCAGCGCCGACCTCCGCCACGACTTTGCCTCCGGCCGATTGCGACGGATTGATGCTGGTGCGATCTATCAATTCGTATCGCATCGCGGAGAATTCGCCCAGATTCTCGAAGCACTCCTTGACGTGAGCGTTGATCTGCGGACTCAGGTCACTCAGAGTGGCGGCGGCCTCGCTGCGGTAGAACTGCTCGATGGCTGGGCCGTAGAGGCCGGCCTTCTCCAGCAGCGTGCCGATCTGGAAATGAATCTTGGCACGCTCGGATTCGGGCAGCTTCGCGGTCGCCAGATAGTCCTGCCACGCCGCCGCGGCCTGCTGATGCAGATTCCGCTGCGACAGCCTGGCAGCCAGGGCCTTGACCTGCTCTGCGGACAATCCCTGGGCCGTCGCGGGCGGTCCGCCATGTCCGCCGGACAAGGCGACGACCAGGTTCACCGTCGCCAGAATCACCAGGACCGCGAGCAACAGCACGGCCAGTACGCCTGTCGCGGAGCCTCTTGCCTTCTTCTGCGGAGGCGAGAAATCCAGCTTTTCACCCATCGTGTTCTATCGCCTCACCTGTCTCATGTTCATCAATGTCGCCGATGCCGCATATGGAAAAACTGAATCACGTCGTTCATGTAGGGTCTGTCCGTCGCGATCGGGATGAAATCCACGTTGCAGGACTGGAACGTGGTCTTCAACTCGTCGAACCGGCGGGAGCTGCTGTCACCGTATCGGTTGCGGAATCTCCGGCTCGAAGTATCGACGAGCATGACCTCGCCGGTCTCGGCGTCCTGCACCTCGATCAGACCGACCGCGGGCATGGCGATCTCCACCCGGTCACGGACCGGTACGGCGACGACATCGTGACGCTTGTTCAGCAGACCCAGCGACTTCTTGAAACCGGCCTCGAGGAAGTCGGAGACCACGAAGACAGTCGCACGCTTGCGCACCACCCGCGCGAGGTAGTCCAGTGCCAGCGGGATATCTGTCTTGCGCTTGGGCATTTTGAAACAGAGCAGCTCGCGGATCAGGCGCAGGACGTGCCGGCTGCCCTTCTTCGGCGGGATGAACAGCTCGATCCGGTCGGTGAAGATGAGCAGGCCGACTTTGTCGTTGTTCTTGGCCGCCGTGAACGCCAGGACCGCGCAGAACTCCGCCGCCAGCTCGTTCTTCATCTTGTTGACCGTTCCGAACTCGCCCGAGGCGCTCAGGTCTACGGCGAACAGCACGGTCAGCTCCCGCTCCTCGATGAATCGCTTGATGAAGGGCCTGCCCGTGCGGGCGGTGACGTTCCAATCGATGGTCCGAATATCGTCGCCGGGGGTGTACTCGCGGACCTCGTCGAACTGCATCCCGCGGCCTTTGAAGACGCTCTCGTACTGGCCCGCGAAGCTGGCGTTGACCGCACGCGAGGTGTAGATCTGAATCTCCCGTATTCGCTTGATCAGTTCTTCTGGTATCATCGCACTTACAGCTTCACAGGGGATCGGTGGGCATAGTCCACCCTACGATTTACGGCACTTCGATATTGTCGAAGATGGTCTTGATGATATCTTCGCTGGTCTTGTCTTCGGCCTCGGCCTCGTAGCTGACGATGACTCGATGCCGCAGCACGTCGGGCCCGATGCTCTTGATATCCTGCGGCGTCACGTAGCCGCGCTGCTGGATGAAGGCGTGGGCCTTGGCCGCGACCGCCAGATAGATCGTCGCTCGCGGCGACGCTCCGTAGCTGATATAACTGCCCAGCTTCAGGCCGTACTTCTGCGGGTCCCGCGTCGCACAAACGATGTCCACGATATAATCTTTGACCTTCTCATCGACATAGATTTCATCGACGACGGCCCGCACCGACGCGATATCCGCCAGCGTGATCACCGGCCGAATATCGAACTTCTTCTCCGTCACCGCCATCCGGTCGAGGATCTGCCGCTCCTGCTCCTTGTTGGGATAGTCGATCTTCAGCTTGAGCATGAACCGGTCGAGCTGGGCCTCGGGCAGCGGGTAGGTCCCCTCCTGCTCGATCGGGTTCTGCGTGGCCAGCACCAGGAAGGGACGCGGCATGGGGAACGTCTGCTCGCCGATGGAGACCTGGCGTTCCTGCATGGCCTCGAGCAGAGCGCTCTGCACCTTGGCCGGCGCCCGGTTGATTTCGTCGGCGAGGATGATGTTGGCGAAGATCGGGCCCTTGCGGGTGACGAACTGGCCGTCGGACTGGCGGTAGATCTGGGTGCCGATGAGGTCGGCGGGCAGCAGGTCCGGCGTGAACTGAATCCTGCGGAAGTCCGCCTCAATAGCCCGGGACAGGACCGTCACGGCCAGCGTCTTGGCCAGACCCGGGACGCCCTCCAACAAAATATGCCCATTCGCCAACAGGCCAATGAGCATCCGCTCCAGCATGTACCGCTGACCCACAATCACTTTGTCCAGCTCGGCGAACAGGGTCCGGACGAATTCGCTCTTTTGCAGGACCAGGCCGCTGATCTGCTTGACGTCTGTTGCCATAAAGACTTTCCCCAACTAAGCTTACAATACCATAGACCGTTCAACCCTACCCAGTCGGATGGACTGGTCTTTATGCACGCCGCACGCGACGCGTTCAAAAACTACGTCACAAGCCGCCGAAAGGTTCCCTTGTACAGGGAGAAAGGCCCGTTTTCAAGGGCCTGTGTCGGGCTACCGCCAGATAAGACTTATAGGACCGATAAGACCGATAGGACCTGACGGTCTACAACTTGAGCCTGCTGACGGCCTGGTGGGCCAGGCGGGTGGGCTCGGGGATGCGGTATCGCGTGGAACACGCAAGAGCGATGCGGATCGCGTCCTCCAGCCGGCATTTGTGGCCGACGGAGACAAAGATCGGCTTGACCCGGGCCCGCGTACGGACGACTGCCCCGATCACCTCCTGCCCATCATACAACAAACTATACGCCCCCTTCTCAGGGCCGGGCTCGCCGTACGTGCCAATCAGGCGGCTCTTGGCACAGCCGATGGTGGGCCTGTCGAAGAACAGGCCAAGATGTGCGGCTAACCCCAGCCGACGGGGATGCGCCACCCCCTGCCCATCGATCATGAACAAGTCCGGCTGCCGACCGAGTTTCCCCGCCGCCTCTAAACACACCGGCGCCTCGCGAAACGACAACAATCCAGGAATATAGGGGAATCGCGTCTGCTGCTCCGCCGTAACCGTCTCGACATGCTCAAATTCGAAGCTCTCCGGCCCACCGGACGCCCCGCCTCGCACACCCACAACCTTCAGCACCACCGCCGCCGCAAATATCCGCTTGCCGTCTCCGCTGAACGCGCAATCCAGCCCCGCGATGAACCGAGGCTCCTGCTTCAGTGGTACAAGCTGCACCCGTCCGGCCAGTTCCGTCTGCAGCCGCCGGGCCTCGGCATACGAGAGATTCCATTCGTGCAGCTTTCGCATCCGCCCTCCGCAAGCCGGCCTGTCATCTCTTGGTGAACAGGTCCTCGAACAATTCCTGGGCCCTCGCATACCCCTCCCCTGTCAGGACCACGGACAGGGCCTTGCTCTTGGGGTTGCTGATATAGCCCTTCTCGTGCAGACGATTCATCGTCTCCCAGTCAAAGGACTTCCAGGCCCGAGCCCCGTACTTGTCTTTCGACGTGACCAGAAAAAGAAGGGCTAACGTGTACTCATCGACCTTGTCGTAGTCAATGTCCATTTGATCTCCCGCGTACCTGCCATGACTGAATCCTGCGACCCATCTCCTCGTTCGAGATAGTCCGTCCACTCCGCGAATCCTGCAACCCCTTCTCGACCATTCGCGCAAATGCCAGTTCTTTGAGGACCTCATCATGAGAACTGTCATCAGGCTGCTGCTGAATGATTTCCGTCATCTTCTCTCAGTCCATGTTGAAGTCTTCTCTAAACCGCGAATCTTCGGTGTAGTCCGAATCCTGAAGGCCGAGTTGCTCCATTACAAGTCGTTTCACGACGACAGCGACTTCCTCACGAGTCCACCCGGTCACGCGATCAGACGCCAAATTACGGGGGATCAGATCTCGAATGGACTTCATGCGAGCCGGGATGTAGATGCAGAAAGGCCGAGTGAGCCAGCCGGCAACGATGCCAAACAAGGCGGCAGCAAAAAGCCCCAGCGTAGCACCGTGCAATACCCCTTCCTTAACAGTAGAACCAGCACCCCAGGAGAGGCAAATCATAGCGATGACAATTACAGCGAAGATGGCAAAGACCGTTGCCTTGAGAGCCCGTGTCAGCCACGAAGGCCGCACCAGCCCCGGCAAATGATTGGGTCCAAGGGCCGTTCGGATCTGCTTCCACACCTCCTTCTCTCGCGATCTCGGGATACGATCTCGTAGCTGCATGTCAGGAGTGATCGACTTCCTCTCAAAACCGAACGTCCCGACGAGGGCTTTTCTGATCCTATAGAAGGCTCGCTGGCTCCGGCAAATATGCTCGTCCGCCGTCTTGAGCTTTGAGAAGATCAGATCAATCACCATTCGCGGCGTGCGACAACTGGCTGCCTCCTCATCCGTTAAGTCGATGCCGAAGGCCTCCTCAAATTCTATCGCGAGTTCCACACCGTCAAGTCCCATAGTTCACTCCCCATGTTCCGCCAGATAACGCTGTAGAGCTAAACACACCTCGCTGAGAAATGTTAGAACTCTACGAACTCTTCGGGATAGTGGCTGAGGTCGAGGCGTTCTTCATCGGGGATGGGCCGGATGCCCCATTGTTGCATGGCCAGGGCGCCGAACAGGATTTCGATGGGCCGGCCATCTTCGTCCGTGCCGATCTCGTTGACAATCATCGCATGGGTCGAGATCGGGTGGCCTTCGATTTCCGCCTGGAGCAGGGCCGTTCGGGTCGTTTCCTTTATGCTTCCGCCCAGCGCTGTGCGGATTGGACGGGGGGTTTCGGAGGTAATGAGCGCGTCCGCCACCGCGGGAACGACGTAGGTATTGCGGGCCCCTGTGTCGAACAGCGTCCAACACTGCCTTCCATCGACAGCGATCAGTTCGTGCACCTTCTTCACGACATACTCCGTCGCCATCTTCATCGACAGATCTCGCCTGCGACGACGCCAGGACCTTGCCGAGCTGCGTTTATCGCATTATGGATACCGGCGGGGAGAGTGGGAGGCCCGGCATATCACCGGGCCTTCCCCACCGTATATCACCGGCTTCGGCGCTCGGGTCGCTCGCCAGCGTTGCCTTATCCTCCGAGCCGGCACAACTAGTCTACCTTACACGATGCCACAGGGCAAGCTCCCCGCCGGTATCCATAATGCGATAAACGCGTGCCCGGGCCGATGCAGGCCGCCGAGAATAGAGGATAGTCGGCATCCTCACGAGCGATTTGCTTTTTGCTGGGGGCTTGCTACAATACATGGTTTGTGCCGTGGTGGAAAATGCAGATGCACAACGGGAGGTGGGGAATCGTATGGTTTCGGGGAAGACGGACTCAATGGGTAGGGTGTGCATCGCACACCGGGAAACAACGACGAGGCCAGGAAATGGTGTGCAGTGCACACCCTACAAGACTATGGTTGGACATACAGAGAAAGTAATCAGGATCACCGGCGCCAGCGAGCACAACCTGAAGAATATCAGTCTGGACATCCCGCGCGACAAGCTCGTGGTCATCACGGGCATCAGCGGCTCGGGCAAGAGCTCGCTGGCGTTCGACACGATCTACGCGGAGGGCCGGCGCAAGTACGTCGAATCGCTCAGCGCGTACGCGCGGCAGTTCCTGGAGCAGATGCAGAAGCCCGCGGTGAGCGACATCTCGGGCCTGCCGCCGACGATCGCGATCGAGCAGCGAAGCGCCAGCAGCAACCCGCGTTCGACGGTGGCGACGACGACGGAGATCTACGACTACTTCCGGCTTCTGTTCGCCCGGGTGGGCCAGCCGCACTGCTGGGTCTGCGGCCGGGAAATCACCAGCCAGCACTCCTCGCAGATCGTCGAGTCGATTCTCACCAGGCCGGAGGGAACGAAGATCCAGGTCTGTGCCCCGCTGATTCGCGGCAAGAAGGGCGAGCACAAGGACATCTTCGCCAATATCCAGCGCGACGGCTTCGTCCGCGTCCGCGTGGATGGGGCGGTCCACGATATCCGGAACGTGCCCGACCTGAACAAGAACAAGAAGCATGACGTCGCGGCGGTGGTCGACAGGCTGATCATCCGAGAGGGCGTCAGTATCCGCCTGGCCGACTCCGTGGAGACGGCATTGAAACTGGCCGACGGAATCCTGTTCGTGCTGTTCCAGGAGCCCGGCAACGAAAAGGGCGAAGGCGACGGCAGGTGGGAAGAGGCGATCTACAGCGAGAAGTTCGCCTGTCCCGAGCATCCGGAGGCCAGTCTGGAAGAGCTCTCGCCGAGGCTGTTCAGCTTCAATAGTCCCTACGGGGCGTGCAAAAGCTGCGACGGGCTGGGCACCATCCTCGAATTCGATCCCGACCTCATCGTGCCCGACAAGAGCGTCTCGCTCGAAAACGGGGCCGTCGATGCCTGGCGCCGCAGCGGCAAGCGAATGAACATCTACTACAATCGCCTGGTGAAGCGGTTCTGCCGGGACACCGGGATCAGCAAATCGATCCCGTACGAGGAGATCCCGAAAGATGTCCAGCGCATCCTCATGTACGGCACGACCGAAGAGGACGAGGGGAAATATGACGTGTGGTTCGAGGGGGTCGTCCCGAACCTCACCCGGCGGTGGAAGAACACGACGAGCGAGTACGTCAAGACCCGGCTGCACGGGTATCTGTCGGAGCAGCCCTGCCAGGCGTGCCACGGCGCGAGGCTCCGGCCGGAGGCTACCGCCGTCACCATCGGGGGCATGAACATACGTCAACTGAGCCAGTTGAGCATCGAGAATGCCCAGCGGTTCTTCGGCAACCTCCATCTCAATGCAGAGCAGACGATCATCGCCACCCAGATCCTCAAGGAGATCAAAGCCCGGTTGCAGTTCATGATGGACGTGGGCCTGGGCTACCTGACGCTGGACCGCATGAGCAGCACGTTGGCCGGCGGCGAGGCCCAGCGCATCCGGCTGGCCACCCAGGTCGGCAGCGGCCTGGTCGGCGTCTGCTACGTGCTCGACGAGCCGACCATCGGCCTGCACAAGCGAGACAACGACCGGCTCCTCGGCATCCTGCAAAAGCTCAGCCAGATCGGCAACACGGTCATCGTCGTCGAGCACGATGAGGACATCATGCGGGCCGCCGATCACATCATCGATATCGGTCCCGCGGCCGGCGCCCACGGCGGCGAGCTCATCGCCCAGGGCACGATGGAGGACATCATCCGGTGCGAGAGGTCGCTGACCGGCGAATACCTCAGCGGCAGAAAGTGCATCGCCGTACCCGTGAAGCGACGCTCGTACACGATGAAAAAGTGCATCGAGGTCAAAGGCGCCGCGGAACACAACCTCAAGGAGATCGACGTGAAGTTCCCGCTCGGGGTCTTCATCTGCGTCACCGGCGTCTCCGGCTCGGGCAAGAGCACACTCGTCAACCACATCCTCCTGCGAGCGATGAAGCGCCACCTGTACCAGTCGCGCGAGAAGCCGGGCACCCACAAGAACATCCTCGGAATCTCGCAGATCGACAAGGTGATCGAGATCGATCAGTCGCCCATCGGCAAGACGCCGCGGAGCAACCCCGCCACCTACACAGGGGCCTTCGACCTGATCCGCAAGTTGTTTGCGATGACGCGGGAAGCGAAGATTCGCGGCTATACCGCAGGACGGTTCAGCTTCAATGTCAAAGGCGGCCGGTGCGAGTCCTGCCGCGGCCAGGGCACCAAGAAAATCGAAATGCACTTCCTGCCCGACGTCTACGTCACCTGCCAGAGCTGCAAAGGCACGCGATACAATCCCGAGACCCTCCAGATCACGTACAGGGGCAAGAACATCGCCGACGTGCTCGAAATGCGGATCGAGGATGCGGCGGACTTCTTCGCCAACTTCCCCACGATTGTCCGGGTGCTCAAGACGCTGACCGAGGTCGGCATGGGCTACATGCAGCTCGGGCAGTCCTCGACGACGCTCTCGGGCGGCGAGGCTCAGCGCGTGAAGCTCTCGGCCGAGCTGGGCAAGGCGGCGACCGGCCACACGCTCTACATCCTCGACGAGCCGACGACCGGCCTGCACTTCGCGGACATTCACAACCTCCTGAACGTCCTGCAGCGATTGTGCGACATGGGCAATACGGTGATCGTCATCGAACACAACCTTGATGTCATCAAGACGGCGGATTACATAATAGACCTTGGTCCCGAGGGCGGCGACGCCGGCGGAACGGTCGTGGCCGCCGGCCCGCCCGAGGAGATCGTGCACAACGGCCGCAGCTACACAGGCAAGTTCCTGAAAGCAAAGCTGTAGGGATTGACGATTTACGAATTGCGATTTACGATTTGGCTTCGCCCGTCGAACGTGATCGCGCGAACAGGTGTGCATGCGCGCAAATCACAAATGATAAATCGTAATTCGTAAATTCAGTACGGGAGGTGA
>Ga0315274_10017824_pt1 | contig 10008 bp, 12 predicted proteins | sample YL17G02_20_MG_FD_203700 | JGI IMG/M metagenome (GOLD analysis project Ga0315274, IMG submission 203700) | Sediment microbial communities from Yellowstone Lake, YNP, Wyoming, USA - YL17G02_20 | ecosystem: Environmental > Aquatic > Freshwater > Lake > Sediment | place: USA: Wyoming | collected... | reverse complement strand
TTTTTAATCCAGAATATTCTTGATTTTCTTTTGTGGCGATTAGGTTTAATTATCATGGCGATATTGGCGGTGGTCAGCGGAGTCACTTCGTATTTTTCCTTAGGCAGTCCGAATACTTTGGTCAAAATAAAATCAATTTGGAAGTCAGCCGGCATTGGCTGGATTATTATGCTTTTGGCTTGGACTTTTATCAATTTAATTATGCGTCTAACCGGCTTCCAGGTAGAATTTTTTGGCCGATGGTGGCAGTTGCCTTTTTAGTATTAAAGATTTTGTAGTATAATAAACTAATCTAATGGGAGAAAAAATTAAAAAACTACTTAGGATGTTTTTCTCCAATAAAAAAGTTCTCTTTTTAACTTTGGAGTTGATTTTATTTTTGTCCCTAATTCCCCTCCACTCTGCCCACGCCAACATCTTCAGCGACATACTTAATGGAATCAAAAATATCCCTATCTGGCTGCCGGTACTTATAATTGTGGTGCCTCTATATGTGGTTACGGCTGCGCTTGGCCTATTTGTTACTATTTTAAACCAATTAATGCTTGTGTTTGTACGCGCTACGATGTCAATTGGAGTTACGCCGGTAAACCAACCAATTGTCCAAGTCGGATGGGAGGTATCGCAGAGTTTAGTCAATATATTATTTATACTTATTCTTGTTTTTATTGGCCTAGCAACAATTCTGCGTCTCCAAACCTATCAAGCCCAAAAAACCCTCCCCCTGCTTATTATTATCGCTCTTTTGGTAAACTTCAGTGGCGTGCTCGTTGGATTTATAGTAGACATATCAAACCTTGTTACTAATTTCTTTCTTTCTGCGTCACTAGGTTTTGGGGCTTTAGGTCAACAGTTACTCGCCATTGGCACACAAATTTTAGACGTAATTACAGCTCCGGGAGCTACAATATTTACCGAAGCTGCTGCATTGGTTTTACAGATCGTGGTTCAACTAATTTACTTCTTACTTAGTATCTTTATAACATTTACCATAATGTTACTTTTTCTTGCCCGAGTTATTGCTCTTTGGATACTGGCAATTTTAGCACCCATCGCTTTTGCTTCTTATGTCCTTCCTGCCACCAGAAAATGGTGGACCCAATGGTGGCAACAATTAATTCAGTGGTCAATTATTGGAATCCCAATCGCTTTTTTCCTCTATATATCAAGTAACCTCCTTGCAAAACTACAGGATGTTAGCCAAAATCCTTTTAGACAAGGTCCTAACAATATTGGGCAAGCGTTAGAAGGAGCTTTTACAACTTTTCCAAACTTAGCAGCTATAATTGTGTCAATTCTTGGAAATTTTGTAGTGCTTACGATGCTTATGGTAGGGGTGATGTTATCGATGCAAATGGCACCATCGGGCGCCCAAGGAGTGATAAATTTTGGAAAAAGCGTGCCCGGCAGAATTACCAAAACAAGAATTGGAGCAAGAGCATTGGGTGGACTTGCTGCCGGCACACAAAAAGGTTTAGCTGGTGTCGCTCCGTTTATGCGCCGAATGGAAGAGAGAGCTGGCAAGGTGCCCGGCATTGGAAAAGCGTTAAAACCGACCACAGCGATCTTCGCTCGACCAACCGGTTGGATGGCGCGAGGCGTTGGTCGGATGGCCGGCCCGGCACTTTTAGAATATGCTGCCAAAACAAGAAGGGTTCCAGAGGCAGATCTTAAAAAAATTGATGGAATGTCCGGGACTGAAACGGAATCTTATGTCAAACAAAAAGCAATTTTGGGAAATGACAAGTTGCAATACCAAGCCAGAATGGCAGAAAAAGGAACGCTTGATTTTACTAGCCAAGAATTTCAAAACGATGCGGCAAAAAATGCGGGTTCAATTATTGACAATCATGATCCTTATTACCAAAAAGAGGCGGAAGCTATAGCTAAAAATATCCCGGACAAAGTATTTGCAAATAATCCCGAAGCTAAAGAACCCAAAGATAGAAACAAAGGCGACGAAAGGTATGTTCACATGAAAACTCTTGGAAAGACAGGCAGCGCCCTAGCTGAAGCCGAAAAAGAAGCTCGAGAAGAATTAAAGAAAACAAAAGAAGAAATTAAGAGGAGAATATCGAACGATGATGCAACAATTGAGGTAGGCTTGAAATTAAAATATATTACAAAAGATGAAGTGGATAAAAATCGAGCTGTAGCGTTAGCAAAAGCAAAAATAAGCGTAACAGCCGGAGAGATAACAAAGTTTTTGGACGACGCTGTTGCTACCGCGGCGACTGCAACATATGTTAAAGAATTTAAACCTGAGGATGTTAAAAAGTTGGCCAACCCCGACACTCTTGGCGCCAAAATAGGCCTAACTCTTGGTAATCCCAGAAATATCCAAAAAATTCAAGATAGTTTTGGACAGAAAAAATTTAAAGGCGTAATTGAGGGCGTTGGAGGATTAAATAGCGCAACAAATACTCCCGATAAATTAGAAGAATTTGCGAAAAATGTAAATCCAGGTTTGACCCAGGCAATGTTTACCTCTCCCGCCTATAGAGAAGTAGATTTGGAAGCGCGAAATAATATGGTAGACGAGGACGGCAAACCGACAGATAATTACAACGATCTTAAAAGAAAAATTGAAATACATAAGATATTCGCTACTAATTCTAACCTTGAGACTCTCTATAACAATGTGAGACCTTTTGAAAAGCAAGCAGAAGAAGATAAACAAAAAATTACAGAAGCATTATTGAGACTAAAGGATGCAAAAACGAGGAAATCCGCTGCGGAGGCGGCGATATTGCAAGCTAATATTGATTCATGGGAGGCTCATGCTGACAGCGTTCGGGTTGCTGCTTTAAATGAAATCGAAAATGCTTCCCCAAGTTTAAAAATGGATTGGAAGAACAAAATTGAGCCTTTAAGAGGAAAGAAATAAAAAAAAAGCCCTTTGAAAACAAATCGGGCGGAAGCTATATAGCTTCCGCCCATAGGACAGAAGAAGGGATTAAGTTCCTGGTCTGTTTTTCGCTGGCCGATGCTTCGGCAAACAGGTCCGGCAGTAAACTGGCCTACTTAGGTCCAGAGTTACTGGTACCAAAGCAGTGGCACCGCAGTCGGCGCAGACTACTTCAACCGTGTCTCTTTCGGGTCTTTTGCCGTCAAGCCCCGAGGCCCTCCTCACTAGTTGGATTCTGATTTTGAGATCTGCGTCAAGCTTCTGTTGAAGAGACTCTCTTTTTATCTTCTCGGCAAATGCCTGAGCCTCTGCCAAGGTTTTGATGACCGGCGTTTCAGAAAACGCTTCACCAGTGAGAGCCTCCCTGATAACGTCAGTTATCTTTTTTTCCTCAACAAGCTTCGCTTCCATCTCGGCTAGAGTAGGGACGGGTTCGTTGGAGCTTTTGCTGACGTTGTCTGGGGAGAAAGAATAAACTTTCGCGAAGTTCTGAATTATGCCCAAAAGTTCTTTCTGAGGCATATTCTCTGCTCCCAGGCGGAATAGATATTCTTCCCTCTCAGAAGAGGAAAGTTTCTCTACATCCTCTAACGACGCTTTGGCTGCGCCCACGGCAACTATCTTGTCCACTCCCTCTGGTTTAAGGACATCTCTTAGATCTTTCACGCTGGTGAAAATTAGCATTTGGAATTTCTCCTTTCTGTTTCCTTTGATATTTCCCTTCTTCTTTGCTTAACGTACAATAATTAAATTATACACTAAATTTTAAATTTGTCAAGGTTTATGCCGAAAAAATATACACAAGAACAATTTTGGAAACTTTATGAAAAACTTCCTCAAGAATTAAAGGATGCGCTTTTCGCCGAGGAAACAGGGAATAATATTTCTGAAATTTGTAAAAGAAATAAAGTTGAGGAAAATCTTGAAGAAATTGTTGATTATGTCGGCCAGGTTTTGGTCGGAGTTTTACCGCCCGAAGATTTCCAGGAGACTATTGAAAAAGAGTTGAACTTAGAAAAAGAAGTGGCTAAAAAAACTGCTCATGAGATTAACCGGTTTATTTTTTATCCGGTAAAGCCGGTTTTGGAACAGCTTTACGGAATGGAAATTACTCCCTCAGAAAAACCAGCAGAAATGAAAGAACCCTCCTCCGCTGAAGCTACGGGAGACAAAGAAAAACCGCCGACGCCATCTGAAAAAGACGCCTATCGCGAATCTATAGAATAAACGACTCTAAAAATGAAAAAAATCCAAAATTTGCCGGAGCAGACAAGAAAAATAATCCTTTGGTCAGTAACGATCGCCTTGGGCTTGGGATTATTCGCTTTGTATGCTAAAAATGTTCAAGAAAAATTGAAAAGTTTTGAATTTAAAAAAACAAAGGAAAAACTGTCATTACCTTCTTTCCGGGAAGAATTTGAAAAATTAAAGAAAATTGATTTCCCTAAAATAGAAACGGAAATAAAATCTGGCATATGAGATTCACCGTCCCTCAATTTATCGATTACGAAGCAAAAATAGTAGGTCCCCTAACCTTCAGACAGTTTGTCTATGTCGGATTAGCGGGAGCTTTCTGTTTTGTTTTTTATTTCACTTTTCCTTTTTATATTTTTATAATCTCTTGCGTTGTTTTGGGAGGGGGCGCCTTGGCCCTTGCTTTTATAAAAATTGGAGGAAGATCTTTACCTATGATTTTAGAAAATCTTTTAAGATTTAACCTTAATCCCAAAATGTACATCTGGCGGAAAAAAGAAATGCCCGTAACTGTGTATAAAAAAACGATGCCTGCCTCCGCCAAGTCTGCGGTGAGTGAAGAAGAGCTTCCCCTAAAAATTGCCGAAAAAAGTCGGTTAAAAAAAATGAAGACCCAGATTGAAACAAAAACTAAGTAATTATAGCGGTCGATGAAGCGTTGCTTCGTCTTTCTTTATAATTTTTCACTCTGTTCAAAATTATGCCCGAAGCTCCAACCCAACAATTTTTGGAAATAGACAAAATTAAAGAGGGAGTGGTTGTTTTGAGAAATAAATCCCTGAGAGGAATTATCATGGTTTCCTCTCTTAATTTTGCTTTGAAATCGGATGACGAGCAACAAGCGATTATTTATCAGTTCCAGAATTTCTTAAACTCCCTGGATTTTCCTTTGGAGATTTCCGTCCAGTCAAGGACATTGAATATTACGGGCTATTTGGACAAATTAAAAGAGCTGGAAAAAGCGCAGGAAAATGAATTGCTAAAAATCCAAACTGCAGAATATCAAAAATTCATTAATGATCTGATTGCCGGAGGCCAAATTTTATCTAAAAACTTTTTTGTCGTTGTGCCCTTTACTTTTATTGAAATCCCCGGAATGAAGTCGGCAACCGGCCTTTTTAAAAAGCCCTCAACTGAAGCTCCGAACGAAGACCAGTTTCAAAGAGCCAAATCCCAACTTTGGCAAAGAATGGAATTTGTCGCTTTGGGTTTGAGAAGATGCGGGCTAAGCTGCATCCCTCTTAACACTTCCGAGTTAATCGAACTTTTCTGGAGCTTATACCATCCCGAAGAAGCGGAAGTCGGTTATTACCCGGAAATACCATCCGAGTTAATACAATGATCAATGAATTTTCAATTCATTTCAATCTTCAATAAATTTTTAATTTATTTCGATGATAAAAATTCCATTTTTTAAGAAAAGGGCGACTGAAATACCGGAAAAAATATTTGAAGCGCCGACCATAGAAGCAAAAGACATTATTGCTCCTTCTTCTATTTTGGTGGCTTCCGATCATCTGAAAATGGGAAAGATATTTGCCAAGTCTTTTTTTATTTTTTCTTATCCAAGGTATTTAAGCACAGCCTGGTTTTCTCCGGTTATTAATTTAGACACGCCAATGGATATCAGTTTCCACGTTTATCCTGTTGAAACAGGAATAGTTTTAAAACAATTAAGAAAAAAAGTGACTGAAGTCCAGGCGGAAATTATGGAAAGAGAAGATAAGGGATTAATTAGGGACCCCGCCCTAGAAATCGCCTATCGAGACATAGAAGAACTGCGAGACAGATTGCAAACAGCTCAGGAAAGAATGTTTAAATTCGGCATTTATTTAACTATTTATGAAGAGAATTTAAAAAAGATAAAAGAAATTGAAAATATTTTAAGATCAATTTTAGAGTCAAGACTAATCTATATTAAACCCGCTCTTTACCAACAAAGAGAAGGGTTTAACAGTTCTTCACCTTATGGCTTAGACCAAATACAGGTCCATACCTCAATGAACACCGGACCCCTTTCTTCTATCTTCCCTTTTGTATCTTTTGATTTAAGCTCTAATGAAGGGATTTTATATGGAGTTAACAGACATAACAATTCTTTAATTTTATTTGACAGATTTTCGCTGGAGAATGCCAATTCCGTTGTCTTTGCCAAGGCGGGCTCGGGAAAGTCCTACGCGGTAAAATTGGAAATTCTCCGTTCTTTGATGCTTGGAGTAGATGTCATTGTTTTGGATCCCGAAAATGAATACCAATTTTTGTCCGATGCGGTTGGAGGGTCTTTCTTTAATATGTCTCTTGCGTCCCCAAGCCACATTAATCCTTTTGATTTGGCTACCCCCAGAGAAGATGAAAAACCGGAGGATGTTCTGCGTTCCAACATAATTAATCTGGTGGGGCTTTTGAGAATTATGCTTGGGGGATTGACCGCGGAGGAAGACGCAATTATCGACAGGGCTTTAACCGAAACTTATGCGGCAAAAGACATTACGCCCGCAACCAATCCCTCTGAATGGCAAGAAAGAATTCCCTTGATGTCGGATTTTGAACAGGTATTGGACAGCATGGAAGGGGCGGAATCCTTGGTCAGAAGAGTAAGAAAATTCACCAAGGGTACCTTTGCTCAGTTTTTCAACGAGCCGACCAATGTTTCTATGGAGAAACCTTTAGTTGTTTTTGGAATCCGAGATATGGAAGACGAATTGAGGCCCATCGCGATGTTTATTATTATGAGATATATTTGGAATAAAGTCCGCTCCGAACTTAAAAAAAGAATCCTATTAGTCGACGAAGCCTGGTGGATAATGCGTACGGAAGACGGAGCTTCATTTTTATTCGGAATTTGCAAGAGAGCGAGAAAATATTGGTTGGGGGTAACCACTATCACTCAAGATGTTGATGATTTTATGAAATCAGGATATGGAAAACCCATTATTACCAACTCCTCGCTTCAACTTTTAATGAAACAATCTCCAGCCACAATGGATGTTGTCCAAAAAATTTTTAATCTGACGGAAGAGGAAAAATATTTATTATTGGAGGCAGAGGTGGGAGAGGGGATCTTTTTTGCCGGCCAAAAACATGTAGCGATAAAGGTAGTGGCTTCCTATGTCGAGGATCAGTTTATCACCACTTCTCCCGAAGAAGTCCTTAAAATAAAAAGAGCCAAGGGTGAATTGGCTAAAGAAGAATAAATTATATTATGGCGGAGGCCGCAGAACAATATATTGAAGATGCCGGGGAAAAAACAAGAGTCAGCCCACTTGACCCGGATTTTCTGCTTTTTGCCTTGCCTTTCGCTATGATTGTTGACGCAATTGATATTGTTTTAGAGCTTGCAAGTTTTCTTGTAATCCCCAAATTGATTGGAATTGGCATGGATATTTTCACTTTCTCCGTTATTGGCGGCTGGATTTATTTTCGAACTAATAAAATAATTAAAAGACGCAAGGAGCAAAAAGAAGCCCTCCAAAAACAAATGACCCAAAAAGCCGGTAAAATGGAGCAGCAATTAATGAAAGGGGCGGTAAAAGGGCCCCTAAGAAAAACTCTGGTCAGGGCGGGGGTAGCCATGTTGGGCGAGCTTATCCCTTTCGTCGGTTTGATCCCCTTTTGGACAATTTCAGTTATTCTTACTTTAAAAGAAAAAGGAGAATGATATAATAAATCAATAAAATGAAAAAAAATATTTTTTTAAAATACTTGTTTTCGATTCTTTCTTTTCTGGCTTTATCTCTACCAACCGCCTCTTTGGCTTTGACCTTAAATTTAGATTATCCGGCATTCGGTGGATTTGATTTAAACAACAACCAAGACTTAAACCAGATAGTGGCTTGGTTTTATTATTTTATCATAGGCATTGCCGGATTGTCCGCTTTTATAATGCTGACTTGGGGCGGTTTTCAATATTTAACTTCGGCCGGTAATCCTGCGGCAATCGGCGACGCTAAAGATAAAATAAAAAGCGCCCTTTTAGGGCTTCTGCTGATTTTAATTTCCTGGCTGATTCTTCAAGTTATTAATCCAGATCTGACCACGCTTAATTTACCGCAACTTCATTAAGGATGAGGTTTTATTGCTACTCTTCTCTCGGGCTCCTGACCTATGCTTTCTGAAATAACGTCGCTCCTGTTGGCGAGTTCCAAATGGATAATTCTTCTTTCGTATGCCGGCATCGGTGCCAGCATTTTTTCTTTTTTACTGAGAGATACCTCGTCGGCGGCCAAACGCGCCGTCTCTTTTAAGTATTCCGTTTTTTTCTTTTTGTAATTGTTTATATCAAGGTCGATGTAAAACATCTCTTTGGAATCGATTTTCTTTCTTAATATCGCCTTCAGAAGGTGTTGAATCTCGTTCAAAGTCTGTCCCCCTTCTCCAATCAGAATTTGAGGCTCCTCGATTTTTAAATTAATGGGGACCGTTTGGTTTTCTTCCGGTAAAACCTCTATTTCGGCTTCGAAAGTGGTCTTGTCGAAAAATTCTTCGGCGGTTTTTTTAATTGTTTTTATATCGTTTGAACTAATCATTTTTGGGCTGAACGGCAGTTTTTTTAAAAATTAAATATTGCTGCCCTATTGAAAACAGGCTGGTTATTATCCAGTAAAGACCAATGGCAGAGGGCAGTTTCCAAAGGATAAAAACGGTAAAAACGGGAAAAAAATAAAGCATCTGTTTTTGCATCGTATTAGAAAATTGAGTCATTTGTCCTGTTTTCTTCTCGGTTTTTAAGGTCTTGGGGGTCAACATTTTCGACTGAAAAAATTGAAGGACTCCGGCCAAAAATGCCAGCCACAGATTGGGCACGGCAAGATTCATAAAGCCGAAAAAGGTGGGATCGATCACGCCGGGATTCGGAGTAAAGCTATAAAGATGCCTCATGGCTCCCGGCTGCAACCCTTTCCAAAAAACCTGGTAAAGAGCGATTAAAATCGGGAATTGAAGTAATAAGGGCAGACATCCGCCAAAAGGATTAATTTTTTCTTTCTTGTAAAGCTCCATCGTCGCCCTGGTTTGTTTTTCCTTATCGTTTTTAAATTGCTGCTGGACTTCCTGGATTTTGGGCTGCAATTCCGACAATATTTTTTGGGATTTGATGGATTGCATCATCAGGGGATAAAGAATAATTCTGATTATAACCGTCAAGGCGATCACCGCCACTCCAAAATCACGCCCCGGTAGATATTGATAAAGAAAGACCAAAGCATTAAATAGGGGCTGATATAAAATTGTATTAAAGATTGAAATTAAAAAATCCATTTTTAAGGTAAATCTACTCCCCCGGGATTCCAGGGGGCGCACTTTAATAATCTTTTTAATCCTTTAAAACATCCTTTAATTACTCCGTATTTTTCAATCACCCGAACCGTGTAGTGAGAACAACTCGGATAAAAACGGCAATTTAGACCCAAACTAGGAGAAATAAATTTTTGATAAAATTGAACAATTTTCAGAATTAAATTTTTCATAATTTACCGAGCTTTTATTTATGAGGGCGAAGAGATAAATCTCTTCTTCCGCCTCAGCTGAAGCTTCGGTAGGTAAAGAAGAGAGTATTTTCCCTCTTCGCCTAATTAATTAATTTGGCTTTTTGAAATAACTTATTCATCGCCTCCTCAATCTCCCAAAAATCTTTTATTTCCAATCCGGGGGCGGCAATAAGCAAGTTGTCGGAGTAATTCGTCAGGACTTTGGATTTTAATTTTGACCTTACCAATTCGCTCAATCTTCTTTTAATCTTGTTTCTTATATTGGCTTTTTTAGAAACTTTCTGAGAAACTACAAATCCAAAACGGATTTTATTTGAATCATTCTTCAGCGTTTTTAGAACCAAAAAATCTTCTTTGAAT
>Ga0315274_10017823_pt1 | contig 10009 bp, 6 predicted proteins | sample YL17G02_20_MG_FD_203700 | JGI IMG/M metagenome (GOLD analysis project Ga0315274, IMG submission 203700) | Sediment microbial communities from Yellowstone Lake, YNP, Wyoming, USA - YL17G02_20 | ecosystem: Environmental > Aquatic > Freshwater > Lake > Sediment | place: USA: Wyoming | collected... | reverse complement strand
CCCTGCAATGGTTGAGGAGCTTGAGCGCAACCTCGCTCGCTTGTCAGAGGTAATCAAGAGAGACCTCGGCGTTGACGTCGCAAGAACCCCAGGCGCGGGCGCGGCAGGCGGGCTTGGCGCCGGCATCGTTGCATTTGTCAACGGGAAAATCGTCCCCGGGATTGATGCAGTCATTGACCTCGTCAGCCTGCGGGACAAGGTCCGTGGCGCAGACCTCATGATTACCGGCGAGGGGAGTTTCGATTGTCAAACGCCGAGCGGCAAGGCTCCTCTCGGTGTGGCCGGGACGGCCCGAGAGTTCGGCGTCCCGAGCGTACTGATTTGCGGCCGCCTTGGAGAGGAATCGCGCGAGATTGCGGAAGGTCTCTTTCTCGCGGTATTGAGCTTAACGGAACTCGCTGGCTCTCAAAGAGAAGCGATTGTCAACCCAAAGAGGTACTTGAACTTGGCAGTGGCAAGGTTTCTTGCGGATCATCCGCCTCCCTGGCCCAGGATATTTCCGCACGCGCCCGTAAGGAGTTACGGAGGGTGCGATTGTTCCGTGTCTCTCAAAGCAGGAGAGCGCCGATGAAATCAAGACTGAAGGTCGTTGGCATAATCCCGGCGAGATACCGCTCCACTCGCCTCGAGGCAAAGCTTCTCGCGGATATATGCGGTAAGCCCATGATCCAGCGAACACACGAGGGCGCTGCGAGGGCGAGCTTGTTGTCCGACTTAATCGTTGCAGCCGACGATCAGCGAATCATTGACGTGGTTCAGTCTTTCGGCGGAAAGGCGGTGATGACCTCAACATCGCATCGCTCTGGAACAGACCGCTGTGCAGAAGTGGCCGCCAAGCTCGACTGCGACATCATCGTGAACGTTCAGGGGGACGAACCGCTCATTGAACCGGCAATTGTGGACGCGGCTGCGAGGCTTCTCATCGAAGACACTGCTCCTGAAATGGCTACGCTCGCCGTTGAGACACATTCGGAAGACGAGCTTTTCGATAGAGCGGTCGTGAAAGTGGTTTTTGACGCGAAAGGATATGCCCTTTATTTTTCTCGCGCGTTCCTTCCCCACTCCAAGACAGGAGCCTTGAAGGAAGGCGTGGCTTACTATCGCCACATCGGCATTTACTCTTACCGGAGGGATTTTCTGCTTCGGTATGTCACACTCCCTCCATCCAAACTCGAGATTGCCGAGGAACTGGAACAACTCCGCGCCCTTGACAACGGATACCGAATCAAGGTAGGTGTTGTCGAGCACTTCTCGTTGAACGTGGACACCCCTGAACATCTGGAAAAGGTCAGGAAAATCGTATGTCAAAGTTCATCTTCATAACGGGCGGGGTCATTTCGTCTTTGGGAAAGGGGCTGACCGCCGCCTCCATCGCGTCCCTTCTCGAGAACCGGGGGCTGAAGCTGACGATGTTGAAATTCGACCCGTATCTGAATGTGGACCCCGGCACGATGAGCCCGTACCAGCACGGCGAAGTGTACGTCACAGACGATGGGGCCGAGACCGACCTCGACCTCGGCCATTATGAGAGGTTCACCTCCCTTCGCCTCAGCCAGCGAAACAACGCCACCTCGGGACAAGTCTATGAAGCCGTCATTTCCCGGGAGCGCAGAGGGGACTACCTCGGTAAGACCGTCCAGGTCGTCCCTCACATCACCAACGAGATCAAGCGGAGGATAACCTCGCTGGGAGATGACGTGGACGTAGTCATTACGGAAGCCGGTGGAACCGTGGGCGACATCGAGGGTCTCCCGTTTCTCGAGGCAATCCGACAGCTTCGCCTGGAGTTGGGAAAAGAGAACACGCTGTACATCCACCTGACCTACGTTCCCTACATCCGTGCGGCGCAGGAGATCAAGACCAAACCGACTCAGCATAGCGTCAACAAGCTCCGCGAGATCGGCGTGCAGCCGGACATCCTCATCTGTCGCAGCGAAAGGCACCTCGATAATGAAATCCGCGCCAAGATCGCGCTTTTCTGTAGCGTGGCCGAGGAGGCAGTCATCGAGGAAACCGACGTTCGCAGCACCATCTACGAGCTGCCCCTCATGCTCCGGAGAGAGGGTGTGGATGACATCATTGTTCGGCTGCTCGGACTGAAATGCACCGGCAGCGACATCTCCCTGTGGGAGAGAATCGTTGACACGGTCTGCCATCCGAAACACGCTGTGACCATCGCGGTCGTTGGCAAGTATATCGAGCATCAGGACGCCTACAAGAGCGTGTACGAAGCCATTGCCCACTCCGGCATCAGCAACAACTCGCAGGTCAATGTCCTGCGGGTTGATTCCGAGGAGATCGAGAAAAAGGGGCCGGAGGAGCTTCTTCGAGATGCACAGGGTGTCCTTGTTCCCGGTGGATTCGGTCAGAGAGGAATCGAGGGGAAGATTGCCGCCATCCGATACGCGAGGGAGAACCGAATTCCTTTCCTCGGTCTGTGCTTAGGAATGCAGTGCGCAGTGATTGAGTTTGCCCGAAATGTCTGTGGCCTGCGAGACGCTGACAGCACGGAGTTCAAACCGGAGACCCCTTATCCGGTGATCAGCCTCCTTTCCGAGCAGAAGCAGGTCGTTCGTCTCGGAGGAACGATGCGCCTGGGCGCCTATCCGTGCGTTCTTCGTTCGGGGACAAGAACTCTCTCCGCTTACGGTGAGGAATCGGTCAGCGAGCGCCACCGACATCGGTACGAACTGAACAACGAATACCGCGAGCTCCTCGAGAAGAACGGGCTTCTTGTGAGCGGCGCCTCGCCCGACGGGAAGCTCGCGGAAATTATGGAGTTGGTTGGGCATCCCTGGTTCGTTGGCTGCCAGTTTCATCCCGAGTTCAAATCCAAGCCCACTGTTGCTCATCCCCTCTTCCGAGGCTTCATCAGAACGGTTATTGAGCAGTCCTCGCAAGGGGACTCTGCCGACACTGGGGAGAAGAAATGACCGCATCCTCCCGTGAACGCCCGAGACTTCGCTCCCTTCAACCCGCTGTCGTTCGTCACCAGAGGCAGGAGCTCATACATATCTCTGACCCTTCTGGTTTCTCTGACAGCCAGATTGTCGTAACTCCGGATGTGTTCTTCATTATGGCTTTGTGCGACGGCACCCGCTCTCTCGTTGACATTCAGTACGAGTACACACGGCGCTTCGGCACTCTTCTGTTATCCTCGCACCTGGACAAAATCCTCTCCGACCTCGATCGCAGCCTCTTCTTAGACAACGAGAAGTTCCGCCGCCGCAAGGGCGAGATCGAGGAGGAATTCCGAAAGGCGGGGGTCCGTGCGGCGTCTCACGCCGGGCAGGCCTACCCCGCCGATCCGGAAGAACTCCGGCGATGTCTCGGCGACTTTTTCACATCTCCGGAAGGTCCGGGCGCCCTTCCCGAAAAACGTCGTCGGAAAACCGTCAAGGCTATCATGGCGCCGCACATAGACCTCCGCGCCGGGGGAACCTGTTTCGCATGGGCATACAGTCAACTCGCCTCTTCTCCGCCCGCCAGCATTTTTGTGATACTGGGGATAGGACATGCTCCCATGACCAACCTTTTTACCGTCACTTCAAAAGATTTTGAGACACCTCTGGGCACTCTGCCAACAGACAAAGCTTTCGTTGAGGCGCTCACCAAAAGCTACCCCGGCGACCTCTTCGCTGACGAGTTCGTCCATCGCAGCGAGCACTCGGTCGAGTTCCAGACAGTCTTCTTGCGATACATTTTCCCCGACAAAGACATTTCCATTGTGCCCATCCTCTGCTCGTCCTTCGATGAGATGATCGCCGCGAATCGTCAGCCAATCGAAGACCCGCGCGTGCGAGATTTCGTCCAGGCTTTGAAGATCGCTGCGGAGCGCTCGAAGCAAAAGGTGTGCTTCATCGCTGGCGTGGACCTCGCGCACATCGGGCAGAAGTTCGGCGATTCCGGTCGGCTTGCCCCCTCCACTGAAATCCTTCTTGAGCGAGAGGACATGGAGATGCTCCAGCACGTGGAGAACGTGGACGCCGCTGCTTTCTTCGCCTCGGTCGCCAAGGACAAAAACAAGCGAAGAATCTGTGGCTTCCCCGCAATGTATGCTCTCCTGACCCTGATTGAAGGAGCAAATGGTCGTCTCCTGAAATACGGCAAGAGCGTGGACGGCGCCACGCAGTCCATCGTCTCCTTCGCCAGCGCGGTTTTCGAATGAACGCGACAGACCCCCGCGCTTAAAGCCGCCGTTGACAATCCTTCCCCCGCCCGTTACGTTATGAGAAACAGACATTCTATTGCGGCAGAGATGCATTTCCATGATTCTAACCATCACGCTGAACCCGCTGATTGACAAGACGCTCTTTGTGGAGAGCCTCCGGAAGGGCATCATCTCGCGCACGGACCGCAAGGAGATGGTTGCTGGCGGAAAGGGAGTGAATGTCGCGCGGGTTTTGAAGAACTTCGGTCTGCCGGTGAAGGCGTTCGTGATGCTCGGCGGGCACACCGGGAAGCTGTTCGCGGACCTCGTGAGACAGGAAGGCATCGGGTTGATTCCATTCTGGGTCAATAGCCCGACTCGTTTTTCCACGCGCATTCACGAGACTCTCGCCGAAATAAACACGACGCTTATCGAGGAAGGCGAACCGATCGCGCGCGATGAAGTCAAGCGACTCAGGGAAAAGGCTATCGCCGCGATCCCAAAAGCGAGAATCCTCGTCCTGTCAGGAAGCGCACCCGGCGCGAACCTCGCGACGATTTATCGAGACCTCATCCGCGAGGCTCATAAGAACAAGACCCTCACTATTCTCGATACGTATGGCGAAGCGTTCCTCCGGGGAATCGAGGCGTCCCCTTTCATGATCAAGCCGAACCGCACGGAGTACGAGTCCTCGACGGGGAAGCCTCTGCGAACCGCCGCGGATTTCCGGGCCGCCTTCCGGCATTTCCACGACAAAGGGATTGACCTGGTTGTGATCACCCTCGGTAAACAGGGCGTCAGGGCTTCGTTTAAGGGCGAGACGTTTGCCCTCAAGCCGCCGAGGATAAACGAAGTCATGCCCGTCGGCTCAGGGGACTGCTTGATTGCGGGAATCGTGTATGGCTTGACGCAGAATCTACCGATAGAAGATTGTCTGCGTTGGGGAACGGCTGCGGGCTGTGCCAATGCGGCCGTGTGGCCCATCGCCGACCTGAAAAAAAGCGAGGTGGAGCAATACCTGCCGTTGATTTCTGTTAGGAAGAAACATGAAGGTTAACGCGTTGATAGTTGTTACCTGCTTGACGGGCTTCGCCCTTTCCGGCGACCCCGCGGTACAGACGGATCCAGTGCGTTCCTCGGAGCTTTCTCCGACCCTCCCCTACCCCGCCAGCCCGGTGATCACAGGCGTGACCTGGTCGCCCAAAGAGACGATCCTCCGCAAGGGAGAAGGGAGTGACAACTGGCCCCTCACCTGGGCGGACGACGACAACCTCTACGCGGCTTATGGCGATGGGTGGGGGTTCAATCCGAAGGTGTCAGAGAAGCTCAGCCTCGGCTTCGCCAGAGTCGTCGGACAGCCGGATGACTTCTCGGGCATCAACATTCACTCACCGACTGGCGAGGGGAAAGGCGACGGCGCCTCCGGCAAGAAAGCCAGCGGGATGCTCATGGTGGATGGCGTGCTGTATTTATGGGTCAGGAACGCGGGCAACTCTCAGCTCGCCTGGTCCACAGACCACGCGAAGACGTGGTCGTCGTGCGAGTGGAAGTTCAGCCTCAGTTTCGGCTGCCCGACATTTCTCAACTTTGGCAGGAACTATGCGGGTGCGCGGGATGATTACGTTCACATTTACTCACACGACGCGGACAGCGCTTACACTCCCGCCGATGGGATGGTTCTCGCTCGCGTCCCGAAGGATAAGATCAAGAATCGCGGAGCCTACGAATTCTTCAAGAGGCTCGATACGAACGGCAACCCGGTCTGGACGAGAGACATCAACGAACGCGGTGCGGTGTTTGACAATCCAGGCAGATGCTATCGCTCGGGAATCAGCTACAACGCGGGACTCAAACGCTATCTCTGGTGCCAGACTCTTCCTCGGGAGGACGCTCGTTACGGCGGAGGCTTTGGCATCTACGACGCCCCGGAGCCCTGGGGTCCCTGGACGACCGTCTTCTTCACCCTCGACTGGGATGTCGGTCCTGGCGAGACAAGTTCCTTCCCGACGAAGTGGATGAGCTCGGACGGCAGGACACTCTACTTAGTGTTCTCGGGAGAGGACAGCTTTTCGGTCAGAAAAGTGACGTTCGCGGTTGCAGCCGACCGCGCGAGCGACAAAGCGGAGGATGTCAGCGGCATACCCTCTCACCCGGTCGTCTTTCCCGGAAAAGACTGGGAGGAAGCGACGCCGGAGTCCCAAGGCCTCGACTCTGCGAAGCTCGCCGCTGCCGTGCGCTATTTAGGGAGCAACTCGGGTCGGGACGACATCAGGGAGCTGGTCGTCATCCGAAACGGCTACATGATCTGGAGAGGGGACAACATTGACAAGGTGCACGGCGTGTGGTCGCTCACAAAGTCGTTCACCAGCACCGTCCTCGGCCTCCTGATTGACGACGAGAAGTGCACGCTTGATACGCTGGCGAAAGACTGTCTCCCGATCATGGCTGCGACGTACCCAACAGTGACGATGCGACATTTCACCACAATGACGTCCGGATACTATGCGGCGGGCGACGAGCCGCGCGGAGGCTACGCGCACGGGCCAAGCCCGACGCCGTTCACTCCTGCTGCGACACCTTTGTTCTCCCCACCTGGTTCGAAATACGCTTACTGGGACTCCGCCATGAACCAGTTCGCGAGCGTCCTGACCCGCATCGCCAGCGAGCCAATCGAGGAGTTGTTCAGGCGGAGAATCGCAGATCTCATCAGCATGAATCGGGCGAAATGGGATTGGGGCGATTTTGCAGAAGTGGACGGCATTGTGGTGAATGGAGGCTCAGGCAACAGCGACAAACACATCTTCATTTCCGCGCGAGAGCTGGCGCGCTTTGGGCACCTGTTCCTCAACCGCGGCAACTGGAATGACAAGCAGTTGCTGAGCGATTCATGGGTTGACGCAGCAACGAAGGTGCAAGTGCCAGCTTCCCTGCCGTGGGGGCATCCGGATAGCGGCATAGACGGGCGGGGCGTTTATGGCTTCAACTGGTGGGTCAACGGCGTCAAACCCGACGTCAATCGCAAATGGCCTGACGCTCCAATCGGCACGTACTCTGCCAGCGGCTACAATAATAACGACATGTTCGTCATTCCGGAATGGAGCATGGTCATTGTCCGCCTGGGCCTCGACGAGGGCACTGACGGCGCCATAACTGACGCTGTGTACAGCACCTTCCTCTGCAAAGTTGGTATGGCAATCACGCAGCCTGCTGCCGTGAAGTGATTCCAGAATGTGGAATGAACAACCTCGACCTCTTTCTGCCGCTGTTCTCACGATTCGCAAAAGCGTGGTGAGTCCGCAAGCGGTGGACAATCCGATTCGACCGTGCAGGTGTTAGTAGCCGACGGCGCAGCCGTCTTTGCGGGGATCGGAGGCGCCAAAGTAGCGGCGGGGATTCTCCTTTCGCCAGATGCCCTGGTAGCCGCCGAAGACGCTGACGCCGGGTCTGATTCTGTGACTCATCTCGGCAAGTCTCACTTTGACGCTGTCGGATATGCCTCGCTCGAAACCGAGGTTGCCGCCGCCAGTCATTTTGCGTCCAGTGGGTGTCGAGCTTTCGGAATGCTCGATGCGCGGTTGCTCGCCCGCCTGCTGGGGGGACATGCCAAAGTCAACGATGTTCATAAAGACTTGTACCTGTCCTTGCGGCTGGAAGTCTCCACCCATGACCCCGAACGAGAAGACCGGTCTGCCATCTTTTGTCACGAATCCGGGGATGATGGTGTGAAAAGGCCGCTTGTGCGGTTCCAGTTTGTTCCGATGCAGCGGATTCAGTGAGAAAAGCTGGCCCCGGTTCTGAAGGCAGAATCCCAGACCGTCCGGCACATACCGCGAACCCCACTCGTGAAAGATGCTCTGGATGAGCGAGACCATGTTGCCCTCGCTGTCAGCGGCGGTCAGGTAGGTGGTCTCCGAAGGACACGGGAATCCGCCCGGCTCAAGGTTCTCTGCGGCGCGGTTTGAATTGACCAGCCCGGCTCTCTCGCGGCCGTATTCTTTTGAAATGAGCTGCTGGAGCGGGACTTCAGCAAAGTCCATGTCCGCGTAGTAAATAGCGCGGTCCTCAAATGCCAGCTTCTTTGCTTCGATGAACAGATGCAGATATTCCGCAGAATTGGGCTTGAGCGAAGGGATGTCGAATTGCTCGAGAATGTTCAGGATTTGCAATGCGGCGATTCCCTGCGTGTTTGGCGGCAGCTCCCACACGTCGTATCCGCGGTAGTTCGCGCTCACGGGCTCCACCCACGTATCCCGGTGATCGCAGAAGTCCCGCATGGAAAATAGCCCGCCGTGAGCTTTCGAGAACCCGACGATTCGCTCGGCGATTTCTCCTTCGTAGAAAGACCTCGCGCCGTCCCGTGCGAGACGCTCAAAGAACTGAGCGAGGTCAGGATTCCTGAACATGTCCCCAAACCGCAACGGCTTGCCTTCCGGCATGAAGGCCTTTGCCGCCGTCGGGTGTTTCTCCGCATCCACAGACCAACTGCGGGCAACAATCGGCGAGACCGGAAAACCCTCCCGGGCGTAAGAAATTGCCGGTTCAAGTACCCTCGCGAGGCTCAGTTTACCGAACCTCTGGAGAAGCGATCCCCAACCGCTCACGCAGCCCGGGACGCTCCAGGAAAGTGGGCTGTAGGCGGGAATCTCGCTGAGTCCAAGCGCCGCCGCGCGGTCAAGATTCCAATCGTAGGGAGAACGACCGCTCGCATTAAGCCCGAACAGTCTCTGCTCCTTCTCGCTCCAGACAATGGCAAAGAGGTCGCCGCCAGGGCCGCACATCATCGGCTCGACGACGCTGAGCATGGCGTTCGCACAGACCGCTGCGTCAATCGCATTGCCGCCTGCTTTGAGAATGTCCACGCCTGCCATGCTCGCGAGAGGCTGGCTCGTGCAGACCATGCCATGCTGGCAGACAACCGTCGAACGGTTCTGATTCCGGTTCTGCAATCGGGCCGCGTTGATGGGGACATCGCGCGACTCTTCCGGCAACGTGCTGATCTCTGTGAACGAGGGATTTCGCGCCCAAACAACGGACGCGCCAGCGCCGCCGACGAGCTTGAAAAACGACCGCCGTTTCACACAGCCTCCTCTGCCTTCACAGGGGGACTGCGCATGTCCCCCGATTGTCCTGTCACTGCTCTTATGCCTGGGTCTCGTTGAGCGGCGAACCAAGCAATTCGCCGATAGTGAGTCGAGGGAATGAGCCGATTGTCACGATTCGTCAGGGTTCTTTGCCTCTCTCAACAAAACGAACACAGCGAACTCATCCTCGACGGGCACCTTGATCGCCTCCCCTTCACACTTCCCTTCAAGAACAGGCTTCCCGAAGAAGTCCCTCACGTGCTTGATACGGAACGCGTCGCCCGGCTTCAGAAAAGACGTTGCGGGGACGCTCATTTCTCGCGCCTTTGCCCCGTTGAAGATGACCAGGTGCGCGCGGTTCGGGTCGTACTTGTTGGGAATCACAATTGCTTTGGATTCGGGAAGGTTCTCGATGTTTCCTTCCCTGACAACCGTCTTGAATTTCTCGATCGAGAGCGTGCCTTTAGCGATGACGTTTTCGCGCAGCTCGCACTCTTCATTCTCGGCGCCGTATCCAAGCCGCATGCCCACGTTATAAAGGTTGCTGCGGACAACGCGGATGTTGTGGCTGGGACGACCGCCACCGACGAGGAACGGCCCCTTTTCATAGGCAACGTTATCCTCGATGACGTAGTTATCCACGTAGGCGCGGCTCGAACCATACGCGTGCAGCGTATAGCAACCGTCGTACGGCACGCTCATGATGCAACTTGAGATAGTTTTGACTCCGTCCTTGTTCTGCGTGTAGATGCAGTGCCCGTGGCCGCGGTCGGGAGCT
>Ga0315274_10017821_pt1 | contig 10009 bp, 10 predicted proteins | sample YL17G02_20_MG_FD_203700 | JGI IMG/M metagenome (GOLD analysis project Ga0315274, IMG submission 203700) | Sediment microbial communities from Yellowstone Lake, YNP, Wyoming, USA - YL17G02_20 | ecosystem: Environmental > Aquatic > Freshwater > Lake > Sediment | place: USA: Wyoming | collected... | reverse complement strand
TCGCTTCCTCGCCCCCTACTGGCACCGCTTCGGGACTCTCTACCAGGCCGCGTTCGGCCGCGACGCCGAGGGGCTCAAGCGCATGGAGTTCGCGGTCGCGACCATCGAGGGCTCGGTTGCGGCCTCCGCCGCGCCGCTTCCCCCGATGGGCAAGCTCTCCTACCTGCGCGCGCTCCGCCCGCTGCTGGGGGCGCCGGAGGCGGCGGTTCCGGCTCTCCCGGTGGAGTTCGGCGCGGAGGAGATCGACCGGAAGGTCCAGCAGCTCTCCCGCCGCTCCACCGAGTTGCCGGTCAAGGCGATCGCCCTCCACGCCACTCTCGTGCCCGAAGTCGTGGCGCTCGTCTACCGGCCCTGGCACCTGGCTTCCGTTGAGCTGGACGGCGAGAGGCTCGAGCTGCTGGTGGACGGGGGAGCCGGAGCCGTCGAGGGGGAGGCCCCCGTCTTCGACTTCGCAGCGCGGCCCCTCGCCGACGTGCAGGGCGAGGCGCCGACCCTTTCCCCGAGCCGCTGCCCCGAGTGCGGCGCCGACCTGCCGTTCGCCCCCGACGTCGAGGCCCACCTCTGCCGCAACTGCTACCGGCTCGTAACCATGCGGGGGAGCCGCTGGGTGAGCCTGCCCTACCTCCACGAGGAGCCGCAGGCAGGGCGCTGGCTGGCACCGTTCTGGCGGTTCCCACTGCGGCTGCGCACGGCCGGCGGAGAGCTGATCGTTGACCTTTCCCACCTCACCGACGGCATCGACGGGACCTACGACCAGATCGGCGACCGCCCTCAGGTCCAGCAGGAGTTCTTCGTGCCGGCGTTTCGGACCCGGGTCAGCAAGGCCGGCGTGCGGCTGTACCGCCGCCTCTGGCCGCTCGTGCGAGGGGGGCCGCGGGAACTGACCGGCGAGCGCTTCACTCCGGCCCGGCCCCCGGAACGGGTGGTGGACATCACCCTTCCGGCCCCCGAGGCACGGGTCTTCGCCCGTGTCTACCTCGCGCTCGCCTTCACCCAGCGCGACCTCGCCCGGGCCCAGGTGAAGATGGTGCGCGAGAGGTTCCTCGCCGGCCAGCTTGAGGGCGACCCCACGCTTACCTATTTGAGCCTGCCCGAAGAGCTGGTTGCGCCGTTCGCAAGCGTCTTCGGGCGTGCCCGGCTCGCCGCCCTCGAGCAGCTGGAGGGCCGACCCGGGCCGGACGTCTGACGGGGGCGGCACTCCCCGGCCACTGCAAACCGAACTGGACTCCTTTTACGTTCCCTTGACATATTGCGGACTAGTTCACACGTTCGTATAATGCGACGTGATGAACGATCACGCCATGCGCGAGCAGGCGATAGTCGCCACGGCTATCGACCTGGCCGAAGACCGCGGCGTTGCCGGCGTGACTACGGCCGGGCTGGCGCGCCGGCTTCATTTCACCGAGGCCGCGCTGTACAGGTACTTCCCCGGAAAGGGCGCGATCATCGCCGCCGCGCTGCGTCACCTGGCCGAGCGTCTGTTCGCCACGATGCTCCTGGAGCTGATGCCCGAGGCGATCCCGCAGGGGCACGCGCTGCAGCTCCAGATCCAGCGCCACATCCAGCGCTTTGCGCTTCGCAAGGGCCTGCTCCTCGAGCTTCTGCTGTTCGCCTCCGGAAACCGGGAGGAAACGCTCCAGATCGCCGGCGGCGAGTTCCTCCAGGAGTACACCCACCGCATGACCGCCTACTTCAAGCAGCTGCAGGAGCTGCGGCTCACGAGCACCGCCACCCCGCCTTCCGAGCTCGCCCGCCTCTGGGTGTGTCAGCTTCTGGGGGGGTACGTGCGCTGCCGCCTCACCCGCGAGCCCTGGGATCCGGTGGACCAGGCCGGCTTCCAGGCCTTTCTCACCCAGCTGCAGAGCAGCAACTCGCTCGCCGCGTCCTAAAACCTCTCAGGGCTCCGCCCCGTACCCCTCTATTGCCAATGTTTCTCCGCGACCCTCAGGCCAGCTCGTTCCTGGTCACTGCGTGAGGCCTTTTTCTTGCCCGGCCGGTGCGCGGCCGCTCGTCGCTTGCTCGCCCCCGCTCGCGGCGCTCCGAGACTCCTCCGGCTGCGACCGAGCAGGGACGTCTCACGGCGGGGCCCCTCGCTGTTCGTAAGACGCCACGCCAGCGATACCCCACCGCGAGACGCCCGCTCGGTGACCCGCAGCCGCCGGAGACATGGCCGCTGGCACCCGCCGGGCGGATTGAAAGCCCCCCTCCCAGAATCCGGTGGGCCGAATCCGCACAGCCACCTTCCCGTCTTGGCAAGACCGCTCAAGCAGGCCCCCGGCGAAAGGGAGGGTGATGGTGAAGACCGCCCCGCGGGCGACAGGAGCCATTGCGCCGAAGCGTGCGGGCCCCGAGCGGCCAGAATGGCGGGTGGAAACGCTGGACCCGACCGAGCGTCTCATGCGAGGGAGGGGAACAGCGAGGGTCCGCACGCCGGGTTGTGCCTGCTCGGTCGCACGCGAAGGCGGGTCGGAGGGCTGCGCTCGATGCGCAGCCCGAGCGACCGCTCCGAGTCCGCGGGGCAACAAGAAGCCTCACGCAGTGAAAACAGAGTGGCCTCGCCGCGCACCAGGGTGGCAAAAGAAAAGCCGTCGCGGCGCGAAAAGAGAAGGAACTCCGCCCGCGGGGCAAGAAAAGCATCACGCAGTGAAAGAAGCAAGAAAGGGGTATGGGGCGAAGCCCCGACAAAAGCCCCCGCTAGGCGGCCGAGCGCTCGACCCAGACCTGGAGGAGGTGCAGCGTGACCTCGCTGGCCTTGACCATCCACTCGAGCGAGACCCACTCCTGCACGGAGTGGAAGCTCTGCCCCCCGGCCCAGATGTTCGGCGTCAGCAGACCTATGAACGAGAGCCGCGCGCCGTCGGTCCCGCCCCGGATCGCCCGCCGCACCGGCTCGAGCCCCATTCGGCGCACCGCCTCGAAGGCGTACTCGAGCACTTTCGGGTCCTCGCCGATCTTGTATGCCATGTTGCGGTAGGACTCCTTGACGTCGACCCTGATCCGGGCTCCGGGGAAGAGGCCCTCGACCTCGCGGACGATCGCGCGCAGGGTTTCCTCGCGCTCGCGCAGCTCCTCCTCGGTGAACGCCCGCACCAGGAACTTGACCTCGACCTTGGTGACGTCGCCACGGATGTCGTAGGGGTGCAGGTATGGCTGGCGCTTCTCGGTGGTCTCGGGCAGAAACTCCCGCGGCAGCCGCTCGATGATCGCGGCTGCGACCCGCACGGCGTTGATGAGCTTGTCCTTGGCGTAGCCGGGGTGGACGTCGTGACCCTCGATGACCACCATGGCGGAGTCGGCACAGAAGGTCTCGTCCTCGATCTCCGCCAGGTCGGAGCCGTCGAGGGTGTACGCGTAGCCGGCGCCGAACGCCGCGACGTCGAAGTGCTCGGTTCCGCGGCCCACCTCCTCGTCGGTGGTGAAGGCCACCCGCACCGGTCCGTGGTGAAACTCGGGGTGCTTCGCCAGCCAGGCCACGACGGTCATGATCTCGGCCACTCCGGCCTTGTCGTCGGCGCCGAGCAGGGTCATCCCGTCCGAGGTGACCAGCGTGTGACCCACGCAGCGCGCCAGGTTGGGGTTGTCGGCCATGCGGATCACCTGGCGGGAATCGCCGGGAAGGGCGATGTCCCCACCCCCGTATGCCTCGATGACCAGCGGCTTGACCCCCGCGCCCACCGTGCCGTGGTAGGTGTCCACGTGGGCGATCAGGCCGATGGTGGGCACCTTGCCTGCCGCTTTGTGGCCCTTGGGCAGGTTCCCAGGCACGGTGGCGTACACGTACCCCCACTCGTCCATGACCGCGTCGGAGCACCCGAGGGACCTGAGCTCCTCAGCCAGCAGCTTCGCGAGGTTCTTCTGCTTTTCGGTCGACGGGCTGCTCGTGGAGTTCTCGTCCGACTGTGTGTCGACCCGCACGTAGCGCAGGAGACGCTCCAGCAGCTCCTGGCGGTCGGTGGCATCGAGGGCGATGGCGGTCATGGGGACCTCCGGCGGTGGCGCTGGGCCACGTGTCGAGAGTGTACCCGCTCCGCTACCCAAAGCAAGGCCGCGAGAAGTGCTTGACCTGCTTTCGGAAATAGAGCTAGCATCGCGCGATTTTGTGAATTCGGGCACGAGGGGGAGAGGATGACTGCCCAGTACGTTCCGGTCCTGCTGGCGTTCGCGTTTGCCGCCTTGGTCGCGGGCAGCCTGGTGGGGCTTTCGGCGCTCCTCGGACGTGGCCGTTTCAATGCCACGCGTACCCGGGAGACCTTCGAGAGCGGCATGCCTCTTCTGGACAGCTCGCGCAAGCGCGTCTCGGTGAAGTTCTTCGTCGTGGCGATGGTGTTCATCGTCTTCGATGTCGAGGTGGCATTCCTCTTTCCATGGGCGGTGTGCGCTCGCGGGCTGCTCGCCGAGGGCGATGCCTCGGTCCTGCTCGACGGGCTGATCTTTCTCGTGCTGCTGGCGATCGGCTACGTGTACCTGTGGCGCGAGGGGGCGTTCGACTGGTCCCGCCGCGGGAGCGAGTCGTGAGCACGAGGCCGCTGGTGGCCGCGCGGCCCGAAACCATCGCAGAAGTGACTTTCGACGCCACGCTGGAGGAGCGCATCGTCGACCTCCTCCGGAGGTACCCCACCCGCCGGGCCGCGATCCTGCCGGTGCTCTGGCTGTGCCAGGAGCGCTACGGGTGGATCTCGCCCGGCGTGATCCGCGCCGTGGCGCAGCGACTCGGAGAGAGCCCGGCTTTCGTCGAGGGCATCGTGAGCTTCTACACCATGTACTACACCCGGCCGCCCGCGCGCTACGTGCTCCAGGTGTGCACCACGCTCTCGTGCGCCTACTGCGGCGGCAAGGAGCTGGTCGAGCACTTGAAGGGCCGGCTCGGGATCTCCTTCGGCGAGAAGACCCCCGACGGCGAGTTCCAGCTCATCGGGGTGCAGTGCCTGGGGGCGTGCGGCGGTGCGCCGGTGGTCCAGATCAACGACGACTACTACGAGCAGCTCGACATCAAGCGCCTCGACGGGCTCCTCGACGAGCTCACGGGGAGGCGGTGAATGGAGGCCGTCCTGCTGCGCGCCCGTGGTGTGCCCGATTCACGGGTGATCGCGACCTATCTGGCCGCCGGCGGGTACGAGGGTTGGAAGAAGGCGCTCGCAATGGCGCCCGATGCCGTCACCAGGGAGGTCACGGACTCGGAGCTGCGAGGCCGGGGCGGCGCGGGCTTCCCGACGGGCCGCAAGTGGAGCTTCGTGCCGAAGGACCACCCGGGTCCCCGCTACCTGATCTGCAACGCCGACGAGTCCGAGCCCGGCACGTTCAAGGACCGGGAGATCATCGAGCACGATCCGCACCAGGTCATCGAGGGGATCGCGATCGCCTCGTACGCCGTCGGGGCCAAAACCGCGTACATCTACATCCGCGGGGAGTTCGTCCGGTGGGCGAGGATCCTGGAGGAGGCGATCGAGGAGGCGCGCCGGGCTGGTTTCCTCGGCAAGAACGTCCTGGGCAGCGGGTTCGACCTGGACGTCTGGGTACACCGCGGCGCCGGCGCGTACATCTGCGGCGAGGAGACGACGCTGCTGGAGTCACTCGAAGGGAAACGGGGCTTCCCGCGCCTCAAGCCGCCCTTCCCCGCGGTGGTCGGGGCGTTTGGCAAACCGACCGTCGTCAACAACGTCGAGACGCTGGCCTGCGTGCCGCACATCATGACCCGCGGGGCCCACTGGTTCGCGTCCATCGGCCGGGCGCGCAACACCGGCCCGAAGCTGTTTTCCGTCTCCGGGCACGTGAACCGACCGGGGGTGTACGAGTTGCCGCTCGGCGTCACGTTCCGCGAGATCATCTACGAGCACTGCGGGGGCATTCGCGGAGGCAGGAAGCTCAAGGCGTTCTTCCCCGGCGGCACCTCGGCCCCGATCATGACCGCCGCCGAGGTGGACGTCCAGGCGGACTTCGACGCCTGCGGCCAGGCCGGAACCATGCTGGGCTCGGGCGGCGTGATCGTGCTGGACGAGACCGTGGACATGGTGGAGGCGGCCGCCAACGTCGCGCACTTCTACGCGCACGAGTCGTGCGGGCAGTGCACGCCGTGCCGCGAGGGCGCCGACTGGTGCAAGGACGTCCTGGACAGAATGGTGGAGGGACACGCGCGGGCCGCAGACCCGGAGACGCTGCTGCGCATCTGCAGGTTCTCGTCGAGCGGCATGACCATCTGCCCTCTCGGTGACGCATACGCCCTGCCGATTTCGAGCATGGTGAACAAGTTCCGGGAGGAGTTCGACCGGCGGATCGGCACGTCCACCCCCCTCCCGCAGAAGAAGCTGCCCGTGCTGCCGTGGGCCGGGCCGCGGCCCGGCTTCGGAGTGTAGGGAGGCCCGCGATGCCCAAGCTCACCATCGACGGGCGCACAGTCGAGGTCGCGGCCGGGACAAACCTGATCGAGGCCGCTCGCGCGGCCGGGATCGAGATCCCCTTTTTCTGCTACCACCCGTACCTGACCGTCGTGGGTCAGTGCCGAATCTGCATGGTCGAGATCCAGGGCCAGCCGCGGCTTGCGGTCGCCTGCGCGACGCCCGCCGCAGAGGGCATGGTGGTCAAGTCGGAGACCTCCGAACGAGCCAAGGAGGCCCGTGAGGCGGTGATGGAGTTCCTGCTCGCAAACCACCCGCTGGACTGCCCGGTCTGCGACCAGGCGGGCGAGTGCCTGCTGCAGGACCACTCGATGGAGGAACAGCGGGCCACCTTCACCACCCACATGACCGAGACCCGCCGCACCTTCCCCGGATACGAGAGTCGGCTCATCGGGCCGCACGTGATCCAGAACCAGAACCGCTGCATTCACTGCTCGCGCTGCATCCGGTTCACGCAGGAGATCTCGGAGACGAGCGCGCTCACCTACAAGTCGCGCGGCAACTCCACGTTCATCGACACCTTCGACGGCAAGCCCTTCGAGGATCCGATGTCGGGGTGCGCGGCCGACGTCTGCCCGGTGGGCGCCCTGACCGTCAGGGGGTTTCGCTTCCGCAAGCGCGCCTGGAAGCTGCGCTCGACCCCTTCGATCTGCCCCGGCTGCTCGATCGGGTGCAATATCTTCATCGAGCACCACGAGCGCGCGGTGTACCGGTTCTCGCCGCGCGAGAACCCTGGCGTGAATGCGACCTGGCTGTGCGACTACGGCCGCTTCCTGGCCGAGTCGTTCAACGAACAAGCCTACCTGTACCCGCAGCGCCGGGTGAGCGGGCAGCTCGCCCGTGCCACCTGGGGCGAGGTGCTCTCGGCGCTCTCGACCGAGCTGAAGGCGGCGCGGTCGCTGCGCGCGGTGGCCTCGGCCAACCTTTCCAACGAGGAGCTGTACCTGGCCCGCGAACTCTTCGGGCGCCACCTCAAGGGCGAGATCGTCGTGCCGGTGTTCCCCGGCGAGCCGCGCCGCATGAAGAACGGCAAGCGGGAGTGTCTCACCTCCACCGACGCTCACCCGAACTCGCACGGTGCCCGGCGGCTGGGCCTGGCAACGGTGGACGGGGAGGGCCTCGTGCGCTTCCTCCGTGGGGCCACGGGAACGACGGTCATCCTCGACCCGTCCGCCCACCCGTCGCTGGCCAGCGAGGAGGCGCTCCAGGCACTGGGGCGCGGTCCCCTCGTCGCGTTCGCGCGTGCCAAGCACCCGGTGGCCGACCTGGCCGGCTGGCTGCTGCCGACGCCGTCCCTCGCCAGCAACGAGGGGACGTTCGTCTCGTCCACGGGGTCCGTTCAGAGGTTCGCACCCGCCTTCGCACCGCCCGGTACGGTGCATCGCACCGCCACCGGCGCGATGTCCCCGACGTGCCCGACGATCGCCTCACCCTGGGGGCCGCCCGGCGAGGCCCGGCCGCTCTGGGTCGTCCTCTCTTCGCTGGTGCGTGAGATGGGGGTCGCGACCCTCGATCTCTCCTCGCCGGCCGACGTCTTCGCCCTGATGGCGAGGACGGAGGAGAGCTTCGCTGGCCTGGACTGGGAGGAACTCGGAGGCCAACGGGAGCAGAGCTCGTACCGGGAGCGCCAGCATGTGGGCTAGCGTCGCCGTCACCGCCGTCAAGCTCGTCGTGGTGGCGGGCTCGATACTCACGTGCGTCGCGATCATGGAGTGGGTCGAGCGCCGGGGCGCCGCGTTCATCCAGGACCGGCTCGGCCCCAACCGCGTCGGTCCGCTGGGGCTCTTCCAGCCGATCGTGGACGCCGTCAAACTCCTGTTCAAGGAGGACGTGACCCCGACGGCGGTCAACAAGGGCCTCTACTACCTGGCGCCCATGATCTCGGTGTTCGTCGCGCTGGTGACGTTTATCGTGATCCCGTTCGGCGCCGGCAAGGACGTCACGGTTTTCGGCGTGCCGCTGGGCGGGCTTATCGTCGCCCCCGACCTCGGGGTCGGGATCCTCTACCTGCTCGCGCTCTCCGCGCTTGGCGTGTACGGGATCGTTCTGGCAGGCTGGTCATCCAACAACAAGTACTCGTTGCTCGGCGGACTTCGTTCGTCGGCGCAGCTGATCTCGTACGAGCTCTCGATGACCCTCGCCGTGCTCGGTGTGCTGCTGGCGACGGGCTCGCTGCGCCTCGACGACGTCGTGTCCCACCAGGCCAGTCACGTGTGGAACTTCATCCCGCAGTTCATCGGGTTCATCGTCTTCACCACCGCGGTCTTCGCCGAGACCAACCGTCTGCCGTTCGACCTGGCGGAGGCGGAGACCGAACTGGTGGCGGGGTACCACGTCGAGTACTCCTCGATGAAGTTCGCGGCGTTCCTGATGAGCGAGTACATGAACATGGTCACCGCATCGGCGCTCATCGTCACCCTCTTCTTCGGCGGCTGGTCGTTCCCGGGAATGGGACGGCTCTCGGGCTGGTGGCTGCTGATCGCGTCCGTCGCGGTTTTCGTCACCAAGCTCGCCTTCTTCCTCTGGCTCTTCGTCTGGGTGCGCTGGTCGCTCCCCCGCTTCCGCTACGACCAGCTCATGCGGCTGGGATGGAAGGGACTGCTGCCGCTGGCGACTGTCAACCTCGTCTGGGTCGGGTTCGCGATGGCCATGAGGTGGCTCTGATGTTGACAGCTCACAGCTCACAGCTCACGGGGCGCAGCTCCCCCGCCCACCCCAGAAAACAGAGAGTTCCGCTGTCGGCTGTCAGCTGTCGGCTGTCAGCTGGGCAGGGGAGGCGCTGATGGTGGTGCTGGTGTTCTACGCGGCGGTGGTGGTCGGCGTCGTCTCGGCGGTCGTGGCCGTCTCGCACCGCAATCCGGTGGTCAACGTGCTCTCGCTGGTGGTGACGCTCTTCTGCGTCGCCGTGAGCTACGCCCTTCTCGGCGCCGAGTTCCTGGCGGCGGCGCAGATCCTCATCTACGCGGGCGCGATCCTGGTGCTCTTCCTCTTCGTGGTGATGCTGCTGAACGCGCCCGAGGTGAAATCTGCCAGCGAGCCGCGTCCGTTTCAGCGGGCCGCCGGGCTGCTTCTCGCCGTGGTCGCCGGGGTCGGTGGCGTGGCGCTTCTGATGGGCATCCAGGTCGTGGCCCCAAGCGCTCAGGTCTCGGGCGACGCGCAGGCAATCGGGCGGCTGCTGGTTGGGCCCTACCTCTTCGCGTTCGAGTTCATCTCGGTGGTACTGCTTGCCGCGATGGTGGGCGCACTGGTGCTGGTGAAAAGGAAGCACTGACATGATGGTCACCCCGATGCACTTCGTGATCTTTGCCGCCGTCCTCTTCGCGATAGGCACCGGTGGCGTGCTCCTCCGGCGCAGCGGCATCTCGATCCTGCTCGGCATCGAGTTGATGCTCAATGCCGCCAACCTGGCGCTCGTGGCGTTCGGCCGCATGCACGGGACTCTCGACGCCCAGGTGTTCGTGTTCTTCGTGATGGCGGTCGCCGCGGCCGAGGTCGCCGTCGGCCTGGCGCTGCTGGTGGCGATCTTCCGCAAGCGCCAGTCCATCGACGTGGACCGGCTCAACGTGCTGCGCTGGTAGGAGGGGCGATGCTCGATCTGCTCTGGCTCGTGCCCGTCC
>Ga0315274_10017819_pt1 | contig 10010 bp, 9 predicted proteins | sample YL17G02_20_MG_FD_203700 | JGI IMG/M metagenome (GOLD analysis project Ga0315274, IMG submission 203700) | Sediment microbial communities from Yellowstone Lake, YNP, Wyoming, USA - YL17G02_20 | ecosystem: Environmental > Aquatic > Freshwater > Lake > Sediment | place: USA: Wyoming | collected... | reverse complement strand
GCAATAGTCCAAAAAGAAGGATTCGTCCCCGTACCAACAAACCAAACGTATAATTCCACGGGAAAAAGTCTCAACGGAATCCTTAGCATTGGTGGATCTACGACAGTATTTCCTATCCTTGAAAAAGCAAAAGAAACATTCATGATATTGTACCCAGGCATCCAAATAACTGTAAGTTCTACTGGCTCAGGCGCAGGTATCACAGCAGTCGGTGCGGGAACAGTAGACATCGGCATGTCATCTCGTGACCTGAAATTATCAGAAAGTAATTTAGGGCTGGTCAAATACACGATCGCAAGTGACGCTATCGTCCTCATCGTCAACCCAGAAAATACCTATGTCGATAACCTCTCGCTTGCACAAGTAAAAGGAATTTACAAAGGTGAGATTACCAACTGGAACGAGTTTAGTTAACCAACTATTTTCCCTGTTAAAAACTTGAAGCAGATCTATGGATTCAGCTTCTTGCAATAAAATTATAGGCGTTGAAAAAAAACCAAGGAAGATGCAGGTAAGGAGGATTGGAAACCTCTGCAAAACAAAAAACCACAACAACCATTCAAAAAATTCTTTCTTTCAAAAAAGAACATCAAGGAAAAAAGCATTAAAACAGTTCTTTTCCTTACCGCAATCTCTGCGATCATCGTAATCTTTTCTATTATTATTTTTTTATTCAAGGATGGATACCCTATTTTTCAAACCGCTGGTCTTTGGGAGTTTCTCTCAGGGTCTCGATGGAACCCTACCGGCGAACCGCCATTGTATGGTGCGTTTCCTCTCATCGTAGGAACCCTCCTGGTTACACTCGGTGCGATGATTGTCGCCATTCCCTTGAGCATCGGGAGCGCGATCTTCATCTCTGAGATAGCGCCCCCAAAAATGAAAGCAGTGATAAAACCTGCAATTGAACTTCTTGCCGGCATCCCCTCCGTGGTGTATGGTTTTTTTGGTTTAATTGTGCTTACAACATGGCTGCGAATATCGTTTAGCCAGCCTTCGGGTGAATCCTGGCTTGCTGGTTCTCTTTTGCTTGGGATTATGGCGATTCCCACAATCACTAGTGTTGCAGAGGATGCGATTAGTTCAGTACCTCGCGAGTTCAAAGAAGGTTCATTTGCACTTGGGGCGACACGATGGCAGACTATCAGTAAAGTCATTATTCCCTCAGCCTTATCCGGGATTACTGCAGGGATTATTCTTGGGATAGGTCGTGCGATTGGTGAAACCATGGCAGTAATGATGGTCTGTGGGAACCCAACCTATGGTCTCATCCCTACATCCATCACCAATGTGTTTGCCCCCATCAAAACACTGACCGCAACCTTAGGCATCGAAATGGGGGAGGTAGCAGCAGGAAGTAATCATTATCACGCGTTATTTGGTGTTGCTCTTCTTCTTCTCATAATCACGCTGGCGGTAAATATTATTGCAACAGTTATCTTAAACCGGTTGAAAGAAAAACAACGATCCCCCTTAAAGAAGAAGACGCGCCTGAGCGTTTCTATCAAACAGCAAATCAGGAAAACATTAGTTTTTACCATCATTATGCTGGGTGTGGTACTCATGCTTATTTCTATAGGAATACTTCTTACAGCGTGCATTGGTCTTGTTGTAGGAGCCGTGTACTATCTAAGAAAAAAAGTTTCAGCAAAGACCGGTCAGCGGATTGCTTTTATCGCAATCGCGATAGCTATTCTTACCGTGATAGTGATCCTTGGAGTAATCCTTGCGTATATCATTTCAAACGGTGCAGGAGCACTCAGCTGGGAATTCCTCTCACAGGGACCAAGCAATCTCGGCAGATCTGGTGGGATCTACCCAGCGATTATCGGCACGTTATATCTTGTTTTAGGAGCAATTGTTATCGCTTTACCCTTAGGCGTTGGCGCAGCTATCTATCTTATAGAATACACACGAGAAGGAAGGCTAACTAAAATTATCCGCGCGGGAGCTGATCTGTTAAATGGGACTCCTTCGATAGTGTTTGGCTTGTTTGGGTTTGCATTCTTCGTTCTATATCTGAGGATGGGATTTTCACTGCTCGCCGGTCAAATAACCATAGCATTTATGATCCTACCAACGATCATTAGAACAACAGAAGAGGCGCTGAAGAGTGTTCCGCAGTCATTGCGAGAAGGTAGCCTTGCACTCGGGGCGACAAAATGGCAGACTATCAAGAAGGTGGTGCTACCACCTGCGGCACCAGGTATTCTCACAGGAGCCATCCTTGGCATTGGACGAGCTGCCGGTGAGACCGCTCCAATCATGTTTACCGCGGTGGTGTTCTCAAGCTTCATCCCTCAATCGTTTGTGGAGCCAGTGAACGCATTACCATTCCATTTGTATATACTTGCAACATCAATCCCAAATTCCGCGCGAAATCAAGCAGGGACCGCACTGGTCCTGTTGTTGTTGGTTATTGGTATCTACCTCGTGGCTGTACTAATCCGTAATCATTATCAAAAAACCATGAAATGGTGAAAACAATGGCTAATAAAGTCGTCATTAAAACCGAACAACTCAATCTTTGGTATGGTGAAAAACAAGCATTATATGATATCTCCATGGAAATGCTCTCAAATAAAATCACCGCACTTATTGGTCCTTCCGGATGCGGGAAGTCTACGTTAATCCGATGTTTTAACCGGATGAATGATGTGATCCCTACGTGTAGAATCACCGGTCATGTGTTTTTTGATGACAATGACATCTATGGTCCTGATTCTGACGCGGTTGAGGTTCGCAAAAAAATAGGTATGGTATTTCAAAAGCCAAACCCTTTCCCAAAATCCATTTATGAGAACGTTGCCTATGGTCCACGTGTCTCAGGGGTAAACAACAAGGATAGCCTTGATGAGATCGTGGAAAAGAGCCTGCGAGATGCAGCGTTATGGGATGAGGCGAAGGACCGACTCTTCGAATCAGCGATGGGACTCTCTGGTGGACAGCAACAAAGATTATGTATCGCGCGATCACTTTCGATAGAACCAGATGTCATTCTTATGGACGAGCCGTGTTCCGCACTTGACCCCATTGCTACTGCAAAGATTGAGGACCTCATGACGGAGCTGAAAAAAAGATATACAGTGATTATTGTTACACATAATATGCAGCAAGCTGCACGGGTGAGTGATTACGCTGCATATATGTACCTCGGAAAACTTATCGAGTTTGGTGAAACCGAACAGATCTTTGAGGATCCCCATGAGGAACTTACGGAAAAATATATTACCGGTCGGTTTGGATAAAGAAGGAAAAGCATATGGTGCAAAAATTTCATACTGAATTAGACGAGCTGAAAAATGATATCTTTACAATGGGGCAACTGGCAAAAGAGATGCTCCAAAAAGCAACGGACTCTCTGAAAAATGATGATGGTGAGCTTGCCTCTTGGGTCCAATCTAAAAAAGGGGCTATTGCAAACATGGATAGAGATATCGAAGCAAAGGCTCTTCGTTTAATCGCCTTGTATCAACCAATGGCAAAGGATATGCGAACGATCGCATGTTGTTTGAAAATGAATACATACCTTACGAGAATTGGGCGTTATGGGAAAGACATCGCAAAAGTAACAGACGAACTCCATGATGTTCCTCGGATGAAGAAGCTGGTGAGCATTCCTCATATGGCTCAGATTGTCTGTGGCATGATTGATGATGTGCTTACGGCTTTTGTGAAGGAGGATATTTCAGTACTCCAGAACTTAGAAGAACGGGAATCAACCGTGGATGAACTCCGCTATTCCATTTTCCGCGAATGTTTAACGTATATGATGGAAGATAACAAGAACATCACGCAGGGCGCCCATTTTATGATGGTTTCCCGGTATTTGGAGCGATGTGGAGATCACGCCTGTAAAATAGCAGAAAAGATCTATTATATGGTGACTGGTGAACATGTTGAGATTGATTGTTCTGAAAACAAAATGTCTCGAGCCTGTCTTAATAGAAGGACAAAACAAGGACCATAATGAAACAGAAAGTCTTATTTGTGCGCAACAAAAAATTCTGCTACATCTGCAGTAAAACATAATAAAACCAATAGAATTTAATCGAAACTGAAACAACGTAGGATTTCGTTGAATCCCCAAAAATCTTAATATCATACTACATCGATATGATGCGTATGGCAATAGAAAAAAAATTGTTATTAAAATCCATGGGATTTTCTTTATTAATCACTTTATTGCTGATGGTTATTGCCTATCTTCCTATCTGGGAGATAATGAATGAAACAGAAAAATCGATATTCCCATTTTACGGTCTTATAAGTTCGATAATAATTTTTTGTATTTTAACCGTGGTTTTCTATTTTGATATTCGAAGGATATTAGAAAGAAAATCTCTGTAATTGCAATAAAACTACATTTGAAAAAAAATGCGTTCCATAGAACAAATTATATATATAAGATGTTGAATTTATCTTTTGTAGACAATTATATAGCGGGGGAGGAAATCAAGTTTGGTACGAAGATATCCTCATTTCCCCGTCGTATAAAAATTACTTTAAAAAAGGAGGTATAAAAAATGAAAACGAAAAAATATGTTAAGGCTGTTGTTTCTATGGTTGTGCTGTTCATTCTTTTGATAACTTCAGCACAGGCAATGAACACAGGAATTGTCAAAAAAACCGATATAACATTGGAAAGCAGAGGATGGTACTGGAAACCATCGTATCCAAACTATGCACCGCAAGGACTCCCTGATTTTAATCAGCAACAGGACCGATGGAAAAAAATATCACCAGGACCGAATGGTGTAATTGATTCAACGCTTGCGGGAGATGATGTATTGAATGTCGCTGAAAACTGCATCGCTCCAGGCCTTGATTGTTATCTCAATAGTACTGCAACCGGTGATGATGTTGAAGAATGGGCGTTCTGTGGCCCAGTCGCGGTTGCGAATTGTTTCTGGTGGTTTGACTCAAAATATGCAAAACCAACTGGTACCCCTGGTGATGGTGAGGATCAATTCGCTCTTGTACAAAATTATGGTGCTGGTGACGACCATGCATCGGCCAATGCTCCCTTGCTTATTGAAAAACTTGCACGAGCAATGAATACGACGGGGAAAGGAACCACCTATATCAACGATATGCACGATGCGATTGTCGACTGGTTTGACTCAACCGGTCTTACCGATAAATTCACTGTGCAAACCCATAACCGGCCAACCTTTAGCTTTATAGAAAGTGAAATAGAACGGAGCCAAGATGTGATTCTCTTACTTGGAGATTATAACTACGTAATTGGACCTTTGATGGTTGATCAATCTCAACTTTTAGGTCCTCTACTTAAATTGTTACAAACCAATCCCTTGTGGGATTCCCAGGGATTTGTTCCAATGGCTCCAAGGCTTGATGCAATAGAAATCCTTCTCCAGAGTGCCAGCACTTATCCACCATGTGATGTGGAAGTTGATGTATACAATGGTCATCCTGGAACTCTCCTTGGACAATCCATTGTTAACCCAGGATTTCTCCCAGTTCCAACTTGGTTTCGATTCAATTTTAATTCCTCTATTCCACTTACCCCTGGATCTACATACTATTTAGACGTTCACCAAATCCAGACAGGACCCCACTATTATTGGTGTTACGATTATGGCGATCCATACCCACAGGCGCCAGCATGGAAGGATAATGCACCTGCTACCCTCGACTGGGCATTCAAAACAGAGTACTACAATCCTCCACCACATTCTGAGAAAAAAGGAGGACACTACGTTACTTGTGCAGGAGTCAACTCTGCAGACTCTATGATTGCGTTCAGTGATCCAGCCTTGGATGTCCATAATACATCTCCAACCAATCACAATAATGCAGCAAACGTATCACATGATATCTACAACATCACCATAGGTTCTCCGAAGCCTGATATCGACTGCGAATGGTGGCTGTCAGACTATCACGCAGGGTATAATTACACTGTTGTCGAGCAAGCAGTCGTCATCTGTCCAATACCGGATACCACAAAACCGACTATTACGATCACCAAACCTATAAACGCATTGTATTTCCGCAATAAACAGATCATACCGCTCCCAGGAGGCACACTAATCATCGGAAAGATCGATGTCAACGTGACCGCATCAGACAATGACTCAGGGATAGACCGTGTGGAATTCTATACCGACCTCCAGCTCCAAAAAAATGACACGACAGCACCGTACAGTTGGACGTGGAGTGAGAAAACATTCTTCACCTACACCATCAGAGTTGTTGCGTTCGATAAAGAAGGAAACAGTGACTTTAAGGAAATGAAGGTGTGGAAGTTCTTTTAATCCCTCCTCTTCTTTTCTTTTTTTCCAAATTCCTTATAGCTTTGAGTAGGTGAGAATCTATTTCTATAGAATCTTGGTTACCTGAATAGAGGCAGATGAATTCGAAGATAGTATTTGTAGAACCACCACGGACCTCCTGGTTTGTCATGGGGGAGTACCTCCCACCACCATCCGCATTGTTGATCCTTGCAGCATATGTGGAACGAGAACTCCCTGATGTAGAGATTGACATTGTTGACTGCCAGGCAGACCGACTCGATTGGAAGGGTTTAGAAAAATACATAGCATCAGCAGATCCATCCATGGTACTAACATCAGGTTTTACCACAAACGCGTATTCCTGCGCACGAACCTGCGAGATAGCGAAAACCGTAAACAAGGATATCGTAACTATTGTCGGTGGCGTTCATTTTTCGTTTACCCCGGAAGAATCACTACAAAGTTTTCCAGAGATCGATTATATCGTACGAGGAGAAGGAGAACTCACCGTAGTTGATCTCATACGAACGATTCTTAATGAGAAAAAAATAAATGATGTGTTAGGGATCTCTTTTCAAAAAAACAAAAAAATCATCCACACCAAACAACGTCCTCTTATTGAAAATCTCGATAGCCTCCCCTATCCAGCCTACCATCTTGTTGAAAAAAATCTGAAACGGTACCATTTTACCATTATGGCAGGAAGAAACACCCCGTATATGATCCTTGAAGGCGCTCGAGGATGTGAACATCAATGCACGTTCTGCACACAATGGAATCATTGGGGGTGTAGATGGAGAACAAAATCAGCAAAAAGAATCGCTGATGAAATTGAATTTCTCAATGAAACCTATGGAGGCGTATTTCTTTGGTTTACCGATGATCATATGAAACTGAGTGTTCGAGGAAAACCATTATACGACGAGCTACGGCAACGACGGTGCAAAGATGACATCATGTTATTTTTCCAGGCACGAATCGATGACATCGCACGACATCCGGATCTGATTGCAAAACTCCGTGAAGTGGGCACCTATTGGATTTTATGTGGTGTCGAAACTGACTCACAGGAGATATTAAATGAATATAAGAAAGGAATCAAAACACAAGATGCGTATCAAGCGATGAAAATAATGAAACAAAACGATATTTTTTCCCAAGCGATGTTTATTATTGGCGCACGAAGAGATACTCATGAATCAATTCAACGGCTCCGTGAGTACAGCCATGAACTTGCCCCAGATTTTGCGATTTTTACTCCACTCACACCGTTCCCAGGTACTATCTACTATGAAACAGCAAAGAAAAACGGATGGATCGAAGATACGAATTATACGAATTATGATATGGCTCATGCAATTATGCCGACTGAAACCCTCACTAAAAAAGAAGTCCAGGAGGAATTATGGCGCTGCTATCGTTCCTTTTACGGGTCGATTACAAAAAACATCGCAGGGGTTCTGGCGAAAAATAAATTGAAACGAACATTGTATCGACATATGGCTGGGCAGTTCGTGCTTGAGAAACTCAGGAGATTAATTTGAATCAGACAAAGATCGTTTTATCTTATCTTGGGTTGTCTTTTGCTGGAGCAGCTCTTCTTGTTGTTTTTGTTTCAATGACACCTGCCCCTACCCGTACACTAGCATTACTGGAAAAGATATTTGTTGCAGGAGTATTCATTATTATTTGTGTTTTTGGGGTATCTTTTAGCCTGCGTCCGAATTGGGTACGACCATTTATCTCTAAGAAAGAGAACACAGTAAAAAACCATACTGATGCATTACAACGATTGTTTCGAGGACATCACCCAGACTGTGAAACCTTCGAAAATCATAGAATGATATATCAGAATAAAACATGGTGTGCAGGGTGCTTAGGCCTTCTCATTGGTTGCCTTCTCTCAATTGTACTGATGATACTCTATGTCGTTGTTCCGTTCCAGCAACCACCAACGATTTCCCGTCTGCTGTTCTTTCTAGGACTGCTTGTCATAGCACTTGTGTACCTAGAAATCATACGAGGGAGTCGACATTCGATCATTCACGTATTGTCCAATGGTATGTTGATTCTCAGTTTTTTCTTCATTACAACGAGCATCGTAGAACTTACAGGAAAAGTAGAATATGGATTTTTTACGATTCTTCTTTGTATCCTCTGGCTTGACACCAGGATTCAACTCTCGCGTTGGCATCATAGACGTCTCTGTAGCTCCTGTCCGGAACCCTGCAAAATATATGAGTCTACGATTATTTCCGGGAGATGACGCGGATTCCAAAGATGATAATGAAAATTGCTATCACACCAGCAAAGATCCAGTTCCACTGAACCGTGTTCACCCAAGAGAGTGAGGAATATGTTTTCGCCATTTCTTTAAAGACAACTTCAAAAAGTATCGCCAAACCGATAAGGATGATAATAACACCCCAGAACATCGCCCATCCGCGACCGCTTTTTCCACCAGCGCATTCCTCTTCACATCGTCGATCTCGCTCTCGGTCATGGTCATGTCTTGAACCATGAAGCGGAGCCCCGCAGCTTTTACAATAGATTGCATCATCATCGTTTTGTATTCCACATTTCGCACAATATACCATACCTCGGCCTCCAACCAATCATATGATAATCATTCTTTCTATATAAAACCTCTTTTTTATGGTTTTTTTTCTTGTTCACGCGGCATTGTCATCGCGAGAATCACATAACCAATAAGAAGGACGAAGACGAAAACCGTTGGGAGACTATTTTCAATGTTTACTGCAGCGGTTCCAAGGTCTGCAATCTGTAATCTGTCTCGTAAGGTATGAAGGATTTGAGCAACAATCCACAGGATGATAACCAAGGCCATCGAATGGAAAAGAGGAGAAAAAATCCTGAATTTATACGATTTTCTTGAAAAATATGACGTGTAGTTTGAAATAAGCGTCGTGCCAAAGAGCGGTAGGAGATATATGAGGATAACTCCGGTTATCGTACTCATTTCGGGAACCTCGTCCCCAGAGATTTTTGCAATTTCGATAACAAGACGCAGGATAATCAAAAAGATAAAACTCGCGAGCAACGGTCCGAGAATCCCAAATGTACGATCATACCAATTCTCCATACGTTTACCTGCTTGGTCGACTCTCTCTTCAAATCGTTTTCCCATATCATGTGAGTCTCCTTGGATGCGCTTTGCAGCGAGTGTCATGGATTCTCCTAGGTTCTTTCCCATTTGCTCCATGTTCTGTGCAAATCTCATCGCATGTTGTTCAATCGGAGAAGATGCATCAGACTTCAGAGAAGTGCCACACTTCGTACAAAAAGCAGCATCATCAACGTTATTTTTTCCACATTTCGGGCAATCCGTCATAGGTCTCTCTCCCACAGTATGACATCATAACTCGTAATTCCTTAAAAACATACCCCTACGTATTATTCATGTTTTGTGCTCATCGATAATATGGTAGCGAGGTGTAATAATTTGGGAGAAAAGGGAAAATATCAGGGGATATACCCGTACAAGCGCCACCTTTCATTCAGTTCTCATTCTTGATAAGGAGGGGAAAGGCAATCTGTTCAGGGGATAACACGAAAGACAATGCCTTTCCTGTTTTTCTCATTCTTATAGTATAGGTAATTAATTTTCGTAAATATTATAAATCATCTCGCTATACCTTATACCTAAGGAGAGATGATTTGAAATGACACGTGTCCCAAAAGGAGAAGATTTTTTACCAAAATATTCGAAAGAAAAGGTGCATGATTTGT
>Ga0315274_10017818_pt1 | contig 10010 bp, 11 predicted proteins | sample YL17G02_20_MG_FD_203700 | JGI IMG/M metagenome (GOLD analysis project Ga0315274, IMG submission 203700) | Sediment microbial communities from Yellowstone Lake, YNP, Wyoming, USA - YL17G02_20 | ecosystem: Environmental > Aquatic > Freshwater > Lake > Sediment | place: USA: Wyoming | collected... | reverse complement strand
TATCGGGTCTCCAGCTCTTTCCCCTCCTGCAATGGGCCGACCCTCGTGTCGGCAACTGTAACCTCACGGAGGCTAGTCAGAGAAATCACACGAACAGTAGAATCTTCGAATTCGAAGTCAAGATCCGTTAATGATGCGCAGAACTCGGCTCCCACGGTTACCCTCCTCAGCAACGATTTGTCCCTGTTGAGAGATAAGTCATGCGCTCTTACTCCTGCGACTGAACAGATGAGTGAACAGCGAAGCTGAGCTTTGTGAGTATTGTCAGGTTGCAGAGCGCGCGCTACATCGGAGGAAGGTTCGTTGCTTGGGATCGGAGGAGACACTGATGACCTGAAAGCCTTAGATGAATACGTTTCCTGACGAAAAATGTTCTATGGGGCGCCGTCGACTCTCGGGGGAATCACGATCGCGGTGTGAGTTCGCGTTATCCCATCGATCTCTTGAATAGTGCCTATGAGCTTGCCCATCTGACTCATATCCTCGATTTCGGCATAGAGGATTATATCAAACTCCCCAGTAACGGCTTGTGACATTTTCACACCATCTACCTTGGACGCTGATTCAGCAATTATCCAGAGTTTCCCTGGTTCGGCATTTATCAGGATGAAAGCCTTATGCAATGTCAATCACCAAGAACCTGTGGCAAAGCTCGATATTTATCACTTGTCTGAGAGCCTCCCTGACAAAGACGAATAAACGCGATTTTCAAGGGATTTAGTGGCAACGGCTGCCTATCTTGCTCTTCCGAAGATAGCATCGCGCTCCAGAAGGGTTACAACTGTTACCCCAGCAGGGTTACATTTTTTATAGAGGTCGTTTCCCCGTATATTGCTGGAATCCAAGGTAGTTAGAAAATGCCGAAAGTCGTTATCGTCTATGATAGTAAGACGGGCAACACTGAACTGATGGCCAACGCGGTAGTAGAAGGCGCAAACACTGTAAAGGGTACAAAAACGGAACTGAGAAAAATCGGAGTAAAGTTCCCCATAAGCACCCTGAAAGACGCGGATGCCATAGTTATTGGCTCACCAACCGTGTATGGAAATATCACTAGTGATGTTCAAGCGTTTCTCGCAAACCTCGGGAATCTTCAACAGTCGAAGAGAATCATTCTCAAGGGAAAGAAGGGCGCCGCCTTTGGCAGCTACGGTTGGGACGGGGGATGGAACACCGAACGCATTGAAGACGAGTTGAAGAAGCTTGGAGTCCAGCTGGTGGCCCCTTCGGTCTCAGCAGCGGATCAAGGTGGCGTGATGCAGATGAAGATCCACAAAGATGACCTAGCTAAGTGCCGTGAGCTCGGCACCACTGTGGCCAAGGCAGTCACAGGGAAAAAGAGCGGATAAATTCCCAGGACAGTAGCAGTCCCTAGGTCACTAGGGAACTACTGTCTTATCCTTTCCAGGCGCCACAAAGAACGCAATCAGCAGTTTGATTTTTCCCGTATTAGTCACACCATGTAACATTCCAGCATCAATGTAGAGTGACATGCCGGGCTCAATCGGTATCTGCTTCCTCTCTTTTCCCAGGTAGACGAGGCCCGTACCACTGATTACGTAGTAGACTTCCTCGGATTCCGGATGGATGTGGACCTGGAGACCCTCCCCAGGATCGAAATATCCCACTGAGAAACGGAAGTTCTTCGCTCCAACGTTCTCGGGGCCGAAAATTGCTTTGAGAGTACCCCCCAAAGCCTTTCGTGTGGGGGCGTCCTCCAGCCTGATTATATTTGGAGATGACATCTCTGAAAGACCTTCCCTCCCAGCATCTCTATAGTCTATCTAATTAAACTGATTCCAGTCTTACTATTCTCCCGTGGCTGAGGATCGGAACCACATCATATTTGTCCTTCTGGCTACAGATGATAACGTCTTCTTCCAGCCCAAGATCTACAAGTTCTCGAGCATGATTTCCCGTGAGGACAGCCTCCTCCAGATTCTCATCAGCGGCCTTGAACGCTAACAGTGATGCTGATGCGGCATCAGAAAGTCGTGGGCTGCTCTGGATTCTACTTATGATGGCGCCGGCACACAGAAAGTCCTCCAGTGAGAATGTCCCCTTCTTCCCGGATAATGCAATTGTCAGGCTTTTCCCATCGCCAGACGCAATCTTGCTGGCTTGGGCGGCCACGCTAGCAAGATTTAGAAAAGAGCCAATAAGCACTGTCTTGGCCCAGGACACGTTTTTGATAGCTTGAGTACCACTGGTAGTCGTTATAATGATGTCTTTGCCTCTGATTCTTTCAGTAGAGAAATCTCTTGGCGAGTTACCAAGATTGAAGCCTCTTGGAGGCAGACCTCCCCGTTCTCCGGCCAAGACATAGTTACTTTGCTTCGCTTTCATAGCCCGAGCTTGTCCGACTGATTCTACCGGGATAATACTGGCTGCACCATTGACCAAGGCCGTAACGATGGAAGAGGTACATCGGAGGACATCAATCACTATTATGACATCGCCCCGTTCCACTCCTCTGTGAGCGTCTTTTGCCGTGAGTTCGACGCTGACCAGTTTCATGTTCATCACCTTTTCCTGATCTTCAACGCCTGGGAAATAAGCTGACTCTTCTCAGGGTATGATCTCGCAACTATTGTACTTGACATAATCGAAATCACATGCCGCAAGAACGCCTTCGTCGATCAGTTTCCTCACGCGTGGAAGGCTTCCACTAAGCGTCTCAATGAGGTGAACTACTGTCTGACACACGAGACTGTATCCTTCTGCACCCCAGAGCTTGGTCGCGTTAGCGTAAAGACATCTGCCGCCACATATTTGGAGGATAGTACATTGAGTACAAGGCTCGCCAGGGGATACCGAATCACGTAGCTGCCTCGGATCTGTGCGACCTATGTTGCCCTGATAGAACGTCTTCATACCAGCCATAACCGGGCAGGGAGTGATATTTCCGTCCGTCTGTATATTGAACTCTGTCCATCCAGCTCCACAGCGTAGTCTTGTGCTATCATTCCTCAGCAACGATTCCATGACTCCGATGAAAGGGTACAGCCTCAAGACTTTGCTATTCCTCTCCATCTCTGTTAACCAGTATCTGACTAGCCGGCTCACTTCCTCATTGTATCTTCTGAACCATTCCTGAATGATCCTGGGCTTGTAGTCTCTTCTCCAGAACTGAGCGTCCAGCTGCCAGTGAACTGACTGAAAGGGGAATTCGTCATTGTTGAGGAGCCATCTGACAGCCTCGTCGAGTCTGGTTTCAGCACCGACTGTCATTCGAGCTATTAGTTCACCACGGAATCCTCGTTCCCTGATCAGCTTCAGGTTCTGGACGACCTTCTTGAATGTTCCTTGACCGCGGTAGTAGTCGGTTAGATATTGGTCGCCGTCTACTGAGACGAGGATTGTGTTCAATCTTGTCAAGTAACCCGGTTCAAGGCGGTCAATCAAGAGGCCGTTAGTCTGAATCAAGAAGGCTTCGGCGTGAACATTGTCCATTATCCAACGCATCTCATTCATTGCGAGTGTTGGCTCCCCCCCGTAGAAGATGACTGTCGACTCAGGGTCCTTCTCTAAGAACTGCGCGAGGAGATTGAGTGGGTACTGGATAGTTGTTGGCAAGAATTCCTCGACATCGAAGGGGAAGGGTTCACCTATGTCATCTACGCATTTCTCGTAGCAGTATCTGCACTTCTGGTTGCAGTTGAGCGTGAGGGTTACATAGTAGTGCACACTTCCCGAGAAGAAGAGACCGTCTTAAAAACACGTTTCCCGAGAAGAGGAGAGGAAATAGCAGGAATGTGACTCTCTATCTTTTATCCAACTGACGCCGAATCGTGGCCAGGTGGATACGATGAGGATTACGGATGTAGAGACCATCTTCGCGGATAGGTTCATGTTCGTTCGAGTGCACACGGACGCTGGCCTCGTCGGTTTAGGCGAGTCCGGAACATGGGGGTACCTCGAGGCCTCGGCTAAGGTCGTTGACAAGTTCAAGAAGTACCTAGTCGGCCAGGACCCTCTCAGGATAGAGCACCACTGGCAGTACATGTACCGGTGGAGCCATTTCCGGGGCGCAGCAATAATGGGAGCATTGAGCTCAATTGACATAGCGCTATGGGATATCGCTGGAAAACACTTCGATGTCCCTTCATATCAGCTCTTCGGCGGCAAGACGCGGGACCTGGCCAGGGTCTACGCCCACGTCTTCGGCAAAACAACCGATGAACTCGTGAAAAACGCTGTCCGCGCCAAGCAGCTTGGGTTCACGGCCGTGGGGCATATCAGCCCCTTTGTACCGGAGTCACCGAACATGTCCCACAGCCAGAAAATGAGCGACGCGATAGAAAGGGTCGGAATGTATCGTGAGGCCCTAGGCGACGAGGTGGATATATGTGTCGAAATCCATCGGCAGCTCACGCCTTCAGAGGCCATAGTCTTGGGACGAGGTTTAGAGCCTCTTCACCCGTTCTTCTTCGAGGACCCTATCCTGCCCGACAGCATCGATCAGATGGCCTTTGTCGCGAGCCACATCAACATACCCATCGCCACAGGGGAGCGTCTCCATACTATCTATGAGTTTGAGGAGCTCCTGAGTCGAAACGCTGTCCAGTATGTTCGTCCAGATGTGTGTATGGCGGGTGGTTTGAGCCACTGCAAGAAGATAGCCGCGCTGGCTGAGGCCCGACACGTCGGCGTTGTCCCACATAATCCCCTCAGCCCGGTAAGTACAGCCGCCTGCGTCCAACTAGCCGCCAGCATCCCCAACTTCGCTTTGCAAGAGTATCCTCACAGTATGAGCGAAGATGCCCCTCGCGGAAACATGCTTGTCAAGAAGCCATTACGAGTGGAGAAAGGCTGCCTCGTAGTCCCCGACGAACCTGGGATTGGCGTGGAGTTGAACGATTCTACCCTGGAGAGGTTCCCGGTCATATTTAGGGATCTGGCGACGACACTGCGGTACGACGGAGCCGTTATCGATCAGTAGAAAAAAGTTCCAGCTCATCCTTTCTTCAGGCAATGGGAGGACAGGATGCGAAATGGGCCGGATGAGACATGAAGAAAAATAGATGCCATGAGCGGGCTTGTTGTGCCCTGAGGAAGGACCGAGAAATATTATAGGACCGAAGTAAAGGTATGGAGGCCTTTACTCAGTCTTCTTGAGTCCGATTTCGATGGTCGAGACTGCTCTAGTTCCTCCTCCCTCTTGCGCCAGTTCCTCAGTGCCGATGACGATGCCCTCCACGTTTAGTTGCTTCATGAATCGGCGTCTAGTTATTTCGGCTACATCCACCGCTGTGGTTATGGCGCGGCCCCTGGCCTTGAGCGTCACCTGTTGAACGGTAGGGGTGCTGAAGCTCGTGATGACGGCCAGCACATAGGCCATGACAGGCTTGTTTCCGACGTATATGATGTTCTGTTCGCTGGACACATTGTACACCTTTAGAGTTGGTACCTTAGGGCATTGGTGATTTCTTCCTTTTAAAGCATGTTGGTGATCGTGGCTATACCTTGCGCTGGAAATAGCTACTATACTGCTGCTCAATAGACGTCGGGGGATGCCGGTCTAAGCCTCTAGTCTATTTGAGTGCGCCGATGATGGCCCCGGAGATGAAGCCGACGGTTAGTGGTAGCACAGTTGTTAGCCCGATTGAGTAGGCGAACGCCAGTACTTGGGAGGAAATGGCAATGAAGTCTCTTATTCCCATTTGAAATGCTAGCTGAGGAGCTTGCCAGACGTTTAGAAGGAGGCCAAGGATCATGAGAGCGGCGAATGCTAGGATGTATTTCAGTGCTTTCAGAGACACGTAGCCTAAGCCTATTCCCAGCGATAGCTCTACCATGAATATGAACACGGATGCGGGACCCATGAATAGGGATGCTGCGACTCCTCCGGAGTCTGTCCCACTGGATTCAGCCATTGCCACGGTGGCACTGATGCATAGACTAAAAGCCGTTAAGATAACCACGGCAGCGATGGTTGCTTGACGGGGCCTCTTACACGTCATGTCTTATCCCTAGACAGGGCCCAGATACTTCTTGGCACGTATAAGGTTTAGGTCAACTTATCTAGACGCTTTCACCCAAGGCTGTGTGTACATCTCAGGTCAATGTCTCAAGAAAGGCTTTAAGCCGTCTCTGGTTCTCTGAGTTGGAACTGATGCTGGATGGCGGACCCCCTAAAGGTTGGCATCGTCGGCGCCACAGGATACACAGGAGCTGCCCTGCTCGAGGTCTTGGTGAGGCATCCGGGTGTCGAGGTGGGCTTCGCTAGTACTAGGCAGACCGAGCTGGCAGGGGCATATGTTCACAGGGAACACCCCAATCTTCAAGGGATCACTGATCTCAAGTTCTCAGTCTTCGATCCCAGCAACACAGGGCTGGCTGAGGCTAATCAGGCGCTCCTGAAACAGGCGAGAGAGTCGGATGTGACCTTCATATGCGTTCCATCTGGGGCCTCGATTGAGTTGACGAAGGATCTCATTGGCCATGGTACAAAGCTGATAGACACGAGCGCGGACTTCCGCCTAAAGGACCCGAAGCTCTACAGGGAGTTCTACCATGCTGACCATCCATCCCCAGAACTTCTGGGGGAATATGTCTACGGACTGCCAGAGCTTCACCGCGAGGAGATCAGGAAGGCAAAGTATGTGGCGTGCCCGGGATGCAATGCAACGGCAATGATCCTAGCCGCGTATCCTTTGACGAAACTCGCGGACTATCCAAGGCTCAGGATAGCGTTCACCATAATGGCGGGCTCTTCCGAGGCAGGCGCGGACCTTAGCCGAGCGTCACATCATCCTGAGAGGTCTGGTGTGGCGCGGCCCTACTCCATGAGTGGGCACAGACACCTCGCGGAGGTATATCAGGAGCTTGGAATAGAACCTAGCCGGGCAGGGGTCTCTATGTTCGCGGTTCCGATGGTCCGGGGCGTGGAGTGCATAGGGCACGTGTTTCCGGAGATGATGGTCGAGGAGGCTGACCTCTGGAAGGCTTACAGAAGCACCTATGGGGCGGAGCCCTTCATACGCATACGGGCCCGGAAGACCGGTGGTCCAGGTAGCCTGCCAGATGTAAAATATGTTAGGGGCTCAAACTACTGTGATGTAGGCTTTTATGTGGACAAGGAGCGGGGGCTCTTCGGGATCTTGTCGGCGCTTGACAACCTCCTTAAGGGCGATGTCGGCAACGCTGTTCAGTCCATGAACCTTATGTTCGGCCTCAACGAGACTATCAGGCTTAGAGACATGGTGCCCAGCTACCTGTACGAGTGATTATCTCAAAGAAACGCGAAGATAATTGTTAAGGGGCAGCTAGTTTGGGTCTGGTGCGGGAAGGGGGACTTGAACCCCCGAAGGCCTTCGCCATAGGAGCCTCAGTCCTACTCCTTAGACCTAACTCGGACATCCCCGCGTATCTAGGTATTGGAAGGACGACATATTATTAACGTATTCTGCTTCTGAGACTCTTTGATCCTGATTGGCCTATGCGGTAGTAGACCCTGGCCGTCCTGGCCTGCAGGTCTGGCCGGCGTTGAGTCTGGGCCTAGACTTGAGCCGGTCGATCAGATGTAGCGTTGATGCACTATATATTGGATGGTTTGGCGATAATTTCTTTGATGATTAGGTCGAATAGGTTGCCTGTTGTGGCTGGTCTAATCACGACCGCGGTGTCCGCGCCTCGGCCACTGCCCGCTATTGCTATGACGTCCTTGTCGTGTGGGATCATGCCTGCGTCGGCTGCCATGGCGGTTATTTCGACGACCACTTTCATGCCTTGGCCTAGGAGCCGAAGAGTCTGGGCTATGATGCCTGCAGGGTACATCGTGTCGAACTTTTTCTGTATGGCTGCATTGACTCCTGAGAAGGCGTGTGTTGTTGTGAGCATATGTGCGCCTGCTGCGCGTATCTTGCTGTCGTTTTCTGGAGTCAGTTCTTGTTGACCCGGTGCGCGAAGCCCTGTCGAGTGGGTTACGACGACCAGGTTGTATCCTCTGAAGGCTTCAGCAGCTTTTACGCCGTTACCGCCTCGTGTCGATGCGACTACTATATCTCGTATTCCGAGTTCTTGGGCTCGTTCTCGGGCTACCGCTAGGGTTTCTTCGGTATTGGCTTCTCCAGGGGATGAGAAGTAGAGTATGGTCTTTTTTTCAGCCATTCCTGGTTCCTCGTCCTTATAATAGCGACGCAGCTTATGAGGGTTGGGCTAGGACATTGATTGAATATTCATGAATAGCCTATCCACCCAGATCTTCGTCCTATTCACTTTAATGGCCAAATAAGGGCCGGATAACCATCCGAGCACTATGGAATACGGCCTCAGCCTAATATGGCCAAGGGGCGTACTCTACACTATCATTGTTTGACGTGACAGTCTATGTCAGAATCTCTAGTTGAGGCGATTGCTGATCTGCGGGAGGAGGACGCGGTCAGATTAGCGAAGGAACGGCTGGACAGGGGAGAGGAACCCCTCAGCGTCCTAGGAGATGGACGGAAGGGCATGGAGGCTGTTGGCCAGCGATTCGCAAAGAAGGAGTATTTCCTCCCAGAACTCATCTACTCAGGCGAGATACTCAAGAGGATAACGGAGCTATCCAAGACGAAGCTACAGGCCTCGACCCCGCAGATGAGGCGGGGAAAGGTCGTCATAGGCACGGTGGCTGGGGACATCCACGACATTGGCAAGGACATAGTCGTGTTCATGCTAGACATCTACGGCTTCGAGGTCCATGACCTAGGAGTCGATGTGTCAGCAGATCAGTTCGTACAGAGGATCAAGGAAATCAGCCCTCAGGTGGTGGCACTCAGCGGGTTCCTTACGCTGGCCTTCGAGTCCATGAGGAAGACGGTACAGGCTATAACCGATGCGGGACTACGCGGCGGCGTGAAGATCATGGTAGGCGGTGGCCAGATCGACGAGAGGATACGAGAATACGTAATGGCTGATGCCTATGGGATAGACGCGATGTCCGCTGTGACACTTGCAAAGAGTTGGGTGGGCGCCTTATGAGCAAAGAAGAGGAAAAGTTACACCGGGAACTGTACAAGGAGAGGGAGAAACGGGTCTGGGACGCCATACAATTGAGGTGCCCTGATAGGGTCCCCGTCCACCTCGGCTTGGGATACTTCCCAGCGAAGTACGCGGGCATCAGCTGTGACGCAGCCTTCTATGACCCTGCAAAGTGGAAGGCTGCCAGCAGGAAGACGATACTGGAACTTGAACCCGACTTCTACCGAGCCATGATCGGCACGGTTTCAGGGCAAACCCTTGACGCCCTAGGAACAAGAATCATGAAATGGCCAGGACACAGCGTTCCAGCCACCCACTCCCACCAGGCAGTGGAGGGAGAGTTCATGAAGGAGGATGAGTATGACTCCTTCCTATCGGATCCATCCGACTTCGTAGTACGGACCTATCTTCCGCGAGTGTTCAGTGCCCTCGCGCCTTTTGAACGCCTCCCAAGATTGACTAGACTACTCGGAACCTCAGTCGCAACAAGTATTGGTCAACTGGCCACGCCTGACTTCGCCAAAGCCCTAGACTCTTTGAGAAGAGCGGGGGAAGAGGCTCTGAATTGGCGCTCCGCGATGGGTTCCTTCGACAATGATATGGCAACTATGGGTTTCCCTTGTCACTCGGTCGCTAGCTGCTCTGCGCCATTCGACGTGATCTCCGACTTCCTGAGGGGGATGCGCGGGACGATGATAGACATGTACAGACGGCCCGACAAGCTGATCCAGGCCTGTGAGAAGCTTCTACCAACACAGGTCGAGGCAGCGTTGACGGTTGCAGGGGCTTCAGGGCGGGTATTCATGCCACTTCACAGAGGTGCAGATGGATTCATGTCCCTTCAACAGTTCGAGACCTTCTATTGGCCGACCCTGAAGAAACTCATCCTAGCCCTAGTCGAAAAAGGTCTAACACCATGCCCATTCTTCGAGGGGGACTACACCACACGCCTGGAGCACCTGCGCGAGCTGCCCAGGGGAAAGGTCCTCTGCCACTTCGACGCGACGGACATGTCGAAGGCTAAGGAGACGCTGCGCGGTCACCTG
>Ga0315274_10017817_pt1 | contig 10010 bp, 5 predicted proteins | sample YL17G02_20_MG_FD_203700 | JGI IMG/M metagenome (GOLD analysis project Ga0315274, IMG submission 203700) | Sediment microbial communities from Yellowstone Lake, YNP, Wyoming, USA - YL17G02_20 | ecosystem: Environmental > Aquatic > Freshwater > Lake > Sediment | place: USA: Wyoming | collected... | reverse complement strand
TGCGGTTCGAGGCAACGATGGTGCCGTCCTCTCCCGCCTCCGACCGCCACACCAAAATGCCGTTGTCGCCGCAGTCGCGCACATGGTTATGCGCGATCTCGAGACCGCCGGCATCCTGGCTGAACAGGCCGCCCTTGCGGATGTCGCCGAACTCGCAATCCTTGATCCAGCCCGACACTTTGTGGAGCGCCACGCCATCCTCGGTGCTGCCGAGGAAGCGGCAGCCGGAGATATCGAGATGCCGCGTCTCGATCGCTTTGAGAAGCGAGCCGTTCTCCCCGAGCGGCTTGGCGGCGCCATCGAGCACCAGCCCGGCAAGCCGCACGTTCTCGGCCTGCTCCAGGCTCAGGATCGCGCCGCCGTCGCGATAGCGGAGGATGGAACGGCCCGGCACGCCTTCGATCTGGGTGCCGGATTTGAGGGTAAGCCTGCTCGTCGAGTAGATGCCGGCGGGTAGAAACAGCGGCGTGCCGGTCTGCGTCGCCTCGTCGGCGGCAAGCTGCAAGGTCGCCGTCTGGTCGATGTCGCCGCCGCCCGCCACGATGCCGTAAGTGCTGAAGGCTTGCGGATCGTCGGCCTCGTCGCGGGCGTCAGCCCCGCGCGGTCCGGCCGCCGCGGCGAGGCCGAGACCGAGGCCGCCTACGAGCACTTGCCTTCGTCCAACGCCCATCGCCTATGCGTCCTTCGCATTCATCATGGCTTCGCCTCGAGCCAAGGCCGGCCCAATGGTTGCTTTCGCTGGGTCTTGTGCGCTCGCGAAGGTCGTGACGAAGCGCAAAATCTCGCGCGCGCCTTGAAGCAGGGTGGCTTCGCTCACGGGTCCGCCTCTGGCCGACAGAGGCGGGATATGCACGAAGAGCACGAGAGGCGGTTCGGCTTGCCCGCGCGCCCAGTCGAGCGAGTGATAATAGAGAAAATTGCACAGATAGAGGCCCGCGGAACGCGACGTCACGGCGGGGAGGCCGCAAGTCTTGAGATGCGCGGCAAGTGCCGCGGCCGGCAGCCTCGTGTCGAAGCGATCGGGTCCATCCGGGCGGATCGCAGGACCCAAAGGCAAGGCGCCCTTCGCATCTTGGCGCAGTGCAGCGCGGTTGTGGGCGGAACGCTCGATGCGGAAAGTTCTCGCGCGCTCGCTGACTCCGAAGTGAATCATTACATGCGGTTGCAGCGTCTCGTAGAGGCGCGGCATGAGCGCGGCGGATTCCCATTCGGTCGGCAAGATTCGGGCATCGATCTCGCCGTCGAAGTCCGGCCGCCGCTCCGCCAGCCTTTCGGCAAGCCAAGCCGAAGGGTTGTTGGGCACGCCCGGAAAGGGGCCAAAGCCCGTAAGAAGGACGCGCGGCCGCGACATGCTCCAGGACTACAAGGGGCTCAAGCGGGAGGGAAGCGAATTTGGCGCCGTCTAGTCGGCGTCCTTAATGCCGGCCAGGCGGGCAAGCTCATGCGCGGCGGCAGCAGCGGTCATCTCGCCGGCCCGCACTCTGTCCTCCAATTCCTGAAAGTGGCGGGCCGCGCGCTTGCCGCCCTTGAAGGCGGCGAGCAGACGCTGCTCGAAAATCTCCCGCATCCACAACGCAGCCTGTCCGCTGCGGCGCTCACCGAGGGCGCCGGAAGCGGCGAGGGCGGCATGCCGTTCCTTGACCTTCTCCCAGAGCGCGTCCAGCCCCTTATTGTCTCGTGCCGACAGCGTCAGAACCTGAGGGTCCCAGTTCTCATGGCCAGCGGAAAGGATGTGGAGCGCGTTCCGGTACTCCATCGCCGCGCGATTGGCGCGCTCGACCTGGTCGCTATCGGCCTTGTTGACGGCGATGATGTCGGCGAGCTCGAGCAGGCCGCGCTTGATGCCTTGCAGCTCGTCGCCAGCGCCGGGGATCGCCACCACCACGAAGACGTCGACCATATTGGCGACGGCTGTCTCCGACTGCCCGACGCCGACCGTCTCGACCAGGACGACGTCGTGACCGGCGGCTTCCGCCAGCGCGATGGTCTCGCGCGTGGTCTTGGTGACGCCGCCGAGACTGTCGCCGGCAGGCGAGGGGCGGATATAGGCGCGTGGCTCGGCGGCGAGCCGGCCCATGCGCGTCTTGTCGCCGAGGATCGAGCCGCCGCTCCGCGACGAGGTCGGGTCGACGGCGAGCACGGCGACCTTGTGGTCTTCGGCAACGAGGTTAAGCCCGAGCTGGTCGATCAGGGTGGACTTGCCGGCGCCGGGAACCCCGCTGATACCGACCCTGATGGATTTGCCGGTATAGGGCAGGAGCTGGTCGAGCAGGGCCGCCGCGTCGACCTGATCCCCCGGCTTGGCGCTCTCGACCAGCGTGATGGCGCGGGCGAGCGCCACCCGGTCGCCACCGCGGATGGCCTTGGCGGTCCGCTCGATGTCCTTCTTCGATGTGTCGTTGCCGCGCATGGCATGCGGCGTAGGGGCAAATAGGCGCGAACGCAAGATGTTGATGAGGCCGGGAGAGCCTTGCTCAGCGGCGGAGCACGCCGATCACCTTGCTGGCAAAGGCGAGCCGCTCGGCCATGACTCGAACGGTATAGGTGAGAAGGGCTTGGGCGAGGGCGCTGTTCTCGCGCTTGAGGCGCTCATAGGCATCGGCGCTCAGTTCGTAGAGCACGCTTGGGACCTCGGCCTGGATGGTGGCGCTGCGCAGCTGGCGCGTGATGAGCCCCATCTCTCCGATCGTGGTGTGGGGCCCGAGGCTGCGGACGCGGATCGGGCGTCCGTCGTCCATCCTGACGATGATGCCGACGCGGCCTTCGAGGATGAAATGCATGGACAGCGCCGGGTCGCCTTGCACGGCGATGATCGCGTCCTGGCCGATTTCGAGCCGCTCGCAGACTTGCGACAATTGCTCGGCATATTCGGCGCTGCCGAGCGCCCGGGTGAGCCAGTCGCGCAGCGTTCCCGCCGTGCCGGCGCCCGCCGAATGCGCGGCAATGACCTGCTTCTCGCAAGTCTCGAGCGCGCGGTCGAGGTCGTCCGCCAAGAGCATTTCGTCGGAGATGAATTTGCGATTGCGGAAGGTGTCGCGGAGCTCGGCGGACACGTTCACCAGCACGAGGCGGGCGCCAAGCTCATCGGCGGCGCGCTTGATCTGGGTGAAGCTGTGCATCGCCGATGAATCGATGCCGGTGACCAGGCGAAAGTCGAACAGCAGGAAGCGGGTCTCGGGACGCCGAGCGAACAGCTCCTTGACCTGCTGGTAGAGTCGGTTGGCCGAGCCGAAGAACAGATAGCTTTGCAGGCTCATGCCTTGGATCTCGTGGCCATGGGCGGCGAGAATGGCGAGTTCTTCGGGTCCGCGATCGAGCGTGGAGCGATACTCCGACCCATCGAAGCTGAACTTGACCCCGCTCACCCGGCTGGCGCTGACGGCAAAGGTGGCGCAGCCGATGATCACGCCGATCAGGACGCCGGCGATGAATCCGACCTGAAGAATGAGCAGGGTGATGGCGAGGAGAGAGGCGTATTCGAGCAGGGAGATCCGCCGCGCCGAGTCGATCAGCCACTCATAGACGAGGTGGGCGCCGAGATAGAGCAGGAGACCGCCCAGCACGAATTTCGGCACATAAGCGAGGAAGCCCGGATCGGCGATGAGCATGAGCGCCGAGACGGCGGCCACGGTCAGGCCGGAGAGGCGGCCGCGGGCTCCGGCCACATAATTGAGCGTGGTCCGGTTCAGGGCGATCGTGCTGACATAGCCGCCAAGCGCCGCGGCAACCAAATTGGCGACGCCGATCGTCTTCAATTCGCGCTGGAGGTCGGCCTCGCGCTTGGTGAGGAACTCGAGGCCGGTGGTGTTGAGCAGCGTGCTGATCGCCGTCACGAACATGACGGCCAGCAAGTCGCCGCTGAGCGCGGGCAGCACCCTCCACGGAAATAGGCGCAGATCGTCGAGGTCCCAGGTGGGAGTGAGCCCGACCGCCGCCGGGGCCCTGAAGAACCAGCCTTCGGCCTCTGCTGCGGCCAGGCTTGTTCCGGTGATCGCCAAAGCGAGATGCGCCACGGCGATCCCGCCCAGCAAGATGATCGGCAGGATATAGGGACTGTCCCGGCGACGGCGCAGGCCCAAATAGAGCGCGATGGCGATGGCTGTTGCCGGTATGAGCCTGGCGAGCGCGGCGGTCCCGAGCAGCGTGTCCAGGGTCGAGATGCCGATCCCGTGGTCGGTGATCACCCGCACGGCGCCGCTCACCATCAAGCACCCGGTGGCGCCGAGAAAGCCGCCGATGACGGGATAGGGAATGAAGCGTATGGCGCCGCCTGCGCGCGCGAAACCCAATGCGCTGAGCAGGATGCCGGTCAGCGCGGCTGAGACCGCCATGATGATCGCCACCGGCGCCAGCAAATCGTCGGGCAGGCCTTGGGCGGCGAGCCGCGCCATCAGCGCGCTCACCAAAGTCGCCGTGACCGCGACCGTGGTCGGATCGGGGCCGGCGATGGCGAAGGGCAGGGAGCTCCGCAGCGCGACGATGGCCGCGGTCGCGGCGCTGGTGATGAAGGTGGCGGCGATGCCGTAAGCGAGCCAGGTGCTGAGCGGCGGAGCGAAAATGAGGGCCGCGAAGGAGAGCCCATAGGCAACCGTTACGATGCTGGCGATGAGGCCGGCAAAAACGTCCCGCGCTCCTGCTTGGACGACATCGGCTGACGGGCTATGCAGGCTTCCGCCAGCGGTTTTGACGGACATTTTCCTAGGCCTGCTGCCTACTCGGCGGCTTGCTGCGAGTTGCCCTTCGGATCGCAGCCGAGTTTCTTGAGCAGGTCGATGGCGGCTTCGGCGATGGGCGTGCCCGGGCCGAAGATCGCCTTGGCGCCCGCCTCGTAGAGCGCGGGATAATCCTGCGGCGGGATCACGCCGCCCACCACGACCATGATATCGCCGCGGCCTTGCTCCTCGAGCGCCTCGCGCAGAGCGGGCACCAGGGTCAAATGGCCGGCCGCGAGCGACGACACGCCGACAATATGCACGTCGTTCTCGACCGCCTGGCGGGCGGCTTCCTCCGGCGTCTGGAACAAGGGGCCGATATCCACGTCGAAGCCGAGATCGGCGAAGGCGGAGGCGATGACCTTCTGTCCGCGGTCGTGGCCGTCCTGGCCCATCTTGGCGACGAGGATGCGCGGCCTGCGGCCATGCTCGGTCTCGAAGCTCTCGATCAGCTCCTTGATGCGCGTCATGCTGCCACCCATGCGGCCCATCTCCGCCTTATAGACGCCGCTCACGGCCGACACATCGGCGCGGTGGCGGCCATAGATCTTCTCCAGAGCATAGGAGATTTCTCCCACCGTTGCCTTAACGCGGGCGGCCTCTACGGCGCCTTCCAGCAGATTTCCGGTGCCTGTCTCGGCATAACGGGTGAGCGCGTGAAGGGCCGCCTGGACTTTGGCCTCGTCGCGCTCGGCCCTCAGCCTTTCCAGTTTTTCCAATTGCTGCCGGCGCACGGAGCGGTTGTCCACTTTGAGAACGGCGATGTCCGCATCGCTGTCCGGGCGGTATTTATTGACGCCGACAATGGTCTGGCGGCCCGAATCGATGCGGCCTTGGGTGGCGGTCGCGGCCTGCTCGATCATGCGTTTGGGGATGCCGGCGGCGATGGCGCGTGTCATGCCGCCGATCTTCTCCACCTCTTCGATGTGCTTTAACGCACGTGCGGCGAGGTCGTAGGTGAGACGCTCCACATAAAAGCTGCCGCCCCACGGATCGATGCTGCGGGTCGTGCCGGATTCGGATTGCAGCATCAACTGCGTGTTGCGGGCGATGCGCGCGGAGAAATCGGTGGGCAGCGCGAGGGCCTCGTCGAGCGCGTTGGTGTGCAGCGACTGGGTGTGGCCTTGGGTGGCGGCCATGGCCTCGACGCAAGTGCGCACGACGTTGTTGAACACGTCCTGCGCGGCGAGGCTCCAGCCGGAGGTCTGGCAGTGGGTGCGGAGCGCAAGGCTGCGCGGGTCCTTTGGCTTGAACTCCTCTTTGATGAGCTTCGCCCAGAGCAGACGCGCCGCGCGCATCTTGGCGATCTCCATGAAGAAGTTCATGCCGATGGCCCAGAAGAATGAGAGCCGCGGCGCGAAGCTATCGACGTCCATGCCGGCCTTGATGCCGGCGCGCACATATTCGACGCCGTCGGCCAGCGTATAGGCAAGCTCGAGGTCGGCGGTCGCTCCGGCCTCCTGCATATGGTAGCCCGAGATCGAGATCGAATTGAATTTCGGCATCTTCTTCGAGGTGTAAGCGAAGATGTCCGAGACGATGCGCATCGAGGGCGTGGGCGGATAGATATAGGTGTTGCGCACCATGAACTCTTTCAGGATGTCGTTCTGGATCGTCCCTGAAAGCTGCTCCGGCGGCACGCCCTGCTCCTCGCCGGCGACGATGAACAGCGCGAGAATGGGCAGCACCGCGCCGTTCATGGTCATGGAGACGGAGACGTGATCGAGCGGGATGCCGTCGAACAAAGTGCGCATGTCGTAGATCGAATCGATGGCGACGCCCGCCATGCCCACGTCGCCGGTCACGCGCGGATGGTCTGAATCGTAGCCGCGATGGGTGGCGAGGTCGAAGGCGATGGAGACGCCCTGCTGGCCCGCCGCGAGGTTTCGCCGGTAGAAGGCGTTGGAATCCTCGGCCGTCGAGAAGCCCGAATATTGGCGGACGGTCCAAGGCCGCTGCAGATACATGGTGGGGTAGGGGCCACGCAGATAGGGCGCCACGCCCGGCATGCCATCGAGGAAGTCGAGGCCGGCAAGATCCTCCGGCCCGTAAGCCGGCCTCACCGCGATGCCCTCCGGCGTCTGCCACGAGGAGGCCTCGACGTGCGCGGAACTGCCGCCGTTCGTCTGCTCGAAATTCACCTTGGTGAAATTCACCTCGGTGAAGGCGGGGATGCGCGTCATCTTCGGTCAGATCTCGTCAAAGGCAGAGTGCAGAATTTGAAGCGTATCACAGCCCTGGTGAAGGAAAATGCCAATGCCCGCCTGCTCCAGCGCGGCTTTGTCGGCGCTTGGCTTGCCGGCGAGGTAGACGCGCGCCGCGCCCGCCTTCCTCAACGCCTTGGCGGTGTCGGCGGCCTGGCTCGCATAGACCTTGTCGGAGGAGCACAGGCAAGCAAGCTTCGCCCCTGATTCCGTGAATCGTTTCACCAGGTTGTCGCCGTCTCCTGGCACCGCTTCGATGCCGCCCGACTCGAACAGGCTCTTGGCGAAGCTTGCCCGCGCATTGAAATCGGCGGGGCGGCCGAGACAGGCCAGAAAGACCTTAGGCCGTGTGCCGTGCTTGGCGAGATGAGCGTCGCTCCGGTCGCGCAGCCGCTCGAAGCTCTCGGCGAGGCGGATGCGGCGAAGGGCGCTAGGCTTGACATCGACCAGACGCGGTCGACGCATCCCGATGATTTCGACCTTGTCCTCGGCGAGGAAGGGGAAGTCGGATGTGCCGATCAGCGGCTCTTTCCGCGTGGCGATGTTCGCCTCGCGCATCGTGCGGACTTTGGCGACAGCCGACTGGATCGTGCCCTTGACGAGTGCTTCGGCAACGCCGCCCTCGCGCTCGATATCCTGGAACAGAGCCCAGGCCTTCTCGCAGAGCGCGTCGGTGAGCGCCTCGATGGCGCCAGAGCCGGCCGCGGGATCGGCGACGCGATAGAGATTGGACTCTTCAATCAGGATGGTCTGCGTGTTTCGGGCGATGCGGCGCGCATGCGCGTCGGGGAGCCCGAGTGCCGCACTATAGGGGAGTACAGTGATGGCATCGGCGCCGCCGACCGCAGCGGCAAGAGCAGCGATGGTTCCGCGCACGATGTTGCCATGCGGATCGCGCTTGGTCATCATGCGCCATGCCGTCTCGGCGCTGAGGAAGATCGGCTTGGGCTTCAGGCCACACGCTTCCTCGATGCGAGCCCAGAGCTTGCGGATGGCGCGAAACTTGGCGGTGGTGAGGAATTGATCCTGATCGGCGGCAAGCCGGAAGAAGATCAGGCTGCGAGCGACTTCAAGCGAGGCGCCCTGGGCCTCCAGCGCGCGGAGATAGGCGACGGCGCAGCCGAGTGCGAAGGCGAGCTCCTGGGCCTCAGAGCCGCCGGCGGCGTGGATCGGTCGGCCATCGGCAACTGCGGAGGGGCCTTTGAAGCCCTGACCGGCGATATCGGACACGGTGTTAGCGAACTTGCTGGTGATTTCGCTCCAAGGCTTCGGGCTTTCCCCGGTCGTAGCGATCGCCCCTAACGGATTGAAACCGAATCGAATGTTGACGTTTTCGGGCACGAGGCCGCGCGCTCTGACGAGCGTGGCGAACAGTCCGGCCGCGTGCCTCGACGGACGGCCAAGATCGAGATCGATGCCGATGCCGGCAGCGAGGAAGACGTCATCGAGCGCGCGAGAGAGGGCGGCGCCGCTCGCCTCAAGGGAATAGCCATAATCGCCGACTGCGCCCTCGAAGATGAGGCTGAGCCCCGTGGCGCCATTGGCGAGATCTTCAAGGATTTGCTTGTTGGCGGTCTCGGGATCGACGATGTCCGCCCGTTGCATGACCGTCCAAGGCACGCCCGCGGCGCGACCGGCAATTAGGCTCGCATCGCTCGCCCGGGGATAGAGCGGCTCGATGGCAATGCCGTCATAGGTCTTGGATTTGAGCGCGGCAAAAGGCGCGCCCTTCAGCGCCTCTTCCACGAGCGCCTTCCACGCCGCCTCGTCGGCGGGCGGGAAATCACTGGACAAGGACAATTCCACCATTCTCATCAAGCTCTAAGCTGGCTCAAGCCCCCTCCTAGCATGAAGCGGAAGCAGCGAGGAAGGCGTGCGGCGCAAAGTCTGGCCCGGTCAGAGCCGTCTTTGCGGGCAGGCCCGGGAGCGGCTAGAGTGCGCCCCGGATTCGAGGAGAGGACTTAAGTATGGCGAAGCGCAAGGCGGCAGCGCCGAAGGACGATGCGGGATCTGGCACGAATGAGCCGTTCGAAGCGATCTCGGACGGCCGAGTCAATATCGGCAAGAGCACCGACCTGAAAGAGGTTGAGTTCATCCTGCTTCGACTTGCCAACCGCCACGGGCTGGTCACCGGCGCGACGGGAACCGGCAAGACCGTCACCTTGCAAGGCTTGGCCGAGGGCTTCTCGGACCAGGGAGTCCCGGTGTTCTGCGCTGACGTGAAGGGCGACCTCTCCGGCGTGGCCGGAGACGGCGAGATGAAGCCTTGGATCGAGGCGCGCGACAAGGCAATCAACTTCACGCAGAATTTCCGTGCCTACCCGGTGATCTTCTGGGACCTGTTCGGTGAGCAAGGCCTCCCAATCCGTACGACCATCTCGGAGATGGGTCCGCTTCTTCTCTCGCGCCTGATGGACTTGAGTGACGCGCAAGAGGGCGTGCTTAATATTGCCTTCAAAATCGCCGACGACGAAAAGCTTCCGCTTTCGACCCTGGCAAATTTGCAGACCCTACTTGAGGGCCTGGCGGCGCGCGCGGACACCCTCACCACGAAATACGGCAATGTCACCAAAGCCTCGGTCGGCTCGATCCAGCGCTCGCTGCTCGTGCTCGACCGGCAAGGCGGTGCGCATTTTTTCGGCAAGCCTGTCCTCAACATCAAGGATCTCATGCTGAAGGACGGCAGCCGCGGCTATATCAGCGTGCTTGCGGCGGAGAAGCTCATGGAGTCGCCGCGGCTCTATGCGACTTTCCTTTTGTTTCTCCTCTCGGAGCTGTTCGAAGAGATGCCGGAGGTCGGCGATCCCGACAAGCCGAATCTCGTGTTCTTCTTCGACGAGGCGCATCTCCTGTTCAAGGATGCGCCGAAGGCGCTGCTGGAGAAGGTGGAACAGGTCGTGCGCTTGATCCGCTCTAAAGGTGTCGGCGTCTATTTCGTGACGCAGAATCCGCTCGACATTCCCGACACCGTATCGCGTCAGCTCGGCAATCGCATCCAGCATGCACTGCGCGCCTTCTCGCCTATGGAGCAGAGGGCGGTGAAGGCGGCGGCGACGACCTTCCGCGCCAATCCCGCTTTCGATACCGAAAAGGC
>Ga0315274_10017815_pt1 | contig 10010 bp, 7 predicted proteins | sample YL17G02_20_MG_FD_203700 | JGI IMG/M metagenome (GOLD analysis project Ga0315274, IMG submission 203700) | Sediment microbial communities from Yellowstone Lake, YNP, Wyoming, USA - YL17G02_20 | ecosystem: Environmental > Aquatic > Freshwater > Lake > Sediment | place: USA: Wyoming | collected... | reverse complement strand
CAAAGTCGCAACGGCGAAGAAAGTTCAAAGTTCAAGGTGAACGGCAACCGCGTGCCGTCCGGCGCGAGCACTCGCTGGAACCAGGGCGGCCGGATCGTCTCCAGGACCCTTCTGCTGCACCGCCACAGGCCGCAGTGCATGGCCTGCGGGTCGTTCCACACCTTGTTGTTCGACACATCGAACTTGCAGGCCACGAGTTCGCCTTCGGCCTGTAGGAACGGCTCTGTGCGGGGTTGCGCAAGTCCGCCGGCGAACGCCGAACACCGAACATCGAATAGCGAATATCCAAGGGGCACAAGGGGCGGCCTTGGACATTCGGTGTTCGGTGTTGGATATTCGCTGCTGCCCGCTGATGGGTTCACACATGCCGCAGGCGGCGCCCGATGCCCCAGACGATGAGTTCCGGCGCAACCAGGTTGTCGGGCCAGGCGGCGATGAGGAGCATCGTGCTGGCAGGGTTTACAGGCATCCATCATACTGTGCCAGGAGCAGCCGCTCATTTCCTCATTCCTGGCCTGCCGCATCATGTCACACGCACGGTCGGACCAGTGAGGCGCCGCCAACCGAAAGGGGCGGCCAACCGATATGCCCGGCCTACCCCACCGCGCCGGACCGCGACTCTACCACGCGGGCATCAGCCCTTCAGCGCCCCGGCGGCAACCCCGCGGATGAAGAACCGCATCGTGAAGATGAAGAGGATGATCATCGGAATGGAGGCGATGGCGTAGGCGGCCATCGTGGGACCCCATTCGCGGACGTACGCCCCCTCAAGCCGGTACAGGCTCACGGCGATAGGCAGCCGGGCGGGGTCGCGGATCACCAGCAGCGGCAGCAGGAAGTCGTTCCAGCCGCCGATGAACGAGAGGCAGGCCAGGGTGGCCAGGATCGCGCCGTTCATCGGGATGACGATGTTCCAGACCTGCCTGAGCGCCCCCGCGCCGTCCATCTCGGCGGCCTCGAAGAGTTCCTCGGGCGTGTCCTCAATATAACTTCGGAGTATCCATATATTGAACACCTGCCCGCCCGCCATGCTAGTCAGGATGAGGGCCGTGTAGGTGTTCAGGAGCCCCAGGTCCCTGAGGAGCGTAAACAGCGGCACCAGGTTCGCCACGCCCGGCATCAGCATCAGGACCATGAAGGAAGCCCAGAGGAGGTTGTGCCCCGGCAGCCGGTACCGCGCGAAGACGTAGGCTGCCAGAATCGCCACGGCCAGCACGCCCACCGTCTGCACCACCGCCAGGAAGATGGTGTTCGGAATGGCCGCGCCCACCGTGTCCCACCCGGCGGCGTAGTTCCCCGGATGCACCGGCAGCGTGGGCAGCCACGGCTGGTGGTAGAACTCCTTGTTGGTCTTCAGGGCGATGTTGAACATCATGTAGAGCGGGAAGAATGCAAACACCAGGACCGCCAGGAGAAAAGAGTGCTTGACGAGTTCGGCGGTTCGCCCGCGAAACGTCCGCGCCCGCAAGTATCCGGTGACGGCCTCGGTCATTTCTCCACCCGCACGTAACGGTTGTTGATCAGCGTCAGCGCCAGCGTAAGCAGAAAGAGGAGGAGGCCGATGGCCACGGCGTACCCGGCCTCCATGTCGGTGAACGCCTTGCGGAACATGTACAGGCCGGGCACCATGCCTGCGCCCTTCGGTCCGCCGGTGTCGCCAAGCAGAATGAAGATCAGGCCCCACCCCTGGAGCGTGCCGATGATCATCAGGATCAGGTTCAGCCGCACCTGCGTCAGGATCAGCGGCAGTTCGATGTTCCAGAACTTGCGGAACCAGCCGCAACCGTCGATCTCGGCGGCGTCGTAGATGTCCTGCCCGATGTTCGCCAGGCCCGCAAGGTACAGCAGCACGCTCACCACGCCGACCCACGGGAACCCCCAGAAGATGAGGGCGGGAATGAGGAGTTCCGCCTGTCCGAGCCACGCCGGGGCGCCGAACGTGAAGGCGCTCGTCGGCTTCGGCCAGACAAGAGTCGTCAGCACCAGGGCCGAGGCCAGGCTGAGGACCACTGCTCCGGCCCACTTGAGGGTCCAGTCGGCCCATCGCCAGCGTCTGAGGATGAGCGCGGCTGCCATCGCCGCCGGCACGACCGTCAGGCCCCGCCCCCGGCCCATGATTAGGATCCCCAGGGCGATGGCCGTGACCGCCCTTGCGGCAAGCCACGTCCAGCCCTTCATCGTGGAACTCTCGCGGAGCCTGAGCGCGAGGAGCGCCGCGCCGACCAGCATCAGGCCCCAGACGTTTGCGAACAGCGGCGGCACGAGCGTGTCGCGGTGGGGGATGATCGCCTCGGCCAGGGCAGGCAGGCCGGTGCTGCCGGAGTCGAGCCACCGGAGGACGTCCATCAGGCCGCTTCCGTTCAGGACCGCGTTCAGCACCCCGACCGTGGGGTCATAGAAATACTTCCATATCAGGAGCCAGACCATTCCGGGGATGATCATCGGGATGACGAACGCCACGCGGTAGGCGTACCGCCACCTTTCACTCACGAGGCGATGGATGACCACGGCCGTGATGATCGAGGGGACCATCTTCAGGAGGTTCGACACGATGAGGATGCCCACCAGGTAGAACGACCGGGCGAGCACTTCGTCCTGCAAGGCCCGCTCGAAGTTTTGGAGGCCCACCCATTCGCAGATGTCGTCGCCGTTCCAGCGGAAGAAGGCGTGATAGACGGCGCTTGCGGCCGGGAAGTAGGCCAGCGTCAGCACGAGGCCGAGCGCAGGCAGGATCAAGAGGTACAGCGGCCATCGGTGCCTGAGTTGGCGCAGGGAGATGACCTTCACCTGGCCGCCTCCTTCTGCGCCTCTTCGGCCTCGTAGGCGGCCTTGGCCTGTTCGTACTGGCTCCACTCCACGGCGCGGCCCTGGAGCCGCCGCATCTGTCCGAGGATAATGGCGGCGTAGTTCCGCTGGATTTCGGGCGTGAGGCCCTCGCGCATCGCCCGGCCGCGGACCTGCGTCAGCGCCACCTCGCTCTGGACGGCGGCCGAGTACGAGTTCTGCCACGCCGTCACGAAGTCGCCCAGCGCGAATTGCCGGAAGTCATGGGCGGCCTGCTTGATGAAGCGGCGGTAATGCTCGTCGATGAACTCCTCGTACGGCACGCCCGCCTTGGGCATCGTGCTGATGAAATCGGTGTACTGCTGGAGATACCGGAGTTCCGTGTCGGGGCCCAGGTACCGGCCGATGTAAAAGGCGTTGTAGATGCCCTCGTTCTTGGGGGCGAACGCCTCAAGCAAGCGGTCCGTCTTAGCGCCGCGGATGGCAGGGAACCAGCGGAACCGGCGGTTCAGTTCCTCGTTGATGCGAAGGCTGGTCAGGAACTGCATGAAGTCGATGGCGGTCTCGGGGTTGCGGCTGAACTTCGAGAGGCCGAAGAGGCCCTGCGCTGCGGTCGCCGCCTCGGTCATTCGATACCGCATCACGTCGCTGTAGGGCTCTCCGGGCGCGGGCACCGGGTAATCGAACACCATTATCGGGAAGTCGCCCTCGACCTGCTGCCAGAGGCTTCCGGCGTCCCACGTGCCTGTGGCGATCATGGCGGCGTTGCCCTGGGCGAACAGAAATACCGACTGGTCGCGGTTTGCCGCCATGAAGCCGGGATTAAAGTATCGACAGATATCGTAGAGAGCCTTGTGGGCCGTTTCGACGCAATGGTCGGTCTGGAGGTCGATCCTGCCGGAGAAGATGGCCAGGATCCGCTCGCCGTTGGAGACGGCCCCGTCGCCGTCGATGTCCTGCTTCTCCATGAGGTTCCACGTCCCCATGTCCCAGTACCTGTTGCGGAACATCTCCTCGGTGTACCTCGAGCCGGCGATGGGCACCAGCCTGAGGTTGTTGCGGCGGGCGTAGTCCTCGATGTCGCGGCAGATCTTGAAGAACTCGCCCAGGGTCTTGGGCGGTTCCGTCACCCCGGCGGCCTCCTTGAGTATTGTGGCATTGGCGAAGCATCTCTGCGTGAACACCGACGTCGGGATGCTGTAGTAGTCCTGGAGTTCGACGTTGTAACTGCCCAGCATGCCGTCGATATATGTGTCGCGCCAGGCGACGCCATCCAGTTCGCCGACGGGGGAGGCCGCGGCGTCGCGGCGGAGGGTCTCGACCTGCGCGTGCTTCTCCGCATCCGACAACGAGTCATCGGCCTCCACCCGCTGTACGCGGCTCGCCAGGACAACCTCCAGCAGGCGGGCGTCCCACTCGCGGCTGTTGTACGGGTTCGGTTTCTCGATGATGTAGGTCATGGGGACGAAGTACCGGACCACCAGGTTCCCGGTGAACCTCAGTTCCACCAGGTCGGGCGCCATGCGGCCGATCAGTTGCGTCTGGACCCACTGGCTGTAAGCCCGTTCGTGGACGTCTATCTGCTCGACGACCACGTCGGGGTGCAGCCGCATGTACTCCCGGCAGGCCCAGTCGTAGGCCCTGACGACGCCGCCTTCGAGTTGCCAGTGTGAGAAGCGGATGACCTTCTTGTCTTTCGTGAGCGCCGTCTCGCCGCCGGGGCCGAAGGTGCGGATCGCCACGAACACAAGCGACCATGCGAACGCCGCGATGAGGATCGTGAGGCCCAGAATGTTCCGGAACCGCTGGCGGCGATCCTCAAGGGATTTCATGGCCGGGCCTCCGCCGCCAGCCGCCGGCACCGCTCGGCCCCCAGTTTCGACACGTAGTACCGGTTGTCGCGCTTCACGTCGGTCACGATCCGCTCGTACCAGGTGGCGGCCAGGGCGTAGTCCTTCAGGTCGTGCTCCGCCGTGTGGGCGATCTTATGGTACAGGATGGCCCGGTCGGGCGTATTCGTGACTCCGCCCTTGGAGTCGGCGGCGATCCAGTTGTCCACGGCCTTCCGGAAATCCCCGCGGCGCTGGGCCACGTCGCCCACGACGATGTGCATCGCGGAGGCGAGGTAGTTGCTCGGACGTTCCGCCAGCCGCCGCTCGAGCACCGCCGTGCCGGCGTCCTCGGCCTGGCGGTCGCCCACATTCTCGGTATAGGTCATGCCCAGACGAAGCGCGGCCTCATCGGTGGCCGGATGGTCGGGGTAGGCCCGGATCATCTCCCCGTAGAGTTTCCGGGCGAGTTCCACGTTACGCTGCTTCTCGTATTCGGGCGTATCGGCCAGGCGGGCCAGGCCCAGGTGCGCCCAGGGTGCGGCCGGCGTGTCGGCGAACTCGCCCACGATCTGCTCGTAGAGGCGGCGAGCCCGCTCCTGGTCGCCGCCGGGTTGGCGGATCTGCCAGAGGTTCGCCAGTCCGAACATTGCCTCGGCCTGGTGCTCGCGCCGGCCCGCCAGTCCGTAGGGCGGGGCGGCCTTTTCAAAGGTCTCTTGTGCCTTAGGCCAGTTGGCGAACCGGAGTTCCTGCCAGCCCGCATCGAGGAGCGCGCGGACCGGATCGGCCGAAGTCTGGACCCGTACCGGGGCGGGCTTAGCCGTGGGTTTCGGATTCACCTCGGCGGGCTTGCCCGCCGTAGCCTCGGCGAAGGCGGGCGCGGCTGAGGACACGCGGCAAGCAAGCACGAGCGCCAATCCGCCGGCTACGATGGCCGTCCATCGGCCGACTCTGCGGGCAATGCGGAATGGCGGATGATGGGTCAGGGCCGTGCCTTTCGGGTAATCCGTCTGACCGCATCGTAACCGTAGCGCGGTACCTGCGTCGGGAAGGGACTTTACCAGAATCTGCGCGGTCGGCCAAACCAAAAACCCCATGCTTTCGAGCCGCGACCGTAAGGTCGCGGGTATGTGGGCGCACCTGCGACCTCACTGCCGCGGCTCTTGGTGCTCCGTGCTCGTGATGAGGCCCCGTTCGTCGATAAGATTGAAGTACCAAGCCGTCGCGCCGTCGGGCACGGTCGCCCGGACCTCCCTGCCCGGCATAGCCTTGGCGTCGCCGGGGCCTTCCGCCGCCTTGAGTTCTCTTCGAGCCTGAGCCTCAGAGCCGAAGGCCGCGGCGGCGGTCTGCCACTTGCGGTCCTTCCACAGGCTGCCGTCACGCGTGAAGTTGAACTCGGCCTTGACGACCGGCCGCGCCGCTGCGAACCTGACCCACGCGGTCTTGCCGTCCGTCCCCTGGCCCGTGAGGCGGGCAAGCGGCGGGCTGCCGTCGCTCGACCCAGAGGCTCTCGACGGGCGGACGATGCTGTCGGCGAAGGCCGCAATCTCCTCCGGCGCTGCGCCCTGCCCCTGTCCGTGCACCATGTTGACGCGGACCGCCAGAGTCCGTTCGCCCTGAGGCTGCCGGTACGACGCCTGGAGTTGCGGCAGCGGGAAGGCGAAGTCGTTCGTTCCGGCGACCCAGAGCATCGGCATCCGCACTCTTGAGAGATACCGCGACGGGTCCCAGAGGTCGAGCCATCGGCGCGCGGCATCGCCGTCGGACCCGCCTGCGGGCCGTAGCCCTACGGCGGGCGGAGGCCCGTGCGATTTTAGCCACCCCGGGACCTCGCCGAGGTGCCCGCAGCCATAGACGGGCGCGGCGAACTTGAGGCGCTCATCCACTGCCGCAACGATGCACGTGATGATGCCGCCCCACGAGATGCCCGTGATGCCGCCCGCCAGGTCTTAGGGCGGGCGACCTCCGGAAATGACGCCAAGAGCGATGTGGCGAGGATGCAGTCGGCCACGGCGTGGTACATCCACTGGTCGGCGACGGGTTCGTCGATCTGGCCAAAGCCGCCCCAGCCGGGCGGTCCGCCGAACTCGTGGCAGGGCCGCTTCGCGTGCTCGCCGCCGGCGGTGCACCCGCACGTATCCATCGAGATGGCTGCATAGCCGCGAGAGGTCCACAGGCGGACCCAGTCGTCGAAGGCCGTCCCCCCGCCGCCGTGGACCAGCACCATCGCCGGGAACGGCCCCTTCGCCCGTACGGGCGCGCCGTACCATGCGAAGACGCGGGTGGGCTTGCCCTTGTACGGAAGCCCCTCATAGAAGAGCGCGCGGCAGCCCTTCGCTTGGAAGCCGGGTGCTGGGTATGTCTGCGGCGGCTTCGAAAGGGCCGCCAGGTCCCAGACGGCCGCACTGTCCGCGGTCTTCTTCGGCCCGCCCTCAGTCCTGGCGGGTTGCCGCGAGCAGGCAGATTATCGAGGTTCGGAAGAACCTTATCACCGTCATTACTTGCCTACGGGCTGATCAAGTGCGGAGTGCGGAGCGCGGAATGAACAGCCTAGAGGGGGGCGCCGTTTTACGCTCCGAACTCCGAACTCTGAACTCCGCACTTCTCCGTTGGTAGGCTCGCCCGCTGCCCCGGCTTGATCGGTTCCGATTCCGGCCCCGGCGGCACTCACACCCATCAGGACCCGCGGCTCTCCGCCGGCGGCTGTGCGGGCGGAATAACAGGCGGCGGCTGGGGCGGCGGGGGCGCCGGCTCCGCGGCCGACAGCGCATAGACCAATCCATCATTGCTCCCCACAAACACCACGCCTCCCGCCACGGCGGGCGATGATTCCACGCCCTTGCCGGTCCTGAACTTCCACTTCAGTTCCCCGGTTGCGGCATCCAGGGCGTACACGTTGCCATCGTCGCAGCCGAAGAAGACCATGCCGCTGGCGAAGGCCGCGGAGGATTTTATGCCTTTCTCGGCCCTGTACCGCCACCGGGTCTGGCCGGCCTGCACGTCGATGGCATAGAGGCTGCAATCGTTGCTCCCGACGTAGAGGATGCCCTCCGCGAAGGCGGGCGAGGTCTCGATGCCCTTGTCGGCCTTGAAGAGCCCGCGCTGCGTGCCTGATACGGCGTCGATGGCGTAAAGGTTCCCGCCCTCATCGCCCACATAGACGATTCCGTCGGCGACGGCGGCCGAGCCGACGATCCCCTTCTCGGCCTTGAAGCCCCACCGCTGCATTCCCGATGCGGCATCTATGGCGTAGAAGTTGCCGCCGGTGTCGCCCACGAACACCAGCCCGCCCGCCACGGCGGGCGAGGCCATGATCCCTTTCTTTGTCTTAAAGCGCCACCGCTCGGTGCCAGCCCGGGCATCGATGGCGTAAAGAGTCTTGTCGTCGCTGCCGAAGAACACGAGGCCCCCCGCCACCGTGGGCGACGAGTTCACGTCGCCATCGGTCTTAAAGCGCCAACGCTCCTGCCCGGTCCGGGCGTCGATGGCGTACAGGCACCCATCATCGCTCCCGATATAGACCAGGCCGCCCGCCACGGCGGGCGAGGAAGACATGTCCTTCTTGGCCTTGAACTTCCACAGCAGGCGGCCGGTGGCGATCTCAACGGCGTAGAGGTGATCATCGTTCGAACCGAAATAGACCACTCCGTCGGCGATGGCCGGAGAGCCGATCACGGGGTCGTCGGTCTGTACCCGCCACAGTTGCGACCTGACGGCCGGCACCGGGGGCGAGGCGTAGCAGCCCGTGTGGGCCGGGTCGGCGCGGAACATCGCGCCGGGCTCGGCCTCCTCCCTGGGCGGCGGCAGCGGCGCAGGCGGGGCGCCCGGCGGCGGAAACTGGACCCGAGGACCGCCTGACGGCTGCGCGGGCATGCCCGACATAGCCTCGGCGGCGGCGGGCTGCTCCTCCGCAGCGACCGTCGGAGCAAGCCAGGCAACTGTCATCGCCATCACCACTACTGCGATTGCGACCCGCATGTCGGACTCCTCCCTGATGCTCGGTGACCGCGCCGGCCACCCCTTCCGTATCCTTCCAAATTAGACAAAGTGCCGCGCCAAGCCAAGCGCAAACTGCGGGGGCAATCCGCGGGGGCGCATTGCTTTCCTGCGCCCGTGCCGCTAAACTTGCCGCGGTCGTATAAGAGTGCGTGAAGAGCGCGCGAGGAACCAGCATGCACACCATGATTTCAGCCGCCTGTCTGGCCGCGGCGTGCGGCGTGATTCTCTCGTTAGTCGTGCCGGCCGAGGCGGCTGCTGGAAAGAGCGGACTGGCCATGGAGACTGCGCCGAACGTCTATGGCGGCGGCATACTCTTTGCCTACTCCGGTCTGGACGGCAAGACCTCCTGGACGGAGCCGTGCGTCGCATCAACCACCGCCGATGGGCTGGGCCTTAAGTTCCACCTGCCGCGCGACCCGGTCCTCAGCATCCGCCTGCCCGCGCCGGGCCTGGCGTCCCTCGAGTGGCAACTCGTGACGAACGACCTCATTGTGGCGAAGGTGGCGTGGGACTCGCTGCCGCTGGTCGTCGGATTCACGGCGTCGAACGTGGTGGTCGGGCGTCTGCCGCCAAGTTGCCGCGTGGTGCTGGAGGGCGGCGACCCCGGAGCGGCGCTGATGCGGAATTCCGTCGGCGACCGGACGCAGTTCGCGTTCGTTTATGAGGCGAAGGGGGCGAAGGCCGCCGCCGCGACGGCCGCGCAGGCCCTGAGCGTTTCAATCGATACGCTGGTCGAGGCCCGCATGGACTTCTTCGCCGCCGTGCCGAAAGCGCCGGAGAACACCGACCCGCTGCGGGCAAAGACCCTGGCGAAGGCGTTCTCGGTCCTGAAGGTGAACGTGTACGCCCCGGAACCGCCGATTGCGGTTCGGTGGACGACGCCCGACCGCTGGCCGGAGCGGGACATGTGCCTCTGGACCTCGGCCTTCCATGCGCTGGGACTCATGCACATGGATATTCGCCTGGCGAAGGAGGCCCTGGGCGCGGTTTACGGTTTCCAGAAGGAGACGGGGTTCATTCCGCACCGGATGTCGCCGGGGCAGCCGTCGGAGATTTCGCAGCCGCCCGTCCTGGCGTGGGCTGCCTGGCAGGCGTACACCTTCGACAAGATGCGAGACCGCGACTTCCTGAAGCGGTCATTCGACGCCACCCAGCGGCACGTTACGTGGTTCATGAAGACCCACCGCCTCGACGGCGAGCCGCCGCCCGAGAAGCCGCTCGAACACGGCACGCCGCTGTACGCGTGGAAGTCGGCGGAGGAGTCGGGGGCTGAGAACTCGCCGCGCTTCGACGGCGGGGCGCAGTTCGCCGCCGTTGACCTCTCGGCGTACCTCGCCAGCGAGTGCTGGATGCTCCAGAACATGGCCCAGCAACTTTCGTTCCGCGAACTCGCGAAGA
>Ga0315274_10017814_pt1 | contig 10010 bp, 10 predicted proteins | sample YL17G02_20_MG_FD_203700 | JGI IMG/M metagenome (GOLD analysis project Ga0315274, IMG submission 203700) | Sediment microbial communities from Yellowstone Lake, YNP, Wyoming, USA - YL17G02_20 | ecosystem: Environmental > Aquatic > Freshwater > Lake > Sediment | place: USA: Wyoming | collected... | reverse complement strand
TCTCCCCTTCCCCCCACCCATCCCAGCTATCCCCATAGGAGAAGTGTTACCTATGTTGTTAGTTAACCTGTTACCTATGTCTTTGGTTGCACATGAGGGGGATTAAAGTTCGTTCGCCCTTGAGCCTATCTGAGAGCCTGCAATATGCCATTCCCTCGCAACCTGTCCCCGACACAATCGGGGAGCGGGAATCCAGGAGCTACAAATCCCTCTCCCTTGACGGGAGACGTTAGAGCCTGTCCTGAGCTTATCGAAGGATGAGGGTGCCCAATTGTAGGGGTGACCTGATGGGGCGCGCTCCACGGCGGTAAAATGCTAAGAAGTAAAAATTTGGTCTCGGATTATTTTCCGAAGACTGAATCAATATTTTGCCGTTAACCTTTAGAGTGATTTCAGGCACTGTTTCCCGGCTTAAAAATAGTGACTTAAATAACATCAATACGAAATGGGTTGTGTTATGGTAAAATAATGCAAAGCACGTGCCAATAGTGAAACGGGCTTTCCGTTGTTATAAAGCAGTGGTTGGGTCGCTTAATCTAGGAAACATGGCCTAGTCTAGTTCTTCGGCAAGGAGAGAATATCATGGGACAAATCAATACAGACCATTTCATGAATACCAGGATCGAGGCCTGGCTGCATAGACAGCAACCTAATATTGCAACTCTGGACATTCCCGAACTTGGTGCGGCTGTTGGAACAACGATTGGTCAGGTTCGCAAGGAGAATCAGGACCGTACGATTATTGCCCGCTTGTCCAACATATCCGGTTTGGCTCCTACAACAATATTTGCCGTTTGCGATGGAATGGGTGGTATGGTGGATGGTGGACAATGTGCTGAAAAAACCCTTGCTATTTTGCTAGATTCTTTCATACAGTCTCAAAGCCGAAATATCAAAGACCGTCTATGGGCATCTATTATTGCGGCCAATAAAGAGATATTTCATCAATATCGACAGCGAGGTGGGGCTACACTCACTATCCTGTGTCGCACTGCCGACATATGCTTTGCGGCTTCTGTCGGCGATACACGGCTGTACTCTCTTGGTCCTGGATCATTATTAAAGCAGGTAACCATTGATGATACTATAGCGGGAGAGTTGAATAGAAAGAAGGCCTTTCGTACCGAAAATATACAATTGGAGCCGTTTGCCAACCAACTGGCGCAATTTATCGGTATCGGTGAAGGGCTTGAAACTCGGATGTATGATCTACCTATTCAAACGGACATCTCGCACTTTATCGCTTCAGATGGAGCATATAATATAGGGACAGCATTCGAGCGCATTCTGATGAATGCTTCAAGCGCATTTTCGGCAGCGGAAAGAATAATTTCTGCTTCACTCTGGATGGGTGGAAAAGACAATGCGACTATTATTTGCATTGGGCAAGCCCGCAAAGAAGCCCAATTTGAATATCGTGAAACATTGTTAGAATTCTGGAATGCGACTGGAAAGCTTGAGGTGATAACGGGACGTTATCCTCAGATGCCCGAAAGGCAATCGATGATTACTACCTACCCTAAGGAACCAATCGACAACAGAAAAGATCGTGGTCGTAAGGTGACGAAGGGAAGGGGCAAAATCGAACAACAGCGTACCAAACCTAGAAGCCCAGACCCAATCCGGCCTATGCTGGAAATTGACTTTGGAAAATCGATTGGGCAAAATTCAGCAGCCAAAGACTATAATTCGCAGCCACGCCCGACTGATGAAAACGTTACGTCGCAAGAACCTCGTCCTAGTACAATTGAGAGTGAGGAATAGACAAATGCCTCCTACAGGGGTGACGTTCAAAATTCCTGCCCGATATGAATACGCGGGGTCTAGTCTGGAGGGTGGACAGGGGTACGTACATATTTACAAAGACACGTTTCTACAACGAAGAGTGGCAATAAAGGAAATGAAACACCCGGGAGATGCTGACACACTACGAGATGAGTTGGCCAAGATTAGAGAAATTCGTTCGCGGCATGTCGTTGAGGTTTACGATCTTTTTGAGGCAAAGCGAAGTGACAGAGTAGCTCTCGTAGAGGAGTACGTACCAGGACCGACGCTTGAAGATTTAGCTAAACTACAGCCACCGCTCTCTGAAAACCAGGCCATCAGGATACTCTGGCAAATAGCTTATGGACTTACAGATGTTCACGCCCACAACATTATTCACCGGGATATTAAGCCTCGAAACATAAAACAGGACGATGAAAGAGTTATAAAGATTCTCGATTTTGGTCTTAGCTCGATTATGGCTCCAGGAGCCGAAACCGTTGCTGCTCGTGGAACAACGCACTATTTGGCCCCAGAGATGTATGATACTCGACCGATTCCCTTGAGTAGCGAGATTGATGTTTACGCCTTCGGGGTAACAGTATGGTATTTTCTGAACCGCGGAATACTCCCGACCCAACTTAAAGAGGTACCCCCTCAGCCGCAAAGCTTGACTAGATCTCTGCAGGGGGCAACGACAGTTTTGCCCCAGCGTATAACTGATCTATTAGATAGAACTATAGACCGCAATCCTAGCAATCGGCCGAAGATGGAATCAATTCGAGATGCTCTCCATGAGCAATTAACTTCAGGCCAACACCGGCTTGTCTTCCACCACAATGGCGAACAACAAGTGCTATCTAAAGACAATCCTAGAGTAACCCTGAAGGCCGGCAAAGCTTCTTTGAAGATCAACTATGATCAATTCAACTTTGTTGTTGAAAGTGTTGAGGGCAATGTTTACTTCAACAACACGAAACCTGATATTGGCATGGGGTTACCTAAATCATTTGTTATAACTTTTGGGGATTCTAGCGAAGGACCGGGGCGGACTTTCGTTCCCGTGACTGTGCTGTGTCCGGAGGTAGTGTTGTAATGGGAAATTTGCTCGATCCTGGACAAGTACTTCTTGATCGTTACCTCGTTGAATCTTACTTGAACGAAGGGGGAATGCAACAAGTTTTCGCTGCAAAAGACCAATCATTCAATCGTCACGTAGCACTAAAGGTGCCCAAAAACGATTCAGCCGAACGCAGGTTTGACCGCAGCGCACATCTAAGTGCGAGGATTACTCATCCCAATGTAGCGAAAACTCTCGATTATTTTGAAGAAGGTGGCAAAAGTTATTTAGTAGAAGAGTTAATTGACGGGATCGATTTGGGCAGGTATTTGGAGAAATGCGATCCGCTTGATCCCCATTTGGCAGCACACATTCTCCACCATCTAGCGAGAGCTTTAGCTGCATCTCACCACGCCAATGTAATTCACCGTGATCTCAAACCCAGCAACATAATAGTGGGAAATGATTTAGCGGCGAGTGTTGTTAAAGTTACTGATTTTGGTATTGCCAAAATGGCGGAAGAAGAAATTACCAGTGCCGTTGATGGAGGAAACGAGGATTCTATAACAGCATCCAAGACGGCGATGGGTGCTTTGCCATACATGGCACCTGAGATGATCGAGGACTCTAAGCATGCTACAGTTGCTGTTGATGTTTGGGCTTGGGGAGCACTTGCATACCGCTTGCTTTCAGGTGAGCCGCCCTATGGCTCTGGGTTAAAAGCTGTCACGGGAATTATTGCTGCTAAGACGCCACCGAAGCCTACAATTTGGCAAAAGAACAGCCATTTTGAACCACTTTTGACTGAGTTATGGAACATTATCGTAAGTTCCCTAAATAAAGACCCAAAACAACGTCCTACAGCAAATCAATTAGCAGAGAAATGTGACAAATTAGGATATATTTATGGGCCACGTGCGAGCGGCATGATAGAAACGTTCCCAGTACGCAATTGGAGCTATGGTTTTATTCTTGGAGATAATAAACATAAGGTATTCTTTCATAGACAGTCTTTCTTCGGAGTCTCTGACCCCACGGTTGGCATGAAGGTCGCCTATTCCACATTTCCGGGGAGCCCACACGTCAGAGCGTTCCCTGTGGTTCCACTTAATTAGCATTAATTTACTGCGGATTCCCCCGCCGACCGCTGACCGCACCCCCGCGACATTTTCCCCTTGACAGTATCAGCACTAATGTTCTATTATTGTCCCCAAAACCATATTGTGGTGCGGGTTCCGTGAAAGACCGGAAACGCTGGGGAGTCGGGACATCCCCTCACTACTTCCATCTGTCAGTACCGGTGGTACGATGGGGTCAACACAGTCGCATTTTTATGCGCCGTTGCCCACCAGAGGTGAACGTACCGGACAAATCCCGCTCGCTCGGGATTATTTGTGCTTAAGGCACGAGAAGTTCATTCCGCCGAAACTGACTAAAGGCCTCGCGGAGCTAGGGGGTCAAACAGAAGAAATGTGTAAACGAACCCGGACTGGGGTTATACCCTTTTTGAGGTTGGAATCTACGTTCAGCCGAAGCTGAGCCGGAAACCCCCGTCAGCGAGCCAAAATTGAATAATTTCATGCGACACGAATCTCGGGCCGTGCTATACCCAAAACCCGGTAGTGGGTCAATTTGAAATAGGAGGTTAGGTGTCACTAATCATATGGACGAGGACACCCCCTTGACACCAAGTCAAGTACTTGTTACCATGTGTAAGCGATAGTACTTTAGTACTGGTCATATTGGGTGATACCAAAGCACCATATTGGGGGATACCAAAGCACGTGAATGTATGAGAGAGTAGAAATGAGAAATCCGACTGAGGATAGCAAGGACATGGGAAAGAAGATTTTCGGATATTACTTCCGTGTTGTAGTTGAAAAAGGGGAAGACGGTTATGTAGCTTATGCCCCAGGTGTGGGTGGCATATATGAGGAAGGCAAAACACCCAAAGAGGCAATGGCAAATGCATATGCTACAGCATGTGCCATATTGGAGACGCGAATAGAATCTGACGACCCAATTATAGACAGTAACCCCGACTTAAAGGTATTGCATGACCTCCCATCACGAAAGCATATCGAAGCAATCCGAGGCATCCCCGATGGCTATATTGCTACACCACGCTGCTTAGTACATGCCTAATTTCACACTATTAGGAGTGATTATTGGACTTACCGTTCCCTAAGAAAGAATGGGCTAGGCAAGAGTGGGACCAAATTAAGAATCTCTCGAAAATTGACCTAATATCGCTATTGAACAAAGATGGTAGATGGGAATTTATAAAAGCAAAAGGAAATCAATATATCTACCGAAACCCCAAATTGAAACCACCATTTAACTACCTCGCAATCCACTACCACAAAGAAGGATTCAGAAACAAAGGTTTGTTAAAACAGTTGCTTAACCAGTGGTGCTGTACAAAAGAAGACCTAAAACGCTGGAAGGTTATTAAATAGGGTCTAGGCAAAGAGACCAAAATAGCTTTGGGGGTGGTGGGGCAGTTGGGGTAGTGAGATTATGGCACCATAACTCAATCAGCCAACCTGATTATTTCCTCGACAGTCCAGATATGATTATCTATCCCTGCTGCCATTGCTGGAGTCCTCGGATAAGGATTCGCTAAGCTCTTGTGAACTCTACAGAAGTTGTAATACATATAGTGGAGTGCTACAGCGTATTCAAGGTTCTCTAGCTTCTTTGAAAAGCCATTGGTCAACCTGGTGAACCGCCTCATGTTCATCCTCATAGTTAGATTCTGGCGCTCCACATAGCTTGTGGACACTTGCTTCATATCGGGTTTGCCCTGAATGACTAGCTTGTCTGTGCCGATGCACTTTGCCGGGCTGTATCGTGCTTCCCCAGCAGGGTCATAGCCATAGAACTTAACCAGCATGGCATAATCAATATCAGCACCAAACACATCGCCTACAGCCCCTAGGTACATTCTGTGCCCATCTGTGGTCAGTTGTGTCCTGCTTGCCAGTCTACCCTGAAGGTCTTTAAGGAACTCATAGGCATAATCGGCGTTGCGTAGCCCTGTCATCCAAGACGGAACTAGTTTAGTCTCAGCATCAATAGCTACAAAAGTCCAAACATCACCATAGCCAAAATGCCCTTGCTTATCTATCGGCACGTTCTTTTCTTTGGCATAGCAGAATGACCATATTTCGTCACACTGAATGCTCTTGCAAGGTAGGTTCTTTAAGGCTTTGTCTTGGTATTCCTTGCAAGCTACTCCTACCTCTGCAAGTAGCCTCATAACTGTACCCTTGGCAGTATCGGTAATCCGGCAAGTAGCACGGATTGAGTTGCCCTCAACAAGTGTAGCTATGACTTTGGCTCTTTGCTCTCTACCTAACCTGTTCATGCTTGCATTATACCATACCGCTCAAGCATTGTCAATAGGGGAATGGGTTATTTTAATTTATTATCCAAATCATTTATAGGGAATTCAAGATTGGTGTTGAGTTTGGGGAATGCTCGTTGGAGCATCCTGCTAAAATCCTCCCATTTATTTGATACTCGCATTAATGCTAAGGTAGCGACCAAATGCTCCCGAAGCCGGGGATTTCCGACATCATCAGTTAGCCATTGAAAAAACTTGTGTTTACGCCTACCACTATCATCTTTTGGCTCGCGTTTGCGGAGTTCATCAAGTACACCGGGGGCAAGTCGCGCATAGACGATGTCGTTAGTAAGATGCCCTATATATTGAGGACGTTTTACGCTCAGAGGGGAATATTGCCAGCCACGCAGCCTGAACATTTCCCTGTAGAATTCATCGGGGAAAGTCTTTGCCCACTTCCCAAGTTCACCACGAATGTAACGTTCAAGAATTCTCTCTAAAGCTTGACGGTCTCGTACCTCTTGATACCCGGTTACTTCATCAACAAGAGCTATGATGCCGACAGTAGCAAAACCACGAAGTAATATGTTGCATTTCTCTGCTATTAGAAGCTGATTTGGGGTTAAGACACCTGCACGCTCGGCATCTAGGAACACACCACAAACTTGTGGCAGTAGTTCTGCCTTATAACCGATGCACCTTTGGCCTTTCAACCTGAATATAATAGGAGAGGAATTCTCTGAAATCCCACTTGGAATGAATGGTCTCAGGTTTTTAGCAGTTAGAAAAACAGGGGTTCTGAATTCATCATCATAATCTCGTCCCCCTTTTGCTTTACCTGTTCTACCGATTGCCTTAACGAAGGTAGCACGGGTCAAGACACGGATTCCATCTTCCAAAACGGCACACTTGATGTTCAAATCACCAATACTCAAATCGCCTATATGTGTAGCTTTCGGGATCGAGATTCCTTTTTGCTCATCTTCACGTTTCCATCGTGTCTCCGCTGCTTGCCTAGCAATTACTTGGCGTTCTTCCTTAGAAAGACGAGCAGCACGTGCCTTACCACCTTTAGAAGCGCCAAGCGTCGCAAGTGCCTTAGCGTGCTCACTAACCTGGTTATTTGTATTCATGTTTTAATACCTCCACTGGGATACTAGCACGTGCAAGCATGGCTTGTCAATATGCGTACACGGGTAAGCATTAAAAGGCGTGAGTAGTTAATCAATGATGGTTAGGTGCAATTAAGAGGATTATTTACTCCAGCGAGCCTTTGCTGCTTTCTTAGCAATCTCTGTTCTCTGTTCCGGTGTTAGTTTGGCAAACCGAGCCTTGCCACCCTTCTTGCCACCAAGACTGCCAAGGGCTACAGCATGGGGATTCTTCTGAGGTTCTGAGAGGTCAGGTATAGGTTGCCCTGTAGACTGCGCTACAATGGAAGCAGCTAGTGCATTTATATCTCTTGGGTGTTTCTTGCTTGAACGCTTTGGCATAGATTAAAGATAACACATTCAGCCCCATCTGTCTAGTATCTTAAATTTCAAATTGACCCACTACCCAAAACCCTTCTTGATTGAACAACCTGGCGCCGTGGGCTATAATAGCGTAAGCATGTATCCCCGAATGTGGTAGGACAAAAATGGCTTCACAGGTCTTCTATCGAAAGTGGCGGCCTCAAACCCTGGCTGAAGTAGTTGGGCAAGAGCCAATTACAAAAACGCTGGCGAATGCACTGGCAACAGGGCGAGTTGCCCATGCCTACCTATTCTGCGGACCCCGCGGCACAGGCAAGACCAGCACCGGCAGGATTCTGGCAAAGGCTCTCAACTGTCTCTCTAATGGAAAGGGCGAGCCCTGCAATTCCTGCGATATGTGTCAGGCGATCAACGAAGGTCGGGCGCTGGACCTAATTGAAATAGATGGGGCTTCAAATACTAGTGTCGAGGACGTCCGAGAGCTAAAAGATAAAATAGGTTTTGCCCCTAATTTAGCCCGATACAAAGTTTACATAATAGACGAAGTGCACATGCTAAGCACCTCAGCGTTCAATGCTTTGCTAAAAACGCTCGAGGAGCCACCTCCTCATGTTATCTTTATTTTAGCGACAACAGAGGTACATAAACTTCCGCTGACTGTCATATCCAGATGCCAGCGGTTCGATTTCCGCCGCTTGCCCCAGGCTGCTGTAGTAGGCAAATTAAAGGAGATCTGCGACCACGAGGGCATCAATATAGAACCACAGGCGCTAGCGCTCATCGCTAAAGCTGCCACCGGCAGCCTCCGGGATGCTGAAAACCTGTTGGAGCAGCTTGTCCTTTATCGTGGTTCAGATATCAGTGTTGAGCAGGTTCGAGCCGAGCTGGGTATAAGCGGGGACCTGCGCGTTCGTCAATTAGCAGAGCATATTTTGAAGAAGGATATCGCTGCTGGATTAGCAATTATAAACAGCGTCGCTGTTGATGGCGTTGACCTTCGTCAATTCACTCGAGGACTTGTTGACTATTTAAGAGAGATTCTCCTGATAAAAGCTGGTGCTGCAGAGGCAGCCGACCTTTCTCAGGAGATAGTAAAAGAAATGAAGCAGCTCAGCGCTCATGCGTCTATGGGAGAGCTATCAAAGGTAATAAGGCTATTCGCTCAGGTTGATTTTCGCGCAGACCCCCAGTCCACTCTGCCTTTAGAGCTTGCCCTCGTTGATTCCTCCCTGGCTGCGGCTGAGAAATCCAGGAAGGCCCTGCCTGAGAAAAAAGCCGATGTAGAACCAGCGATAAGCACTATCAAGCCTCACAGACCGGAGGTTGCCAAAGAGCCAATTGTTACCGTTCCGCCTGCAATCGCTGAGCCAGTAGCGGCAAAGGCCGCTGCAACTACCAGGCAACCGCCTCCTCAGAATATAGAACAGATTCGTCTACGCTGGAACGATTTCATCAATGCCTGTCGAGGGGCAGGATCTGCCGGGACTCTGGATGCTCTGTTGAGAAAGGCTTGCGAGGCAGTGGCTCTCGAAGGTGATACTCTGGTCTTGGGTTTCTACCATGATTTTCACAGGAGTAAGATAGAGGACCCAAAGTATCGCCATCTGGTGGAGGACAAGTTGCGCGATGTTTTCGGCGTTCCTTATCATGTGCGCTGCGTTCTTACCCCGAAAGATAAGGAGTCCAAACCCCAACAGCGGCCACACAGTCCTGTGGTAAATGCAGCTTTGGAGATGGGAGCCCGGATTATCGAAGAGGAGCACAAACATGATGAATAAAGCGATGTTGCGCCAGGCGCAGCAGCTACAAGCTAAATTGGCCAAGGCTCAGGAGGAGTTGGAGAAGACCACAGTGCAGGCTAGTTCCGGCGGCGGTGCGGTAACCGTAGTTGTCAACGGGCAGCAGAAGATAATCTCTATCAAAATCTCTCCTGAGGCCGTTGATCCCAAGGATGTGAGTATGCTCGAGGACCTGGTGATGGCTGCAATAAGCGAAGGGCTGGAGAAATCTAAAGAGCTAGCTGCCAGCCAACTTAGTGCTATAACAGGAGGGCTCAAGATCCCTGGCATACTCTAATCTTAGAAAGACAGCTCCATAATATGATATTTCCCTTATATTTCAAATTTGGGAAGGATTTGGAGAGTTGAGAATCGGATATGTGCCTGCCGCTGAGCCGGTCTCCCGTTTGATTGAGGAATTAAGCAAGCTTCCCGGAATCGGGCCTAAGAGCGCAGCACGGCTCACTTACTACTTGCTGCGCATACCTGAAGCTGAGGCACGAGCTCTAGCCGAGGCGATAATTGCGGTCAAAGAGAAAACTGTCCTTTGTTCCTCATGCCAGAACATTACCGACTCTAATCCA
>Ga0315274_10017813_pt1 | contig 10011 bp, 16 predicted proteins | sample YL17G02_20_MG_FD_203700 | JGI IMG/M metagenome (GOLD analysis project Ga0315274, IMG submission 203700) | Sediment microbial communities from Yellowstone Lake, YNP, Wyoming, USA - YL17G02_20 | ecosystem: Environmental > Aquatic > Freshwater > Lake > Sediment | place: USA: Wyoming | collected... | reverse complement strand
GTTCTAAAAGGACTGTAGTTTTCTGCAAAAATGAGGCTTGTTTTTTCTATGATCATCCTCTTGTGGGCATAGATAGGGGAGAGCCAGGCGTATATTTTGATGAGTCAATTGTCTGATCCTGGTTCTCCTTAAATTTTTTTCTTTAGTTTTCCATGATACTTCAGTATTATAATCATACAGATTGGAAGCACCTATGATAAAAGCTATTGTTAATAATCTATGGAGTATGGCGTTCGGAATAGTGCTGTTGGTAATGGTTGGTGCTACCACTGACATGATTGAAAAACGCTTGGGGGTCTATATTGGTTTGTGCATTATGTGGCTTTTTATATTTCTATTCAATGTATCCCGTACCTACAGGACAAACAAATGGAAAAAATAGTCAGAAAAGAAATGACACAGGTTATGTCCGAAAAAGAGGTTACTCTATTCAAAACATCGGATGGGAAGGAATTCAGAAAAAAGGAAGTAGCCAAAGAACATGAAGCACTACTCAAAAAATATCCCAAGTTAAGTTCACATGATATCGAATGGATGGAATGCTTTTCCTCGGAAATGCGCGGTGAAGAGATAATTGAAGATTTTGAGAAGACCCTCCATTCAAATAAGGTTATTGTTCTTCTCTCTCATAGCGGAGGAGATCATCTTGAGTTTGAAGCTGTCGAGCCTTATTTAGTGGCTGTGAAGGCAGTGATTAAGGCACTTCACAGACGAACCGTGGGTTGCAATTATAATATGTATGTTGATGGGATAATCTATAAATGTGAAAGCCTCTGTTTTGACGATGAAAAAAAAGAAGGTGGCGGTTATTTTCAAACCGGAAAAGGTCGAAACATCAAAAAAGCTCTTCAAAATATAAAGGGAGTGGAATGGTAACTACTATAGGAACATATCAGTCTCTTCTTGAGAAATTGAGAGAGGCCCGTAAATTAGGATTTGAAGACCAGGAAGATGCTATTCTTGATGAGATGGATGTCGTATGGCTCAAGTTAACTCAAAAAGAAATTGATATCATTAATTGTCGCGCACGTCGAATATATATAAAAATAATTGGTAGTGAGGGTAAGAGAGATTCCCGGGACAAAAAGAATCTGTTCTTTGTGTTCGATGTGGATACTGAGTCCGATATATGGCCTCAGGTTGAGCGGTGCATAGAGCAATCGAAGCAATTGACTATCAAAGAAGCCATGCTATGCGACGCAGCCACACCATATTATGGAACCGTAGCTAAGGAAATTTTATGATAACCACGGACATAGTCATTGTATCATATAAGGACGAGGAGCCTCTGGCTAAATGCATAGCTTCAATAAAAGAGCATTGCATCGATTATAATCTGATCATCGAGGACAATAACACGGACAACAGAGGTTTTACTAAAGCTGTGAACGAAGGCATCAAAAAGGGAACAGCACCGTTTGTATGGCTCATTAATAGTGATGCTGTAGTTCTAAAAGGAGCTCAGCGGGGCCTTATAGATATGTTTTCTTATCATGAGAAAGTAGGAATAGTAGGATCCCAGCAACTGGATTATCATGATCAGGATCTCATTGCCCATGGGGGTACAATAAGAGCCTTTCCTGGAGGAGCCCATAAATCTGGACGAGTGTCCATGGGACATTGCAAGGATCCGGAGAAACAGACGTGGGTAAATTTTGCATCGGTGATGTTGAGGCGTAAAATGGTGGAGGAGATAGGGCTTCTGGATGAAAATCTTTTTCTCTTATACTCAGACTCAGATTATTGCTATACTGCCAGATTAAAAGGATGGGACGTATGGTACACCCCGGCCTCGAGGGTTTTACACAGGCTCAACGCCTCCAAAACCGTGACTGATTGGCATAAGAAGGACATGGAAGCTTTTATGAAAAAATGGGGCATAGGCTATAATCCTGAGACAAAGTCGTTTATTTATTCTGATGTCTTTCAGAGATTGGATATGTTTCCGTAAAAGTCTTATATTTTCGGGATGAAATCTTGTATAATGTGTATGAGACAAATTTAAAATCTTTTTAAGGAAAGGGGGCCTCAAAATGGCTCTACCAAAGTGTGACATCATCATCAATAAAAAGGGTGAGACCAGAATGGAGGGCCTGGAGAAGACTGCGGACTGTCATAAGCTCTCAGATCTTGCTCGTGAAGTAGGAAAAGTCACAAAAGACGACAGCAAAGACCATACACCGGTTTATCAAACTGTTTCACAGAAAGGGGCGTAAGTTCTATGTCACGCAAAATATGCATCCAATTTGAAATTCGTAATATGTTGATCATGAAGGATACTCTGACCCAGATGGGTATCAACTATAAGGAACTCAATCAGGACTGCGTCCAGATCGGTCGGCAGTGGAATCCCATCGAGATCAATGCTGCCACCGGAGAGATCAGCTACGACAGCGCTCATGAGCGTGAAGTCGATGGTATCAAGCAGAACTATATGGCGAATGTCTTCCGGGATAAAGCCATTCGTGAAGGAAATCAGATTAAAGAAGAAGTATCCGCCAATGGTGATATCATCATTCATGTCCTCCATTAAAAAAAGGGAGGTTGACTACTAGCCTCCCCTATAGGAATAATCATATGCTGACGTTAGATCAATGCCTAGGGGCAAATAGGCCTCTTATTTTCGTCGTGGCTGAAAGTGACCTGGAAGTCCTGAAGCATATTAACGATAAGTACAGAGACAGGGATCTTCAGGTTTATAGCACTACAATGGCTAATATGATGCCCCTTCCCAGGGTTTTATCCTCAGCATTTGCTGCAGTAGCTCCAAGGGCAATGAGCACGCATGAGGTTTTCAATGGGATTGTACATCAGCAGTTTGACAAGAATAACTACCGGTTTTTTGATTATATCTTTCTGGACTGTCAGTCGTATATTCATGATCAGCAGCATATCCGGGATATTAAGGATATTTTGTCGCGGTATCAGCTTGAAGATAGGTACACAATAAGTCTTGTCTTTATTTCTCAAACTGTTGATGTTCCTATGGAACTGCAAAGACTGGCTGAGGTGGTGTTCTTTGACCTTCCAAATGATGAAGCTTTAGAGACTCTGCTCCATGGCGGAAAAAATGACGAGGACAAGGACAAGGGCCTTATTAAAAAACTTGAATTGGGGAAGAAAGTTGATGCTGGAGAGCTTGAGGAAATCCAAAATAATATCAAGGGACTGACCCTTTACGAGGTTGAACAGGCTTTTCTTCAGTGCTATCATATTCACAAAACGGTCAATATTGATTTTATTAGGGATTTCAAGAAAAATTCTGTTGCAAAAACAGATTTGTTGTCTCTGCTCGAGAGTAAAGTCACTTTTGATCAAATTGGAGGAATGGATAACTTAAAATCTTGGATTAGAAAAACTTATGGTGGCTGGACAGTTGAAGGTCAGAAGTATGGATTGCCCCCATTAAAAGGTCTACTTTTAGTGGGCCTGCCAGGGGCGGGTAAATCTCTTATTTGTAAAGGTATAGGTAATGAATGGCGATTGCCCGCTATTCAGTTTGATCCATCCAGGATATTTTCTTCTCGGGTTGGTGATAGTGAAGCAAATATGAGAAGAGTATTAAATATTGTAAATGGAATGGCACCATGCATATTGTTCATAGATGAGATAGAAAAGGCTTTCTCGGGTTTAGGGAGCTCAAATTTTTCCGACGGAGGGACAACGTCGCGAACTATTATGCAGTTTTTAATATGGCTTAATGACAATGAAAAGAGTGTGTTTACTATTGCAACGGCGAACTCCATAGAACAGCTACCTCCCGAGCTAATACAGAGATTTAGTGAAGTTTTTTTCATTGGCTTGCCACAGAAAAAAGAACGTGAAGATATATTCAACATACATTTAAAAAAGCTAAGAAGAAATCCAGCTAATTTTGATCTAAAAAAGCTTTCTGAAATGAGTGAGGATTTATCTGGCCGGGAAATAGAACATGCATTACGAGAATCGATGTATGACGCTTACTTTGCAAAAAGAGAAATGTCAACTGAAATTGTATGTGAAGTTTTATCAAAAAAGACTAATTTAATAACAACCATGGCTGAGCAATTAAATTATCTGATAAATTGGGTTGGTTATGATGAATATCGGAATGATGGCATTAGAGCTCGATTTGCAAGTACTCCTAATAAATTAGATGTGGATAGGGTTAAAAATGAAATAGATAATCTTTTAAAGGAGGTTGAAAAGAAAAAACCTTTTGAAGATTAAATGATCTGCCAGGGTATGCTAAACTCCGGTATGGTACGTTCGGTTGCGCTGTGCTACGCTCCGGTGAGGCTCGTTCTGGTTTGTCATGGCGTGGGGGAGGGACCTCGTGTCTCTCCCATTTACTTAAAGGAGATTTAATATGAATGAAATGACTCTTAAGGGTGATGTTACCGAAGACGGCAATAATCAGATTTCAATGTCCAATCCTTATCGGGTAGAGGCCACTATTAGAGGAACCTCGGATATTCTTTTCCACCGTTGGTCTTGTGAAGGAGTTGAGGCTAAGACTAATGCTGCAAAGGGTTCCAGGGCGAAAAAGACGGATGACATAGAGACCTATATTTATCGTTGTGACGATAATACTATAGGAATACCCGGAGAGTATTTGCGTGGTTCAATAATCAATGCGGCTAAATTCCGTCAAGATCCGAGGTCACCACGAAAGAGCGCTCAGGATCTTTTCAAGGCGGGTATTGTATCACTTACAGAGGTGGCATCCCTCGGTAAGATCACATGGGATAAACTTCATCAGGGGCGGGTAGTCGTACAAAGAAATGCTATAACTCGTACTCGACCATGCTTCTTGAAAGGCTGGGAAGCTACTTTCATTTTCCTGATTTTACTTCCAGAATATATCCCAATAGATATATTCTCCCAAGTTGTCAGTGAGGCAGGTCGTCTTATTGGTATTGGGGACTTTCGTCCGACTTATGGTAGATTTTCTGTAATCAATATAAAAGAATTAAAGGATTAGTGTAGGCCGTTTCGACCTGGTTCAAAGGAGAATTATATGGGTTCTGATGCATCTGCAACGATTTGTTTTGGCGTTTTATTTGATGAGTATCATGAATTTCCCTGGGGTGAGAGGGATGCTGAAGAATGGTGGATAGACGAAATTCATGGATATAAACCACCGTTTGAGATCTATGATAAACAAGGTGGGTATCTTGATGGAAAAAAACCCACTTCAAAACAGGTTGATGAGTATTATGAGCATCGCCGGGCATTCAAAGAAAAATTTCCACTCCCAATAGATTTTGTATATTCCGGTAGTGATGAGTCGAGTAGTCCTATCCTTGCTGTACCGAGTTCTGTGATAAGAACGGGATGGGATGATCCAAAAGAGTTCAGTGATCAAAATTTTGCCTCAGTTAGTGCGGAGGATATACAGAAGTTTAAATTTTTCTGTGAAAAATATCTTGATCTTACTTTAGAACTGAAATGGTATCTTTCCGCTTATTATGGTTGAGAACTTGAGATGAATCGTTTCGACATAGCACTAAATCGTCTTCCTATTTCTGAGGTGTCTGCTCTTCTAGATGGTTATGGTGAAGTAGCCCACGCTGAGACAGAACGGATCTTAGTCTTAGGTGATGGGGTACGTGAAAAGATTAACCTCGATGAAATTCTGGAACCGGTCGATAATCCTACAGAACAGATCGTTCTTACTACGGAAAGGAAAGAGGAAGAAAAGGTTGAATGTGAACTGAATGATGTTCTTTTGGACTATATGATGGATGATGCGGAGAGGACACTTCAACCGGGTTCTGCTATTAAGTATCTAAATTTTATTCATGACAAAATAGAGTCTTCTACTGTATACAAATTTGAAAGGATTAAAGAGAGGAGACCAAATTTTTTCTTTAATTTTTGGGAAGAGTTTCAATGCAAAGGGTTAAAAACAAGAGCCCATGCCTTATATCTTAATAATATTATGAATTATAGGGATCTTAATTCTATAGTGAGTAAAAATTCTAAAGCTAAATTTTTAAGTCCTGGTATTATTCTGAATTGGGCATCTAATCTGGATAAGGTTTTTAGAATAGTGGCCTCATGTGACAAAAGAAGTTTTCTGGACCATTACAGGGGGCATTACAGGGGGCAGTCATTTGATGCGTTAAACCAACCCGTACCCGTAAATACTGAAGATGACTGGGATGGGCCTGTGGCTGAGGCTAATTATCGTGTGATTCCTGACAGAGTCGTTTTTGGTAAAGTCTCCTGGCTTGTAAGGATTCTGGCATGAATCGCTATGAAATCGCAATGGGTAAAAAGCATTCCGAAGTTGTGTTAGGAAAGGCAAAAGGACAATATGATGTTCCAGCAGGGGCCTTAAAAAAATGTGTACTGCAATGTATGGGAGTAGAAGTAGAAGGTTTTTTAATTAAGTTAGAGGTTAATAATGTCGTCCGGAATGGCTATAAAGTTCTTTTTGAAGTAGAGAGCAAAAAATCCGCTCAGATTTTAGGGCTTAGCACCCGTTGCTGGGACGGCGTGCATGTTGGGGAATATCTCTACTTAAAAATGAAGGGTCAAACATTTAAAATAATTCCTACTGAATTTTCATTTCAGGATTGTAGTGAACGCCCCTTTTCAAGTATTATAACTATTGAAGGTAACATGCCGTTGGATGGCGTGATTTCTACCAATGAATAAAAAAGGAGGGAAAAATGTGGTGGTCTAGTTTGACTCCGTTTGAGCATGTCTACTGGATAATGGCCGTGGTAAGCTCAACGGTCTTGGCTATCCAGTTGATCATGGCTATGGCAACAGGGCTGGATTTTCATGACGGATCAAGTCTTGGTCATGGTGGAACTGATGCTCATCATGGTGATATGGGTGTGCCCCATTTTCAACTTTTGACCGTTCGAAATGTCGTCGGGTTTTTTGCCGTGATGAGCTGGTCAGGCCTAACTTTGAATTCCTATCATGCCCCGATCATAGTGACTATCCTGGTCTCTATGCTTCTGGGAGGAGTGATGATGGTAATAATGGCGGGCCTATTTTTTGCTTTATCCAGACTGGAGGTTTCAGGTAATATAGACATGAAGTCAGTCATAGGTCAGATGGCTACTGTTTATATACCAATTCCTAAGAATCGGACCGGTCCGGGTGCTATCACGGTCAATGCTCAGGGTAGAAAAACCCAGTTTGAAGCGGTAACGGATGATTCGGAAATAATACCTACGAATGCTATCGTCCGGATCATAGATATAAATAATAATCAAGCAATAATAGAAAGGATCTGAATATGCTTCTTCTAGTTACAATTTCCGTGTCTGTCATTGTCTTAGTTGTTCTTTTGATCAGCGTCTTGTCCCGGTACAAAAGATGTTCCTCGGATAAGATTCTCGTCATTTATGGAAAAGTGGCGAAAGGACACACCTCAAAATGTATCCATGGCGGGGCGGCTTTCGTGTGGCCAATCATTCAGGATTACAGCTATTTAAGTCTTACCCCCATGCAGATTGAAGTGGACCTCGATAATGCTTTGTCGAAACAGAATATCAGGGTCTCGGTTCCCTGTAATTTTACAGTTGGTATCTCCACCGAACCCACTATCATGGCAAACGCTGCCGAGCGTCTCCTTGGCCTTAATTATAAGGACCAGGCCGCCGTAGCGAAAGAAATCATCGTTGGTCAGCTCCGTCTTGTTGTGGCCATGATGGACATTGAGGAGATCAACGCCGACAGAGATCGATTCCTGAAAAATATTTATGATAATGTCGAAAAAGAGCTGGAAAAAATTGGCCTTCGTCTTATCAACGTCAATATCAAGGATCTCGTGGATGAGTCCGGATATCTGGTGGCCCTTGGAAAGAATGCTGCAGCAGATGCCATCAATAAAGCTAAGAAACTTGTAGCCGAGAAAAATAGGGATGGCTCTGTTGGTGAAGCCGAGGCAGTCAGAGATCAGACCATCAAAGTTGCCCAAGCTACTTCAATATCTCAGTCTGGTCAGGCCGTGGCTCAACAGGAAATGCGTGTTAATGTCGCCAATGCCAATGCCCGGGCAGTCGAGGGAGAGAACACGGCAAGTGTTGCTGTTGCTGTTTCGACAGCAGAAATGCGTCAGAAAAAAGCAGAAGCCGAGCGGGCCGCTGTGGCCGCTGAGAAGGTCAAGTCTGCGAATGCCCTTCAGGAAGCTTATAGGGCTGAGCAAGATGCTGAAACGGCTCGTGCTGAGAGAGACCGGGCTACGAAAAATGCCAACGAAGTCGTTCAGGCTGAGATTGATAAAAAGAAGATTGAAGTTGCCGCTGAGGCTCAGAAGAACAAAACGATTAAAGAGGCCGAGGGTGCTTCTCAGGCCGTGTACCTCAACATGGAAGCCAAGGCTCGTGGTATTATGGAGATCCTCACCAAACAGGCCGAGGGATTGAAGCAGATCGTTGAAGCTGCAGGCGGGGATCCGGATAAGGCCGCAACATTGCTCATTATCGATAAACTGCCCCAGCTGGTTGAGACCCAGGTCAAGGCAATCTCGAACCTTCAGATCGACAAGATCGTGGTTTGGGACAATGGAACCAAAGGAGAAGGATCGACAGCCAATTTTCTCTCAGGGCTCATGGGCTCGGTTCCGCCTTTGCAGAATCTTTTTAAAATAGCCGGTATGGAACTGCCCGGACTCTTAGGAAAGAGTCTTGAAGAACCTAAAGAGGCTGATCCTGAGATTAAAAAGCCAGAGGCTAAGAAGTGATCCTGAAGGATTATATTGATGGGGGATTTCCGATTACTCGGAGATCCCCTGTTATATGCACCTGCATGACGTGTGCGACGTCTATGCTCCTCTATAATCGTTATGATCTGAAAAAGTTCATAAAGAGTGATAAAAAGAAGCATACTTTTCCATCCGTGATAAGCTGTATAGGTATATGGCCCGGGAAGAAGACCACGGATGGGTTTATTTTGAATCCCGAGGCTTACACTAGGTATTCTCCTCCTGAGGAACATAAAGACATAGATAGTGCTGAGAGTATTACGGTTCTTCTCCACAGCGATTCTGTATTTGATCACATAATTTATATTCCAGGATCTTTTTCTGATAGTCTGATTCCTGTGGTATCTACGGACAAAACCCTTTATGAATATATCAAGAATGCTGGATTAAAATCTAAAATAATCACTAATCAATGCCCATTACCTTGATCTCAAAAAAATAGCGGAGTCATTATAGCATGGAATCTGACATCCTTTACTTTATCAGCAAATCAGGTGACGTTTGTACTTTTGAAAAGGACTGGGGATGTACGCGCCAAAGGATGATATGTCTTTCTGAAAAAATATATATTCCTATGGCAAGAATTCTGTATTATAGAATTAGCGGAAAAATCACAGAATACCCTCATTTGGCTTGCACGACTCAGTCTATAAGAATCTTTGCACAGGAAGAAAGTCTTAAACGCCGGATGTTCATATTTAATGATATTTCTTCTCCGATTTTTTCTAATAATACTATTTCTTTTATATCAAGGGATCAGGAAAAACAGGAACAATCCTATCATTATTTCCCTGTTGAGAATGTCATCTCTTTAGAGAATATAAAAAAGGGTGAAGATATATGAAGATTTCAGAAGCGATCGCGGCCATATCCTTTTTAGGTGCATACGGGATAACTGCTGAGGCGGATAAAGGCATTGTTACTGTTACCAGGGACTCCATATGTGAGGCCATTCCGGAACATGGTGAAGAGGAAGCTTATGCTCAGGTCCTCGACATGCTGAATGAGAGGTTTCCAGTTCTTCGTTTTAATTGGACTATGAAAACTGACGAATACCTTTTTCTGGATACCTTCAGTCTGGGAAATAGATCTCAGGCGAGGTTCTAAATGATCTTTTTCACGGCTGATACCCATTTCAACCATAAGAACGTCAGGGAATTGCGGAAAAGAAGTAGTTGTCGTACATTTTAACCATCTTTAAATTAGGAGAACAAATGAATATTTATGGAGCGGCAGATATTGTAAGGAAAGTTGTTGTTCGAGCGGGGGAGCCTATTGAAAAAGAGGCCTGGGATTTCATT
>Ga0315274_10017812_pt1 | contig 10011 bp, 4 predicted proteins | sample YL17G02_20_MG_FD_203700 | JGI IMG/M metagenome (GOLD analysis project Ga0315274, IMG submission 203700) | Sediment microbial communities from Yellowstone Lake, YNP, Wyoming, USA - YL17G02_20 | ecosystem: Environmental > Aquatic > Freshwater > Lake > Sediment | place: USA: Wyoming | collected... | reverse complement strand
GCCCGTGGGGCGTTCCGCTCTGCCATCATCCGCCCCCCTTGTCCCAACGACAGTGAGAATCGCCTTCCAAACCGCATGTCACTGCCATAAAAATGGCTCGAACCATGAACCTTGCAGGTCAAATCGAGCCTTTCGGCTGGCAAATCTCGACCGGCACCAGGGTTCCACCGTCCTGCGGAACTGCGTCAGGCCCCACATCCGGTTGGCCGCCCCGGGTGGCTTGACGCATCACTGGATGAGTACAGCCTTCCATGCCAAGTATTTCGCCCATGAGCTAACCAAGCGCTGCCCGTCCGATAGTATCCAAAAACTGGCCGCCACGCTCGCCGACGCCCAGGTTGACCTGAACCCCCACCAGATTGACGCAGCCCTTTTCGCCTTCCGGTCGCCGCTGTCCAAAGGCGCGCTCCTCGCGGACGAGGTGGGCTTGGGCAAGACCATCGAAGCCGGGATCCTGCTTTCGCAGAAATGGGCCGAGCGGAAGCGCAAGCTGCTGGTCATCGTCCCGGCCAATCTCCGAAAGCAATGGAATCAGGAGTTGACCGACAAATTCTTCCTGCCCTCGGCCATCCTGGAGACGCGCACGTTCAACGAGCAAATCCGCCGGGGCAACCTGAACCCCTTCAATCACTCCGAAATCGTCATTTGCTCCTACCACTTCGCCCGCTCGAAGGACGTTTACATTCAGCAGGTCCGCTGGGACCTCATTATCATTGATGAGGCGCACCGCCTGCGCAACGTGTACAAGCCGGCCAACCGCATCGCCAACGCCATCAAGAATGCCGTCGCCCCATTCCCGAAGGTCCTGCTTACCGCCACGCCCCTGCAAAACTCGCTCATGGAGCTTTACGGCCTGGTCAGCATCATTGACGACTACACCTTCGGCGACCTCAAGAGTTTCAAATCGCACTTCGCCAACGCGACCAGCCCGAAAGACTTCGCCGACCTGAAAGCCCGGATGAAGCCCATCTGCCAGCGCACCCTTCGCCGGCAGGTCCTCGAATATGTCCCCTTCACGAACCGCAAGGCCATCGTGCAGGAGTTTCACCCCACCCCTGAGGAACAAAAGCTCTACGACCTCGTTTCCGAATACCTGCAACGCCCGAACCTCTTCGCCTTACCCCCCAGCCAGCGCCAGTTGATGACGCTCATTCTCCGCAAGCTCCTGGCGTCATCCACCTATGCCATTTCCGCGACGCTGGGCGCGCTTTCGGCCAAGCTCGAAACCATCGCCACCGATCAGGCTCAGGCGGAGATAAGCACGGAGGAAATCGCCCCCGACTACGAGGCCATTGACGAAACCGAAGAGGAATGGACCGACGACGAGCCGCCACCGCCAGAGCGGCGGCGCTACACCCCGGAGGAACTCGCCCAAATGGGCGAGGAGGTCAAGGCGCTCAAGCAATTCCAATCGCTGGCCCGCTCCATCATCAAGAATTCCAAGGGCGAAGTCCTGCTCACCGCGTTGCAACGCGGTTTCGCCGCCGCCACGGAGAAGGGGGCGCAGAAAAAGGCCGTCATCTTCACCGAATCCACCCGCACCCAGGAATACTTGCGCGCTCTCCTAGAGCGCACGGAATACGCCGGCAAAATCGTCCTGTTCAACGGCTCCAACACCGACGCCAAATCGAAGGAGATTTACCGCAGTTGGCTGCGCAAGCATGACGGCACCGACCGCGTGACCGGCTCGCCCAGCGCCGACATGCGCGCGGCGCTGGTGGATTATTTCCGCGACGAGGCCATTGCCATGGTCGCCACGGAGGCCGCCGCGGAGGGCATCAATCTTCAATTCTGTTCCCTGGTCGTGAACTACGACTTGCCCTGGAATCCGCAGCGCATTGAGCAGCGCATTGGGCGTTGCCACCGCTACGGCCAAAAGTGTGACGTGGTGGTGGTGAATTTTCTCAACAAGGCCAACGCCGCCGACCAGCGCGTCTATCAGTTGCTCGACGAGAAGTTCAAGCTGTTCAGCGGCGTCTTTGGCGCGAGCGATGAAGTGCTGGGCGCCATCGAGTCCGGCGTGGATTTCGAGAAACGCATCGTCCAGATTTACCAGACCTGCCGCACCCCCGAGCAAATCGAGTTTAATTTCACCGCGCTGCAAAAGGAGTTGGAACAACAGATTGACGAAACCATGCAGCAGACCCGCCAGAAGCTCCTGGAGAACTTCGACGAGGAAGTTCACGAGAAGCTGAAAATCAAAGACCGCGAAAGCAGCGACTACCTCACGCGGTTCGACAACTGGCTCTGGCAACTCACCCGCTACTACCTCAAACCCTACGCCCAGTTCGAGGACGGCAAGAACGCCTTTGTCCTCACCCGAAATCCGTTCCCGGAGGAAAACATCCACCCCGGCCCCTACCGCAGCGGCAGGAACGTCGAAGACGCCAACCTCTACCGCGTGGGCCATCCGCTGGCGCAGCGCATCATTCAGCAATGCAAGGCGCTCGCCCCCGCGCCCGCCGAACTCGCGTTCAGCTACACCGGCTCCGGCAAAACCATCACCATCCTGGAACCGCTCGTCGGCAAGGCCGGGTGGCTTCGCCTCGCCAGCCTCGCGGTTTCCTCGTTCGACACCGAAGACTGGTTGCTGTTTGCCGGTATCACAGATGGCGGCCAGGACCTCGACGCCGACCAGTGCCAGCGCATGTTCTCCCTGGGCGCCACGGAAACCCCGCAATTGAACCTGGCCGCCGACAGCGCCGTTCGCCCGCGCTTGGAAGCGCAATTCGCCCAGCAGCAGCAAGTCATTCTCGCCGCGCTGAACGAAAAGAACGGCCGGTTTTTTGAGTTGGAAATGGAGAAGCTCGAAAGCTGGGCGGGCGACCTGAAGGAAAGCCTCGAACACGAGTTGAAGGAAATCGACCGGGAGATCAGAGAGACCCGGCGCGAAGCCCAGCTCGCCGCCAGCCTCGAAACGAAAGTCGCCCTCCATAAGCGCGTCAAGGAACTGGAAGCACGCCGGGCCGAGAAACGGCGCGGATTGTTCGAAGCCCAAGACTCGGTGGACGCGCGCAAGGATGCGCTTCTCGCGGAAGTCGAGGCACGATTGAAACAGGCCGTTACAAGGGCGGAATTATTTACCGTTCGATGGAGGGTTGAATGAGTTTAAAAACGAGCGCTCAACACGATGTCCGGGGTTCACTTTGGAATCGCTGGGACCTGCACCTCCACACGCCGAGTTCGTTTGACTACGAAGACAAAAGTGTAACAAACCAACTCCTTGTGGACACGCTTGTCGCGCATGGTATACGTGTCGTTGCGGTTACTGATCACCATACAATCGACATTGTCCGCATTCATGAATTGAAGCGGCTTGGCAACCAGAAATTGAGCGTCTTACCTGGAATCGAACTGCGCAGCGATCAAGGCGGCGAACCCATTCATTTCATATGCATTTTCCCAGAGGATTGTGACCTAGATCACGTTTGGACAACGCTTCAGGGCAGCCTTGGACTCACAGCGGCAGCAATCCGCGACAAGGGCGGCGACCAGTGCGTCTATGTGCCGATTGAAAAGGGCGCCGCAGAGACGCAGAAACTGGGCGGGGTCGTATCCATCCATGCCGGGGCGAAAAGCAACTCCATCGAGGGAATCAGCAACCGGGAGCAATTTCAGCAACGCATCAAATTCGATATTACGAAACAATGGGTGGACTTAATGGAAATTGGCCAGCTCAAGGACATCGACGTTCATCTCAAGACGATCTTTCCAGCAACGGGCTTGGACAAACCTTTGATTATTTGCTCTGACAACCACCAGATCACTGATTATTCAGTCAAGTCTCCGCTGTGGTTCCGAGCTGACCCTACCTTCCGGGGGTTATTGATGGTGTTGAGAGAACCGCGGGGCCGCGTTTTTATCGGCGAGCGACCGCTGGAGACAATTCGAGTGGAACAAAATCCTACCAAATATATTCGTGGAGTTGCATTCCGACGCAAAGATAGCGCACCGGAGGCCGAAAAGTGGTTCACCGATGAAGTTCTGTTCAATCCAGGCCTTGTTGCCATAGTCGGCAACAAGGGCAGCGGCAAGAGCGCGCTCTCCGATACTCTTGGCCTGCTCGGGGCAAGCAAGAATGCTGACTTCTTCTCGTTCCTCACCAAGCAGCGCTTCCGTCATCCCACCGCTGGGCATGCCGCAGATTTTGAAGCCACGCTCGAATGGGTATCGGGAGAAAAAGTCACTCGATGCTTGGCAGATTCGGCGGCACTTGAAGAAGTCGAAAGGCTAAAATACCTGCCGCAAGATCATGTGGAGAAGGTCTGCAATGAGCTCGCTGGCGCAGGGGAACGAAACTTCGAACGCGAACTCAAGGCGGTCATCTATTCTCACGTCCCAGAGGCGTCACGGCTTGGACAAACAACCCTTGATGAACTCGTCCGATTCCAAACTGGTGAGAAGCAGAAACGTATCGATTCCCTGTTAAGACAACTTCGGGAAGTGAGCCGGTCACGAGCCATCCTTGAAGCGCAAGCGGACCCAGTCGCGAAGGCTGAATTGCAGGAGAAAATCAAGCGACGAGAACTTGAACTTGAAGCGCACGATAAAGTTAAGCCCGCAGAGAAGCCCAACCCGGCTTCTGCGAGTGGCACCCCGCCTCCTGACCTGGAATTACTTCAAAGTCTTGCAGGCGCAGAAAAAGCAAAGAGCGATGTTGAAGACCTGATTAAGCAAACCGGCGAGCGTCAGCGTGTTGAGGAGCGTCGGCAAGCAGTAGCAAAGCGGTTGCTGGAAAAAATCGACAATTTCGCAAAGGAATTTCAAGTATTCACAGCGTCATTAACAGAGGATGCAGGTGAGCTCGGATTAGATGCTGCCGACTTGGTAAGGATCACCATCAAGAAATCAGCCGTCGAAAAGATTCGCGACGACGCGACTTCAGCAGCCGCTGCCGCTAAAGGGCTCTTGGATGAAAGCAATCCCCTAAGCCTGGGAAAACAACTTCAAGCTGCTCAGAGCAAGTTATCTGGGCTTCAAGTCAGACTCGATGCTCCGAACCGCGCTTATCAGGCGTATCTGAAGGATTTGGCCGACTGGCAATCGAAACGAACGAAACTAGAAGGAACCGAGGAGGATCCTGAATCGTTGAAGGGACTTAAGGTTGCGCTTGCTGCGTTCGATCATCTGCCCACAAAGATCACGGCTTCGAAATCTCAACAAAGTGGCCTTGCCGTCGAAATCCACAGCGAGAAGCTGGCTCAGGCCGCCGTCTATCGGACACTTTACCAACCGGTGCAGCACTTCATTGATTCGCACGTCCTCGCGAAGGACAAGTTGAAATTGGAGTTTCGGGCCGAGTTGGCAAACGAGGATTTTGTGGATCGCCTACTCGGCTTACTCGCTCTGAATCGGCGCGGCAGTTTTATGGGAATCGACGAAGGCCGATGCAAAGCGGAATCCCTGCTCCAGGCCGCAAACTGGGAGGACAAGCAATCAGTTCAAGATTTTCTTGAAAGTGTGGATCAGGCTTTACATTCAGATCAGCGGGAGGCCCCTCCAACTCAAGTTCAACTCCGGGACCAGCTTCTCCGAGGTAAGAAAGTCGATCAGGTTTTCGATTTGGTTTACGGACTTGAATACATTCAACCGAGATACATACTGCGCTGGGAGGGCAAGGATATTTCAATGCTCTCCGCAGGCGAACGCGGCACTTTGTTGCTTGTGTTTTATCTCCTGATCGACATGGGGGACATGCCTCTGGTAATTGATCAGCCTGAAGGCAACTTGGACAATCAAACCGTTTCCAGAGTCCTCGTGGACTGCATCAGAGAAGCCCGAAAACGAAGACAAGTGTTCATCGTAACGCACAACCCGAATTTGGCGGTCGTCTGTGATGCCGATCAGGTGGTTTACGCCAGTATGAACAAAGCTGCCGGCAACGCTATTACCTACGAATCAGGAGCGCTGGAAAATCCCAAAATCACCAGCCATGTGACAGATGTCTTGGAGGGCACACGCTGGGCATTCAATGTCCGAGGAGCGAAGTATGACGTGGGCAACTAGTCTGCCCGACACCCCTCAGAACTTTGGAGGGCAAACCAATATGACATCCGACCACCTGCCAATGTGGTTGGGCCGCTCCTGTTGGCAACGTGATCGACTCAACGACGAAGGCGGCTGCAGCTTGGTTGTGATCGGTGTTTCTCGATGACTATGCCGGCGGCAACGATGGCGATGAGCAACAAACAGAAACTTGAACTGATGTGGATTGGGAAGGAGAACCGGCCCCGGTTGGAGCCGCGTATCCTGCTCCAAGACCTGGAGAAATCCTATCACGCCCCGCATCGTGTCACCGACCACGACATTTTCGACAACAAGCTCATTTTTGGCGACAATCTGCTTGCCCTCAAGGCCTTGGAGCAGGAATTCACCGGCCAAATCAAGTGCATTTTCATCGATCCGCCTTACAACACAGGCAGCGCATTCGAGCATTACGACGATGGAGTTGAGCATTCCTTGTGGCTGTCGTTAATGCGCGACCGCTTGGAAATCTTGAATCGACTGCTCTCGGATGAAGGCTCGCTCTGGATTACGATCGACGACAACGAGGCTCATTACTTGAAAGTCCTTTGTGACGAAGTAATCGGCCGGCGACAATTCGTCGCGAATATCGTATGGCAGAAACGCACTTCCCGAGAAAATCGGGCGGCCATCGGATCAGCGCACGACCATGTTCTTCTATACGCCAAGCGCGGCGCGGTTGAGTGGAAGGATTCTCGAAACCCGCTCGCGCCGAATGACAGTGGGTATTCTAATCCCGACAACGATCCGCGTGGGCTATGGAGATCGATTCCATTCAGCGCGCAGGGCTTTCGGAAGAACCAGATGTACAAAATCCGAACCCCATCAGGTGGTGAAGTTGAACCGCCCAAAGGGCGCTGTTGGGCAGCTACTGAGCCTGAGTACTTGAAGCTCGCGGCAGAAATGCGCCTTTACTTTCCAAATGATGGCTCGGGAAAGCCACGCATAAAGCAGTTCAAAGGTGAAGAGAAGGGGTTGGTTCCGATGACGTGGTGGGATGCGGAACTTGCTGGAGACAACGAAGAGGCAAAGAAGGAGAGCCTGAATTTGTTTCCTGAAGTTGAAGCGTTCGGAACACCCAAGCCCGAGAGACTGCTTCAACAGATCGTCCAGATTGCGACCAACGCCGGCGACTGGGTGCTGGACTCGTTCGCGGGTTCCGGCACCACCGGGGCAGTGGCACACAAGATGGGACGGCGTTGGATAATGGTCGAACTTGGTGAGCACTGCCACACGCACGTCATCCCACGCATGAGAAAGCTGATTGACGGCGCTGACCCTGGCGGCATCACGGAAGCAGTCCATTGGAACGGTGGCGGTGGCTTCCGTTACTACCGGCTCGCCCCGTCGCTGTTGAAAACGGACAAGTGGGGCAATCTGGTCATCAACAAGGAATTCAACGCCGCCATGCTCGCCGAAGCGGTTTCCAAGCTGGAGGGCTACACCTATGCCCCCAGCGAAACGCTTTACTGGCAACACGGCCATTCGTCCGAAAAGAGTTTCATCTACGTGACCACCCAGCACTTGACCCGCGAACAGTTGACCCAACTGAACGATGAAGTCGGCCCTGGCCGGTCCTTGCTTATCTGTTGCGGCGCGTTTCGCGGCAAGCCGGAGAACTACCCGCACCTGGAAATCAAAAAGATTCCCAAGGCCGTCCTCGCCAAGTGCGAGTGGGGCCATGACGATTACAGCTTGAAAATCGAAAACCTGCCCAAAGCGCCGCCCAAACCCGGCCAGCAGGAGATGGAACTGATTTAGCCACGGAGCGCGCAACGGACCGAAATCATGAACGACGACAAACCGACCACCGCCATCAGCCCCTTTGAGCGCATTCGCCGGACGAACCCGGCGGGCAACGAATTCTGGTCCAGCCGGGACTTCGCCCAGGTGCTCGGCTACACCGACTACCGCAATTTTGAGGCGGTCATCGAAAAGGCGCGCACCGCCTGTTTCAACAGCGGCCAGCGGGTCGAGGATCATTTCGTTGAAGTCACCGAAATGATCGAGATCGGCAAGGGCGGCCAGCGGGCGGTGCGAACGGTGATGATGTCCCGCTACGCCTGCTACCTGGTCATCCAGAACGCCGATCCGGCCAAGGAAATCGTGGCCGTGGGCCAGACCTATTTTGCCGTCCAGACGCGGCGGCAGGAGTTGAGCGACCAGCAGTTGGAGGACGAGCGCCGCCTGCTGCTGCGGCAGGAAATGAAGAAGCACAACGTCCAACTGGCCGACGCCGCCCGTGGCGCGGGGGTGATTGAGCCGATGGATTACGCGATTTTCCAGAACCACGGCTACGCCGGGCTTTACGGCGGGCTGGTGGCGCAGGACATCCAGGCGCGCAAGGGCCTGCAAAAGGGGCAACAGATTCTTGACCACATGGGGAGCACCGAGCTGGCGGCCAACCTGTTTCGCGCCACCCAGACCGAGGAGAAGCTTCGCCGCGAGAAAGTCACCGGCAAGGGGAAGGCGAACCAAACCCACTACGAGGTCGGCAAGAAAGTCCGCCAGACCATCAAGGAACTCGGTGGCACCATGCCGGAGGAGTTGCCACCGGCAGACAGCATCAAAAAGCTGGAGGCCAAGGTGAAGAAGCTCGGGCCGGGGAAGGAAAAGCCGTAATGAACCGCCACGTCAACGCCATCGCCGGCCGCCTCAGCTTGCGCCCGCCGCAGCGCGACTCGCTCGAAATCCTCGACCGCATTACGGAGATTGTCCCGTTTACCAAGTCGCCGGATGTCGCCGCCGCCCTGGCGGCCATCAAATCCGAGTTCCCCAAAGTTACCGACTTTGAACGCGAGTTTCTTTCCGTCTGCTTCGCCCTGGCGACGGGCGTCGGCAAAACGCGCCTCATGGGCGCCTTCATTTCCTACCTGCACCTGGCGCATGGCATTAACAATTTCTTCGTCCTCGCGCCCAACCTCACCATTTACGACAAACTCCGGCGGGAGTTTGAGGAGCGCAACCACCCGAAATATGTCTTCAAGGGCATCGCCGAGTTCGCCACCGAACCGCCGGAAATCATCACGGGCGACAACTACGAACAGCGGGCCGGCGGCTTCGCGGAATTCACCCGCGTACGCATCAACGTTTTCAACATCTCGAAAATCAACGCCGAAGTGCGCGGCGGAAAGTCGCCCCGCATCAAACGCCTGTCAGAGTATATCGGCCAGAGCTATTTCGATTACCTTGCCGGCCTGCCGGACCTGGTGATGCTGATGGACGAGTCGCACCGCTACCGCGCCTCGGCCGGCATCCGCGCCATCAATGAATTAAAACCCAAGCTGGGTTTGGAACTCACGGCGACTCCTTTGGTGGAAACCAGCCAGGGCCCGGTGCCCTTCAAGAACGTCGTCTATGATTACGCGCTGGCGCGGGCGATGGCGGACGGTTTCGTGAAGGAACCGGCGGTCGTCACGCAACGCAACTTCGACGCGCGCCAATTCACGTCAGCGCAGATAGAACGCATCAAACTGGAGGACGGCATCCGCCTCCACGAGGCGACCAAGGTGGAATTGGAAACCTACGCCCGTCAAAACGATTGCCGCCAAGTGAAACCGTTCGTCTTGGTCATCGCCCGCGATACCACGCACGCCAAGGAGTTGCTCGACTTGATCGAGTCCGAAAAGTTCTTCGAGGGCCGTTACAAAGGCCGCGTCCTCCAGGTGGATTCCAGCCAGACTGGCGCGCAGGAAGAGGCGATGATTGAGAAGCTTCTCCGGGTTGAAGACCCCGCCGAGGCGACGGAAATCGTCATTCACGTCAACATGCTGAAAGAGGGCTGGGACGTGAACAACCTTTACACCATCGTTCCCTTGCGCGCCGCCAACGCCCGCATCCTGATTGAGCAATCCATCGGGCGCGGCTTGCGTCTGCCCTACGGCGTGCGCACCGGTGTTACCACGGTGGACCGCCTGAACATCGTCGCTCACGACCGCTTTCAGGAAATCGTGGACGAGGCGAACAAGCCGGACTCACCCGTTCGGC
>Ga0315274_10017811_pt1 | contig 10012 bp, 8 predicted proteins | sample YL17G02_20_MG_FD_203700 | JGI IMG/M metagenome (GOLD analysis project Ga0315274, IMG submission 203700) | Sediment microbial communities from Yellowstone Lake, YNP, Wyoming, USA - YL17G02_20 | ecosystem: Environmental > Aquatic > Freshwater > Lake > Sediment | place: USA: Wyoming | collected... | reverse complement strand
AGAGCATGTTGAATTCGGTCTCTTTCGGACCATTGTATGACCATACTCCGCTCCTGAGAGTTTCTATAAGAGCATTCTCTTCATTTTTATCCCAAACAGGCCATTTTGGCCAGGGATCTTTTTTTATGTCGCGAATGGGATTTCCTCCTTTTATTGCCAGTTTTGCCATAGCTTTACTATTTTAAAAAATTTTACAATTCAACTTTCAAACTGAAGATTATCAAGGATTTTATCGACACATGATTCACTTATAAGAGTATCATTAAGTACCGTATACCACAGTTCCTTATGCCGTTCAACAAATTCTCTGAGATTCAGCAGGGAAACCTTCACATCTTCCCTCTTCAGACCCAGATTTGCGGGCTGATACATTAGCCCAGCCCTGTTCATCATACTGGTGATCTTTTCCGGAGCGTTATTCTGAAGTCTGCTCATTATATAGATACCAAGTCCAACAATATTTCCGTGTATAAATGGCCTTTTCAGGCGCTCCTCTAGCTCATAGAAAAGATAGTGTTCCGATCCTTCTTCCACTCGGGCATGGCCTGCTGGTATGCATATTGTATTCATCTTCATGTATCCTTCCACAATCGCCTGAAGACCGGCATCAGTATTGGCCCTTATCTCTTCAAGATAATCTTCAAGATCATTGACAATCTTTCTCGCGCTATTAATATCATCCATTGAAAAAGGATATTCCGACCTCCCCCTTGCATTAGCATGTTCCCAGTCGAAAGTGCCAGTATGTGCCGAAAGCAGGTCACCGATACCTGCAATATTCAACTGAGGAGGGGCACTCCTTATTACATCAAAGTCTATCACAAGAGGATCGGGAGTACTCTGGCCGACATATGTCACCATATGGTTTCTCCTGATTCCGGCAGCGGGTGTCACGAAAGCGTCAACACTAAGAATTGTCGGTACACTAATAAGTCTGATCCCTCTTTTCCAACTCATGTACTTGGCGGCATCCACAGCCTGGCCTCCGCCAATGCCAATTACAGTATCGCACTCCGGCATTTGTATTATCTTCTCGTCAAGCCATTGTTCATCAACCGATTCCACCATTACAGTCTTCAAAGGAGTTGCACCAAGAAGGTCTATTGTTACCTTCCAGGGTATATCCATCGTAAAAACAACAAACTTATCTGCATAACGGCCTATGCCATCGAGAGAGCCGCGGCCTATCCTGAGGGATGTAATATTTGTATCGCCTTTTATAAACATAATATTTTGAATTAAGAATAATCTGTCCTTGGTGGTCCGGCTTTTTTCGTGTTTATCCGTCCTCTCACCACTGATAAATACAGAATCGTTCCCACCAACAGTGCCACAAAAGTTGATTTGGCTGGCAAATGGGTCTCCTGCATTCCCGGAATATGGGTTGAAGGAACAGTTAATGCAATCACCACTATTGTTGTCCACACCAGTGCCATAATACGTACCGGTTTCTGAAATCTCCCGAGAGTGAATCCTTCGGTATTGCGAAACTGTTTTTTTGAAAATATAGTTGATAGCAGCATTCCACAGTAACCCATGTAACCAGCCACTGCTGATATGCTGTTAATTATCTCCAGATGCCGGATTATAACAACGAAGATACATCCCATCAACCAGACAAGCAGTGTTGCATTCCTCGGTGTATGGTACTTTGGTTCTACCTTAGCAAGCACTCCCGAGAAAGGGAGCATATTGTCTCTTGCCAGAGAGTAGATAAGCCTTGAAGCAGTTGCCATGCTTGCGAGCCCGCAGGCAAAAATGGAGAGGATAATTACAAAAGTGAAGAGAGTGGAGCCAGTATTGCCCATTCTCGAACCGAGAATAGCAATGACAGAATTATTATTATCCTGAAGAGCACTGATGTCGCCCGTAGAAAGGAGTATTACAGCTATGACAAGGAAACCAGATAGTGTAGCTGCTGCCTGTGATCCAATTATTGCTCTTGGAACTCTCTTTTTTGCCTGCTGGGTCTCCTCTGCGAGGTCGGCTGCTGCCTCAAATCCGGTCATACACCATGCACCCACTAAAAGCGACAATGCAAACTCAGAAAATCCCGATGATTGGCCGGTTATTGAATTCCGGCTTTCAAAGAGATTGCTGAAATCAAATTTCCCTGAGAATAACCATAATCCACCAAGAATAGTTATAATTGCAATCACTCCGGTTATTTCAGCCCATACTCCGGCCTCGTTAACGAATGTAACCAGCCTGATTCCGAAGAGATGGATCAGCATAATTGCAGTTATCACTGTCAGGGTCAGGAATGTTATTATCCATTCTCCCGAACCAGTACCGGAAGATCTGATAACAGTTGTAACAAGCGCCTGGCTTACTCCGGGGAATCCGGTTATAAACTGCATGAGAAGTGCCCAGGCAACAAAATACCCGATATGTGGATTTGTTAACCGGCTGCTCCACTGGTAGCCATATCCAGCTATGGGAAAACGGTTTGAAAGATCCGCCATCACAAGTGCTACCATAAGCTGCCCCAAACCGACTACAAGCCACGACCATATTATTGCCCCTCCAACCTGCTGGATTCCAAAGGTGAAATTTGCAAAAACACCTGTAATTACCGATATAAGAGAAAAGGATATTGCAAAACTTGAAAAGCCTCCCATACTCCTTTTCAGCTGCTGCAGGTAACCAAGCTCCTTTAGAACCAGTTCATCACCGCCAGGTTCTTTAGTAATAACCCCCTGATCCTTTTTACTGACCATTTTGAGCCTGAACTAGTTATTTTCCCATTTATAAGTACCAACTGTTCCTGCCGGAAGAACACCTGTGAAGCAGTGGCTTCCGACAACAGTCGTAAACTTTTGTTCTGCATTGGTCTGGTTGACAAGAACCTGAACCATAGAGCTATCACAGTTCCTGAAAACAATTGAGGTTATTTTTTTTCCAGAACTACTGTTACATTCGATCCTTACTGCACCTGGCCTGATGAATTTTGAAAACTGTGAAAGGAGGTAGAATTCAGGCGTAACATCCATATCGGTTGTATCTGTTCCGCGTTCGATAAAAAGTGGCGGACCGAGTTCAGAGATATTGTTATACGGACCCTGGTTGTGCTCATCAAGCTTAATAGTTGTCATTGGAACCCAATAACAATACGACCGGCTCCAGTTAAGAAAATAATCCTGGATATTATACATACCTGAGACTCCCCATTCCGAGTGCTCGGTAAGATGAATATCCTTATCCGGATGAAGCTTCTTCAACTTGCTCATGTTCGAGGGAGATGCCATCGGATTATAATTATGAAACGCCACTCCGTCGACAGTCTGTTCTTTACCCATATCTTTAAGATAATTCAGAACCTTGTCTGCATTTACCCAGTGATTCATGTTATGGTCATTAATCCATATCCTTGTATCAAGACGCCTTTTATTGCTGGTGGTATTATTGAATTCTTCAAATGCTGCAATTGCAATATTCTTTTCCTGTTCCGGAGACAGCCTCATTCCGGGGTAAGAATCAGGAGTGAAATTGGGCTCATTTTGAATTGTGATGGCATATATAGGGATTCCCTCTTTCTTATATGCCTCAACGAACTTGCGAAAATAAAGTGCAATCCTTTTTTCATAACCGGCTTTTAGTGTCCCTCCTATAATACTTTCTGAAGTCTTCATCCACGGAGGAGGGCTCCATTCGGAGGCAAAGAATTTTATTTCCTGATTAAGAGAAGCTGCTTCATCAACAAATAGTTTTAGTGTTTTAATTATCCCGAAATCAATATCCGGCTGAATTGAAAATGGTTTATCCTGCCTGTCCTGATATGTATAGTACCCCTTTGAATGGTTTGAGTATTTTCTTCCATCAGAGAAATCGGAGGTTCCAATTGTTATCCTGAACAGATTCAGACCCATCCCCTTTTCTGGATCGAGAATAAGCCTGATGAGATCTCTGATCTGCTTTTCATTTTTGTTCTTCATAAGTGCATAGAGAGATGTTGCTTCAAGTGATGTCCCTATACCAAGAACTGACTGATAGGATCTTGTAGTGTCAATATTAAAGAGTATTCCATCTCCGGAAGAACATGAGGTCCATTCAATTTCCTTTTGAGGAGTCAGCCTGTACCTGATATCAACATCTTTCGGAGGATCAGTAAACCATCGTACTGAACCAGGCAGAAGTTCTGAGCTCCACCATACTCTGACGCTATCTCTGTCAGTAACTCTATTGCCGGACTGACCACACACAAAACCGGCAGCTACTAACGATGCAGCTAATAAAATTATTCTTAAGATGTTAGACCTTCCCATTGTTTTCAGAATTTGAGGTGGGTTTGCCGGTTTGAACATGCGACAGAGCCATTTCAACAGCCCGGTTGAAAGCCTTTTCCAGTTTTTTGTTTGATGTCTGTATCTGAATGTCAACTTTATCCTCTTTCTGGTATAGGGAAGAGCAATTGTCGGAGTTAACAAAGGTCAATAATAAAATAAATATCATTTTTCTGAGGAAAGGTTTTCAATAACATTCATCATAACAATACCGGCATTTTTATCAATCGACATTCCAGTAAGGTAATCAGCATGTGGAATCTTTTTAGAAGGGTCAAAGAAATCCGGTTTTATAATATATCCAAGTCCATCCATCCCAAGACCCAGAACAAACTTCGGACCGTTTGTCTTCATCAGTTTTTTAGAATCAAAAGAATAAGAAGGGGAAGTTTCCCCCGGGTGAGTTACAAATTGTGCACTTCCCAGTCCAAACCAGGCAATTTCGGTCTGTACACTGTCGGTGATTGTTCTCCTTATAACTCCTAAAGCAGACAACTGTTTAAATCCCTGATTTGAGACCGGCATCCCGAACACCTTACTCATGAACTGAATATCAACCATATCCATAATTCTGGAATTTTTCAGTGAACTCAGAACCATATTCGCCAATAATTTGCCTTTGCTGAATGCATTATCGAAGTTCTTTTTTTCATATTCGGGTTGCACCCATCCTCCGACAGCGCCCTGAAGGAATAAATTCACACCGTGGATTTCATTATTCATTTCCTTGTAAAAGCCTCCTACATAATCTGCGGACACAAGGTCTGTTGCAGCATCCATGAAAGTGGGATGACATGCAAAATTTGTGAGCGTAGCTATAGAGTTTCCCTTCATATCCGTAAACTGAAGAATAGTTACGGACCCGTCAAGCTCCTCAGGTATGCAGATATTATATACCCATCCTTCGCCAAGTTTTGTTTCTGCCCATGAAATGTGTCCGGGCTTTCTGCTTTTCCATGCTTCAGCAATTTTGGAAGCCGCAATGGTCACAAGCTTTTTCATATAAGCATCATTTACTCCGGATGATGCCTGATTTGCCCCCCAAAGGCCAACCACGTCGGGTCCGGAGTGTGTATGAGTAGAGGACAATACAATGTGTGAGGGATCAAATTCTGATGCTGGAATTTGTTCGGATACCGCTTTCCGAATTTCGAGAAGAGTCGGGTAAATAATCCCGATGCAATCAACAGTCAGAATAGCAAATGAGTTTTTGGAATCGGAAACTAAAACAACTTTTACATAAAGTGAATCATGTATACCTTTAAAATGCCGGTTCTGCTTATCCCCGGCGATAAAACTGCCGGTGTCTGGATTTATCGCGCCAAATGAGGACCCGACTAATACCGTGTTATTCTTCCGGTCATTGGTTGAACAAGAAATCAAGAGGAAGCAAACGAGAAGAAGTAAAATGCAACCTTTTAATAAATATTGATTTATTTTGTAAGTAGTCATGTCTGATATTTTATATTATATTCTTCTGAATCATCCAATAAAAGTAAGTAAATCTTAACAAAAAAATCAGGTCTCTCATTAATCAGGGCAAGTAAAATTAAAATTACATTTTAATACTCCCCAAGTCAGGGAAATCAACCAACCTGTTGCAACTTTTGTCCGTTGGTGGTACGAAACGAAACAAGAGGTCATTTTCGACCTCTTTCTTTTTTTTGGAATTTCTTAAAACCTCACTGGCATTGTTATTGGTCGTGCAGGTCATGCAGGTCGTTCAAGTTGTGCAGGTCGGCTGTGGACTTCGGACTTCCGGCTTCCGGCTTCAGGCTTTTTACTTGCAACTTTCCCATTTCCGCTGCGCGGAACTGCGTCTCCGCCAGCTGGCGGATCCTTCTCTCCAAAACGGGTTTTTCTGAAAAGATGCAACCAAGAATCTTCTTTTTGGTAGCACCGTCTGACTTCCTGTAATATTCCAGGAGGTTCTCCAACATTGGGATTTCTTTTTACGATATATATCAAGACGATGATTGTACCAAAAACTCAATCAGCCTGTATTTGCTTTAATAGCTTTTTATAGTAACGGTTCCTTTGTTTGAACATTTTTTCAAAATAGTCAATTCTTGAATCCCTATAATCAAAAATTACAGGAGGATTATCTGAGTGCTGAATTCGTCCGATATATTGGATTAATTTACCTTCAAATGCAAACGGATAAGCGATAACGAGGCATTCCAGATTATTCAAATCGATTCCTTCACCGAAAAATTGTCCAGTTGAAATTACAATTTTATAATGTCCTTGTTTTAATTGTTCCATCTTACTTTTCCGGTTACTTTCAGAATCATCTCCATGAATAGTAATTATTTCATATTTATCCTTGAGATAAAGGTTCAAAATATCGACATGAGCTTTTCGTTCAGTGAGTACGAGAAATGTTCTAAATCGGTTGATATTCTTTTCAATATCATTTATAATAAGAGAATTTCGATGTGTGTCATGAATCAGAATTCTGGAAATTGTTTCGTATTTATCAATTTTATAGTCAAAAGGAGCGTACAGATTTGTCTCCCTGATATTAACCTCAATGATTGTTTGTTTTTGTCTGATCTGTTCAATTTGATCAGCATTGTATAAAATATTCCCAATATATACGTAAATAAGCTTTTCGTCATTGTTCTTACGTTTCGGTGTGGCCGTCAGACCATATAAATAAAAAGAATTGAAATTGACAATTGCGTCTCTGAACGATTTTGCTGGAATATGATGACACTCGTCAACTATAATTGTACCGAACCTGCTTGATATTTTCGCAATCTCTTCACTCCGGGAAAGAGATTGGATCATTGCCACAGTTATTTCTTTCCCTACTTTAAATTTCTGATTTCCAATTTGACCAATCTCTTTCTTGGGAATTTTCAAGAAACTCTGGATCCTGTCAATCCATTGGTCAAATATCTGTTTCCTATGGACAATGATTAAGGCAGGTTGGAATTTTTGAGCAATAATTTCAAGCCCAATAATAGTTTTCCCTGAACCAGGGGGAGAAACAATAACACCAAAATCTTTATCTAAAGTTTTTTCTATTGCTGATGCCTGATTTGGCAACAATTCGATTTCTGACTTAAATTCAACAGAATCGAGTTTTTTTCTCTTATCAATAATCTTAAATGGGAGATTTTCTTTCTTACAGAATGTTATAAGATTTGCAATAAATCCCCGGGGTATTATTACTCCATCAGGTGTTTCATCAATTAATTTGAAATACTTTTCAAGATTAAATGTTGACTTTCCTAAATTTTTCTTAACCAGGTAGTCAGAGTTTAGAAAATTCAGATTTTCCCGGATAAATGCTATTAGCTTCCTATTGAGATGCAGACGTTTTAGGAAAATCTGACCATCAATTTCTATCTCAATTAAATGATGTGAATTCAGATTAAAGCTCGACTTGAAAAATTCTTCGACTTTCTCGTAAAAGATATTCTCGTATACATGTTTAAATTTTTCTTTTGTCAGTTTTTGAAAACTTCCGATAATATTATGTTGGTTACTATATGGCTCAAAATCCATTGGATTAATAAATGCTGAATTATTATTTATGAGAGCTTTACCGTTTAGTGGAAGCGCAATAAGATTTCCGAGCCCTTTCCCAGAATGAAAATCCTGATTGGGAAATAACCTGTCAAAACTTGGCTCTTTTTCGAAATGTGAAATAATTGATGATTCTCTTAAAAGTTCATACATTAATTTCCGGGTTTGTTCTGCCGGAAAATTTTCTTCAAAAAAGATCCATAAATGGGCTCCATTGCCTGGTCGGGAACGCTCTATATATGATGGTATCTCATGTTTTGAGCACACCGTAAATAACTTCTGAACAGATTTTTTCCAATTCTCATCATCAAAATCGGCAGCAACAAAAAATGAAGTATTGTCTTCAAGGAGAGGATAAATTCCGATAGTTTCAATTCCCTTAAGATGGCGTAAAATTACTTCATTAGTTAAAGGTTGATACTCTTTTTTTGTATAGTCCTTGAATGTTCCGCCACCAGATTTATGCTTGTTGTAATCACTCCAATCAACCTTATATGCAGGCATGTAACCCGATTTGCCGTCTTTCTCCCATCGGATTGCATGTACATCCTGCCTTCCATAAAAGATGGATTTAAATAAGCTTATAAAGTCAGGAGAGAAAATCATTTATCATTTATTAAGATTGACTTTATCAGAATTTGAATGCAGGCTGCATCATTTCTTGATCATGTTTTGAAATTCCTATTGAATTTGCATAAGTTCGCCATTTAGCAACAACAGATTTGACGCGCGTCAGGATCCCATTCATTTGCCCAATATCCAACATAAAATATTCACCCACACTTTTTACTAGCTCAAAATCCAAGTTATTATTATCCATATCAATATTGAGTGCAAGACCATCTTTATCTATTGATGGATTAACATCGTATGCTGGAGACAATCTCCACCCCTTATTCGTAAGGAGAAATCCATGATTTCTTAAATGGTCATCTGTATTTGAAACAGAAATGTTAAAAACAATCCGACGCCACAATTGGTGCAAATCTTCCATATTTTCTGCACCTGAATACTTTATAAATTCAGCTATTTCAAGGTAACTGGCGTTTTTGTCTCTTATGGCCTCTTCATAATTACCAGTCATTGTCATTGCAGATGCAAAATGTATTCTCTCATTCCGAATCCGATCAAACCTTTTTGTAAGAAATGTATTATAAGCTCCCGATAGTTTAGTTATACGAGATTCTGACATGCTTATACCAGCCTTAAGCGATAACCTATATGCCAATAACTCCCATGCTGCTTTATCAATTTTATCATTCTTAGAGGGAAATTTTGCTATCCATAAATTTTTTGAACTGTCAGTAAAATTTGCTTTAGGTCGAGCTCCACCTAATGATGACCCAGGGGCAATTAGCATCAATATCCATTTCCTAATATGTTCATCCTCCTCATCTGATTCTATTACTCTTACCGCCTCCTGTAATTCACTAAGTGTAGTCCATGGAGGAGTGGAAGTACTTGATTCAATCTCTAAGAATGGTCCATTAGGATCTAATTTATATCTCAAGGCTCCCATCCTACTACCATCATAAACTCCAAGCAGAAAATCAATATCATGCAATTTTCTTGGTTCTCTTCCTTCTTCTCTTGCTCTTATTGGCTCCCATCTTTGCATTAGGGTCCGACCCCACGAATCAGGCATTGAATCAAGAAATATACCGAAATTGTCTTTTTCGTTAGGGAATTGTTGTCCGGAATACCATCCAAGATCCGGATCGAGAAGCATCTGTTCCTGCGAAGAGATCCATTCCGAGTCATACTCGAAACTGAAAGACTTTCTCCCCTTTCCAAAGTGTGCTGATAAGGTACCGATACACTTTGCGTCTCTCATTCCAACCCAATGAGCGTAAACCCATATATCTATCTTCGATTTATCCATATTATTTTTCACTCAAAAGTTTAAGATCCTGAAGCCTTCTCCCAAATTCGTCATCAGTAGCTATCTTCAAAAAATCGTCTTGCAGTCCGAGTACCCGTAGTACATTGAAGTATGCACCTAATGAGACCCTGGCATCTCCTTTTTCAATTCTGACCAAGGTTGAACGGTCAATTCCAGCTCTTTCAGAAACTTGAATAGTAGTTAAGCCCCTTCTCTTTCTTGCCAGTTTAATGTTCTCTCCTACTTTTTCAAGTATTTTCTTATGTTTTGGAAAAAGTACTTGTTTCTTCGATTTCATAATAAATGTGGT